>JAEEGL013308836.1_pt1 | contig 32338 bp, 26 predicted proteins | sample 9134231 | NCBI WGS metagenome assembly JAEEGL01 (sample SAMN16246548, study PRJNA631951) | gut metagenome | biome: gut microbiome; feature: rumen; material: fiber-attached | host: Bos | place: Iran: Karaj | collected 2018-10 | reverse complement strand
GCCAACGCCATCATGAAGAGGGCAACCAAGCACTACGTAGTAATGATACAGTTACAAAACGCCACTTAAACGGTGGCCGATAGCTACGCCGCGTGGCCGCTGAAAAACGCATCAGTGGCCACCGAGCGACGCAAAATGCACCACCCATAATCCAATGCCTATAAGAACAAGTTTTATAATAAAACAGATAAAATCCTCTAACATATTGTTTTGCCTCCCATGTCTTTATGGTTACAATATAACGTCAAACAAAACAAATGTCAATAATAAATTATTGTAATACGATAAATTATATCCGCAAGACAAAAATACCGCCGCCTCTGGAAATCAGGGACGACGGTAATTCTTATTTCGTGAAGAGATCCGCGTATTTGGGATCCTTCATGATCTGTTTTTTGAGCTTCGCGGGGTAGGAGTTGACAATGTTTTTTAGGTATTCCGGTTTACATACCACGAAGCTGGCGAGGATGCCTTTTGCTTCCGAGAGCAAGGGAGATTCGTAATGAGGCTCCTGAGGGATGCCTTGCATGGAAACCTCCATGATCCTCCAATATTCTTTGTAATGCACGCAGGCGCGTTCAAAGAAGGTTAGGGACTGGTCATATTCCTTCAATGTAGCGGAAGTCTTTGCACAGAAAAGGCTCAGCATGCAAAGATCGCTGTGAAAAATGCCGTAGCTTTTCCCGTTAAATATCTTCTCGCACAGATTGTACAAGGATTCCATGATACCGATGCCCTCCCGTGAATCTTTCAATTCTTGATTCCACAAAACAGCATTCTCCGTGATTCTTTCTAAGGCGTGGAGTAGGGAGAGGATCGCTTCTCCCCTGTATTGTCCTGCTTTCACGGAATCTGATATGGATGCGAGCAGAACTTCTTTGCTAAGCTCCACGCGGGGGTGGGAGCTCGCTTTGTTTTCCGCCTTTTCGAGTTCTCCCATTCGTGCGTAGACGGACAGAAGGGAATCAACCACCTCGGGATCCCGTATCGAAAGCTCTTCATAAATCGCCGCAGCCTCTTCTAGATAAGGATTCTTGGGATCGGCCTCCTGATAGCCTTTGGCTTGCAGCGCACCCGCCAGATGCTTTAGAAGCTTTGGCTCTCCGGGAAATTCCTCCAAACATTTCCTGAGAAATTGAATGGTATCCGCGGCGTCTTCTCCGTTGAACATACGGCGAAGAGCTTCTTGGGCGTATGCGTTTATCTTTCCTTCCCTGTCATTTTGATAGCCAAACAGGGCATCGATGGACACGTGAAAGTAATTCGCGATGGCGGGGATCAGGCTTAAGTCAGGATAGCACGTGTCTGCCTCCCATCTGGACACGGCCTGTGCCGTAATGCCAAGGGCGTTTGCCAGGTCCTCTTGCCTGCGTCCGTCTCTTTTTCTGAGTTCCTTTATTTTCTCTCCAATATTAACCTGCATTTTTTCCTCCTTAAGATTGGACTGTGAATATACGCGTTCCACCGGTGTTGAGTAAAGCATAGCAGAGGGAGGAAAGAAATTCAATTATCAATTAGTTGTTTATGACGCAACCAATGGTTGAGTGCGGAGAGGAAACGAAAGACTTATTTTTGGCCATAAGAGATCATGGTGCCTTTGAAGAAAGTGTAGCCGGCGTCAGGATGGGCTTCAAAGAAGGCTGAGATTTCGCGGTTGCGGTCAATGTTGCGCTCAGCTTCCTGGCGGGTCATGCCGTGGGAGGTGAAAAAGAGGATCATGTTTTCACGCTGCTCTTGTGTGAGACCGGTATTCCAATCATTATAATTCAGGAAGTCTTGCTTTGTCTCTTCATAGTCGGCGCTCTGCGGCGTCACAAAATTCACCTTGTCGTTCATGCGCACGTCCACGTTGTGAAGGCCCAGCGCGCGCATCATGTGTGCCGTCCGGATCGCAACGGCATAGTCGCGCCCTTGCTGCTCCAGTTCGGTGCGCCAATGTTTGTCCATGCCGTCATGGCGGCAGAGTTCGAAATAATCCATGCCGTCGACGTAAAGACCGTCACACTCAAATTCGCGGTTGGAGTCGATGCAGACGACAAGGGCATCTTTCTTTGCAAATCCGATGATCTTTTCCAGGAACGCCTTCGGGTCATTTAGATGCCGCAGGACGGCCTTGCAGAGAACGAGATCGTATTTCTCGTTTGCGTGGTAGTCCATAACGTTCTTCGTGATGAAGTTCACGGGATACTCCGCATCCGCAAAGAGGTTTTCCCCCACCTCCGTCAGCGTCTCCGTGACGTCAATTCCGGTATAGGAACTGCCGGCAGGAAGGTGGGGCATGAAGAGTTTTCCAAGGAATCCAAGGCCGCAGCCACAATCCAAAACCTTCACGGGCTGATCAATCTTCCAAACCTGCTGGACCAAAAATTTAGCGTAATCGTCATTCCAGGAATTTTTCCGTGAGCGGATCAGGTATTCGAGCTTTTCCGCCCAAAAATTTGCAGACTCCGTTCTTGCGGAAAAATATTCTTCCTCCTGGAAGGGCTTAAGGCCCAGGAGCTGGTCCACGGAAACGTCAAAGTATTCCGCAAGCATGGGAAGATAGGTGAGGTCAGGCATGGCCGCTCCTTTTTCCCACTTGCTGATCGTCTGGAACGAAACGCCGACCACGTCGGCGAGCTGTTGCTGCGTAAGATGTTTTTTGCGGCGCAGCTCCGCTATTCTTAATCTGATTTCTGCCATATACGTACCTCCGGGAACGGGAATTAAATCTCAGTCATTGCGTTCCGAATGAACTGGAACTGTTTGTTGAGCATTTCTACGTCGACCTGACCTTGTGCGTTAAAGGCCGTCGACTCTACCGTGAAGGTGTCGTCATATCCAATCCTTTTGATAAAATCAAAGAACTTCTTGAAATCCACGTGGCCTTGTCCGATGGGCAGGGTCTTTAATTTTGCCCATTCCACGTAGCCGCCGCCATAATCATTGACGTGATAATGGCGAACGTGTCCTTCCTTCCAAAGCCATTCATTTTCGGGAGCGTATAACAGGCCGAGCTGATCATGAAACGCGGCCATCTTTGTGTCAAACACAAACTGGACGTCCTTATAAGCGGAGCGAAGCTCTTTCCAGCGTGACATGGGATCCTTCGTCGTGCAGACGACGTTTTCCACAAGCAGCGCCAGGCCGCAGGCATCCGTGATCTCACGCAATTTGCCATACGTCGCAAGGTTTTGGCCGAAGCAGGAATCGGAGGTATAACCATCCCACAGGTGGATCACGATCTTGGAGGCGCCAAGCGCATTTGCAATCATGCAGTTTTTCTTAAATAAGTCCGTGGCGGTCTCTAAGTCGCCCTTGCTGATGGCTTCTCCGATATGCTTTTCACAGTGCATTACGGGAATGGACAGGGGTAGGGACAAAAGGAATTTAACGATGGTCTCTGCCTCCTCATACCAACTGGAGTACATCATAAATTCAAATCCGTCGCAGGTAAGGTCTCTGGACAAAGGTTCAAGCAAACGATAGTCGCGACCGTTGGGTTTTCCGATTAATGCTCCTGTGGAGCATAAGATTTCACACATGTTTGTCTCCTCCCGACGTAATGATGGCGTAAGGGATGAGGTGCATCCCCGCCGTATGAGGATATCATATCACGTAACGCGTTGGCTGTGCCATCCCGTTCATGAGAATTTTTTCAACTGGCGGGCGAATTTGTAACAATTTTGAGACAAGTAAACGTAACAGGATTGTTACAAAGTAAAACTATGCAAGTAAGTTGCTTTTTTGGGGCAGTAAGTTGCTTTTTTTGAAGGCAAGTTGCGTTGGCAGGGTATTTTGGCCTTGATATAATAAAATTAATTCATGCATAACAAGGGGCGTTTATGCCCAAATGGCAGGAAAAGCAGTTAAGAGACAAGTGTTTTGGGGAGAAAAAAGGGAGAAGTCATTATGAAAAAAACAACAAAAAGGGCATGGAACCGCGTGCTGACGTTAGTGCTTTGCACCGCAATGATTCTGGGCATGACTTTGCAGCATTGCACGATCCAGGCGCGCGCGGCAGGCGGCGCACTTGTGGCAGGATGTTCCCTTACGGTTAGCGAGGGTGCCATTGGGATGAATCTGTACCTGAGCGGGCTGAGCGACGGGAATAATTACGTGCTTAAGGTGGACGGGGTTTCTCATCCTTTGGAAAAGCAAAGCGACGGAACCTATAAGGCATCTCATTTTGTGACGCCAAGAAATATTGTAAAGAATCTCTCTATTTCGTTATATTCGGGAACCCAGAAGATTTCACTGACTAATTCATCGGCGGTGAACGGTACCCTTACGTACTCCGTGAAGGAGTACCTCACCGGCCTGGAAGGCAGGGACGATGAAATGGGGCGTCTTGCCAAGGCGCTGGATGATTATGGAACCTGTGCATATTATTATTTTTCAGGGACGGAAGACATTCCCGTTGAAATCCCGAGCATGGATCTTTCTTCCTTTGCCATCCAAAAGGGCGGAGAAGTTCCCAATGGCATTACCTATGCCGGAAGTTGTCTGGTGCTGGGCAATACCATCGGCATCAGACACTATTTCGACGTGACGGATCAGATCACGTCCCTTGTTATGGTGGCGGAAGGCCAGGAGCTGGAAATCAAGGCGGACCCGGAAAAAGCAAACCGCCGTTACGTTGAAATTGATAACATTCGCGCGTGGGACATTGATCACGCGTATACTTTGGTTGTGGTCGCAAACAGAAGAAAATCTACGCTTAAGTACAGCGTTCTTACCTATGCAAACGTGGCGACAAAGGCAAAGACGGATGCACGGCTGGTTAAATTGGTAAGAAGCATTTATTGGTACAAAAATGCTTTCCAGGAATGCTATGACACGCAGGAGATCACAACCCCTTACGTTACGTACAAGATGTTTAACGCAAAGGGAGACGGCGTGACGGATGATTATGATGCTATTGTCCGTACGCATGAATATGCAAATAAGTATCACCTTCCCGTAAAGGCTGACCCGGGTGCAACCTACTATATCGGCCACATGAATTCAGATAATCCCAGCGGTGCTGAGATCCGGACGGATACGGATTGGGGAGACGCGACGTTCCTGGTGGATGACACTCACATACCAATGTATGACACGGAAAGGGAAGTAAAAAAGCCTGACGGCACGATCGAGATCGTTGTTGACAGGATCGTTGACGGCGCATCCTGCTCGCTGTTTACGGTGAAGTCATACGTGCCATCCGGATATAAATGGATGAATACTTCCCTCTGGTGGTATGAGAAGGGAGACGGAACCTGGGCCTATCACACTGCAAAAGTGGATGGTGACCAGCATCTGTATTTAGGTCTTGATCCCAATCTTGATCCATATCCGGAGCACAGCCTGGGCTCCGGAAGAAATTATAACGGAACGCTGGCGGCGGCCCAAAAGAACAAAGAGTTTACGAAAGACACGACGGTGTTTGGAGCACCTGGGGAGTTCAAGGAAGATGCCCTGTATGTATTAAAGACGGCTTCCGCAAAGCGTTGGGGACGTAACGGATCATCCACCGCCTCGTCAACTCTTCGCGATCAGGAAGAGGTTGTCATTGTCAAAACGACTGGAGAGATAGATCCGTCGACGCCGTTGCAATGGGATTGGAAAGAGATCAGCACGATCCTAAAATATCCCATAGATCAGACGACGCTTACGGTGAATGGCGGCAAGTTCATTACGGAAGTGAATTATCTAAATGCAAAGTCCTACGTGCGGAGGGGAATCACCGTTGCCCGTTCCAATACTCAGTTGGTTGGCATTCAGCATTATCTCACCGGGGAAGACAAAATGTTCACGGATGCAAGTGCATACGTGGATGAAGATACCCAGAAAACCAAATATCACGCAAGACTGGGTGCTCCGTACCAGGGGTTCTTTCGCGTGAATTACTGCGCATACGTAACGCTGAAGGATTGTATTTTCTCAAATCACCTGCGCGTATACAGCTACGGCAGTGACGAGAATTCCACTGCCCCTTATGATTTTTATGCGGAATATGCCGCAGTGATCACGTTGGATCATTGCATCTGCGCAGCAGACAAGGATGATCTTACGGGACCTGCGGATCGGACGGGCATCATGGACGAATCCAGATGGGGGACGACGGGAACCAATTTCTGTAAGGAACTGATCGTGCAGAACGGTTGCCGGCTCAACCGGATTGACGCGCACATGGGCACTTACAACGTGACCGTGAAGGATTCCACCATCGGATATCTGGGAATTGACGTCATTGGGTTTGGCGAAATGAATCTCGAAAGAGTAACCAGCTACGGGGATTTCTTTGTGAATCTGCGCAGGGATTTCGGAAGCTACTGGAATGGTGACATAAACATTACCGACTGTACGTGGAAATTACCTGCGAAGAAGTATTCCCCCATGTTGATTTTCACGAATTATCAGCCAAATCCGAAGACTTCTTTCGGGTATGACGTGATCGAAGAAGATGGCGTAAAGTATTACTGTACCATGCCGACGAACGTGAACGTGAACGGGTTGACCATAGATGCAAGCAGAGTGACGGACAATGCATTTACCGGCACCAGCGGAGTACAGATTTTTTCATGTCCCATCATGGATCTGAAAACCGTAGTGAATGACAACTATTTTAAGAATCCCGCAGTGTACAAGTATCCGCTTAGAATTACCAAGAAGGTTTCCGTCAAGAACTTAAAGATCTTAATGAATCCCGCATTGGTTGGCAATACTTTCGTGGGCGTTGCGCTCAAGCAGGTAGATAAGGAGCATCACAGTGAGAGATTCTTTGACAATACGATCTTTGATTACAATAAAGAAAAAGAACTGACAATAGAGGCAGCGAGTCCGTGGGTTGATGACGTGATCTGGTAGCAAGGGGCAGTACGTTTCGACGTTTCGCGAGGGGTGGAAAATGAAAAAGAAATCAAAAAAGATATGGAATCGCATGCTGGCTTTCGTGCTGTGCACGATCATGGTTTGCGGCATAGCGGTGCAGCATGAAGCGGTTGGCGTAAAGGCTGCCGGAGAGGTGCGCCTTGCGGGCTGCTCCCTGACAGTCTCTGAAGGCGCACTGGGAATGAATCTGTTCCTCTCAGGCCTTAGTGACGCACAGGCGGCTAATTGTACGCTTCAGGTAGACGGAACGGCGCATTCGTTGGAAAAGCAATCGGACGGCACCTATAAGGCGACGCATTTTGTGATCGCCAGGGACGTGCCGAAGAAGCTTAGCATTTCGCTGTTTTCCGCAACCACGCAGATTCCGCTTGCAAATGCGGGAGCCGTCAATGGCACCTATTCCTATTCAGTAAAGGATTATCTGGCCACGCTGGAAGGCAATAATGATGCGATGGGACGCCTTGCAAAGGCAATTGATGACTATGGCACGTGTGCATATTACTACTTTACCGGCGCGAATTCGATTCCCGTGGAAATAAAGGACGCCGATCTGTCAAGCTATGCAATGGTAAAGTCGGGAAGCCTTCCCGCCGCCATTACGTATGCCGGCAGTTGTCTTGTCCTTGGCGATACCATTGCGATCCGGCATTATTTTGACGTGTCGGCACCGCTTAATTCCTATGAGCTTCTTGTTGACGGAAAGCCGGTGGAGATCCAGATCGACGAAAGTCGCGTGAATAAATACAACATACCGCTTTTTTACGTTGAGATTCCCAATATCCGCGCCTGGGACATTGACCATGCATATACGTTTAAATCAACGGCCGACGGGTTGACGCTGACGATGAAGTACAGCGTTCTTTCCTACGCGCAGGTTGCCACGGCACAGAATAAGGATCAGCTCCTTTGCAAGCTGGTAAAGAGCATTTACTGGTATAAGGTTGCCTTCCTGGAATGCTTGGAGGGCACGCATGGTACGGGAACGGACACCTCTGATTACATGAACAGCAAGTATACGATTGACATGCCAACGGCAGTAATTGTCGTGCCTTCAAGCGCGACTGCGGAGGAGCAGTATTCTGCAAAGCTTTTGCAGAAATACGTGGAAGAGGAAGACGGTTATCAGCCGGAGATCATTTCCGACTCCGTGCGTCAGGGGACGCGCGGGTTTGAGATTTCCGTAGGAAATACGAATCGTCCTCACGGTACTGCCGCATATGCGTCTAATGACAGTTACGCGATCAAGTCCTACAATGGGGGAATCGCGATCACGGGTATCGGAAAGCTTGGACTGATGCACGGCGCAATGCGCTTTTTGGAGGCTTGCGGCGGATATTATTATCTGTCCTGGAATGATCTGTACGTCACGAATCAAAAGCATTTTAAGTATGAGCCCATGGGTGTTGACATTGATTATGAGAGGGCATTCCTGTTCACTGACATAGACGTTTGCTTCTCAAGCATCAATCCTGCAGGCGATCTTACGGATCCCTATTATGGAAAGGGAAAACCGAGCGGCTATGAGTATCCCCGCACGGGGCGTCTCTTCTCACTTGCATTTGGGTTTAACGGTTTTTACGCGGACACCTACTGCCTGCCGAAATCAGAAGCCGGCAGGGAGACGTGGTATCTTACGGCAAATAAATCCAGCCAATATGGTGATGAAACGCCTATTTCAGGTCTTGCGGCAGGGCAGGCGCATACGCTGGGCGCCGAATTCTTCCTCGCTAAGGATTATTTTGACAAGCATCCGGAATGGTTCGCGGCATATGCCTGGTATGAGTCGGGGGAGCTTCAAAAACCTGATTCCCAAAGAAAAAGAACCGAGGAACAGCTTTGCCCATACATGCTTTTGCATGATCCGGAAGCTTATAACATTGTCCTTCAGCATTGCCGGGACATGATCGCGAACAGCTATGATCCCAATGCTCCCATCCAGATCATTTCCATTTCCAAAAACGATGGTGACAAGCTCTGCACCTGCTCGTATTGCCTGAAAGACAGGGCGGCACATGGGGATAGTGGCGGATTGTACGAAGCCGTGGAGTACGTACAGCTTTTGAATAAGGTATCCCAGGATCTGCATGCGAATGGGGCATATCCGAATCTGTATATCGACATGCTGGCCTATGAATGGACGGTGGAAGCACCTCCTACCGGCATTACCTGCGATGACCACGTAATCGTTCGCTATGCGCCGATCAGAAGGTGCTACGGAGATTATCTGAATGCGACCCCCAATGGTAAAGGACACGTAACCAATGCCAAATACTATCAGGAGCTTGTGAATTGGACCAAGATCTGCAAGCACGTATGGATCTGGGATTACAATTCGAATTTTACAACTACCGTAGCTCCTTATGCGAACGTGGACGTCATGCAGCATGACATTAAGCTGTATAAGCAGTTGGGCGTGGAAGGCGTATACTTACAAAGTAACTCAAGGCACCTGGAGTCCAATTCGGAGTTTGGAGACGTCCGGAATTACATTGAAGGCAGAATGCTTCAGGATCCTTCAAGAAATTACGAGGAAGAGCTTGCGTTTATCACGGACGCGTTATACGGAAAAGCGGGCATCTACGTGCGTGAATATATGAAGCATATGGAAAAACAGGCGAGGAACCATCATGCGATCGTGAATCACAGGGATGACGTCTACATGTATGACAGGTACGTTTATAACGTTTATGCAGGCGTGCACTGGTGGAATGAACAGAAAGTGATAGATGGCCGGATGCCGGATGAAGAGATCGGATACTGTGAAGGCCTTTGGAAAGAAATCAATAAGATCGCAGCGGGAGAATCGGCAGCCGTCCGAAAGCGTCTTGCGCGTTTGGAGATCAGCTGGCGTCTGGTAAAATCCACGCTAAACGTGTATGAATTCAACAATCCGTCGACTTACAAAAGTCAGAACGAGCTTCTGATCAAGGATATGAAGGCAGCCGGGATTGAGTTCTTTTCTGCCATTAGTGCGAAAACAATAAACAATTGTAACCTTCCGCAAAACCATCCGGATAATTGGTATCCAATAAAAAGAGCTAACGGCACGGAAGATACCAGTGACAGGACCATCGGTACTTTTACCAGTACGAATCCCGGCGGGAATCTGTCGCCTGAGATCCCGAAGCAATTGTTTGTGTTTGAAAAGCCGTGACGGCCGGTGGCATGACGCATGGCAGAAAAAATTTTTATGGAAAAGGAGGCAACGCTTTGAAAGAAGAATTTGAGAGCGTTCAGGTCGAAGTGATATTTTTTGACGCAGAGGACGTGATTACGACTTCGACTTCAGGTGACGTAACGCCTATTTTACAGTAACGCGCACGCCGGAAGGTGCTTGCTTGGTTTTGAAAGAGGAGAGGGTATTATGAACAAGAAAACAAAAAGGATTTGGAACCGTTTGATCACCATGGTTCTGTGTGCTGCAATGGTTCTGGGCATCGTGCTTCAGTATGGGACGATCCAGACGCAGGCAGCAGGCAACAAGAAGCTGGCAGGATGCTCCCTTACGGTCAGCGAAGGCGCCATCGGGATGAACCTGTTTGTCAGCGGCCTCAGCGATGCGGAGGCGAGCCAATACAGGCTCGTGGTGGATGGGGTTTCCCATGCTTTTTCGGAAAAGCAAAAAGACGGTTCCTATAGGGCAACGCATTTTGTGAGCCCGAGGAATATACCGAAGAAGCTTTCCATTGCGCTGTATTCCGGAAATACAAAGGTTGCGCTTGCCAATGAATCGGCTGAGAACGGCGTTCTTTTCTACTCCGTAAGCGACTATCTGAACAACCTGAAAAATGAGAATTCCCCCATGGGGCGTCTGGCAAAGTCGCTCTATGATTATGGCACCTGCGCGTATTATTATTTTAACGGCTACAGTGCGATCCCGGGCGAGACTGGCGTTCAGATCAAGGACGTGGATCTTTCCGCGTATAAGATGAAAACAACCGAGAGCCTTATAAACGGCATCAGTTACGCCGGCAGCTGCCTTGTGCTTGGAGATACCATTGCGATCCGCCACTATTTTGACGTTACGACAGAATTAGAGTCCCTGGTTCTTATCGTTGACGGCCAGGAAGTGGAAGCAAAACAGGATCCGAATCTGGCATATCGTTATTACGTAGAGATCGACAACGTTCATGCCTGGGACATCGGATACGCTTATAAGCTTACCCTTGTCGCAAACAAGAGAAGATTTACCTTGTCTTACAGTGCACTGACCTATGCATACGTCGCGGAGAAAAACAACGTGGATCAAATGCTCAGTAATCTGGTAAAGAGCATTTACTGGTATAAGGTTGCGTTCGACGAGTGTTATGATTCCCAGGAGATTACGATCCCTTACGTTACTTACCGCATGTTTAACGCAAAGGGTGACGGCGTAACGGATGACTATGACGCGATCATCAGAACCCATGAATTTGCCAATAAGCATAATCTTCCCGTAAAGGCTGACGAGGGTGCGGTATATTACGTCGGTCACATGAACCCGAACACGCCCAAGGGCGCCCTCGTCAAGACGGAAACGAATTGGGAAGGTGCGACGTTTGTGATCAATGACAAGTCTATCGTCCGGTACGTGCGGGAATATGAAGTGAAGACGAAGGACGGAATTAAGACTATGTCGGAAGTCGTTCTTGATTCGGGAGAATGCTTCCTCTTTACGGTGGAACCCAGCAAGGAGCGAGAGAGAAAGTTCTTTAACACGGGGAAGTATAACGACACCCTTGGACTTGATCCGGACCTCTCTGATTACAAGGAATTTCACGAGATGGAAGGGGATTATGCCACGTATGATTCCAATGACCACGAAAAGGTAAAGACGCTCCTGAATAAGACGATTCTGCATACTACAATGCAACTGGAGACAACGCCTCAAAAGCAATTTAAGGAAAAGGCACTCTACGTATTGCAGGACCAATATACGAGAAGGTGGGGCAGACACGGAAGCATGGCTGCCACGAAGGAAGAGGGAAGTCCTCAGATGGAAGTGGTCATCGTAAATACGGATGGGTCGATTGACGAGGCGACTCCGCTTCAGTGGGATTGGTACAAAATGGATTTCATATGGAAATATCCCATAGATGAGACTCTTCTGACGGTTAGCGGCGGTACGTTTATCACGGACGTGAATGATTCCAATGCCGGATCTTATATCAACAGAGGAATATCCATTGTCCGCTCCAACGTCTTAATGAAAGGCGTAAAGCATCTTCTGACGGGGGAAGATGCTCAGTTCAATGAAAAAAGCGAGGTCAAGAATTCGGAAACCGGCGAAGTGAAGTACTATGCAAGATTGGGCGCACCATATCAGGGATTTTTCCGCCTGGATCATTGTGCTTACGTTACGTTGCAGGAATGCGTTTTCTCCAACCACTTGCGCGTATTTAGCAAAGGGGATAACACAAATGGTACGGCCCCTTACGATTATTACGCAGAGTTTGCGGCGGCGATCACGCTTGATTCATGTATATGCGCACCGGATCAAGATGATCCCACGGGCCCTGGGGATGAAACGGGAATCTTGGATGACTGGCGATGGGGAACCACGGGAACGAATTTCTGCAAACAGATCACGGTTCAGAACCATTGCTGGCTCAACCGGATTGACGCACACCAGGGAACCTACAATTTGACCGTCAAGGATTCCGTAATGGGCACTCGCGGAATCGCGGCCATTGGATTTGGAGAATTGGTGGTAGAAAATGTTTTGTCGTATGCCGATCACTTTATGACGTTGCGTAACGATTTTGGCAGTGCCTGGTATGGCAACGTGACCATCCGGAATAGCACTTGGGTTCTGAAAGAGAATAACTGGTCGCCCAGATTGTTTAATGCAAAATACGATCCTACGCTGCAGTATTTTTACGAACCGTTTGAGGAAGACGGCAAAACCTATTATAGCATGATGCCGGAAAAGATAACGATTGACGGTTTTACCCTGGATACCAGTAAGGTGGTAAATGCGGCGGTATGTAACGGTGGTCTTGCGATCTACACGGACGTGTTGTCACCTGTTAAAGAATTAGTCGACGTTGACTACTTAAATGATCCCGAGAGGTACAAATTCCCCTTAAAGCCGACAACGGAAGTGGTAGTCCGGGGCCTTAAGGTGCTGAAAAACAAGAACAACCCTGCCAAGGGATTTTTCGGCGTCAAAATACAGGCAGTGGATAATAATTACCACCATGAACGTCTCTTCGAGAAATACAATGAGGAAACGAAGAGCTTCGAGTCATTCCACGTGGATTTTGACAAAACGAACTCGGAACACATGGTGGTTGAGATTGTTGATCCGGGTAACTAATATAGCCATTTACATCAACTTGTCGCCATAGATAAAAGGGGGCCGGTCAGAAATTATTCTGGCCGGCCCTCTTTTATCTATGGCGAGTTAAGGATCAAGTGCTGCGGTTGGCTTGGACGTTGCCCGCGCGGATGGATTGACGGGATTGCGGGCTTGGTTTATAATATATATCGTTGCATGTTTTTAGAATTATTAGAGATTTATGGAAATAGGGATGGAGAAAAAATATGTTTTGCACGGAATGTGGAACCCAAATAGAAGATGATGCATTGTTCTGCCCGAACTGTGGCGCAAAGATCGCTCAGGAGGCAGCAGCACCCAAGGCAGAAGAGCCCAAGGCAGTAACACCGGCACCGCAGCCGATGGCAGAAGCACCCAAGGCAGCGACGACACCTGCGCCGCAACCGGCAGCGCCTGCATCCAAGCCAGTAGCGCCTGCATCCAAGCCAGTAGCGCCTGCATCCAAGCCAGTAGCGCCTGCGCAGCAGCCGGAAGCACCTGCGCCTAAGCCGGAGGAACCGCCCAAGAAGAGCCACGCTTTACTCATCGCGGTGATCTGTCTCGTCGTATTTTTGCTACTTTTGATCGTAGTCTGCGGGATCGCCCTGGCAAAGTATTGGAACGGCGTTTCTGAAAAGAAAGAGAAGGCACAAGTGAGCAGGGATTATGAAGAGGTACCGATTGAGGAGCCTGTCCAAATCTTGCCCAGTGAATCCGAGGCAACGCCTGAGCCTACCGTGGAACCTACGGTAAAACCCACGGCGACGCCCGAACCTACCGTAGCGCCTACGGCAACGCCCGAACCGACCATGAGCCCGGAGGAGGCCTTCCGCAAACAGGAAGAGAGGCTGATTGCAGAAACTTCTAGGATCCAGATTGCGACTGCTTATAGGGCGCCTTACGTCAGCGTGGATGAGTGGTATGGGCCTGCAAGCCAATTTGACCGCAACGTCAAAGGGGTGATCAAGACCTTGCTCCGTGACTTTGATGGCGATGGCGTGGAAGAAATGCTGGTGATCCGCGTTAACGAAGGTTCCTTGGAATACGAGGTTTATGAATTCGATGGCAAGGAAGTCCGCTTGGGGGCCAGCTACAATACCTTACGCAAGAATCAGGATATGGCGCTGTTTGACAAAAACGATCAGATGAATTTGAACGTTTATCTGTATTCGCATGACGGACGTCAATTTCTGGTCGAACGGTTTGACGCATGCAGGGATTGGGAAACCGACTATGACGGCAAGTATCTTGGCATTCTTTTTTATGGCAACGGGAGCTTGATTTCCTTATATTCCAATTATTGTACTGGAATGGATGAACAATCTTTTGAAATAAGCGAAGAGGACGCTTTGCTTCTTCTTGAGCTTGGATTGACAAATACCGCAGCGAATTACAGGCTTGTGGGGGATCCTTTATCAATGGAGGACGGTCTTGAGGAAATTCTTTTTGTTGTGGCAGCGCGTTCGGAGGAGCAGATTCTTCGTGATCAGGAAACGTATGATCCGGAGGAGGGGAACGTGGCTGACTTAAGCGGTGTTTCCTATTATTTCTTCAACAAAGAAAGCGAATACGGTAAAGATGACGAGCTTCTTTCCGTGGACTGGCTTCCTTTGGAAGGAGACTACCTGACCGGATATCTGATCCAAAGGAATGACCATAGCATTGCAAATACGGAGGAATTAGGCGGGATCATCAATTATTGTGATCACGTTTCGTTCAAGGATCAGGGTGACGGGACGCTGGCTGCCTGGCTGAATGAACAAGCGGAAAATGCCGTCAGCAAGTATGACGGTGACGCCGTTCTGAAAAGCCTGAAAGAGGAGTATGAAGGTAAGGCTGAAAGACCTTATCCCGAGGAGGTATATATTTTCCAGCCGCTTGATTGTGTGACGGTTTATGCGGAAGGAGCCTGCGTGAGCGTTGGATTTGAATGGGATTGGTATATGGGCGGCGTGCACAATGCCGGCGGATTTGGCCTGAATTGCAATCTGGAAGAAAAGCGTGAGATCACGCTTGAAGAACTTTTGGGCAAGGACGCGGATGAGGTACGCTCAATGGTTGCCCAGGGGATCAGCAATGCGGTTCAAATGGAAGACAACGAGGTATTTAAGACTAAGATCGATAAGTACTTGTCAGACTACGGTAAATATGCCTTCTGGTTTGATCAGAATACCGTTTACGTGATGTTTGAATCCTATAGCCTTGACATGGGCGGCGGCGCCATTTTGGTTGAACTCGCACGTTAAATACAAAATTCCATGCGAAGGGTTATAATAGTCTCAGAATACTAGATTAGGAAAGGCAGTCAGTCTATGAAAGTGATCATTGTAGGTGCCAGCAAGGTTGGACACGCGCTGGCGAGACACATTTGTGAAGAGGGATATGACTTGGTGGTGATCGATCGGAATGCCGATTGCATTGATACCATCACGGACGCTTTTGACTGTAACGGATTCGTTGGAAACGGCAGCAGCCCTGAACTTTTGAAGAAGGCTGGTATCGATTCAACGACAGTTCTTGTTGCAGTGACGAAGGACGACGAGACCAACATTCTTTGCTGCAGCGTTGCCAAGAAGCTGGGCGTAAAACGCACCATCGCGGCAGTAAGAGGTCCGGAGTATGCGGAGGATAAGGATTTCTTTGGTCAGAGCATGGGCGTTGACATGCTGATCAATCCCGACAAGGCAGCTGCCAATGAAGGAAACAAGATGATCCGCTATGCCGAGACGGTGGAGCTTGAGAAGTTTGGCGACGGTAACGTACACGTTGCCACCGTGGAGATCACGAAGGATAACGTTCTGGCGGGCATACAGATGCCGCAGGTGCATGAACGTCTGGGCGCGCAGATCTTGATCTGTGCCATCGACCGCGGAGGAAAGATCTTCACGCCGAAGGGCCAGCATGACATTCGGATTGGGGACAAGATCACCTTTGCGGCAGTTGGCGAAGAGATGGACAAGGCGCTGGTCCAGTTTGGCATTATCGAAAAAATCTTGAAGAAGGCCGTGATCGTTGGCGCCGGTAAAGTTGGATATTATCTAGTTGGCATTCTGTTGCATCAGGGCGTGAACGTCACGCTGATCGACATGGATGCGGAGAAGTGCAGAAAGACCTTGAACCGTTATCCCAAGGCTAACGTCATCCAGGGTGACGGTACGGATTCCGTATTGATGGAAAAGGAACTGAAGAACGCGGATGCATGCGTTGCATGTACGGGAAATGATGAAGAAAACCTGATCATTTCCATGTTTGCGAAGTCCTTCGGATTAGACCGCATTGCCGCGGTGATCGATAATTACAATTATGAGGTTATGCTGAAGCGAAGCGGCATTAACCACATTTTCTCCACCCAGGACGTGGCGCTCATTGACGTGATCAAGGATGCAAGACTTCTTGCAACTGCCGGGGACAATGAAAATGACAATAACGTCATGAAATGGCTCTATACCTTGAATGACGGAAGGATCGAGGCAGCAGAGTTTGAGATTGGAAAAGAGTTTGCCTATCTCGAGGTTCCCTTTAAGGAGAAGCGGTTCCAACTGAAGGCTGGCATTCTGATCGCCGTGATCATGCGGGGAGATGAGGTCATCGTGCCTGACGGCAATTCGTGCATCAAGGAGGGAGATCACGTGATCGTGGTGTCTGCAGAGCACAAGATTGCAAGACTTTCTGACATTTTTGCAAAAGGAATAAAGGAGAACTAAACCATGGAACACGTGTTGGCAACGTTACTGCTCATCTTGTTCCTGGTGGTGTTTATCTCCATCTTGAATGAGAGAACCATAAAAATATCAAATGACGTCGCGCTGGTGTTGTTTTCCTTCCTGATCGCAGCGGTGCTGAAGATCATGGAAGTGACGGGTCTGATGCATTTTGAGGGCACGATCGTCGGAAGCATCGAGAACATGAACTTCCAGGAATTCCTGATGGATGGCATTCTCTGCTTCATGTTGTTCTCAGGCGCGAGCGGCGTAAACTTCAATCGTTTTGTAAAGAACATCAAGTCCATCAGCCTTCTTGCACTGCTTTCCACGGTGCTGTCGTCGTTTATTTACGGCGGCATCTTTTACCTGCTGAATCTGGCGCTTGGGCTTGGATTTAGCATTTGGCTGTGCATTCTTTTGGGATGTATCGTTTCGCCGACGGATCCGATCGCGGCGACCAGCATTCTGAAAAAGGCGGGCCTTTCCAAGAACGTGTCGACCGTCATCGAGGGAGAATCCCTTTTCAATGACGGCACGGGCGTTGCCGTGTTTGTCGCCATTAAGAACATTGTAAACGACGTGTCGGACTTGAGCTTTCCCGTGCTGATGGCGAAGGAGCTTTTGGGGGCCATTGTCATTGCACTGACCTTGTCCTTCCTCATGTTTAAGCTTCTCCGCGCGACGAACAATCCCATGCTGCACATCTTGATCAGTCTTCTCGACGTGACGGCTGCATACGTGATCTGCGAGGAGCTTGGTTGCTCCGGCGTCATTGCTTCCGTGGTCTGCGGTATTTACTTCTCAAGAATGATGGCGAAGCACGAAGCATGGCACAAGGTGGTGGATCCGAAGGAGTGGTACGAGGATTTCTGGCACATTGCGGACACGCTGTTTAACAGTATTCTCTTTATCCTGATCGGTTTTGCGGTGCTGAACCTGCCGCATCATGAATTTATCATTCTGCTGGTACTTGCGGCGATCGTGATCAATGCGGTTGCAAGATTCCTCGGCGTTGGCATCTCCGCGCTGATCATCGGAAAGAAAAAGATCCCGAACCGCTACAGCACGAAGGAGTTTACGACGCTGATGACCTGGAGCGCGTTAAAGGGCGGCCTTTCCCTGGCGCTTGCCCTGAGTACAAAGGAATTTCTCCCGGAGACAAGCTATCACGTGGTGCTGATCGTTACCAGCGTGACCATGTACTTTACGATCGTCGTCCAAGGTCTGACGACGCAAAAGGTCTTTGCCATGGTGGAGAAATGGAAGGCAAAGCGCATCGCCTGAAAAACTTTAGAAAAAATCACGTAGGGTCTTGCAAAGATTTTCAATTTATGGTATCATGTCAATTCGTGATATATTAATTTCCTTGCTCACCCTAGAGGTGGGCCAGAGACCAAAAGGAGGTAACTAACTATGAACAAGTACGAATTGTGCGTTGTGGTTAACGCTAACATCGAAGATGACGCAAGAGCAAAAGTTGTTGACAAGTGCAAAGCTTACGTCGAGAGATTTGGCGGTACCATCACCGAAGTGGATGATTGGGGCAAGAAGAAGCTTGCTTACGAGATCCAGAAGATGAAGGAGGCTTTCTACTACTTCATCAGATTCGATGCACCCGCTACTGCTCCCGCTGAGCTCGAGAGCCGCGTTCGCATCATGGATGGCGTCATCAGATACTTAGTCGTTAGACAGGATGAGGCATAATTAGAAAGCGAGAAGAAATATGAATAAAGTTATTCTTATGGGTAGACTTACAAGGGATCCTGAGGTGAGATATTCCCAGGGTGCAACTCCCACCGCCGTGGCACGGTTTTCCGTAGCCGTAGACAGAAGATTTAAGCGTGATGGTGAGCCAGACGCGGATTTCTTCAACTGCACTTGCTTTGGAAAGCAGGGTGAGTTTGTGGAGAAGTATCTCCACAAGGGTACGAAGGTTGTTCTGAGCGGAAGAATCCAGAACGACAATTATACCAACAAAGAAGGCCAACAAGTTTATGGCGTTCGCATCATGGTGGATGAGATTGAGTTCGCAGAGAGCAAAAACGCTGCCGGAAACGGGGACAACGGTTACAATAATAACGGCGGCAATTATGGTAACAACAATTACGGCGGCGGCCGCAGCCAGGCAGCTCCCAGCGGAGCAGGCGACGGCTTCATGAACATTCCTGACGGAATCGATGAGGAACTGCCGTTCAACTAACGTTTGATGATCATTTTCAGAAGGAGGCATTAAGATGGCTTTTACTAAGACAGCTGAGAAGTCCGATTCCCCTATGAGAAGAAAGGGCGGAATCCGTAGAAGAAAAAAGGTTTGTGTATTCTGTGGTAAGGATAATGCAATTGATTACAAGGACGCAAATAAGCTGAAGAGATACGTATCCGAGAGAGGTAAGATCCTTCCTCGCCGCATCACCGGCAACTGCGCTAAGCATCAGAGAGCTCTGACCGTAGCAATCAAGAGAGCCCGCCACGTGGCAATCATGCCTTACGTACAGGATTAATCCTAACGCGATAAAAAGCAAATGGACACCTTCTGAAATTTGATTTCGGAAGGTGTTTTCTTTTCCTTGCATTTGCCACGGGCATCAAGTATAATTTTTGCAATGGCGGTTATGATCTTTGAAGAAATGAAAGGAAGAAAAACATGTACGATAAGAGACTGAGACCAGATGAGAGACCTGTGTTTCCGAAGCGCTGCGTGATCACGGGGGGCATGCCCTATGGCAATAAGGAGCTGCATTTCGGACACGTGGGCGGCATGTTTGTACATGCAGACGTGTTTGCCAGATTCATGCGGGACAGAATCGGAAAGGAGAACGTGATCTTCGTTTCCGGAACGGACTGCTATGGCTCCCCCGCGTTAGAGAGCTATCGAAAGCTGAAGGAAGCAGGATATCAGGACACGATCGAGAATTACGTAAAGTCCAATCACGTAAAGCAGAAGGAGACTCTGGACAAGTACCGGATCAGCTTGAATTATTTTGGCGCTTCCGCACTTGGCGAGGCAGGAAAGATTCATTCGAAGACTTCTGCCCAGGTTTTCAATCAGTTATATGAAAAGGGCTATCTGGAGAAGCTTTCCACGCCGCAGTTTTTTGACGAGGAGCTGGGAGTGTTCCTGAACGGCAGACAAGTTGTGGGCCGCTGCCCCATTGAGGGTTGCACCAGCGAGAAGGCATATGCGGACGAGTGTTCCCTTGGACATCAGTACATGCCCAGCGAGCTGATCGATCCCGTCAGCGTTCTTTCCGGAAAGAAGCCGACCTTTGTCAACGTGACGAACTGGTATTACAAGCTGGAGGATGACATTGATTACTTAAAGGGTTGCATCAATGAGCTTCGCGCGAACACGAATCGCCGGAAGTTTGAAATGCTGATCATCGATGAGTTTTTGAATAAACCCGCCGTGCATATCCCGAAGAAATATTTGGAGGGCATGGATCAAGACGCGCTTCTTGCAAAGTTCCCGGAGCATGAACTGACTGACGAGGAGAAGAGAAAATCCCTTCTTTGCGTTTTCAAGTCACTGGATGACAGAGACCTTGCGAGAAAGGTTCTTGAGGACGCCGGCGTGCATTATACCGCGGGAAAGACGCTGGTGCCGTTCCGGCTGTCCGGCAACGTGGAGTGGGGCGTGCCCGTGCCGGAAAAGGAAGGCGAGAAGAATCTGACCTTCTGGGTATGGCCAGAATCCCTGTGGGCTCCGATCTCCTTCACGAAGGCGTATCTGGCATCCCAGGGTGCTGACGAGGAGGAGTGGCAGAAGTGGTGGAATGACGATGAGGCCATGGTTTATCAGTTCATTGGCGAAGATAACATCTATTTTTATTCCATCGCGGAGATGGGGATATTCCACGCGCTTGGCAACGTAAAGGCGCCGCATATTATTCCCAACAGGCACATTTTGTTTATGGACACGAAGGCCAGCAGCAGCTCGGAGATCAAGCCTCCCATGGCAGCGGAACTGCTTTCGCATTATTCCGTGGATCAGCTTCGCATGCATTTTATCAGTCTCGGACTTTCCAACAAGAGCACGGGCTTTAAGCCGCAGGTATACCTGCCGGAGGAGCAGAGGGAGGGCCTGGATCCGGTAGTCAAGGAAGGGAATCTTTTGACGAACGTGTATAATCGTTTGATTCGTTCCTGCTTCTATTCCACCCAGGCGTCCTTTGACGGCGTGATCCCTGAGGGAGAGGTCTCTGAGAGGATGAAGGCTCTGGCGGAAAAGAACGTGCTGGATTATGAGAGACACATGTACAATCACGACTTCCATAGGATTTCGTACACGTTGGATGATTACATCCGTGAGGTGAACAAGAACTGGGCGGCAGTGAGCCGTGAGGCGGATAAGAATAATGACTTGGAGATGAAGAGACAGCTCCTCGTGGATACTTGGTATTCTTGCAAGGTCATGGCAGTTTTATTCCATCCCATCGCGCCGGATGGATGTGAGATGTTCCGTGAGTATTTGAATTTTGATGAGAGGATTTGGAATTGGGATTTGATCTTAGAGCCTCTCACGGCGTACGTACCGGACCTGAAATCCCATAAGCCGAAATTCCTTGAGCCGCGGGTGGATTTCTTCAAGAAGCCTGAGTGGCAGTTTGAGAAGGAATAAAAGCAACCAAGGAATTCTTTTGTGAGATGCGAACGTAAGTAATATTGTGAGAAATAAGAAAACGAGGCGGAGTTATTCCGCCTCGTATGCGTTTAAAGCCCTGCGATAGAAGGCCGCCATGCTGTCGCGGCTCTCCTTGGGGGTAAGGATGACTGCGTCCTTGCCAAAGCGGCTAAAGTAATCTTCGAGGGGTTGCTTGGGCCAGAAAAAATGATAAACGTTGCCGTCTTTCCTTAGGACGTCCGGCCGGTTTTTCACGATCACGCGGAATTTCCGGATGCCTTGATCCGTGAGCCTGACGGAGATTTCCACGTTTTTGGAGGCGGACTGGGGATTGCGCATGGCAATCTCGCGGAGTTCGCGAAGGGTCCTTTCATCCGGACGGAAGACGTCCTGCGTTACATAGAGCGCGCGGAGGCGGGAGATGCGGAACGTCCTGGTGAAACGCGAGTTTCTGTCCTGGCAGAGCAGGTAGTTGCATTGTTCTTCCTTTGAGGGGGCAATCACGTAGGGCTTCACGGTGAAGACCAGCTTGGGTGCGCTTGTTGAAGTGAACGTGACAAGATGGTTTTTCTGGATGGCGAGGTCTAAGGCTTCAAAGGCTTCGCGGAAGATGATGCGTTCACGCTGGCTTCTGGAGATGGACAGGTAGGAAATTAGCAGGTCGTTGAGGTATTGGGAAAGTGATGCATCACCGAGGAAATTGTTTTCAATGGTATTCATGACGTCCAGACTGCGGCCGCTGAGGGTCAGGGTGATGGCTTGGTCACGCTTTGCAACCTGCTCCGCGTTTTTGGCATAGGTGCTTAATATTTTTGCGGCGATGGCTCCGGCGTCGCGGGCGGACACGGAAGGAAAGGCAGCGAGATCGGCGAGGATCTCGTCGCGGAGCTTTTCTTTTCTTTCACGATATTCATCAAAATAATTGACGATCAGTTCCTTGAGGAACGCGTTTAAGTTCACGGAACCGTCTTTTTTCTCAAAATCAAATAATTCAGCGTCGTTTACAAGGCGAGATCTTACGTCTTCCGGTACGTAGATTTTATACTTTTCCGTCATGATTTCCTCCAAAATGGGGTTGCCAATTAATGTAAATATAACAGAATATATGAGAAAAAGCAAGAAAAATGGGGATATAAAATTAATTAATATCTCAGCTTTTCATATCCAAATTTATGAGCTATGATAAGACCATAAAAGCACCGACAGCAATTGAAATCACCTGTCCAGTGAAGAAGGTGCTTTGTAAGCGGGAAAGACACAGACAGCAATTGAATGAGGAATGGTAATCATTTGGCTCACAGGTCAAGGTTTGCAGGTTCGAATCCTGCTGAAAATGCCGAGGATAAGGCGACGTGTCTTGTACTTGCTAAAGAAATGCCGGACAAGGAGGGCAAGAGGATGTTTTTGGAAGCATTAAAGAAAAAAGAGAATATGACTTATACGGAAAACGGCGCAAGTACGTATAGGAGCACCACGTCTTCTTGCCTGGACCTGTTCGCAACCATCGGCGCGCTGCGCACGGCGAGCGAGGAGGAAATTGTCTCCCGCTTTATCACTGCATATGCGGAGGACGCTGACCTGGCATTGAAAACTTTGTTTTTTGCAAGGGACATTCGCGGCGGACTTGGCGAGCGCCGCGTTTTTAAGACAATCCTTGCATGGCTTGCCGTAAATGAGCCTGACAGCGTGCGCAAGAACATTGCGTACGTAGGTGAGTTTGGCCGATATGACGACTTATTGGCACTGCTTGACACGCCTTGCGAAGCGGATATGCTTGCGTACGTGAAAGCCGTGCTTGAGGATGACGTGCGGAGCATGAAAAAGGGCGGTGAAACGTCCCTGCTTGCAAAGTGGCTGCCTTCCGTAAACGCAAGCAATCCCCAGACGGTGAAAAACGCGAAGAAGATCGCGCGCTTTCTGGGGATGAATGACGCGCAGTACCGAAAGATGCTTTCGGAGCTCCGCGCTTACGTATGCATTATCGAGAATCACTTGCGCAAGAAGGATTACACCTTTGAATATGAAAAGCAGCCTTCAAAGGCATTGTATAAGTACCGTAAGGCGTTCCTTCGCAATGATGAGGTACGTTACGGCGCATTCCTTGATAAGGCAGAAAAGAATCCCGGTTTGTTGAACGCATCCACGCTTACGCCTTATGACGTGGTGGCGTCCGTTATCAACAAGACCACGAAAGAAGAGGAGATCAGCGAGGCGGAGCGACGCTCCATGGACGTAACGTGGAAGTCGCTGGATCATTTTGTTGGCGATAAGAACGCGCTGGCCGTGGTGGATGGTTCCGGCTCGATGTATTGGGGCGGAAACGGCTATCTGCCTGCGGCAGTGGCACAGTCGCTGGGAATTTACTTTGCGGAGCACGTGGAGGGTGCTTTCCACGGCCACTTCATCACGTTCTCCGAGAATCCACGCCTCGTTGAGGTGAGGGGACGGGACATCGTGGATAAGGTGCGTTATTGCATGAGCTTTAACGAGTGGACAAACACGGATCTTATGAAGACCTTCCGGTTACTCCTGGATACGGCGGTGGAGAACCACGTGAGTCAGAAGGAAATGCCTTTGAAGCTGTACGTGATCTCCGACATGGAATTTGATGCCGTGAGCGGTGGCGGTCAGCTGACGAATTTTGAGCAGGCGAAGGCAGAATTCGCGGCGAAGGGTTATCGCCTTCCCCAGATCGTTTTTTGGAACGTGGCAAGCCGTAACAGGCAGCAACCAGTGACAAAAAATGAGCAGGGCGTGACGCTGGTATCCGGCTGCAGTCCGCAAATATTCCAGATGCTGTCGCGTGATACGCTAGACCCGTACTCGTTTATGCTGGAGGTGTTGACGGCAAAGAGATACGAGAAAATAAGTGCATAAAGACGTAAAAAAGGGGAGCTCCGGGTAGGGGCTCCCTTGTCGTTTTTTGTTGACGTTCCGGGCATACTCTTCATTGACGAAAACGCGCCTTCGTGTTAAAGTAGAGAGTGGTAGAGTTTTTGCAAAGGAGCGTTATCATGGCTGAACAAAAGATCAAATTTCACTTGCCCGGACTGAGCTTTAATTTCCCGCTGAACATGTTGTTTGTTGACATGTTAAAGCAAAAACCGGAGTTTTTCCGGGAAGGAGTGGAGATCGGTTCCTTCTTTGGCGAGTTTCCGACCTCGTTGTGGAATGGAGGAAGATTTGCCTTTGGCGTGCAGTGCCCGGAGGACATGGTGCGCTACGTGGTAAAGAGCATTAACGACCTTGGGATCCCCGTGAGATATACCTACACGAACCCCATTATTTATGAGGCGGATCTGGCAGATCCCTTCTGTAATTTTTGCATGAAGGTGGGGGACAATGGCATGAATGAGGTCATGATCCTGTCTCCCATTTTGGAAAAATACATTCGTGAAACGTATCCCAGCTACAAGCACAACAGTTCTACTTGTAAGGAGATCAAGAACATTGACCGCCTGAATGAGGAACTGAAGAAGGATTATTATCTTGTGGTTTTGGATCAGAATCTGAACAGGGATTTTGATTTTATCGAGAAGATCGAGGACAAGGACCGGATGGAGATCTTGGTGAATTCCTGTTGCGGCCCGAACTGTACGAGGCGCGCCGAGCATTACAGGGTGATCTCCGCACAGCAGAGGGTGACGTATGCGAATAAGGCCATTCGTCAGGGAGAGGATCCAAAGAAGGTAATTGCAGAGCTTCCGGACTACGTGAAGGAGCGTTTGCCGAAGGAGGCGAAGGAGGGATTCTTCCCCACGGACAACGTGGGAAGGCCCGTGATCCCGCTGCCGAAGTGGCATTGTGAGTATGGAGAGTATAATTCTCCGTTTACGGTGCAGGATAATCTGAATTACGTTCCGGCGAAAGACGTTTGGGAGAAGTACGTGCCCATGGGATTCCGTAATTTCAAGCTGGAAGGCCGTACAAGTAACATTTTTTCCATTGTTGAGGACTACGTGAATTACATGTGCCTTCCCGAGGCGAAGGATGAGGCGAGATTTACGCTTCTTACGCATCTCAAGGGGCAAGGCATCATCGGCGTGAACCGTACTTGGTGGGTAAAGCCTAAGTAATGGATGGGCGACCCTGATCTGGGAGGAATCCTATGAAGAAACGCATGAAACTTAAGGGGAGAATTAAGTTTTTCACGCATTTTAGCATATATCTGGGAGCTTTGCTCGCAGCGGTGGACGTTGCCGTGTTTCTGTTGGACGTGCGTTCCGGCTTGCTCCTTTTGGGCTATACGATCTTTTATTTTGGCGTGATCATTCCCTTATATTTTTATAATAAACCGATCATTATGAATGAACTGGTGAGCTTTGCCACGGAGTATGGGCAGATCCAGAGAAAGCTCCTTCGGGACCTGGACGTGCCCTACGCCCTCTTGGACGACGGCGGCAGGGTGATCTGGACGAATGCCGCGTTTGAAAACGTGGTGCATCAACCCAAGGGCTATAACAAGTCCATTACGTCTCTGTTCCCGACCATCACCAGGGATAAGCTTCCGGATGACTCAGGATTGGATGAGGCGCAGTATGAGCTGCATTACGAGGAGTGTGAGTATCTTGCCAAGTTCCGTAAGATTTCCCTCCGTGAGATGGCGAAGCACAGTGACATTATTGACATTGAGGGTTATGAAGGTTATTTGATCGCCGTATATCTCTTTGATGAGACGGCGCTTCGCATTGCGCTGCAGGAGTTGGATGACCAAAGTCTTGCAGCCGGCATGATCTATCTGGATAACTATGAGGAAGCGCTGGAGAGCGTGGAAGAGGTCAGAAGATCCCTTCTCACGGCGCTGATCGACCGAAAGATTAACAAGTACATTTCGTCCCTGGATGGCATCAGCAAGAAGCTGGAGAAGGACAAGTATCTGATCATTTTGAGAAAGAAGGCCATCACGCAATTGCAGGAGTCCAGGTTTGACCTGTTGGAAGAGGTCAAGACCGTGAACATCGGCAATGAGATGGCGGTGACCATCAGTATCGGCATTGGATTGAATGGTCTCTCCTATGCCCAGAATTATGAGTTCTGCCGTAACGCCATCGACCTTGCCCTTGGCCGCGGCGGTGACCAGGCCGTGATCAAGACGCCGGACAGCATTACGTATTACGGCGGTAAGAGCCAGCAGGTGGAAAAGAATACGCGCGTGAAGGCAAGAGTAAAGGCACACGCCCTCAGGGAAATCATTACGGCGAAGGACCGCGTGCTTGTCATGGGCCATCGCATGCCGGACGTGGACAGTTTTGGCTCTGCAGTCGGCATTTACCGGATCGCAAGGGCGCTAGACCGAAAGGCAAACATCGTTTTGACGGAGTCTACCAGCGCGATCCAGCCCTTGGTGGATCTCTTTAAGAATAGCCCGGAATATGACGAGGACATGATCATCACGGGTTCGCAGGCGCAGGAGCTTGCGGAGAGTAATACCGTGCTTGTCGTTGTGGACGTCAACAAGCCTTCGATCACGGAATGTCCGGAGCTTCTTAGATCCTGCAAGTCCGTGGTGGTGCTCGATCATCACCGTGCAGGGGCTGAGACGATCGAGAACGCAACCCTTTCCTATGTGGAGCCTTATGCGTCATCGGCGTGTGAAATGGTTTCCGAGGTGCTTCAGTATATTTCCGACGGCATTAAGATCCGGCCGGAAGAAGCGGACAGCATGTATTCCGGCATTATGGTGGATACCAATAATTTTGTTACGAAGACGGGCGTTCGTACCTTTGAGGCGGCAGCTTACCTTAGAAGGAGCGGCGCAGACGTGACCAGAGTGCGTAAGCTCTTTAGAGAGGATGCGTTGGAATATAAGGCTCGCGCGGATGCGGTCAGTCAGGCGGAGATTTATCGTCAGGCGTTTGCCATTTCCGTGTGTACCGCAGAGGATCTGCCCAGCCCTACGGTAATTGGTGCGCAGGCAGCTAACGAGCTGTTGAACATCAAGGGCGTGAAGGCAAGCTTCGTGCTAACGGATTATCAGGGCAAGATCTACGTCAGTGCCCGTTCCATAGATGAGGTGAACGTGCAGATCATCATGGAACGCATGGGCGGCGGCGGCCACATGTCGGTTGCGGCTTGTCAGATGGAAGGCACCGGACTGGTTGAGGCCATTGGCATTTTGAAGGGAACGCTGGATGAGATGCTGGACGGCGGAGAGATTTAACGTTAGAAGGCATTGAGAATTTTAAATGGTATTGAGATTTTATGAGGAAAGGATGATTTGACGTGAAGATTATTTTACTGCAGGATGAGAAGAAACTTGGAAAAAAAGGGGACGTCATTGAGGCGAGCGAGGGCTATGCGCGGAATTACATTCTTCCGAAGAAGATCGGCGTGGAAGCAACTCCTAAGAATATGAATGACTTGAAGCTCCAGAAGGCAAACGAAGAGAAGAAGGCGAAGGAGCTGTTGGAGCAGGCACAGGCAATGGCCAAGGATCTGGAGACGAAGCAGATTGTTGTTAAGATCAAGGCCGGAGAGGGCGGGAAGGTGTTTGGTTCCGTTTCAACGAAGGAAATCGCGGCTGCGGTGAAAGAGCAGTATGGCATAGAGATCGACAAGAAGAAAATCCAGCTTGCTGAGAATTTGAAGAATTTTGGAACGTATGAGGTGGCGCTTAAACTTCATCCGGCAGTTGCCGCAAAGCTGAGCGTCAAGGTTACGGAGGAGTAATAGTCTAAATGGACGAGAACGTGATCAAAAGAGTCATGCCCAATGACCTGGCGGCTGAGCAGAGCGTGATAGGCGCAATGCTGCTTGATGCCAATGCCATTATGACGGCAGCGGACATTCTCACGGGGGATGATTTTTACAATAAGCAGTATGGCGTTCTGTTTGAAACCATGCTGGAACTCCGCAATGCCGGAGCGCCGGTGGATCCCGTTACGCTTCAGGCAAAGCTGAAGGAGAAGGACGTGCCGCCTGAGGTGAGCAATCTGGAGTTCCTGATCGACATGCGTGATGACGCGATCACGCCAGTGCACGTGAAGCAGTATGCGACCATCGTGTATGAGAAATCGATCCTCCGCAAGATGATCCGGATCAACGAAGAGATTGCCAGTACCTGTTATGCGGGGAAGGAAAACATGGAGTCAATCCTGGAGGATGCGGAAAAGCGGGTTTTCCAGCTGGCGCAGCAGAGAAATACCGGCGAATTTGTTCCCATCCGGCAGGTGGTGAGCAATGCCATGGATAAGATCGATAAGGCATCCAAGATGAACGGATACGTGACGGGCGTGGCTACGGGATTCCTTGACCTGGATTACCGTACGGCCGGCATGCAGCCCTCTGACCTGGTGCTGATCGCAGCGCGTCCTTCCATGGGTAAGACCGCTTTTGCACTGAACATAGCGCAGCACGTGGCGTTCAAGCAGAAGAAATGCGTTGCCATATTCAGTCTGGAAATGAGCAAGGAGCAGCTCGTCAATCGTATGTTTTCCCTGGAATCCAACGTGGACGCGCAAAAGCTCCGTACCGGCCAGCTTGCGGACAATGAATGGGAGCGCCTGATCGAGAGCGCGGCAGAGATTGGAAAATCGAATCTGATCATAGATGACACGCCCAGCATTTCCGTATCCGAGCTTCGTTCGAAATGCCGGAAATTCAAGATGGAACATGATCTTTCGATGATCATCATCGATTACCTGCAGCTGATGTCGGGAAGTGGAAAGAATGAATCGCATCAGTTGGAGATCGCAGAGATTTCCAGATCGCTGAAGGCCGTGGCGAGGGAACTGAACGTGCCCGTATTGGCGCTGTCCCAGCTGTCCCGAGGCGTGGAAGGACGTCCCGATCACCGGCCCATGCTTTCGGACCTGCGTGACTCCGGTGCCATTGAGCAGGATGCCGACGTGGTAATGTTCATCTACCGTGATGACTATTATCATCCTGATACGGAGAAAAAGGGCATTTCGGAGATCATCGTGGCAAAACAGAGAAACGGCCCGATTGGAACCGTGGAACTGGTATGGCTGCCGGAATACACGAAATTTGCCAACATGGACAGAAGAAAATCCGGAAATCAAGAATAGACGGAAACACGTTACCAATGATAAGAGAGCAGGAAAATTCCTGTTCTCTTTTGTATTTTAAATCGGGAGGGAACTAAGGTGAGTGAGGAACTGTTGATCTCGGATGCTGCAAAAGAAGTGCGGGTGGAGAGCCACGTGTTGCGGTATTGGGAAGAAGAACTGGGACTTTCAATTCAAAGAAATGAGTGGGGGCATAGGTTTTACACAAAGGAAGACATAAACAGATTAAAGCGGATTAAGGACTTAAAGGAGCGAGGACTGCAGCTGAAAGCAATCAAAATGCTGATGATGGCCGGAAGGCTGGAGGCCTTTGAGCGGGGCGGTTACGCGCTTGAGGAGGAGCAAGGCATGGCAATCGAAATCCTGGAGGTGCGGGATGCGGCTTGCGAGGAGATGGTTAAGCGAGACAAGAACGAACGCAAGTCAGACGTGACAGTGCCTGCGGAAGATTCAGTGGAAGAGGAAATGGAACGCGAAGTGTCTGCAGAGGGGGCAGTTGAAAAGGAAGCGGTTGAAATAGGGAAGGTTACGAAAGAGGTATTTGAGGAAAAGATTCCAGAGGGGATTTTGCCAAAACGGGATGAGGCTTATTTTAAGAAAATTGATCAGCTTCTTAGGGATAAAAGTTTTTCACAAAAAAAGAAAAGGCATTTCATTTTCTGAAATGCCTTTGATTGCGATACGCTTATGTTTTATTCCTCTTCGATCGTACCTACGGGGCACTGACCTGCACAAGCACCACAGCTAATGCACTTATCAGGATCGATTTCAAACTTGCCGTCGCCCATGCTGATTGCACCAACAGGACACTGAGCTTCGCAAGCACCACAAGCTACGCAGCTGTCACCAATTTTGAATGCCATTGTTTCTTACCTCCTTTATACTCATGCCACAAGCTAATGCTCGTTCATAAATTATAATATTATAAGTTCTCGGTAATTTCAATAGGTAATTGAGAAAAATTTATCAGACTCCTATTTGATCCCCAGTTCCTCGCGGCGCTGCTTGATGCCGCGCAAAATGGCGGCTTTCTTGTCGAGAAGCTTGTCCTTGTCCATTGCGGGAACGCCTTTTAAGCGATAATCGATGCCAAGCTTTTCGTACTTTGTCTCACCCATGGTATGATAGGGAAGCACGTCCAGAGCCTTCAGGTTGTGGAACTGACCGATAAAGTAGCCAAGCTTTTCGAGATAAACTTCATCATCCGTAAGACCGGGCACCACCACGTGACGGATCCACATGTCTACGCCTTTTTCATCCAGATATGCCGCAAACTTCAAAATGTTGGCGTTGGGCTGGAGGCAAAGCTCCTTGTGCTTCTCGGGATCGATGTGCTTAATGTCCAGCATGACGAGGTTGGTCAGGGGCATCAGTTTGTCGAATTTCTCCATAAGAGGCGCATTATCGGGATTAAAGGCAATGCCTGACGTGTCGAGGCAGGTATGAATGCCCTTCTGTTTTGCGAGCGTAAAGAGTTCGATCAGGAAATCGATCTGCATCAGGGGCTCGCCGCCCGTACAAGTAATGCCGCCGCCGTTTTGATAAAAAGGTGCATTGCGCTCATATTGTTCAATGATATAGGAGGCTTCCATGGGCGTGCCGGCGTTCAGCTCCCAAGTGTCGGGATTGTGGCAATAGGCACAGCGCATGGGACAACCTTGAAAAAACACAACAAAGCGGGTGCCGGGGCCGTCAACGGTTCCAAAGCTTTCCAGTGAATGAATTCTTCCTAACATGATAAGACCTCATTTCCGTGTATATTTTAATAACATTATATCATAAGCTTTCAGCTTATGATCCAATTCGTAGAAATGCTTTTGCAAGCAAGCATTTCTACTTCATTATATCACAGATTGACGGGAAAAAACCAGTAAAAAGTGAAGGAATGCAAATCATTTGGATCCAACAAAAAACGACATGGCCGATGAACTGACCATGTCGTGATTTGTTTTTTGCGTTGTTAACGCTTCCGTAACATGTCAGTAGACATGTCCCCGTGTCACGTGCCGCAGGGCACGCCGTGAGCCATTAGATGGACTCGTGGAAGGTACGGGAGATAACGTCTGCCTGCTGATCGGGAGTCAGCTTGATGAAGTTTACAGCGTATCCGGAAACGCGGATGGTAAGCTGAGGATACTTCTCAGGATTCTTCTGAGCGTCAAGAAGAGTCTCTCTGTTCAGAACGTTTACGTTAAGGTGATGGCCGCCTTTGGTTGCGTAGCCATCCAGTAAGTTAACCAGGTTGTCAACCTGTGCCTTAGATGCTGCCATGATAATTTCCTCCTGTTTTTATATTATTTATAATCGTCTAATCCTTGGTGAAGAGTCGGAACACTGCATGCCAGGGGAGTTCTGGAACAATCCGTACATCCCATGGTCTGAACGGTTTTGGATTCATCAGCCTGCGTCTCGTCGGTATCCACGTTTACGTGACCCACGCCATTCGCGAAGCCTTCGTCCAACATCTTAACAAGATCATCAATCTGTTGCTGTTTGTCGTCCATTGGTTTCACCTCCTCATGGATTTCTGGCTCGAACCAAGCCATTCGCAAAATCGCACCTTCGGTGCTTTCCTTTTGCTCATGATTTGGCTTTCGCCAAATATCTTTCAGCAGCATTGCGCGCATGAATGCAAGCATTCATCGCGCATTCTGCTGAAATCTGCTTGGTTCAATTATTTATTCAGGTCTAACTCGATGTCGCCGGCGAATACCTTATCCTCTTTACCAAGAGCGCCAGGGATGATGGTGAAGGTATTGGAGATACCATCCTGTGCATCATTGAAGGGCAGCTTGGATACGGAAGACAGGGATGCAACTGCACCGTGGCTGTC
>JAEEGL011893538.1_pt1 | contig 32338 bp, 18 predicted proteins | sample 9134231 | NCBI WGS metagenome assembly JAEEGL01 (sample SAMN16246548, study PRJNA631951) | gut metagenome | biome: gut microbiome; feature: rumen; material: fiber-attached | host: Bos | place: Iran: Karaj | collected 2018-10 | reverse complement strand
CAGTGTTTTCTGCGGACCGCGAAGGCGGTGCCGATCAGAGCGGCCACGGCAAACACGCCGGCGGAAGCCATGCCCTTGCAGCCCTTCTTCTCCTCCTTGGGAGCCTGGGTGGTCGGGGCCTGGGTGTCGGGAGCCTGAGTGCCGGGGGCCTGGGTGTCGGGAGCCTGGGTGGTCGGGGCCTGGGTCTCGGGAGCCTGGCTCTCGGGAGCCTTGGTCGTGGAGGCGGAGGCGCCGGGGTAGATCACGAAGCTGGAGTTCTCCATGTAGTCGAGATAGATGACCGTATCGGTTCCGGTGGCGATCATTGCGCAGCGGCCGATGTTGGAGATGAGGGCCTTGTCGGAGGAGGCGACCTGGTTGCCGTTGGCGTCGTTGATGACGGCCTCGGTGAAGTACTGGCTCTTCATGGCGCCGAGGGTGGAGTTGCAGGCAAGGGCGTCAAGATGGTCGTACTTGAGCTCGCAGACGAACTTCTCGTCGAAGTAGAAGCGGCACTCCTGGGCGTCGGGGTTGTAGAAGAGCTCGTAGGAGTGGTAGGCCTGGCCGAGGTCCACACCGGTGTCGTAATCGTAATACATCACGTCGAACGGGAAGGCGCCGGTGGCGTCGGCAGTGCCGAACACGCGGACGAAGAAGCGGACCTTGGTGTTGCTGTCGAGCAGGAAGGTGTATCCGAAGCCGGAGGGGAGGACATACTTCGCGGAGGCGTCGGACGTTACGGCCTCGATCTCGTTGAAGAGGGTGTCGTTCTGGGTGACGGAGCCTTCGGTCTTTCCGGTGTAGTCGGAGCCGTAGTTGAGGATGACGCCGGCAAAGCCGTTGACGTCTCCGCGCTTGATGCTCATAAGGCTGTCGGTCTTTTCGGTGTTGTTGTTGTCTCTGGTCAGCCACTGGGGAGCGACGAACTTAAGCACGAGGGACTCGTCGGCCTCCTTGGTGATTATGGTGTTCATATGGCCGCCGCGGCTGGGCGTCCATGTCCTTCTGAGCAGGTTGGTGTTGGAGTTGATGTCGGGGTCGTTGACGAGCATGCCATCGTAAAAGGGGTCGGTGAACACGTAGGCATCGGTGTTGGCAAAAGCCGGGAGCATGAGCGCAGCGATGATGAACGCGGCGCAGATCATGCAAAACAGTGCTTTTTTCATAGTGATCCTTCCTTTTGTGGTGTGTTTGGGGGCTTGTGCGTCCCTTTTTTCGGATGCCGGCGACGGCCGCCGACAAAGACCTATAATAATAATACAGACTTTCGCCCGGTTTGTCAACCTTTTTCGATCCTGTTTTAATGTTAAATTGATTTTTTTGTATTTTAATGATATAATGTAAAGAGCGACTCTGCCGAACGGCCGCGCGGTATCATGCCGAAAGGTTTTACCGTGAGGAAAGTCCGGGCTTCACAGGGCAGGATAGCTGATAACATCAGCCGCGGGTGACCGCCGGGAAAGTGCAACAGAAATAAACCGCCGCGCTCCGGCGCGGCAAGGGTGGAAATGCGAGGTAAGAGCTCACAAGTTCGCATGGCAACATGCGTCCGCTGTAAACCCTATCCGAAGCAACACCGTATGGGGATCGTCGGCCCGACACATATCCCCGGGTGGCGCACGGTTCGCCGTGGAGCGTCGCGGTGACGCGGCGCAAAGACAGATGGCCGTTCTCGACAAAACCCGGCTTACAGGCAGAGTCGCCCTCCCGCCGCCGCGATCTACGACCGATGGAAACAAAGGAGCGCGCAACCAATGGTCTTTTCGACGCTGTTTTTCGTCTTTCTGTTCTTCGTCCTGAGTTATGCCGCGCAGGCGGTCTTTCCGGACAACCGCAGAAAGAACATCGTTCTGCTGGCCTCTTCCCTTATATTCTACGCCTGGGGCGGCCCGCTCCTGGTGCTTCTGCTGCTGTTCATGACCTTCGTGTGCTGGGGCGGGGCGCTGCTCATAGGAGGGACCGGGGACAGGTCCCGGCGCAGGCTGTACATGACGCTGACCGCGGTCATAGTCCTCGGCCTCATCGGCTTTTTCAAGTACACCGGATTCCTGGTCAGCACGTTCAACGGCCTGTTCGGCGCCGCCGTGCCGGTCCCGGACATAACGCTGCCCATAGGCATCTCCTTCTACACCTTCCAGCTGCTGTCTTACGTCATCGACGTCTACCGCGGCGACGTCGGACCGCAGAAGAGATTCATGCTCCTGCTGCTCTACGCCTCCCTCTTCCACCAGTGCATAGCCGGACCTATAGTCCGCTACCGGGACGTCGAGCTCGAGATCGAGGGCCGCAGGCCGCTCGAGGCCGAGATCAGCCGGGGCATAACCCGCTTCTCCGTCGGCCTGTGCAAGAAGGCCCTGCTGGCAAACGCCATGGCCGTCGTGGCCGACTCGCTGCTGCCCTGCGCCGTCTCCGCCGAGTACGGGACCGCCGCCGAGCTTGCCGCCCGCCTGTCCGGGACCTCGGCCGTCGCGGTGCTGTTCGGGGGCCTCGCGTACATGTTCCAGATCTATCTCGACTTCTCAGCGTACTCAGACATGGCCATAGGCATGGGTCTCATGATAGGCTTCCATTACAAGGAGAATTTCAACTATCCCTACACCGCCCTCTCCGTGACGGATTTCTGGCGCAGATGGCACATATCGCTCAGCTCCTTCTTCCGCGACTACGTCTACATCCCCCTGGGCGGCAACAGGTGCCCGGTTCCCAGACAGATCCTCAACCTTTTCGTCGTCTGGTTCCTGACCGGCCTCTGGCACGGGGCCAGCTGGAACTACATCCTCTGGGGCCTGTACTTCTTCGTGTTCCTGGTGCTCGAGAAGTTCGTCTTCCGCTGGAGCGCCGAGCCCCGCACCGCGGCCGGCTCTGTGCTGCGGGGCATATACACGCTGACCGTCGTCTACTTCTCCTGGATGCTGTTCCGCTTCGAGGACTTCTCGTTGCTCACGACGGCTCTGCGCTCGCTGTTCTGCCTCAACGGCAACCCCTTCTCCGACGCCGTCGGCCTGCTGACGGTCAAGAACAACATCTTCATCATAATACTTGCCGGTCTGGCCACCCTGCCCGTGGTCCCGGCGGTGAATTCCCTGCTCGACCGCGTACCGGACGTCAGGGCCGCCAGGGCCGCAAGAGCGGTACTGTCGGTATCGGCCCCGGTCGTCTGTCTCGGAGTGTCGCTGCTGATGCTCATCGGCGACAGCTACAACCCCTTCCTCTATTTCCAGTTCTGAGGAGGCAGCCGCATGTTCAACGATTTCTATCCCGGCGACCCCCGCAAACAGCGTAAGGGAGAGCGCCGCACGCCAAAGTCCAGCGTATCGTCCGGCACGTCCCGGATCAAGATACGCGTGTTTGCAGTCGCCGTCGCGGTGACGGCCTTCGTCGGCCTGCTCATACCGCTCAGGCCCTCGGTGTCCGAGATCGAGAACCGGGAGCTCGCCGAGTTCCCGAAGCTGACCTTCGGCTCGTTCATCAGCGGCGAGTTCTTCAGCGGGATCTCGACCTGGTACGCCGACACCTTCCCGTTCCGCGAGACCTTCATGAAGGGCGCCAACTCCCTGCGCTCGCTCTTCGGCATACGCGGCGAGCAGATCATAGGCCCCGTTGAGAGCGGCGACGAGATCGTCACCGGCACCGGGACCGAGGACTTCAACATAATACCCGTCGATCCGGGTACGTGGACCCCGGTGACGACAGTATCGCCCGAGAGCTCCGGCGATCCCGAGACGATAGGCGCGCCGGAGACGACGCTCTCGCCCGAGGACTCCGCCGACCCGCCCGGGACTGACGAAAGCTCCGACGTCCAGTCCGGCACCGAAGCGCCGGTCACGCCCGAGGAGCCGGTAACGGCGTCGCCGCCCGAGACCACCGCGGCACCGACGTCTCCGCCTCCGGAGACCACCGGGGCCCCCGGGACCGACCCGGCCCCGGTCGACACCGGCAGGCCCGCCGGCGAGGGCGAAAAGGTCGGCAGCCTGTACGTCCTCGGGGACACAATCTACGAATTCTGCGGCTACAGCTCCTCCAACACCAAGCGCTTTGCCGACGCGATGACCCGGTGCGCGGAGAGGCTTGCCGGAAAGGCCGACGTTTATTCGCTCATAGCGCCCAAGGCCTGGGATTTCTACCTGACCGCCGCGCAGAAGAAAAAGCTCGGCTGCCGGGACGAAAAGGCGATGCTCGACTCCGCCTACTCCCTCATGGGGGCCGGCGTGAAGAAGGTGCCCGTCTACTCCTATCTCGACACGAAGAAGGACGAGTACATCTTCTTCCGGACCGACCACCACTGGACCGCCCTCGGCGCCTACTACTCCTACCAGGTGTTCTGCACTGTAAAAGGGGTCGCTCCGAAACCGCTGTCCGGCTGGAAGACCCGCGAGTTCACGGGCTTCCTCGGCAGTCTGTATTCCGAGGCCAAGCAGCCCGCGGCTGCCGCGGCGAATCCCGACGTCGTCCAGGTCTGGTATCCCAACTCCACGAACAGCATGACGTACTGGGAGTCCGCCACCAAAAAGACCTCTTATAAGGTGATCTGGGACGTCTCGACCTGGAACGCCCGTTCCAAGTACAACACGTTCATCGCGGGAGACCAGCCGTTTGAGGAGATCCACAATCCCACGCTCAGCGACGGCAGCGCCGTCGCGGTGATAAAGGACTCCTTCGGCAACGCCTTCGTGCCCTTCCTCGTGGACGACTACCAGGACGTCTACGTCCTCGATTTCCGCTACTTCAAGAAGTATTACACCAAGGGCCTGTACTCCTTCGTCGAGGAGCGGGGCATCGACGACGTCATCTTCCTGCTCAACATCACCAACGTGAACAGCGGCGGAGGCGTGTCGCTGGTTGAGGCGATGGTCAAATAAGCCGGGACGGGACGGAACAAGCCGGTTCTCATAAGGATGACTGAGAACCGGCTGATCTGAAGAATACTTGTGAGTGTTTTATCTGTTTGAGTTTACACAATTGGCTTAGCGACCCTATTTCTGATAATGCGCAATACGTTACTGGTACGGCTTCATCCCGTCTCTCGAAAAAGCAAATCTCAATTCATCCGGTAAACATGACCATGTTGTAAAGTGCGGCTGAAACTTAATATGTCCGATAATATCGAACTTGTCTTTTGATGACACTACAGAAAAACAATCATCAGTAATCTCTTGTTTTAGAGTCTTGTCTAATTTTTTTAGATTATTTTCAGGGACAACAATAAACAAATTCATAGATTTTATATTATTATCCCATCCGCAATAGACTTTTCCGTATATGCTTGAAATTGATTTTAGTTTGTTCAATCTCTCCAGAGAATAACTCATACAATGCCATATGACATAATCGTCAAACGATTCGACATCTACAGTCTTTCTTTCAATTGGTGTGCCGCACGGGATAACAATTTTTGAAAAATCCCATTCAGAAAACCTTTTTTTATTCCATCCATAATACTTAATTTCTTCAGGTGTATATACACGCGAATAATCGATAACGGAACCGGAAGAACGAACGCAGTATTCAAAGGCGTTCAGCAGGCTTTTTTTAAGGCAATCATCGGTTGAGACATGGTTCTTTGTAAAAATGTGGAGCGACATATTATTGACCCATCTTAAGTCGCCTGATGATATTTTATCTGTTTTTTTCAGTTTTTCAGGAAAAAGAATCGTTTTTGAAGTGTCACAATAACAAGCGGCAATGGTTATTTTATATATCTCCTTCACGTGCCTAATAAACGTCTCAGCCAATTCCGAATTACTGATACTTCCTGTTAAAATAATATCAGTTATAGAGTTTTTTGTTAATATCATTTCGTCACCATCATATTAGGGAGTAGGAGAAAAGAACCAAAGACCAGATAACTCCTTAAGATATGCTGATCCCCATTGATTTTCATAATAATTTAGCAAATAAGAATATTCCATATGGAGTGAAGATGATAGCGGGGCCGTTGATGGATTGTTGCAAAAGTAAAAAGTGCAATTGTCATCGATACAGAAGACGATGATCGTCGGTAATGGCGGATACTTTCCAAAAACATCCATTTAACAGCATGATTATACCATGTTTGAGTATTTGATTCAAGCAAAAAGACTACTGCATTTCTTTTCTTATAGTAAGAGGCCTTGGCAGTTTCTTCCTTCACGTGATCCTTCCCGTAAACCTGTGGATAATGACCACGTTATAAACGGCCTCTCCACCAGACCCCCACAAACTGAGTGACATCAATTAACAGCATAAGAGACCCGGTTTTTGAAAAAGCAAGAAAAACAGCGGAAACCACAGAAAACCTGCGGAACGGCTCCGGCCGTCGGCCGCAGACCTCGGTCCCGCGGGAAAAGCAATACCGAAAGGAACCTCAGTCAGAAATGTTCAGAAGAATCCTGAAGTCCGTCAGAGAGTTCAGAAGACCGGCGTACGTGACCTTCCTCTGCATGGTTTTCGAGGCGGCCATAGAATGCGTCATACCTTTCATAACCGCGGACCTCATAAACCATATCCGGACAGGCGCCGAGATGTCGCTCGTCGTGCGGACCGGACTGCAGCTGACACTCATGGCCATGGTGTCACTGTTCTGCGGCTGGATGGGCGGCCGGGCCTGCGCCAAGGCCTCGGCCGGCTTCGCCCGCAACCTGCGCGACGACCTGTTCTCCAGGATCCAGGGCTTCACCTTCGACAGCGTCGACAGGTTCTCGTCCGCCTCGCTCGTCACCAGGCTCACCACGGACGTCGGCTACGCCCAGATGGCCTTCATGATGGTCATCAGGACGGCCATCCGCAGCCCGCTCATGCTCATCTTCTCGGTCGTCATGGCCTACATAATGGGCGGAGCGCTGGCCTGGACCTTCGTGGTCATAATACCGCTGCTGACCGGCGGCCTGCTCCTCGTGGCCAGGTTCGCCATGCCCGCCTTCCACCGCGTGTTCAAGAAGTACGACAAGCTCAACGAGTCGGTCGAGGAGAACGTCCGCGGCATGAGAGTGGTCAAGGGCTTCGCCCGCGAGGAATACGAGAAGGAAAAGTTCGGCCGGGCCTCGCAGGACATCGCCAGCGATTTCACCAAGGCCGAGCGCATCGTCGCGCTCAACAACCCGATAATGCAGCTCTGCATGCACTTCAACATGGTGTTCGTGCTGCTGGTCGGCTCCAGACTCATCGTCGGCTCGCGCGCCGAGCTGCTCGACGTCGGCCACATGTCCTCCATGCTGACCTACGGCATGTCGGTGCTTATGTCGCTGATGATGCTGTCGGTCATATACGTCATACTGACCATCTCTATGGAGTCGTTCAGGAGGATCGACGAGATCCTCACCGAGGAGCCGACGCTCGTCAACCCCGCCGACCCCGTGTATGAGGTCGCCGACGGGTCGGTCGAGTTCCGCGGCGTGAGCTTCAAATACTCGTCCGACGCGCAGAGGTTCGCCCTGTCCGACATTACGCTCAGCATCCCGTCCGGCGCCACGGTCGGCATCATAGGCGGCACGGGCTCGTCGAAATCCACGCTGGTCCAGCTGATACCGAGGCTTTACGACGCGACGGAGGGACAGGTCCTTCTGGGCGGCCGCGACGTCCGCGAATACGATCTCGACACGCTGAGGCAAAGCGTCTCCATGGTCCTGCAGAAGAACATGCTCTTCTCCGGCACCATACGCGAGAACCTGCTCTGGGGCCGGCCCGACGCGACGGACGAGGAGCTGCGCGAGGCCTGCCGGCTCGCCCAGGCCGACGAGTTCATCTCGTCCTTCCCCGAGGGCTACGACACATACATCGAACAGGGCGGGACCAACGTCTCGGGCGGGCAGAAGCAGAGGCTCTGCATCGCGCGCGCCCTGCTGCGCAGGCCGAAGGTGCTGATCCTGGACGACTCGACGTCGGCCGTCGACACCCGCACCGACGCCCGCATACGCGAGGGCTTCAGGCAGTTCATCCCGGAGACGACGAAGATAATAATCGCACAGCGGATAGCTTCCGTCAGCGACGCCGACCTGATCATCGTCATGGACGGCGGCCGCGTGAGCGCGACAGGCACGCACGAGTCGCTGCTCGCCGGATCCCTTATATACCGCGAGGTTTACGAACAGCAGATCGGCGGAAAGGAGGACGGCGGCAATGAGCAGTGAAAAGAAAAAACAGGCTCAGACCGAAGGCGCCGGACCCGTTCCCGGCAAGAAGCCGGCTCCGGACTTCCGCGTCCTCGGCAGAGTCTTCTCCATGCTCCTCTCGACCTACCCGGTGCTCGTGCCGGTGACGGGCCTCTGCATCGTCTTCTGCTCCGTATGTTCCGTCATGCCGGCGGTGTTCCAGCAGAAGGTCATCGCCGTCGTAAGGGACGCCCTGGACTACGGCTGGACCTGGGAGAAGGTCTCCGGCATGATAGTCCCGACGGTGCTGCTCCTTGTGGGCTTTTATGTGCTGTCGATAATCGCCTCCACCGTATACCGCCAGCTGCTTGCGGTCATAACCCAGGGCTTCCTGGCCCGCACCAGGGAGCGCATGTTCGACAGCATGCAGGATCTTCCGATAAGCTTCTTCGACACGCACAAGCACGGCGACGTCATGAGCGTCTACACCAACGACACCGACACCCTGCGGGAGCTGGTGTCGCAGGCGTTCCCCCAGATGCTCACCTCGGCGATAATCGTCTTCGGCGTCTTCTGCGTGATGCTCTGGTACAGCGTCTGGCTGGCGCTGGTCGTGGTGCTCGGAGTCTGCGTGATGCTCTTCGTGTCCCGCAAGCTCGGCGGGGGCTCGGCCAAGTATTTCGTGCAGCAGCAGAGATCGACAGGCAGGGCCGAGGGCTACATCCAGGAGATGATCAACGGCCAGAAGGTGGTCAAGGTGTTCACCCACGAGGGGGCCTGCGTTGCCGGCTTCCGCGAGATCAACGACCGCCTCTTCGAGGACAGCTACCGGGCCCACGCGTACGCAAACACCCTCGGGCCCGTCATAATGAACATAGGCAACATCCTGTACGTGATCATCGCCACGCTCGGCGGCGCGCTGCTGCTTGCCGAGGTGCCGAACCCGTCCGTTCAGAATCTGATCCGCGGGGCCGGGCTAGGGATACTGACCATCGACATAGTCATCCCCTTCCTCAACATGACGAAACAGTTCACGGGCAACGTAAACGCCCTGGCCCAGCAGATCAACACCATAGCCATGGCCTCGGCGGGCGCAAAGAGGGTCTTCGAGCTCATGGACGCCGCGCCCGAGACGGACGAGGGCTACGTCACCCTCGTCAACTGCCGCATAGGCCCCGACGGCTCGGTCACCGAGACCGCCGAGCACACCGGCTCCTGGGCCTGGAAGCATCCGCATCAGGCCGACGGCTCCGTCACTTACACGCCTCTGCGCGGCGACGTCAGACTGACCGACGTCGATTTCGCCTACGTCCCCGGCAAGCAGGTGCTGTACGACGTATCGGTATACGCCGAACCCGGCCAGAAGGTCGCCTTCGTCGGCGCGACCGGCGCGGGAAAGACGACTATAACCAACCTGATCAACCGCTTCTACGACATAGCCGACGGAAAGATCCGCTACGACGGGATAAACATCAACAAGATCCGCAAGGGCGATCTGCGCCGCTCGCTCGGCATAGTGCTCCAGGATACCAACCTGTTCACCGGCTCCGTCATGGAGAACATACGATACGGCAAGCTCGACGCCACCGACGAGGAATGTATAAACGCCGCAAAGCTGGCCGGCGCGGACGATTTCATCTCCCGCCTGCCCGGAGGCTACGGCACCGAGCTGTCCAACAACGGCGCCAATCTGTCCCAGGGTCAGCGGCAGCTGATAGCCATTGCCCGTGCGGCCGTGGCCGACCCGCCCGTCATGATACTCGACGAGGCGACGTCGTCCATAGACACCCGCACCGAGGCGATCGTCCAGCGCGGCATGGACAAGCTCATGGAGGGCCGGACGACGTTCGTCATCGCCCACAGGCTCTCGACCGTCCGCAACGCGGACGTCATCATGGTCCTCGACCACGGGCGGATAATCGAGCGGGGCAGCCACGAGAAGCTGCTTGCCGAGAAGGGCACGTATTACAGGCTCTACACCGGGGCCTTCGAGCTGGAATGATATCTGACATTACGGGAAAGCCCCGCGGCGTGAGCCGCGGGGCTTTCGTCTGTACATGTAACGTCAGTCGGCAGTGCGGGGATCCGTGCTCCGGCAGGCCGCCGCGGTAAGACCGCGGCGCGAGAGGCAGATGTCCGTGAACTCCGTCACCTCGGGGGGGAGCGGCGAGTCGCCGAGTCCGGTGTCGCCGAGCCTTACGAGCTTGTTCGAGCCGTGGTAGTCGCTGCCCGCGGTAACGAGCAGCCCGTGCGAGCGCGCGAGGGCCAGGGCCGTCTCGCGAAGCTTTGCGGTGAAGCCGGAATAGCAGGCCTCGATGCCGCGCAGGCCGAAGCTCTCGAGGCGCTTCAGACGCCGTTCCATGTCGCCGCCGAGGATGAGCTCGTCGCCGCTCCCGTAGAACGGGTGGGCCAGCACAGGTATGCCCCCTCCGGCGGCGATGGCCGACACGGCCTCCTCGGGCCGAATGAAGCCCTCGCGGACGCTGGCCCGGTCGATATACTCCTTTATGGCCTGCTCCTTCGTCGCGGCATAGCCGTATCTCACCATGAGGTTGCCGATGTGCGGCTTGCCCGGGTTGTCCATGGAGAGCAGCCGCCCGATCTCGTCGTCCGGGAACGTGAAGCCGAACTCGGTCCTGAGGAAGTCGAGTCTGGCCGTCACCTTTCTCATCCTGAGCGCGTGGCTCCTGCCGACGAGCTCAAGGATCGGAGCGGACGCGGGATCGAAGCCGTAGCCCAGGATGTGGTACTTGCCCTCGCCGTCCCTGCACGAGAACTCGGCGCCCGGGATGAAGCGCGGATCGCCGGGGCCCAGCAGCGGACGGATGATCCCGGCCGCCCTGACCGCGTCGTGGTCTGTGACGGAGAACACCCCTATGCCGGCCTCTCTGACCAGGCCGAGGATCCGTTCCGGAGTGTCGGTGCCGTCCGAGACGGTGGTGTGCATATGCAGGTCTATCTTGAGACCCGGATCTTTAACCATTGGACGGGCGCCCCTTACAGCAGTTTTTCCAGCGTCAGAACGTTCTGCCCGTTCCTGTATTCGTACGAGACGTTGTCGGATATCTTTTTGGTCATGAAGATGCCGAGCCCGCCTATCTCGCGGTCCTCCGCGGAGAGGGTCACGTCGGGGTCCTCCCTCTCGAGCGGGTTGTACGGCGTGCCGCGGTCGCGGAAGGTGATCCGCGCGAGGGGCGGCTCGCCGTCGATCTCCACGCGCACGAGGGCGGTCCCCCTGCCCTGCGGGTAGGCGTACCGGGCGATGTTCACGAACACCTCCTCGACGGCTATATCGATCTGCATGACGGAGCGGGCCGGGCAGCCGGCGGCCGAGAGGCGGGAGTTTACGAATTCGGTGACCGCGTCGAGGTTCTCGGCGACGGCGTCGAACTCGGCCTCGTTGGGGTCGGGGGCCGTATCTGGCTCGGTGTCGAAGTCGAGGGAGTCGACGCGTCCGAGGACCTCGACGAGCCCGGACATCCAGACGCCTATGGTCTGCGCAGACTTTGCGTCGTCGGGAAAGTGCCTTCTGCCCCAGTCGATAAGATAGGCGTAAGACAGGCAGCGGACCTTGTCCTCGATCTCGCGCATGCGGGCCTCGTCCGACGTGCCGAGATAGGCGGCAAGGCTGTCGTGCCAGAAGCGGTCGGCTATGTCGGGGCCGTAGCCCTGGAAGGCCAGGACCGCGTCCCTGTCGTTCTCGTAATAGCCTATGTACGCGTTGTACATGTGGACGAGCTCCAGGATCGGATGGCCGACCGAAAGCGTGTCCATGTCTATGGTCAGCACTTCGTCGCCGGCCAGGACGATGTTTTTCGTGTGGAAGTCGCCGTGGATCATGCGGTCGCTGTCGGGGATGCGCGAGGTCATCTCGGCAAGCTTGTCTCCGAGGCCGCCGGGGATGAGGTCCTTCACGCTGTCCACGATCTTCAGCATCTTCTCCTTCTTGGACGGGAGCCTGCCTTCGGGGACCCTGATCGAGTGTATCTTCTTCAGCATCTTGACATACTCGTCGACGCAGAAGCCGTAGCGGTCGGGCTCGTTTGCCAGAAGTTTGGCAAAGGATCTCGAGTTCAGCAGCTCGAAGACGGAGCCGTAGCTGTCGCCCACCCTGACCACGTCGTAAGAAATGGCCGTCGGGACGCCGAGTACCAGCGCCAGCCTCGCGACCTCGCGCTCGTGTTGGATCTCCGGCAGGGCGTTGCTGTTCTTGTACACCTTGACGACGTTGTCGCTGTCAATTCTGTATACCTTGCCGTTGAAGCCCTCTCCGATGACCTCGCAGCCCTCGACGGAGACGACGCGGTATGCCTTCTCCACGGGCATCATCTCCGCGAAGCCGGTCATGTCGAAGACCTCGTACACCTCGGGCTTTACGTTCAGTATCCGGAGATCGGGATAGTTCTTCTTCAGCCTCAGGATCATCCTCAGACCCGCGCTGGAGATGTAATCCAGGTCGCAGGCGTCGAGATCGGCCCCGGTGGCCCCGGTGCCCGCCAGCCGGGCGAAGACCGCCTGTTCGGTCTCGGCCGCGTTTCCGGAGTCTATCCTGCCGGACAGTCTGACGACCGGGACACCTCCCCTGTTCTGGTTTTCCATAGTTGATTCTCCTCCTCGCCGCGCGGCGGTCATCAGGTCTCTGTCACGCACTCACTCTATGTTGAGGATGTCGGAAAAGCCCGTGATCTCGAACACCTCGCCTATGGTCTCGTTGACGTTGCGGACCTTCATCGTTCCGCGGCCGTTCATAGCCTTCTGGGAGGAAAGCAGCACCCTGAGGCCCGCGGAGGAGATGTACTCGAGCTTCCCGAAATCCAGGATGAGCTCCGTGATCTCGGGGAGGATGTCTCTGACGGCGGCCTCCATCTCGGGGGCGGTCACGGTGTCGAGTCTTCCTTCGGGGGCGATAACGGCGGTGCCGTTCTCTACTTTCCTGTCGATCTTCAGCATGTCAGATCTCCTTTTTTATGTATGCCTTTTTTTGTTTTTTCATTGCCATGGCCTCCGCGCGTTCCGGGCGGACCTCTTCTCCGCCGGCCGGCGCGGGCTCGCCCGATATCAGCGCCAGGAACTCTTCGGACGACAGCGTCTTGTCGGCGATGAGCTTCTCCTTTGCGCGGCGCAGCTCGCAGGCGTGTTCGGAGCAGATCCGCTTTGCGCGGTCGAAGCCTTCTCCGAGGATGGAGTTGATCTCGCGGTCGGCTTCGGCGTCGCGCCTGTCCCTCACGGCAAAGCCGCTGCCGGACATCCCGAAGCTTGAGATCATCCTCCACGCTATGTCGGTGGCCCTCTCGAGATCGGATGTGCCGCCGTTCGCGTAAGAGCCGAGGAAGACCTCCTCGGAGGCTATGCCGGCCATAAGGACGGCTATGCAGTCGCGGAGCTCGGCGGCCGTGCTGCTGACCCCGGTCAGCCCCCGGTGCGAGACGTAGCCCAGCGCACCGCTGCCCTCTGCGGATATCGTGATGCGCTCTATACTGCTGTCGGGGAACAGGAGCGATGTCAGCAGCGCGTGGCCCAGCTCGTGGAAGGCCGTGCGCTCGTTCTCCCGCTCGGTGAGCTCGGACGGCTTCAGAAGGCCGCTGTCGGGCATCAGGGCGATCATGTGCTCCACCGTTGGGATGTCTTCGGCGGTCACGGATACGAGCTCGGACGGGGCCGTCAGGTCGAGGCAGCGCTCGGCGTGGATCTCGTAGACCGCGTTGGCGACCTTCTCCGCGAAGCGCCCGTTTCCGAAGTTCGGCACGGACTGGAAGTACTGCATCACGGCCTTTACCCGGTTTGCCGCCGCGCGGCCGGAGAGCTTGAGGCCCGCGCCCTCTATCTTCATCTTGAAGATGGCGACGAGCTCGTCCGCGTTGTAGTCGTCGAAGTGGAAGGTGTATCCTATCCTGGAGGCGATGCCGGTGTTCATGTCGAGGAACGCCTGCATCTCCTTCTCGTATCCCGCGAAGATCACCACGAAGCGGTCCTTGCAGTCCTCCATGGCCTTGATCAGGGTGGCGACGGCGTCCTGGCCGTAGCTGTTGCGCCCGCCCCCGTCTGCGAGCTGATAGGCCTCGTCTATGAACAGCACCCCGCCCATGGAGCGGTCTATCACGGCCTGGGTCTTCGGCGAGGTCTGCCCGACGTACTCGGCTATGAGGTCCTTTGCGGTGACCTCTGTCAGCTTGCGCTCCACTATGAGCCCTGCGGCGAACAGCTCGTCTACGAGGATCCTGGCGACGGTGGTCTTGCCGGTCCCGGCGTTGCCGAGGAACATCATATGGGAGTTGCCGCGAGGGATGTCGATCCCGTACTCGCGTCCCTTCTTCTCGAACGACACGCGGTTGCGGAACCTCCGCACCTGCTCCTTGACCTGGGCCAGCCCCACCAGGTTCTCAAGCTTCAGGGCCTTCTTGTCCGAGTCGTGCTGGGTGGCCATCTCGCGCACGCCCGGGACGTCGTCGGCAGTTATCAGGGACAGCTCGCCCGAGGCAGAGGCGTGGTTCATAAGGGTCTCCTGCCACAGCCGGTCGACGAAGCGCCCGTTGCCGAAGTTCTTCTGGCGGATGAAGTACGAGATCACGTTCCCGCATTTCTCGCGGGCGGCCGGCTCCATGGTCATGGAGGCCTTTTTGACCTTGAGGTCGAGCATCTTGAGCAGCTCTTCCTCGGAGTAGTCGTCGAAATGTATGCGGTACCCGATCCTGGACGACAGGCCGGGGTTCGAGTCTATGAACTGCTGCATGCGGTCGACATAGCCGGCAAAGATGACGACCAGGTCGTCCTTATGATCCTCCATGGCCTTCAGCAGGGTGGCAACGGCCTCGCCCCCGTACTGGTCGCCGGTCAGGGCGTAGGCCTCGTCTATGAACAGCACCCCTCCCAGAGCCTCGGAGATCTTTTTCGCGGTCTTGACCGCGGTCTGGCCGAGGTACTCGGCGACAAGGTCCTTTCTTTCGACCTCGACGAGCTTGTTCTCCCTGAGGAAGCCGATGTCGAAGAGCATGGAGGCTATGATCCGGGCGATCATGGTCTTGCCCGTCCCGGCGTTTCCGGTGAAGATCATATGCAGATTGCTGTCCGGCAGCCTGATGCCGGCGGCGGAGGCCTTCTTACGGAAGGCGATGAAGCTCTCGAACTCCCGGAGTTTCTCCTTTACCGTCTTCATGCCGACGATGTCCGCCAGCCGGTCAGCCGTCTTCTTAGGATCGTAGCCGCCGTCGGGGAACACCGGCCTGCGCTCGCTGTTGCTGCAGGCGGCCAGCCAGTCGGCAAGCTCGTCGTTGTCGAACGGCAGCAGGCGGTCGTTCAGCGATATGTATTCGGTGAAGCGCTTTTTGAACGCCTCCTCGTCCCTGATCCGGGAGAGTACGTCCGAGGACAGCCCGGCCCTGTATCTCTCGTACAGCTCGTCCGCGGTGAGGTCCGGATAAACCAGACGGTTGCGGGCGTAGAGGAAGCGGAAGCGGGGATCGGCGCCGAGGAAGCGCTCTATGTCGCGGCTGCTGCCGACGACGGCGACGTAAGTGTCGTTCTCGACCGTCCCGAGCGCCCTCATAAGACCGTCCATGTGGACGGGATCTATGTCCTGAGCCGAGCCTCCCGCGCTCCTGTCGAGCAGGAAGCGGTCGAGGCCGGTCAGCATGTACATGCGTTTTTTCTCGAAGGAGCGGTAGATGTAGCCGGCGTAGGTCTTGTGGTGCGAGCGGTAGTCGGACGAGTCGTAGAGGTCGCCGGACTCGGCAAGTTCGGTGAACTCGCGGGCGATCTCGCCGAAGCTCACCTCGAACACCTCCGACGACGACAGCCTGCCCACTCCGGCCAGAACGGCGGCAAGGCTGCGGACCGTCTCGTAAAGTCCTCGCTCGTGGTCGCCCTCGACCGTGCACCTGAGGAAGCCGGCTTTTCCGTCCGCGGCCAGGCCGGCCACGCGCGAAAAGTCCTTCACACGCCTCTCGGTGCGGCGGATGAGCTCGCCCGTCTCGGACAGTTTCGACGTGAGCTCGCCGAAGGTGGTGCCGGTGGCGCGGGCAAAGCTGGTCACCGCTCCGGCGGCCAGTATCTTCTCCGCGTCGCTCATGCCGGCAAGTGCGGCCGGCAGCCCGATACTGTACCTGCGGTAGCCGTATCCGGAAGGAGAGGGCTCCCCGTCGGGCCCCAGCGAGGCCGGATCGAAGGCCAGGTCCAGAACTATGCAGCGCCTGCCGTTCTCATCGGTCCCGAGCTTCCTTCTGGCCGAGAGCAGAAGTCCGTCGGTCAGCCGCTCGGCCGCGGCGACCGTCTCCTCGAACAGCAGGGAGAGGCTCTCTCCGAGCTGTTCCACCGGGTCGTAATCGTATTCGGAGGCAAGTCTCGGGCGGTAGATCGCGGAGAGCGCGCTCCTTTCCGCGCGGCTTCGCGCGGCGGCGTCGCGGTCGCCGGTCTCCGCCAGATATTTGATCCTGGAGGCGACTATGTAAGGGCAGTAGTCGGCGGGGCAGTCCGTGCAGGCGCCCGTGGGGACGCTGGTCGGCCGGAAGCCCCTGGAGATGCTCATTCCCCGTTTGGCCGGGGCGCTCTTACCCGCCTTCAGTCCGGCCACGGTCAGCTGGACGCTGTTGTCGGCGTAAGAGCCGTCAGGACCGCCCGCCGAGCAGAAGCAGGGGAAGTTCAGCGAGAACATCTTGTCCTCGTCGAGCTTGCGTCCGATGGTGAAATCGCCCGCGCCGAGGAGGGCCTCGGCCGTCTTCAGAACGCCGTCCGGAATGTCGGCAAGATCGTTCCCGCCGGACAGTTCCCACTTGAACTCGTACGCTTCGGCGCCCGTGTTATCGGGCTCCTTCCTGTCCTTGTTCCTGTTTTTCATCTGTGCGTTCCTTTCTCCGCGCCGCAAGCCTTTTTTCCGCCGAATAAACGCGGACGAGGGTCAGCAGGCACGGCAGCGCGGCGCCGGCCGTGATAAGAATGTCGTTGAACAGCGGCGATACGTAGCACCCCGAGAACAGAAAGAGGTACTCGGCGATCAGAAAAACGGTCACCGACAGCGAGGCGATCTCCCAGAACCTCCCGGCCGTCCTGACCGAGGCGTGCTGGAGCACGATGTCCGCGAACAGCAGAACGACCGCCGCGGGCGTGATCAGGATCAGCAGCAGGAGCTGTCCGACGGCGTTGCCCAGCCTGGCGGAGCCCCCTTCGAACAGCAGCCGCACGTCAAGGAAGAACACCCATAAGAACAGGGCCGACCACAGGACGCACAGCAGCGCCGATATCACGGAGGCGGTCTTTCTCCGCCTCTCCTTCTTTCCGTCCGAAGGAGTCACCGGCGCCCGCCCCCGGCCGCCGCGGCGGTCCTCGGCTCAGCCGGTATGAAGTCCTGGAAGATGCATATGCGGCCCTTGGCCCTGCATTCGGCCAGGGTCCGCTCGTCCCTGACGGTCCAGGCGACCATCAGCGCATGATAAAGCCTGTCGCAGATGACCACCGGAAGCTGGCGGGGACATTTTACGTCGTAGGCGATGTAATCCGGCTTCGACAGGAAGTTGAATATCATGGTGGTGCAGCCGATCTTGTTGAACAGGCTGGTCCTGACCCCGCCCTTGAACAGGTTCGTGGTGAGCTGGCCGCGGACGATCCTCGGCCGGTTCTTGCGGAACCAGTTGAGGAGGAAGGGGTTGAAGGACTCGACGGAGTAATAGCCGTCGTAGCCGTCAAGGATCGCGGCAAGCTTCTCGCAGACGGCCGTGTCCGAGCCCTCGCCCTTGATCTCGATGCATAGCGGGATGCGGTGGTCGATGCGGTCCAGTACGTCGGTAAAGAGGGGTATGCGCTCGTAGGTTCCTTTGATGTCGACCCAGCTGAGCTCCGAGGCGGTGAGCGACGACACCTTCTCGGGCCTGCCGCAGAGGCGCTCCAGGGTGTCGTCGTGGAACACCACGAGCTCCCCGTCGGCGCTGAGTCTTACGTCAAGCTCGATTCCGAACCCGGCGTCCTCGGCCTCGCGGAAGGCCGGGATGGTGTTCTCGACGATCTCGTTCCGACCGAACAGCCCCCTGTGGGCGTAGTCGACCTTGAGCGGCTCGACCGAGGTCCTGGGCTCCGGCCGCGGCTTCAGCAGTATGACGTAGACCGCGAACAGCACGGCCAGGCCGGCAATGATATACACAAAAACCATTCGTTGGATCCTTTCGGAGTATCGGTGCGCGGGGACGTCAGCCGTCTACGTCCAGTGCCTCGATCCCGGAGGGCGGGACCGGTCTGGAGTCGCCGTGGCGCACCAGCAGCATGGTAACGAAGGCAAGGCATACGAACACGGTCGCATACGGGAAGAGCACCCTCATCCCGAGCCTGTCCATAAGGAAGCCCGAGAAGAACGGGGTGACCGCCTGGGCGGCCATGCTTGCCGTGTAATAGTATCCGGTGTATTTTCCGATGTTGCCGCTCCGGGACAGCTCGACGACCATCGGGAAGGAGTTGACGTTGATCGTCGCCCAGCCTATGCCGGCCACCGCGAACATAATGTTCATTATGACGGCGGGGGAGCCGACCTTCATGAAGCAGGCCACGAAGAAGGCCGCGGCAAGCATCAGGACGCCGGCCAGGATGGTCTTCTTGCGCCCGACCTTGGAGGAGATGATCCCGACGGGAAGGTAGGAGACCACGGCGGCGGCGTTGGCAATGAGCAGCGTCGTGCTGTAGTCGAGGTCAAGTATGTTGGTGGCGTAGACCGAGTATTTGGACGTTACGGCGTTGTAGCCGAAGTACCAGAGGAAGACGGACAGCAGTATGAACACGAGGGAGATGAGCTCGCCGGAGCTGAGCCCTCGCCCGGCCCGGGCGCCGTCTGCTCCGGCCGCGGTGGCGTCGCCGCCGTCCGGGCCGGAGTCGCCGAGCCCGGCGGACTCCTCTATCATCTCGGCGTTCCACTTCGGCTCCCTGACCGTGATCAGGAACATGGCCAGGGCCGCCAGCATGATGCCGGAAACGACCGCAAAGAAGCCGAGCCACGGCCTGAAGGTGTTCTTAATGGCGCTGTTCGCGAATGCGAAGCCCATGCCGAGCACCAGGACCGTCATTCCGCCGACCGTGCCCATGAGGTTGATGACGGCGTTGGCTTTTGAGCGCAGGGGCTTGACCACCACGTCGGGCATGAGAGCAACGGCGGGCGAGCGGAAGGAGGACATGGCCACGAGGACGACCATAAGAATGATCATGAACCAGATGAGGTGCGACGGGTCGGACCTGGTTATACCGTGCACGTACGCCTGCCTGGCCGGGACGACGAAGTTCGTGTACTCTGAGTTCGTCATCTGCCTGAAGGCCGGGACGCCGTCGTACTCCGCGCCTCCGTAAAGGGCCTCGAGCGAGACCTGTACGCCGTCGACCTCGATCAGCTCGGAGATCGCGGTGTCCAGCTCGGTCTCGCGGTCGCGCAGCCTGAAGTTCTTTCCGTCGTAGGTGACTATGCGGGTGCGGTACTTGCTCTCGATGGTGATATCGCCCGAGCCGTCGGCCCTGACCAGCCTGAGTCTTCCGGCCTTGACGGACAGCTCGCTTATGGTCGAGCGGACCGCGGCAAACTCCTCCTTGTCCTTATACCGGCCGGCGAGCCTGAACGTGTCGCCGTCGGGCGTTATGAGCTCGTCCTCCGAGACCTGATCATATATCGCCGAGAGCGTATCGGGGCTGTCGATCTCGGTGACCCCGGAGATCAGCCTGAGCTGAGAGGCGTCGGCCCAGGTCAGCAGCATGAACGCCGCCACCGCGGCCAGCGTGCCCCAGAGTATGAACGGGGTCCTTTTCCCGCGGCTGCTTCTGCACTTGTCGGAGAGGGCTCCGAACAGCGGGAGCATGAAGAGGGCCAGGATGTTGTCCACGGCCATGATAATGCCGGAAAGGGCCTGAGACATTCCGAAGCGGTCGGTGAGTATCTTCGGGATTATGGTGTCGTAAGCCTGCCAGAACGTACAGATCAGGAAAAAAGCGAAGCCTACGCAAAGGACTCTCTTCGTATTGAGCTTCATATGGCGCCTCCGTCGCAAGTTCAATAATTATACAGGTTAAGTATACAATAAAAAACCCGCTTTGTAAAGTGGCGGCGGTAAAAATGCCGCCCGGGGGCCCGGGCGGCGAAAAAAGGCTCGGGGCGGCTCCGGACCGCGTTCCGCCCCCCGCCCGCCGGCACTGTTCCTCTGTCATATCGGAATCTGTTGACACTTTCCCCCGGCAATGGTAAAATAATAGGCGGGAGCCGCGGAGAGCCGACGTCCCGAAAAGAAAGGTCTTGCGATGAAAAAACTGCTCGCGCTGATCCTGGCGCTGCTGACAATACCCGCCCTCTCATTCTGCGGACGGCCGGCGCAACAGCCCCCGTCCGGCACGGAGCCGTCCGCCTCGGCGACGGAGACTGCCGGCCTGACCCCGTCCGGCTCCGGCGAAGGCTCCGCGGGAGCCGCGGAGAGCTCGGCCGCGCCGGCCGCCGTCTATCCGCTGCTGCCGGAGAAGCCTTCCGCGGACCAGGCCAGGCGCATCGTCCTCGACTACATGGAAAAACTGTCGTCGGTCGTGTGGAAGTGCCCGGTCACCATCGACTTCTCCAAGGAGAAGAGCTACACATCGACGCTCATATACAGGGCCGGGCAGACCTACGTCGGCATGCCGTACGTCAGCCACCACAGCGGCCTCAGATACTTCGAGCTGAACTATCTCGACGCCGAGCGCAATTACACGGGCCCCGCGACTTACTCGTCGATGCCCGGGGTGACCTGCGCGGTCGCCTGCTACACCTCCTTCCGCAACGTCTCTTTCAGGACGCGCGGCTCGGGGAGCTCGACCATAACCCCCGCGGCAAACGCCGGCATGGTGCGGGTCGGGGATTACACATGCACGTCGACCGTCACGTCCGAAGTGATCGCCGCCAACAGTCAGCAGGCGATCTTCGAGGCGTACGCGCTTCTCCTCCCCGCGGACGTGCTGGCCACGAGGAACTCGTCCACGGGCCACGCCAGGATGGTATGGACCGGGCCGGTCGTCCGCCGGAACCCCGACGGCACGGTCAACGGCGAGCGCTCCTACGTAAGCGTCATAGAACAGACGTCGAAATTCAACGAGAAGACGGAATACAACACCACCTGGAGGGTCGGTCAGGTATATACGTTCAGCGCGCTTTACAAGGGCGACTACATCCCCTGCCGGCTGGCCGAGTTCGACAGCGGCCTCGACGACCTCTCGGTCAGTGTTTCGGGACTGCCCACGGCCGAAACGATAGGCGGAAAGAAGATCTCCGGGAACGTCAGCTCCAACTTCTGCATACTGTCGTCGCTTCTGACCGTGACCGACTCCGGCGGCCGCGTCGTGTCCGAGTCCGAGCAGGCCAAGGACTACGCGAACGACACCGTCAGCTTCAGGATCAACTTTGCCGAAAAAGAGATGAGCACCGACCTGTCCGCTCTTCCCGCCGGCACCTACCGCTTCAGGGCCTCGGTGTTCGTGGGTTACGGCGAGTGCGTGCTTGCCGAATTCGATTTCAAGGTCGGATGAGCGGGGCTGACCCCGCCGTCCGCCGTTAACGTTTCTTCACGGGAAAAGGAAGGAGAACCGTCATGCCCTGCACAACGATACTTGTCGGAAAGAAAGCCTCTTACGACGGATCGACCATAATGGGACGGAACGAGGACTGCGGCCCCGGCCGCTTCCGCACGAAAAAGTTTCAGGTGGTGAATCCCGACGAACAGCCCCGGCTGTACAAGTCGGTCATTTCCGGCGTCGAGATCCCGCTGCCCGGTGACCCGCTGCGCTACACCTCCATGCCCAACGCCGAGAACGACCGCGGTGTTTGGGGCGAGGCCGGCGTGAACTCGCTGAACGTCGCCATGTCCGCGACCGAGACCATCACCTCCAACCCGAGGGTCCTCGGCGCCGACCCGCTCGTCGGGACCGGCATCGGCGAGGAGGATATGCTGACCATAGTGCTGCCTTACATAGACAGCGCGCGCGCCGGAGTCCTGAGACTCGGCGCGCTGCTGGAGCAGTACGGAACTTACGAGATGAACGGTATCGGCTTTCAGGACGCCGACGAGATCTGGTGGATGGAGACGATAGGCGGCCACAGATGGATCGCCCGCCGCGTGCCGGACGACTGCTACGCCGTGGGGCCGAACCAGCTCGGCATAGACATGCTCGATCTCCGCGACGCGCTGGGCGACGGGACCGAGAACCTGTGCTCCGCCGACCTTGCCGAGTTCATAAGGGACAACCACCTGGATCTGGGCGGCGCGGAGTCCCGCGGCGATTCGCTCCTCGACGCCAGGGCGGCGTTCGGCAGCCGATCGCATCAGGATCATCTGTACAACACCCCCCGGGCCTGGGTCATGGAGAGGTATCTGAACCCCGGCACATACAAGTGGGACGGCCCGGCGGCCGATTACGGCCCTGAGAGCGACGACATTCCCTGGTGTCTCGTCCCCGAAAAGCTCATAACGGTCGAGGACGTCAAACACGTCCTGTCCTCCTGTTACGAAGAGACCCCTTACGCGGTATACGGCAGCCGCACCGACCCCGCCCTGTCGGGAAAATACCGCCCGGTAGGCATCAACCGGACCAGCTTCCTTGCCATAACGCAGCTGCGGCCCTACGTCCCGGCTGAGATCAGCGCGCTCGAGTGGATCTCCGAGGCCTCCAACGCCTTCAACTGCTCCGTCCCGCTGTACGCCAACGTCACCCGCGGACCCGGCTACCTCGGCGATCCCGGCAGATCCGTTCGGACCGGCAACCTGTACTGGGACAGCCGCATCATAGGCGCCCTCGCCGACGCCCATTACGGAGGGGCCATACAGATCATCGAGCGGTACCGCGAGAAAGTGTTCACCGAGGGCCACAGGTTCATAAACGAGACCGACCGCGAGTTCGTCTCACGCGCCCCGGAGGACGTCTGCGCCTTTCTCGAGGAAAAAAACTCAGAGATGGCGGCGGCGGCCGAGGCCATGACCTCCGACACGCTCGGTCAGGTCCTCAACGTGGCGTACAACTCGATGAAGAACTGCTTCTCTCGAGCGGACTCGTAACGGCGAAAAAAGGCGAAAAAAGGCCGGTTCTCATAAGGATGATCAGAGAACCGGCCGATTGGGAGCATGGCAATTGATGGATGAAGATTGCTTTCCCCTTCCTTTTGTACCCAAACGATCATTATACATCCGGTGTCATTTTTTCAGCGCAGTCCACGGGAATAACACTAATAATGTCCTTATGGCATCCAGCGGGATCCAATGATTCCGGACGTTCTTCCAGGGCCTCGGCCCCTTTTTTATTTGGTGCAGAACAGCAGGGCTCCGTAGTCGGGCACCGGCCACGCGTCGAGGGGCATCACCGTCTCGGCCGCGTCCACGGCCTCCCTGAGAGCCTCCATGGCCGGAATGATCTCGTCCTTGAACCTGAAGGCTCTGACATCGGGGCCGGAGGAGTCGGCGCGGAGCTTGCCGAGCCTGGCCTCGAGCCGGTCGCACCGCGAGGACGCCGTGTCGGCGAGCCTCGACAGCTTCGCCAGGACCTGCTCCTGACCGCGGCACGGGAGCGGGACGGCTCCGGCCTGCTTGGCGTTGACGGATGAGGCAAGCTCCCCCTCGTACTTCCAGACGGCGGGGAGATACTGGCGCCTGGTCATGTAGACCATGGTCTGGGCCTCGATATTGAGTATCTTGCAGTAGTGGTCCAGGATGATGTCCCTGCGGGAGCGGGCCTCGGCCTCGGAATAGACCTTGTGTCTGGCAAACAGATCCAGATTCTTGCGGTCCGTCATGCGCACTACGGCGTCGGGGGTGGAGGCAAGGTTAAGCAGACCCCTCCGCTCCGCCTCGGCGATCCAGGCCTCGTTGTAGCCGTTTCCGTTGAAAATGATGCGCTTGTGCTCGCTGTAAGTCCTGCGGATGAGAGCGTCAAGGGCTCCGTTGAAATCTTCGGGCGCGGCCTTTTCCAGCTCGTCGGCGAACGAGCACAGCGCGTCCGCCACGGCGGTGTTGAGCATTATGTTGGTGCAGGCCAGCGACTCGGACGAGCCGACCATGCGGAACTCGAACTTGTTGCCGGTAAAGGCGAACGGCGAGGTCCTGTTGCGGTCGGTGGTGTCGCGCGGGAGCTTCGGCAGCACGTGGACGCCGAGACGCAGGGGCTCTTCGGCGGCCGCGCTGTACTCGGATCTGGACTCGATCGAGTCGAGTATGGCGGTTAGCTCGTCGCCGAGGAAGATGGATACGATCGCGGGCGGGGCCTCGTTCTTGCCGAGGCGGTGGTCGTTGCCGGCCGACGCGGCCGAAAGTCTCAGCAGATCCTGATACTCGTCGACGGCTTTGACGACCGCGACGAGGAACAGCAGGAAGCGTGCGTTGTCGCGGGGGGTCTTGCCGGGCTTGAGGAGATTCTCCCCGGAGACCGCGTTTATCGACCAGTTGTTGTGCTTTCCGGAGCCGGAGACGCCCTGGAAGGGCTTCTCGTGGAGCAGGCACTCGAGACCGTGCCTGCGTGCGACCTTGCGCATCATCTCCATGGTGAGCTGGTTCTGGTCCGTCGCGGTGTTGGCGACTATGAACACCGGCGCCAGCTCGTGCTGCGCCGGAGCGGCCTCGTTGTGCTCTGTCTTTGCCAGTATGCCAAGCTTCCACAGCTCCTCGTCGAGGTCCTTCATAAAGGCCTGGACCCGGGGCTTTATGGTGCCGTAATAGTGGTCGTCGAGTTCGGCCCCCTTGGGCGGCTTGGCTCCGAACAGCGTGCGCCCGGTGAAGATAAGGTCGGGCCTTTTGGCGTAAAGATCGGCGTCGATCAGGAAATACTCCTGCTCCGCCCCGACCGTCGGGCGGACGGACGTCACCGAGGAGTCGCCGAACAGCCGGAGTATGCGCATGCACTGGCGGTTCAGAGCCTCCATGGAGCGCAAAAGCGGCGTTTTTTTGTCGAGCGCCTCTCCGCCGTAGGAGCAGAAGGCGGTGGGTATGTACAGCGTGTCGTCTTTTATGAAGGCGTAGGACGTGGGGTCCCAGGCGGTGTAACCGCGGGCCTCGAATGTGGCGCGCAGGCCGCCGGACGGAAACGACGAGGCGTCGGACTCGCCGCGGACAAGCTCTCTTCCGGAGAACTCCATTATGATCTTTCCGTTTGCCGAGGGGGATATGAAGCTCTCGTGCTTTTCCGCGGTGACGCCGGTCATGGGCTGGAACCAGTGCGTGAAGTGGGTCGCTCCGCGCTCGACCGCCCAGTCCTTCATGGCCTCGGCAACCTCGTTGGCTATGCCGAGGTCGAGCGATCTTCCGTCCTCTATGGTCCGCTTCATGGCTTCGTATACGCCGCGCGACAGGCGCGATTTCATTGCGCTGTCGTCGAAGACGTTGCAGCCGAAGATCTCGGGAATGTTCATGTGTCTCTCCTCAGTGGCGGCGGGCCGCGTTATGTGCCGGCCGGCAAAAACAAAAACCTATGGTTAAGTATAACACCGGGGGCGGGTTTTGTCAAGCGAGCCGGCGGCCGGAGAGGCCGGATGCGATCAGGGAGGCTATTCGCCCCCGCAGAGCCTCCATGGTCTCCGTGTCGCAGACGCAGCGCGAGAAGACGATGGTACCGCAGATCTCCTCGGCGGCCGCCAGCGTCCTTTCGCGGCCGACGACGGACTCGCACAGGCGCAGCATGCGGACGTCGTCCAGCGCCTCCCGGAACAGGCAGAGCCTTACGGACTCCAGGGCCTGTCCGTCCATACCCGGATATACGGAGTAGGTGTCACCGGACGGGACCCAGCCGCTGCCGGTCGAGTCGATATACGGGTTGACGGCGTCCCAGGAGCCGCAGTTGTTGTAAAAGTTGTATCCCCACTGCAGGAAGCCCTCGATCCCGTACTTCCAAAGCTGAAAGCCTATGAAGGCGGTCCGGGCCCCGGACATTCCGAACATGCGGTTCGAGACTCCTCTGGTCTGGCCGCAGCAGTAGTACGTCCAGAGTCCTCCCCTGCCCTCTCTGCCGAACGCCTCTATGAAAGGCTCGATGTGATCCGTCGACGGGATGGGAGTGCTCACCGCTCCCGATTCGTAGAAGCGGATATCCGAGAGCGCATCCATGACAGTGTAGCCCTCGAGGTGCTTCGCGACGGCTGCGCGAGACTTCAGGTACTGCGGCAGCTGCTCCGCCGACGGCTCGTCGGATATGTGGAACAGGCAGCGGCCGTCGTCGCCGCGGGCCTTCATGTGGGCAATGAACGCCGGAAGGAAGCGGTCCAGGAAGCGGCGGTATCCGGGCCCGGTCGCGTCGGTCTCCCAGCCGAAGATCCTCCTGTATCCGTCGGGCGTATCGGCCATTATCTTGGGCGCGTGCGCGGCGCCCCACTGGGTGAACAGGTGGGAGATCTCGAAATACTTTATCCCCACGCGGTCGCACATGTCGATCCAGCGGTCGAGCCTGGAGAAATCAAAGATGTAACGCCCGTTGCGGCACAGCCTGACCCCGGTGAGCTGCACTGTGCGGCGCTCGCCGCCGGGGCGGGTGTCGAGGGGCGGCGTGAACACCGGCGTCAGGAGCGTATCGATCCCGTTCCTCACGGCTGTTCTTGCGAAATTCTCGACTATCTGCCAGTGCCGCTCCGACCACGGTTCGGCGCCGTACCAGTTTGCAAGGCAGTCGCAGTGGAACCACTGCGTGAAGCGGATCGTCTGCTCCGGAAGGTCGGCGGGCACGTAGGTGAGCTCAAAGGGGAGCGACAGGGTCTCTCCGCCGCAGCGCACCTCGAAAGTGAGCGGCAGCACGGACAAGGCGGCGGGACGGTCCTCACCGGGCATGAGCGAGGCGTCGATGTCGATCCACACGCACCGGGTCTCGGAGCCGCGGATCTTTGCCCTGCCGTGCTCGGGAGGCGCCAGGAGGTCGGGAAAGAACCCCGGTCCCGTCCGGATGTATCCGGGCTCGTCGGTCCCGGGCCAGCAGGGCATGTCCGACCAGATGTATTCGACCTGCCGGAGGGCGACGCAGCGGGCGTCGATGCCGCGGCATACGACCTCGGCCCAGTCCGTTCCGCGGTCCGGGGCGTTCATGGCTATCTGTAGCGATATGCGCTGGTTGCGGAAGATATGTGTCCCCTTGAATTCGGGGACCTTCGTGAGGTCGGTGTCCCTGAAGCATTTTTCGAGCGACGAGACTGTTTTTGCCTGGATCATTGTCTGCCTCCTTCGGCGCGTCGGCGTTTATCCCTCAGGATCCGCCTTTACTTCTTCTATTGTAGCATAATCCTTACGGTAAATCAATTCCTTCTTTAATGCACCCGATGCCGCTTTTTACCTCTTTGACGATGACGGGCCGGTCCGTTCGGTCATCGGATGCCGACCGTTTTTCCCCTGCGGCGGCGGTATTATCCGGCTTTTGCGCGCATGTGCGGTCCGCGGGCAAACAAACAGTTGATTTGGCGGAAAAGGTATGTTACAATTAGAGTCGCGGGACGGGCCGCCGGATCGCGGTCTCGGATCGCGGTCTCGGATCGCGGACGCCGGTTCGCGGTCCCGGATCGCGGACGCCGGTTCGCGGTATCCGGGAGGCAGCCCGCAAAGGAGCGCCCGGAGGCCGGACGCGCGTCCGGCCCGGGGTACCGATTATTTCCGTTACGGAAGGTGAGATCATGGACAAAGAAACCGGAACAGGAAGCGGCGGCAGCCGCCCCGGCGCCCGGTCGCCGTCGGAGGCGCGCCCGGCCGGTCTTCGCAGATACGCGGGACCCTTTTCCGCCGTCAACGGCACCTTTGCCGCCACCGACGCCCTCGGCAGAGTGCTGCCCCTGGACGTGCCGCGGGACACCGCGGACCCGCCCGGCGGGCGCGAGGTCGGAGTGTTTTTCTTCCTGTGGCAGGGCAGACACGGGACCGCCGGCCCTTACGACAACTCGGTCATCGGGCGGGTCCCCGGGGCGACCGTTTCCGAAAAGGCCTGGATGGAAGCCGGAGGCGGCCCGATCAGCGCCATGCACTTCTGGGGAAAGCCCCTGTTCGGCTACTATACCTCGGACGATACCTGGGTCATGCGCAGGCAGATCCAGATGCTGACAGACGCCGGGGTGGATTACATCGTCGTCGACAACACAAACGCCGCGACTTACACCGAGCAGGTGCTGGCTCTTATGGGCATCCTCGGCGAGTACGACAGGAAGGGTATCCGTGTGCCCCGCATAGCCTTCTATACGAACTCGTATTCAGGGCGGACCGTCAACCGCATCTACGAGACGGTTTACAAAGCCCATCCCGAGTATTCCGGCCTCTGGTACCGCAGAGACGGCAGACCGGTGATAATAGGCAGGACGGACGACCCGGAGCTCTCGGACGAGGCGCGCGGCTTCTTCAGGATCAAGCTCAGCCAGTGGCCGAACGAAGAGCGCAGGGACGACGGCTTCCCGTGGATGGAATTCGACCGGCTGCTCTCGGACCGGGCGGTCTACGGTCCCGGCGGTACGCGTGAGATGCTGAACGTCTCCGTCGCCCAGCACAGCGACACCATAACCATGAGCGCAACCGCGTATTACGGTGCGAACGACCGCACGCGCAGCTACCACGACGGCGCCAACGACAGGTCGGAGAATGCCATGCTGTACGGGTACAACTTCGCCGAGCAGTGGGAATGGGCCCTCAGGCAGAACGTAAGCAACGTGTTCGTGACCGGATGGAACGAGTGGGTCGCCCAGCGCCAGCCGCCCGTTCCGGAGTACCCGGTAAGATTCATCGACTGCTGCGACCCCGATACGTCCAGGGACGTCGAGCCCATGGACGGTCCTCTCGGGGACAACTATTACATGCAGCTCATCTCGGGCATCCGGCGCTTCAAGGGCACCGCGCCCAGGGTGGACGCGGGCGGCTATGTCACGGTCGACGTCAGAGATCCCGCCGCGGCCGCCGCGGCCTTCGGAGCCGCCCCGGCGGTATACGAGGACTTCCCGGACGACTGCGGCCCGCGCGATTCCGTCGGCTTCGGCGGCATACCGTACCGCAGCGAGGCCGGAGTCAACGATCTTCTCCGCATGGCGGTCCTTCGCGACCGCGACTATCTGTACTTCTCCGCCGAGGTCGCCGGCGACTCCGTCTGCGAAAAGCCCGAGGGCCGCATGACGCTGCTGATACGGCCCGAGGCCGGCAACTGCGGCCGCGTCGCCCCCCGCCTGTCGTCCGGAGGCTTCGCCTTTGCCGTCAACCGCGCCGGGGCCGGCGACGACGGCACCGTGACGGTCGAGCGTGCAAAAGAGGACGGCGGCTGGGAGCCCGCCGGCAGGGCAGTATACTCCGTCTTCGGCAACCGGATGACGGTGGCCGTGCCGCGCGCGCTGCTGGGACTTCCCGGGGCGACGTCGGAGGACGAGGACCTGATCTCGCTGGCGTTCAAATGGACGGACGGCTGCGACACCCTGGACGTGCGTTCTTTCTACCTTGACGGCGACGCCGCACCGTACGGCAGACTTGCCTACGTTTACAGCAACATCGAATGACGGACTGCACATCCGCCGCGCGCCCGGCCGGGCGCGCGGCGTTTTTTTCGGACTTTTTGCCGGAAAAGCACCGCTTTTTTTGCGGTTGCGGGTGACAAACGGCCGTTTTTATGATATAATCATTCGTTGTATTTTTTCAGCCGGCCCCCCGATCCGGGCCCGGCCGGGAGGAGCTGTCATGAACACCGTCAGAGAAGACCTTCGGAATATCGCCATAATAGCCCATGTCGACCACGGAAAGACCACGCTCGTCGACCAGATGCTGAAGCAGGGCGGCATATACCGGGAAAACCAGGAGACCGTGACCTGCGTCATGGATTCGGGTGACATCGAGCGGGAGCGCGGAATAACCATTCTTGCGAAGAACACCGCCGTCCACTACAAGAACACGAAGATCAATATAGTCGACACCCCCGGGCACGCCGACTTCGGAGGCGAGGTCGAACGCGTCCTCAAGATGGTCAACGGCGTTCTGCTTCTTGTCGACGCCGCCGAGGGCCCGATGCCTCAGACGCGCTTCGTGCTTCAGAAGGCGCTGGCGCTGAACCATCCGGTGATCGTCGTCATCAACAAGATCGACAAGCCCGACGCCCGCGTCTACGAGGTGATAGACGAGGTCCTGGAACTGCTCATCGACCTCAACGCGACCGACGAGCAGCTGGACAGCCCCATGCTCTTCTGCTCAGGCCGCGCGGGGACCGCGTCGCTCTCGCCGGACGTCCCGGGCACGGACCTTGCGCCGCTCTTCGACACCATACTCAGCTACATCCCCGCCCCCGAGGGCGATCCCGACGGCGATCTCCAGGTGCTGGTCTCGTCGATCGACTACAACGACTACGTCGGGCGCATAGGCATAGGGCGCATCGAGCGCGGGACCATGAGGCAGAACCAGGACGTGATGATCTGCAACTGGCACTCGCAGAATCCTCCGAAGCGCGCCAGAGTAGTGTCCATTTATCAGATAGACGGCCTTCAGCGCATCCCCGTCGAGACCGCGAAAATGGGGGACATCGTCGCCTTCTCCGGCGCCAGCGACATAACCATCGGCGACACGCTGACCGCAGTAACATGCCCCGAGCCGCTCGAATTCGTCAAAGTGAGCGAGCCCACCATCGAGATGACGATATCCGTAAACGACAGCCCCTTTGCCGGACGCGAGGGAAAATACGTCACCTCCCGCCAGATCCGCGACCGCCTCTATAAAGAGCTTCTGAAGGACGTGTCCCTCAGAGTCCGGGACGGCGAAACGACGGACAACTTCATCGTCTCCGGCAGGGGCGAGATGCATCTGTCGATCCTCGTCGAGACGATGCGGCGCGAGGGCTTCGAGCTCGCCTGCTCCACCCCGCGCGTCCTCTACCGCGAGATCGACGGAGTCAGATGCGAGCCGGTCGAGGCGGTGACCATAGACGTTCCCGCCGAATACGTCGGGACCGTCATCGAAAAGCTCGGGCAGCGCAAGGGCGAACTGCTGGAAATGAACGCTCACGGCTCCCGCACCAGGCTCGAGTACCGCATCCCTACGAGATGCCTCTTCGGATACAGGTCCAAGTTCATGACCGACACGAGAGGCGAAGGCATACTCAACACCATTTTCGACTCCTATCAGCCGTTCAGGGGCGAGATCCAGATGAGGTATACCGGCTCGCTCGTGGCTTCCGAGGACGGCGTCACCACGTCCTACGGCCTCTACAACTGTCAGGACAGGGGCCGCATGTTCGTAGGCGTCGGTCAGCCGGTCTACGAGGGACAGGTGGTCGGAGAGTGCCCGAAGTTCGAGGACATCACCCTCAACCCGTGCAAGGAAAAACACCTCACCGCCGTCCGCTCCACCGGAGCCGACGAGAAGCTCATCCTCACGCCCCCCGTCGTGTTCAGTCTCGAGGAGGCGATGGAGTACATCGCCGACGACGAGCTCATGGAGGTCACTCCGAAGTCTCTCCGTCTCCGCAAGCGCATACTCAACACTGAGAACCGCCTCAAGGCTCAGGCAAAGATAAGAAAGGCGCTGGCGAACTGAGGAGGAATGAAGTTGCCGCCGCGGCGGCAATGAAGACGCCCGCTGCGCGGGCTTATGAAGTTGCGCGCTCCGCTCGCAAATGAAGTGCCGGCTGCGGCCGGCAATGAAGAAATGACGCTGCCGGCCCGCGGGCCGGCAGCGTCATTTCTTCCGGAGTTCTATCCCGATTTCTATCTCCCAAGTCAACCCTTGACAAAGGCGGTACTGAAATGTATAATGTAGAAAAATACTGTACGAGGTGTCATTATGTCAACCAAGCATCGTTTTTCCTTCGGCATAAAGAGCCTGTCCGTTCCCCTTTCGGTGCTGACGGCTCTTCTGTCTCTGCCTCTGTATGTCTTCTCCGCCGAATTCAGAAATGCCGTGGATGAGCTTAATGCCGAATTCCTCCCGGATAATATAGATTCCCTTGACGCAGCCTCATCAGGATATACAGCCCGTGTCCCTTCGCTCGAAGAGGACCTTTTTTCTTACGTATTCTCAAAGTCGGACGGAACCTACGAATGCCTGACGTACGATTATCCCGTCAAATACTACGATTCCGAAGGAAACCTGAAAGACAAAACCAATAAGTTTGAGAAGAAAACGATTGCAGGCGCAGAGTATTATGTCTCCGCGGACAACGATATCGTCACGTCCGTTCCCTCGGTCATTTCCTCCGGCATCTCGCTCAGATACGGCGCGACAGACGTGCGCATGGTCTATAGCGGCGCGTCTGCGGATCCTTCTTCGCCTTCCGCTTCCGGCAACACTCAGGCGGATACTCCATCCTCTCCGGTGTCCGTGTCTCCGGACATGAAGCGCGCGACGTACGCGATCTCGGATAAT
>JAEEGL010386733.1_pt1 | contig 32338 bp, 29 predicted proteins | sample 9134231 | NCBI WGS metagenome assembly JAEEGL01 (sample SAMN16246548, study PRJNA631951) | gut metagenome | biome: gut microbiome; feature: rumen; material: fiber-attached | host: Bos | place: Iran: Karaj | collected 2018-10 | reverse complement strand
TTCGCTTCGTGGGGTTCAATTCCCAGGTTGTAAGTAAAATTACATTTTTCTGAATTTATTACTTTCTTTTGGAGATGGGGTCGGTCGCTTTGCTCACTTAGCGAGATTTTGCCTTTCACTTTGTTCAAGGCAAAACTCGGGGAATTGACCGCTTTCAGTCGAAAACTTCCTGTTTTCTCCTTCAAGTCGCCTCCGCTCACTGTCGCCGACTTCCTGTCGGCTTTTCCTCGCACTTGCTCGGCGTTCGCTTCGTGGGGTTCAATTCCCAGGTTGTAAGTAAAATTACATTTTTCAGAATTTATTACTTTCTTTTGGAGATGGGGTCGTTCGCTTTGCTCACTTAACGAGATTTTGCCTTTCACTGTGTTCAAGGCAAAACTCGGGGAATTTAATGTAAGATTTAGTGGAGATGGGGGGAATTGAACCCCCGTCCGAATGCAGGAGACAGGAACGTCTACAGGTTTATCGGTGCGAGGTGGTTTTCGTGGAATGGTGTCAGCACCGCAAGCGTCATTCCCTTATTCTGATAAAAGTCCCGTGTATGTATCAGACACCATACACAGCAAGCTCTGGTTGTCGACAGAAGCATCCTCTGTTCAGAGCATGACAGAAGAGCTTCCGCGCAAAAGGCTGATTAAGCAGCCATTGCGTAACTGCGTGTATTGTTGGCAGTTATAAGTTTTGTCAGTTTGGAGGACTGGCGGCCTCACCTGCAGTTCAAGCCCACGACCACACCCGTCGAAACCGGTGCACCCCCAAGCTTTTCTTATTCTATAATATACTTGCTTTTTTATGGTTTATCAACAGATTTTTTTGTAAAATTTCTTCTCGTTGACATAAAACAATTCTTCTTTTATTATATGCTTTAAGGATAATAACATGCTAAAAAGAAAAAGTGTTATTCTAGGATTAATATTTTTTTTAATGACTTTTACACTTACAGCTCAAGATTCAATTCTGACGGCAGCGGATTTTTTTAAATCAGTCTCTGCAAAATATGGAACAATTACAGAGTATGAAGCAAATATGGATATAAAAGCCGGAAAAGATATTATGACCGGAAAGGTTTCTTTCAAAAGACCAAATCTTTTACGTATAGATTTTTCAAATCCACAGGAACAGGTTATTGTTTTTAACGGTGATATGCTTACTATTTATCTTCCTGGTCCTAAAGCAATTCTTAATCAGAGTGTTCAGGATTCTTCTGTAGGTTCTTCTGCCAATCTGGCGACTCCTCAGGGGCTTCAGTTAATGAGCAGATATTACACAATTTCATATCTGAATAGTCCTGAAGCGGAAGATCTTGATGCCGAAGATGCTTCACAGGAAAAAGTCATAAAACTTCGGCTTGTAAAAAGGACATCAGCTGAAAGTTTTGATCAGATTATTTTATCCATTAATCCAAAGACACTTTTAATCCGCAGAGTAGAAGCTTCAAGTGTTTCAAAACAGTCAATAACATTTGATTTTACAAATTATGTATTAAATAATGGAATTCCGGCAAATCGTTTTATTTATGATCCGCCGTCATCAGCAAATAATTATAACAATTTTGTTTATTCTGAGTAAGGACAATTTATTATGGAAAGTTTTGGAGAAACATTAAAAAAAACACGGGAACGATTTAACATCGATATTGAAGAAGCGGAAAGAATGACCAGTATTTCCCGCAACTATATAGAAGCTCTTGAAGAAGAAAATCTGGAAGTTTTTCCTGGAGAACCTTATCTTGTTGGATTCTTGAGAAATTATTCTGAATATCTTGGTCTTGATGCAAAACATATGATTTCTTTGTATAAAGCAAAGCGGATTCAGGAGGCTCCAATTCCAGAGGCTTTGCTTAAAGATATCAAACCAAAAAAATGGATTCCGATAGTAACAGCTATAGTGAGTGTTGTTATTATTGCAGGTTTTGTAACAGGTTTACTTATATGGAAAAAATCAAAAGCAGAAGCTGAAAAAAATATCCTGGCTGAAGAAGAAAAAGGCCGACATTATGATATTTCAGCTGTTCCAATCACAAAGCGTGTTTATGAAGGTGATACTCTTGGACTGCTTTTGAACGGTGAAAATGTTACTTTGAAAATACATGAAACCCACACTGAACTTGCTTTAGATACACCGGTTGGAATTTTATATGCAGAACTCGGTGATGAAACTGCGCTGGATGTAAATGGAGATAAGACGGATGATATAGTTATCTTTGTTTCTGATATTTCCAAAACTGATGCTTCGCGTGGTGCTGAATTACGTATGTTTACAAAAACAGCAAATGATGCTGCGGTTGTTCAGTCTGAGGCTGAAGAAGAAATTGTTGTAGAAAATGTAACAGAATCAAAAGCCAGTGCTGCAAAAAATGTTCTTTTTGAAGGTGGTAGAGCTTATCCGTTTACAATTAATGCAAGTTTTCGGGGTGCCTGTTTATTCCGTTATCAATGTGACAGAAAGGAATATGTTGAAGACTTTTATACATCCGGTGATGTGCTTACAATGCAGGCACAAAATGGAATTCGTGTATGGATGAGTAATGCAAATTCCGTAAAGATGCAGGTTATCGGAGATGGTAAAACTGTTGACGTTGAAATAGGCCGCCCTGGTCAGGTACTTGTTCAGGATATTAAATGGATAAAAGATACAGATGGCCGGTATAAGTTAGTGGTACTTGATGTTGACTGACAGATACTTTTTTCTTGATCAGCATGGATGTGCAAAAAATCAGATAGATGGTGAAATTCTTGCGACTCGACTTGAAAAGCTTGGATTAAAAAAAACTGATAATCCGGAAGATGCTGATATTATTCTCGTAAATTCCTGCGGTTTTATTGAGCAGGCTAAAACAGAAAGCATCAGTTCAGTAATGAATTATCGATCTGCTTTTCCAGAAAAAAAAATTATTTTCTCAGGTTGTCTGGCAGAACGTTATGCAGAAATTTTTTCAGAACAGCTTTCTGAATGTGATGCAATTTTTGGAAATGGTGATTTATCAAAAATAGATGATGTTATAAAACTTCTAGGAAAAAAACGCAGCTCTTCCAAAGTTCCGTTTATAAAGCCAGAACAGAAGGGTGTTTGTGAAGGGGAGCGCAGAGAACTGCTTAATTTTCCAGGAAGTGCTTATGTGAAAATTACAGAAGGTTGTGATAACTGTTGTACTTTTTGTGCAATACCGCTTATTCGCGGACGTCTGCGAAGCAGAAAGAGCAGCCGGATAATTGAAGAAATTAAAGACCTTGTTTCTAAGAAAAAGATTTTTGAAATCAATCTTATAGGTCAGGATCTTGCGGCATATGGTTGTGAAGAAAATTTTTGTTTTGATGACGGAACTGCTTTTTCTACATATCATTATAACGGAAAAAAATCAAAAGATGCGCTAAAATCCCCGTTAAGAATTTTACTTGAAAAAATTTTATCGCTTCAGGGGGATTTTGTTATCCGCTTGTTGTACATCCATCCGGATCATTTTCCTCTGGACCTTCTTGAACTTGTAGAAACAAATCCTAAGATTTTACCGTATTTTGATATCCCGTTTCAGTGTGGAGATGATAAACAGATACTGGCCATGAACAGACATGGAACTGTTAATAACTACATCAGGTTAATCAATCAGATTCGCAATTCCGGAAAAAAATCTTTCTATAAAACATCAGCTTTACGTACAACTTTTATGACTGGTTTTCCAGGTGAAACAGAAACTGGTTTTGAAAATACAGTTAACTTTTTAGGCTCAATAAAACCAGACTGGTCAGGCTGTTTTACATACAGTAAGGAAGATGATACAAAAGCTGCACTGATGAAAAATCAGATTCCGAAAAAAAAAGCAAAAGAGCGTGCAAAAACTCTTCAGAAAAAACAGGAACAACTTACTTCAGAATCGTTAAAGCAGCATATTGGAAAAATCTACCGGGTTCTTATAGAAGAAGTAATTCCTGCATCACAGGAAGAAGGTGGCATTGCCATTGGCAGAAGCTGGTTTCAGGCTCCAGAAGTTGACGGTGCAACCGTAGTTTCTTTTAATCTGGACAGTGAAAAAGAAAAGACTCTTGTAAAGCCTGGAAATATTGTATATGTTCAGATTACCGGCTCAAGTGATGTTGATATATCCGGTTTTTTAGTTTTAAAATAGGATGACGGGTGATTAAATGGAAGCGTCTGAATATCTGTCGGTTTTGAATCCTGAGCAGCTTGAGGCAGTAAAACATACGGGAAGTCCTCTTTTAATTCTTGCCGGAGCCGGTTCAGGAAAGACAAGAGTAATTACTACAAAAATAGCATATCTGATTCAGGAACTTGGCGTTAATCCTTCTTCAATTCTTGCTGTTACTTTTACCAAAAAAGCTGCTCAGGAAATGCAGGAACGTGCGGAACGGCTTGAACCTTTTTCAGTTAAATCTAATATCCGAACTTTTCATAGTTTTGGAGCATGGTTTTTACGCTTAAATGCAGAAGAAGCAAATTTATCTCCGAATTTTACTGTGTATGATGATGATGACATGGTGACGATTGTCCAGAAAGCAATTCCGGTACTTTCTAAACAGGAGGCTTCAGGGGTTGCTCATAAAATTTCTCTTGCAAAAGATTATTGCATGGAATGTGATGATCCGAATCTGATAAGCATTTCATCAGATCCAGATTTTCCTGAACAATACACACTTTATCAGAAGCGGCTTGAAGAAACCGGAAATGTTGATTTTGGTGATCTTATAATGAAACCTGTTTTGCTGATGCGCGATAATCCGACTGTAAGAAATTATATGCACCGCAGATTTTCTGTAATTATGGTGGATGAATATCAGGATTCAAATGTTGCACAGTTTAAACTTCTTCAAATGCTTTCAGGCGAAAAAACGTATGTCTGCGTTGTCGGCGATGATGACCAGTCCATTTACAAATTTCGTGGTGCTGAAGTACGGAATATTCTGGATTTTCAGAAGCAGTTTCCTGGAACTCAGGTTATAAAACTTGTCCGGAATTATCGGAGTTTTGCTCCTATTCTTGGTATAGCAGATGCTGTTGTAAGTCACAATACCGACCGGCTTGGAAAAACATTAACTGCAGAACGTGGGGAAGGAAAACATAAACCTGAACTGATATTTCTTGCTAATCAGGATGATGAAGCTCACTGGGTTTCACAAAAAATCAAGGAATCTGTAAAACTCGGCGTTCCTTTTAGTGACTGGGCAATTCTTTACCGGACAAACGCACAAAGTCTGGAATTTGAAACGGAATTTCTGCATAAGCATATTCCATATAGTGTTGTAGGTGCACTTAAATTTTATGAGCGTGAAGAAATAAAGGATATAGTTGCTTATCTTTCATTTTTGTCAAATCCTAAGGATGAAATTTCTTTTCGAAGAATTGTAAATAAACCTGCACGTACTGTTGGTTCTGTTTCTCAGGATAAAATCATTTCTCTTTATCAAAAAAACAAAACCGAAGGAAGTCCTTACACAATTTTAGATGCATGTATCGATGCCTTGAAAATTCTCCCAAAAAAGGCACGGGACGGAATAAATGAATTTGTTGAACTGATACAAAATGCGCGTGTTGAAATCGGAATGTCATCTTTAAGCTCACAGGAAGTCCTTATTGCCGTAAAAAAACAGGAAGCAATAATAGCACAGGAAATCGGAATAGGACAAAATGAAACTTTAACAAACAGCTTTTCAGATGAGCTTTCTGTTGAGAACGTAACTGAAAAAAGAATAAAGCAAAAAAAACTTTCTGATTTTATAGATAAATTAATCGAAAAGTCGCACATAAAAAACTATCATGAATCACAGGATGAAATTTCTGGAACTCAGCGAGTTCTTAATCTTCAGGAATTTGTGAACAGTGCTGTTTTATATGAGTGTACACCGCTTGGTCTATGCGATTTTCTGGATCATATTGAATTAGACCGTTCCTTAGAAAACCCTTATGGAGAAGATAACGAAGATGCTGTTACTCTGATTACACTTCATAATACAAAAGGACTTGAGTTTCCCCGTGTTATTATTACTGGTCTTGAATATGGTGTTTTTCCTCGTCGTGATAAAGTTGACTCTGAACTTGAAGAAGAACGAAGATTATTTTACGTTGGTTTGACCCGTGCGCAAAATGAACTGTATCTTACAAGCTGTACAATGCGGCGGCTTTATGGCAGAACCGATTTTATGGAACCAAGTCCTTTCTTAAGTGAAATAAAGCCGGAACAGATAGAGATTACAGGAAAAATTCCTTATTCCTTCAGAAAAAGTTCGTATAACAGTCAAAACTCTTTTGGAAAATCAATTGATAGTTTTTATTCAAAAAAAATTTCATCAATTGAAAATGATATTTCTGAAATTGCTGAAATCTGGCAGAAAGGAAAAAAAATCTATCATGATGATTATGGTTATGGAATGATTATCCGCACAACAGCAGATGATGCAGAATATGTCATTACCGTGCAGTTTGAGAATGGTGCAGTAAAACGATTTATGCCAAAATATAATGCAAACCGTCTGATGATTGTAAAAGATTAAAAAACGGTTTAATTATTTTTACTTGCTTTTTTTGTGTCGTTGAATAACCCCGATAAAATATGATATAATTTTTTTATGAAAATAGATACAAAAATTATTGATGAGAATACCTTAGAGGCTCTTCTTCAGTTGTCCCGTCTTTCTCCAGAAAGTACAAATCTTGATATTCTAAAAAAACAGGTTGATGAAATTGTCGGTTATTTTGATATTCTTTCAAAATATGATGATTCAGAAAATCCTTATGATGCTTATCCGACCACGGTTGCAGAAGAACTGCGGGATGATTCAATTGTTGCAGGACTTGAAATTCCTGACGTAAAAAAAATTACTCCAGAGTTTATGGACGGTTATTTTAGAGTTCCAAAAGTTCTTGGAGAAGGTGCATAAATTTTTTTAGGAAAAAATATGAATATAGAAGAATTAAGTATTGATGAAATCCTTTGTGGTTTTAACGAAGGAAAATTTACAAGTAAGGAACTTGTTCAAAAATCAATTGATGTATATGAAGCAGACAAAACCTCTGGAACTCCCTTAAATGCATTTTTGGAAATGTACAGCGATGTTTTGGAAAAAGCTGAAATGGCAGATAAACTTCGTGCCGAAGCAATTCAGAAAGACGGTGGAAAACCAGGAAAAGAACTGGAAAAACTGAACAAAGAAAAACCTCTGCTTGGTATTCCATTTGCAGTTAAAGACAATATCAGTGTAAAAGGAAAACGGCTTACCTGTGCTTCAAAAATTCTTGACGGATATGTTGCACCCTATAATGCAACTGTAATTCAACGGCTTGTAAATGCCGGTGCAATTCCTTTAGGCAGATGCAATCAGGATGAATTTGCAATGGGTTCTTCGACTGAATATTCAAGTTACGGGCCAACTAGAAATCCGATTAACCGTGCATATGTTTCTGGCGGTTCCTCTGGAGGCTCTACTGCAGCTGTTGCTGCGAATCAGGCTGTTTTCGGATTAGGTACTGAAACTGGTGGTTCTGTTCGCCTTCCTGCCTCATATTGTGGAATTTATGGTCTAAAAACTACATATGGAGTTCTTTCCCGATGGGGTGTCGTTGCTTATGGTTCTTCACTGGATCAGGTAGGTATTTTGGGCAGAACTCCGCGTGATATAGCTTTACCTCTTTCGGTTATGGCTGGAGTAGATTTTTACGATGATACATCAGTAGACTTATCTGGAAGTGAAGCTCTTCGTTCTCTTGTGCCGTATTATGATTCTGAAATAGCCGGATTAAATATTGCAATTCCTAAACAGTTTTTAGAAACAAAAGGTATGGATCCTGAAGTTTCACGTGTTTTTCAGGAAACACAGAACTGGTTCAAAAATAAAGGTGCAAGTTTAACAGTTGTTGATATGCCAGTACTTGAAGCTTCTATTGCAAGTTATTATGTAATAGCACTGTCAGAAGCTGCATCTAATTTAAGTCGTTTTGATGGTATCCGGTATGGAGACAGAAAAGATCCCGGTGAAGGTTATGATGAACTTTACATAAAAACCAGAAGTGAAGGTTTCGGACCTGAAGTAAAACGTCGTATTGTAATTGGAAATTATGTTTTATCTGAACAGTTTTCTGGAACTACATACAAAAAAGGAATGAGTGTTCGTGCAAGAATCCAGAGAGAAGTTGCAAAACTTTTTGAAACATATGATTTAATCCTTTGTCCGACTTGTCCGACAGCGGCTTTTAAACTCGGGGCTAAAGTAGATGATCCGCTTGAAATGTATCTTTCAGATTTATTTACTACTTTTGTTAATTTAGCCCGGGTTCCATCCGTTTCTGTTCCGGCTGGTTTTAAGGCTCCTGATGCAGACGGAAGTAGAATGCCGATTGGAATGCAGTTTGTAGGAAAAATGTTTTGTGAACCTGTTATTTTAAGAATTGCCCAGGCCTGGGAAAATGATCATCCTGGTATTGGAAAGCCGTTAAGCATGCAGGGTAAATAAAGGAATAGATGATGATTGAAAAATATAGAATTGTAATTGGATGTGAAATTCACTGTCAGCTGACTACAAAAACAAAAGCCTTCTGTGCCTGCGAAAACAGATACGGTGGAATGCCGGATACAAGAGTATGTCCTGTTTGTCTTGGTTTACCTGGTGCCATGCCGAGAATCAGTAAAGGCTATGTTGAAATGGGTGTAATAGCAGGAACGGCTTTAAACTGTCAGATTGCAAATTATGCAAAATTTGACCGCAAGCATTATTTTTATCCAGATTTAACCAAAGGTTATCAGATAACGCAGTATGATTTGCCTTTGTGTCGGGACGGACACGTAGATCTGCCATTTGCCAGACTTCCTGAAAATTTACAGCCAGGCGGAAAGGATGTTTATTTGAAAACCTTTGCCGGCGAAAACTGTAATATTGATAATAAATATAAGCGCATTCGGGTTGAGCGCATTCATTTGGAAGAAGACGTTGGTAAATCTTTGCACCTTGAAGGTAAATACTCTTATATTGATTATAACCGCTCAGGTACACCATTAATAGAAATTGTTACAAAACCAGATATGAACAGTCCGGAAGAAGCGGCTCTTTTTATGGAAACCGTACAGGAAATTTTGCGCTATGTAAAAGTTACAAACGGAAATCTTGAAGAAGGAAATATGAGGTGTGATGCTAATATAAATCTTACGGTTTGGGAAGATGGAAAAGAATATCATACACCAATTTCAGAAATAAAGAATCTGAACAGTTTCCGTTCTATTAAAGATGCCTGTGCTTATGAAGCAAAACGACAGCTTGAAGAATTTATCAATGACCGTCAGCCGTTTGATCCTGGTTTTAAAAACACAATGGGCTGGAATGAAATTGAAGGCAAAACTGTAATTCAGAGAACCAAAAATTCTTTTGTAGATTACCGTTTTGTTGTTGAACCAGATATCAAGCCTTTTACGGTTTCAGATTCCTTTATTTCAAAAGCTGCTTCAAAAGTTGGAGAGCTTCCAGAGGCAAAACGTAACCGTCTGAAAAAAGAATATGGACTTTCTGATTTCGATGTAACAACTTTAACTTCAAGCCGAGACTTGGCCTTGTGGTTTGAAGAAGCAGCAAAACATTCTAAAGATGTAAAGAAAACTGCTAACTTAATTCTTGCAGAACTGCTTGCTGTATTAAATGAAAAAGAACAGAAGATTACGGATGTAAAAATTACACCTGTTCATATATCACAGCTTTCTGATGCAGCATCTTCCGGTAAAATTACATCAAAACAGGTAAAAGATGTATTTGTTGAAATGATGGAAACAAATAAGTATCCGGAGGAAATCATTAAAGAACGAGGATTTGTAGTAGTTGATGATTCAGCTGCAATTTCTCAATTTGTTAAACAGGTGCTGGATACAAATCCAAAAGCTATTGCAGATTACAAAGGTGGAAAAACTAATGTTGTCGGATGGCTCATGGGGCAGGTGATGAAACTTTCTGGAGGAAAGGCAAATCCTAAGTCTGCAACAGAAATGCTTAAAAAGGAACTTGAAAAAATCTGATGAATTGTTTACAGATTTATAATGATAAATTTGTTTCTCTTTATGGCAAAGTAAAGCGATGCCGTTCCTGTTATATTTATACATCCAAAGGCAAGCGCATTACAGACATGTATTTGAATTCCGGCAGAGCAATCTTAGGCTGGAAAAATGGCAGTGTTATGCAGCTTTTTAAAAATGTTTTTGATCGGGGAATCCTGGCTGATTATCCGAATGATTATGTTAATCAGCTTTGTGGTGCTTTACAAAAACTATTTCCATATGCAAAACAATTTTTTATTTTTTCAACTGATGTAAATACGGATTCAGATAGACTTCCAGTTTACCGGCCATGGGAAAAAAGCAGTTTTGATATAATTGAAGAAAGTCAGTTTGTTTTTTATCCGCCTTTTGGTTTTGGAGAAGTTAGTGTAATAGTTTCAAATATTGAGCAGAGTATTGAAAATGAAAATTATTCTTACATAAACGGAAAAAAAATCATATGCGATTTGCCGTCTCCGTTATGTGCTTCTCTTGCAAGATCTATTTATGATTTAATACAGGAATTACAAGTAAGAAACGAAAGTGATTTTTCTGTTTTTGATAGTTTTCTTCTTTCTGATTTTAATCGTAATGGTCCGTACCTTTATCCGAAATGTAAAAAAGAGGAATATGAAAAGCTCTTTTTACAATATTTAGAAAAGGGCATTCTCCTTTCCCCAGATTATGATGTGCCTTCGATTGTACCTTTTGGAATAAATTCAGGAGATATGAAAAAACTGAAAAGGTAAATTTTAATAGAATCCTTAAAATAACGGATAATTTTTTGGGAGTGAAAAATGCAGCAAAGTGAAATAATCTTATATATCATTAAACTTTTATTAGGTGGTATTGTTGCTTTTCTTGCAATAGCTTTGTGGAGTAAAACCAGAGATGCTGCATGGATGGCTATTGTTGCAGCTTCAGTTACCAGTTATGCCGGAATTGTTTATGATATGGTTACGAAATTCGGTATCATCATTATGGAAGGTGTACAGCTTTTTGGTGTATCTCTTTCAACTTTGCTTTTTACAATTATTCCCAGTATTTTTTATATTATTGCTTTTATAATTATGCTAAGACGTTCAGGTCGTTAAAATGCCAGATTATCGATTAAAAGCTTACTTGAAAGCTCAGGAAAAATTAAACACAGAAAATTCAGAAAAATCAGAAAAAAAAATTCCTGCAGAGGTTTTGAATCCGTCAAAACCTTTGAGTGATTTTATGGAAAAAAATGGTCTTGTAAAAATTACAAAACCTGCTGCGGAAAACAATACTGATTCTGTATACAGGCGTGTGGCAAAGTTTCTATATATAATCGGAATTGATGAAGCGGCCAAAATTATTCCGCATTTAACACCTGAGCAGATAGAAAAAGTTATACCAGAAATTGCAACCTTAAACAAAATTGACGATGCTGAAGCTGTTCAGATTCTTGATGAATTTAAATCTCTTGTTACAGAATCTCGTCAAACATCAGGTCTTGAAGTTGCCCGTGAAATATTAAAAAAGGCTTTTGGTTCTAAAAAAGCTGACGAAGTAATTCATAAGTCTGTTGCTTATCCAGAAGGTAAACCCTTTGAATATCTGAACGACTGTGATTCAGAACGAATAAATCTTGTTCTTAAAGATGAAAGTGTTCCTGTAATTACATTAGTTGTATCACATTTAAAACCGGTTCTTGCGGCTACGGTAATCAAGGCGCTTTCTGATGAACAGAAAACAGAGGTTATAAAGCGTCTTGCAAAAATGGAAAAGGTTTCGCCACTTGTTGTAACTCAAGTGGACAGGACAATTCATGAGAAAATTCTTTCGATAAATACAGAACCTTCTGAATCAATAGATGGAAAAGCTTTGCTTGCCGGAATTTTGAAAAAAATGCCTCAAAAATCTGAGACAGAAATTTTGCAGTCAATAGCACTTACTCAACCAGAGCTTTCAGAAGATATTAAGTCCCGATTATTTACCCGTGAAGATTTTTTAAGTTGCGATGACAAATATCTGCAAAAAAAACTTCAAAATATGGGAGATAAAGATTTAGCATACATTATTGCCGGAAAAGATGAAGCGTTCCGAGGTAAAATTCTTTCCAATGTTTCGCAGGGGCGGGGAAGTGATATTCTTCAGGAAGAAAGCTATCTGAAACCTGTAAAAAAATCAGAGGTCGATGAAAAAACAGAACTTTTTATGTCAGATTTACGAAGAGCCTGGGAAAAAGGGGATCTTTTAGTTTTTAACCGGGATGATGGAGAAATCTTTGTCTAGTATACAAGAATTATACAAGTTTTCTTTAATCTATTGACCAAAAATCTTAAAAAATTATATAATAATAGATACATATGTTATAAAGGGAAAGGTATAATCCCCGTTTTTACCGCTTCCTAAAAAAATTATTAGAGGTGTAAAATGTACGCACTTGTAGAGTATAAGGGCAAACAGTACAAAGCTGAAAAAGATGCTCTCATTCAGGTAGACAAAATTGATGCAGAGAAAGGTTCAGCAATCAACATCGATACAGTTGTTCTTGTTAGCGATGGTGACAAAGTTTCTGTTGGTGCTCCTTACGTAAAAGGCGCTGTGGTAAAGGCTGTTGTTGAAGATTCTTTCAAAGATAACAAAATTCTTGTATACAAATACAAGAGCAAGAAAGATTATCACAGAACAATTGGTCATCGCCAGCAGTATACAAATATCCGTATTTCGGACATTGTTATTGCATAAGGTTTGTCGTGATACATGTAAAGCTAATCCGTAATAATGACGGAAGTCAGCTTGAATGTGTAGCAAAAGGACATGCCGGATTCGCCGAAAAGGGGAAAGATATAGTTTGTGCGGCAGTAACCTGTTTACTCCGTACAACTTCAGAAACGCTTTCGAAAGAAAACTTCCTTGAGGTAATTTTTGAGGCTCCGGAGCGTGGTTATATAAGGTTAATCGCCCGGAAAGCTGCTGGTGTTATGGAACACAGCAATATTTTGGATTATGCAGGAAACTTTCTTGTAACTGGTTTTAAACGTTTACAAACAGAGTTTCCTGAATATGTTTTATTGGAATTAAATGCTTAATGCGGAGGAAATAAAATGGGACGCAAAAAGGGCGGTAGCGGTGCAAAAAACGGCCGTGATTCAAACCCGAAATATCTGGGAGTAAAAAAATTCGGTGGTGAATATGTTAACGCCGGATCAATCCTTGTACGCCAGAGAGGAACAAAAATCCATCCGGGTACAAATGTAGGAATCGGAAAGGATGATACATTGTACGCTACAGAAAGTGGAAACGTTGTTTATCACGAGCGCAAAGGCAGAAAACTTGCTTCAGTTACACCAGTTCAAGAGTAATTGAAATTATAATTTTCTGATATTTGTAGAATCCCGGAACAGGCGCCGAAAGGTTGTAATCTGTACCGGGTTTTTTTTTAGGATAAAATATTAATGAATCAATTTGCTGATGAAGCTTTAATCGAAGTACGTTCAGGAAAAGGCGGAAATGGCTGTATAGCTTTCCGTCGTGAAAAATATGTTCCTCTTGGTGGACCTGCCGGTGGAGACGGTGGACGTGGAGGAGATGTCATTTTTTGCGTTAAAAGAAATTTGCGTACTCTGTCTCATCTTAGACACAAACAGGTTTTTAAGGCAAAAAATGGCGGAGATGGTTCTGGCAGAAACCGGTATGGTCGCGATGGAGAAGATGTGATTATCCCTCTGCCTCCAGGAACTTCGATTTTTGATGCAAAAACCGGTGAAAAAATCTTTGAATTTACAACTGAAGCAGATGATGAACAGTTTGTGTTTTTAAAAGGCGGAAAAGGCGGCTGGGGGAATATGCATTTTAAGTCCTCGACAAATCAGGCTCCACGCTATGCACATGAAGGAAAACCCGGGGAAATAAAAAAACTTCGTGTTGAATTAAGTATCATGGCAGATATCGGGCTTGTAGGATTTCCAAATGCAGGAAAATCTTCTCTGCTTAACTATTTTACAAACGCCAGACCAAAAATTGCACCATATCCATTTACAACAAAAATTCCTAATCTTGGTGTTTTACATTGTTCTCAAAGTGATGAGCGGGATATTATTATTGCTGATATTCCAGGTATCATCGAAGGTGCTTCTGAAGGTGCAGGACTTGGAATCAGATTTTTAAAACATATTTCCAGAACCTGTGGTCTTGTTTTTATAATTGATTGTTCTCAGGATGATTTTGAAACAGCCTTTGAAAAGCTTCTTGAAGAGTTAAAAAACTTTGCAAAAGACCTGCTTGATAAACCAAGAATTGTTCTGTGCAATAAAATTGATGTTCCGGGAGCTGCTGAAAATGCGGCTTTAGTTGCTAAAAAACTTAAAGATGAAACAGTAATTCCAATGTCTCTTTTCAATCGGGATGGATTAGATAAGGTAAGACGTGAAATCATTTCATTAGTATTAAAAATGGAAAAGAATAATTCAGAAAAAAATACTGATACTGCACAGAGCGGAATTGTTGTCATTAATTCAAAAACAGAACAAAGCACTTTTATGGCATCTCGTGCTTCTGCAATAGAGGATGAGGATATGATTCAATATCCGGGAAGTGAAAAATAGCATATGAAAATTGCAATGTTCGGCGGAAGTTTTAATCCAATTCACGATGCTCATGTCCAGATGGCGTTACAGGCTGTAAAGGAACTTTCACTGGATAAACTTCTTTTTGTACCAACGTATATTTCTCCATTCAAACAAAATGTCAATCCAGATTTTACTGCAAAAAATGAAGACCGTATTGAAATGATAAAAAAAGCAATTCAGGATTCAAAGTGTACAAAATTTGAATGTGAAACTTGCGAAATTGAACGTGAAGGAATATCCTATACAATCGATACTGTAAAATATCTGAATAAAAAGTATAACACAAAAATTTTTATGCTTATAGGTGATGACCTTGCATCGGATTTTACAAAATGGAGAAACCACGAAGAAATTGCAGAATTATGTAATATTGTAATTGCTCAGCGCGGACATGAAATAAAAAAGAATTTTCCATATATATATACTCCGTTGCATAATGTTATAGTTGATCTGTCTTCCACAAAAGTCAGGGAGGCGTTGGATAATGGAATTAGTTTTGAAAGCCTTGTAAGTCCTCAGGTTTCAGAGTATATTAAAACAAAAAATTTATACGGATATACAAAAGGACTTGCTGACAGAATTGATTTATTTATCAGGAATAATGTTAACTGTAAAAGATACTGGCATTCTGTCAGGGTAGCACAAACTGCAGTAAAATTGTGTGAACATTATGGCCTGGATACGAAAAAAGCTTATCTTGCAGGACTTGCCCATGATATGTGTAAAGATTTTCCAGAAAAAAAACTAATGGAGCTTGCACAAAAAGATGGATTTTGTATTTCAGAGATGGAAAAACAGAAACCTGCTCTTTTGCATGGCAGGGCTGCAAGTGTATTATTAAAGTCTGAATATGGTATTATTGATGAGGAAATTTTAGAAGCTGTAAGGAATCATACTTTTGGTAAAGCAGATATCAGTGAGCTTGCCATGCTGATTTTTATTGCTGATAAAATTGAACCTGGCAGACCTCAGGTAAATGAAGCTTATTATTCAAGACTTTTTGCTTTACCTTTAAGAAAAATGGTACTTTCAGTTGTTGAAGAAAATATATTATATTTAGAGAAACGAAATATTCCTGTTTCGCTTCTTTCTTTGGAGATGCGTGAATGGCTAAAAGGGCATTAAACAAAAATTTTATTTTTTTGCTTTTGATGGCACTGGTTCTTATAATTACGGCTGTTTTTTTTGTTATGTATTTAAGGACAGATCCTATAGCAGATGTTCTTAAAAATGATCAGATGCTTAAAACTCTCATCGTATTAAAGAATGATGATGCAGAAAATCCTCGAATTTTATTTACAACAGCACTCTTGTATTATCCAGTGTCACGGCGTGTCGCTATGTTTGACATTCCAGAAAATATGGGTGCCATCTACGAAAGTTTAGGAAGAACAGACAGTATTGAAGCGGTTTATATAGAAAAGGGAATTGATGCATACCGAAAAGAAATTGAAAAGATGTTAGGTACTTCAATTCCGTTTTACCTTGTGATAGATATGGAGCAGTTTGCAAAGCTTACAGATTTACTTGGTGGTTTGCGTGTATTTATTTCTTCGCCTGTCGATGAAACAATTGAGGGTGTTAAATATTTATTACCTTCTGGTGCCGTAAATCTGGACGGAGATAAAATAAAAAGCTATCTTGAATATGTTTTACCTGAAGACACTGATGATATGATTCATGAAAGAAAACAGATGGCAGTGTTATCTTTTTTAATGGCGTTAAATAAGAATTCTTCCAGTGTTTTTACAAAAAAAAGTTTTCCTTATTTTGCACAATGCTTTCAAACTGGACTGGATCGTAACGGATTGTATAAACTATTATCTCAAATTTCCCTTATAGATGCAGAGCGTATTTCACCACAATCCGTTACAGGCTATAACCGTATGGTTGATGATAAAGAATTACTGTTTCCATCATATGACGGACAGCTTATCAAGGATATCTGTAAGCAGACTATCAGTGCACTTGTATCCTCAACTCAGACAGTTTATAGCCGGACTTATGTCCTTGAAATTCAGAATGGTACCCTCGTTCAGGGGTTAGCCAGAAATACTGCCGCCTTGCTTCAAAATTTCGGTTTCGATGTTTTGAGTATGGTAAATGCTGACAGACATGATTATGAAAAAACAGTAATTATAGACCACATAGGAAACTCTGAGGTTGCAAAAAATCTTGGTGAATTTATCATGTGTGAAAATATAATTACAGAAGAAGTTAAAGGGGAATCGGATAATGAGTCTGATTCTCTGGTCGATTTTACAATTATTCTTGGAAAAGATTTTGATGGAAGGTATGTAAGATGAAATCATTAAAAGAAAAGGCTCTTGAAATTGCAGAACTTGCTGCAGATATGAAAGGTGATGATGTAACAGTTATTGATGTGTCTCAACTTTCAAGCTGGACCGATTATTTTGTTATTGTAACTGTAAACAGTTCAACTCACTGGAAGGGAATATATAAATCTATAAAAGATTATGTTAAAGAAAATGAACTGGAAATTTATTTAACAAACAGTAAAAATTCTCAGGGAGATGACTGGAATTTAATTGATATTGGTCCAATTGTTGTTCACTTGATGACAAAAGAAGCAAGAGATTTTTACGACCTTGAAAAATTATGGCATGGTGGCGAAAAGATAAAATAAATAATGGGTAAAATAATTCTAAATAAAAGAAATAAAAAAATCAAATAATAATAGTTTTTTTATTATTTGATTTTAGGGATTATTCGTCGAAAACGTTATCGTATGCGAGGTCGTCGTCGTCATCGTCTTCTTCCTCGTAGTCAAAATCTTCATCTTCGTCTTCGTAGTCGAAATCATCCATTTCGTCTTCAAAGTCGTCATCAAGATATTCGTCATCTTCGAAATCATCCATTGAGTCATCGTCTTCAAAATCATCGTCAAAATCATCGTCATAGCTATAATCAAATTCATAGCCTGTTGTTGCAGATTCTTCCAATAATTCTTGTTCGCTGAGCATATAAACTTCCTTATTATGGATGCTGTAAAGCATTAAAAATAGATATTAACTATTATTAAAATAGATTGAAGTATTGATTGTGTCAACTAGGTTTTAGAAAAAAAATGAATAATTTTATTAAGTATTTGACAAAGACTAGCAATTTTGTATATAATAAATAAATATGTTGGACTTATTATGTGTACCCGCATATGCCAAAGTTAATCTTTCTTTAAAGATTTTGCCAAAGCGTAATGATGGTTATCATAATCTTGAAAGTCTTTTTCAGCTCATTAATATTTATGATGAGTTGCAAATAAAAAAGACAGACATCCAGTCGTGTTGTAAAGTAACTTGTCCAGGGTTTAATATACCCGAAAACAATACAATTACTTCAATATATGAAGAATTTTCTAAAGTTACGGGAATAACACAAGGACTTGAAGTAAACTTAATTAAACGAATACCTTCTGGTGCCGGATTGGGTGGTGGTTCAAGTGATGGTGCAAGTTTTTTACGAGCACTTAATTCAATGTTCAATACAAATTTATCATATGATATTTGTGCAAAAATTGCCTTAAAAACAGGCAGTGATGTTCCGTTTTTTTTAGCAGGCGGAACGACCATATACGGATACGATAATAACACTTGTTGTGTTGTATCTGGAAGAGGTGAATTGATTCAAAAAATTGATTCACGTAAGGATCTTATATTCATTATAATCTGTCCTGACGTTCACAGTTCGACTAAAGATGCTTATAGTTTGATTGATGAATATCCAGATTGTAAAAAAGATAGTGAGTGTCCTGCTTTAGAGGATTTAGAAGCTGAATACAGAAAAAATCCGCAGCAATGGAAATTCTGTAATTCGTTTACATATCTTTTAAGCAGGAAATATCCAAAGATCAATCAAGCCTTGATTGACTTAAAAAAATCAGGTGCTGATTATTATCAGATGTCTGGTTCCGGGTCAACAGTTTTTGGAGTTTTTCTTTCCAGAGAGAAAGCAGAACTTGCAAAAAAACAACTTGATTGCAAGTGGAAGAGATGTTTTATACTTCCTTCCTCCTAAAACTTGGTTGTTGTTTGTTTAATAAATAAACGGAGGATACTGTCTATGCAAATTACAGAGATTCGCATTCGTAAGGTTGCTGCTGAGGGTAAGCTTAAGGCTTATGTAACTGTTACTTTTGACAATTGTTTCGTAGTACACAATGTCAAAATTATTGAAGGAAAAACCGGATTATTTATTGCCATGCCAAGTCGTAAGACAAGTGCAGGTGATTATAAGGATGTTGCGCATCCTATCAGCCCGGAATTTCGAACAGAACTACAAGATAAAATCCTTGCTGAATATTCTGCAGGCCATGTAGAAGAAGCAAAAGGTGATGAAGATTAGTATACTATTTAATTAATAGAAATTGATTGATTATTCAGTTTTATTGATTTATAGAATATTTTGAGCCGTCGTCAAGTGGTAAGACACAGGTTTTTGGTACCTGCATTCCGCTGGTTCGAATCCAGCCGGCTCAGTTATTTAAAATCGGAAGCTAAATGAACATGACGGCTTCCATTTAAGTATTTAGTCATGGAAAGGAGTTCCTCAAGATGGATCAATTAGTTATCAAGGCAAATGTCAGAACTGATTCTGGAAAAAGTGCCGCAAAAAATCTCCGTGCAAACGGAAGACTCCCTGCTGTAATGTACAACTCAAAAGGTGAGTCAACAATGCTTGACATCGATGAAGCAGAATTTACAAAAATTTGGAAGCAGGCAACACCAACAACATTAGTTAAACTTGATGTTAACGGCAGTTCATGTCTTGCTTTCATAAAGGATACTGAATATAACATTATTCAGGATAAAAATCTTCATGCAGATTTTCATGTAGTAGATGAAGATAAACCACTTAAAGCAAAAATGAAGATTATTGTAGAAGGAAACCCTATTGGTGTTCGTGAAGGTGGTGTTTTTGAAAAGCTTGCCTCTTCAGTTGAAATCGAATGTCTTCCAAAAGATCTTCCTGTTCGCATTGTGGCTGATGTTAATAACCTCAGTTTAGGAAAAAAATATCTTATTGGAGATCTTCCATTTGCTTCTGGTGTTAAAATCCTTAGTGATAAAAATGCTGTTGTAGCACAAATTAAGGATAACCGCTAGTATTTTTTTTACTGCAAAATGCCCCGTTTTATCCGGGGCTTTTTTTTTATAATAATGACTATAAAAAAGGATATAGAAAAAAAATTTTATTCAGAATTATCTCAGTTTTGTAAAAAACGTATTTTAGCCTGTGTTTCTGGCGGTGTTGATTCTATGGTCATGCTGCATCTTTTAACTAAGTTTTCAAAAGAATTGAATGTTTATTTTTCTGTTGTAACAGTTAATCATCGTATAAGAAGTGAAGAAGAAACTAAAATTGATTTAGATCTTATAGAATCATACTGTAAGTTACATTCAATTGATTTTTATATACATGTTTTAGGCGATACGGAATTAAAAGAAACAGCAGAAATCAGAAATAAAGGTATTGAAGAAGCTGCACGCTTTTTACGCTATCAGGCTTTCAGAAAAACATTTAAACAAACCAATTCAGATTATGCTTTTTTAGCACATAATCAGGATGATAATTTAGAAACAATTATTCAACGGTTTTTACAGGGTGCATTTGGAAAAAGTGCTTCAGGAATTATTAAGCAGCGGGAATTTTTTTATCGGCCTTTGCTTGAAATCTCCAAACAGGAAATTACAGAATATGCTTCAAAAAATCATATTCTTTTTCATGAAGATATTACAAACACTGATGAAAAAATTTTAAGGAACAGTATCAGATTAAATATTATTCCTTTGCTAAATGAAAAATTTCCCGGCTGGAAAACTGGAGTTTTAAATGGTGCCCATAGAAATGAACTAAGTTTTGACTTAATCCAAAAACTTTCTGAAAAAATTAAATGGGAAAAATGTAAGGATGGTATTCAGACAGCTTTTAATATTTTTTCAGAACAACATATTGCAGTCAGATTACAGTCATTAAAAAACGCCCTTGATTTAATTAATCCTGAAAAAAGAATAAGTAATTCTAATCTTGAAAAATTTGCAGGCGATTTTACCGGTTTTACATCTGGTTCTCTGCATTTTATTAAGGAAAAGAATTTTATAAAAATTCTCAGAGAAGTAAGGACTAACAGTAGTTTTTTTGCTATAATAGATAAAAATAATAAAGATTCTTTGTTTTGTTTTTATTGTGATGAAGAAAAGGATTTATGATGAATCAGTTTAATAATCTGGGACCAAAAAAAATATCAATTGGAAAACTATTTTTCTTTGTTATGACTGCTTTTTTGATTATTTATGTTTTTTTTGGGTCGCGACCTGCTTCTTTAATGATGAAATATTCAGATTTTTTATCTGCCTGTGAAAGTGGAACAGTAAAAGAAGTTACAATAATAGATCAGTCTGTTATCTGTGCAAAAGTTTTATCTACAGGAGGAATCTTAAGTACTGTAAATGTGTATATTCCATACCTTGATAATAGCCTTCTGACACTTTTAAAAGACAATGATATCATTATTTCAGGAAAAAAAGCAGAAAGCGGAGTTCTTTCGAAAATTTTTGAATTTCTTCCAACGATAATGCTTGTTGTTATTTTTTTAGTTATTTTACGCCAGAATAACATGCAGAATGAAGGAAACTTTCAGTTTGGAAGAAGTCGTGCTAAAGTATATAGCAAAAAAGATAATCACGTAACGTTTGATGATGTAGCTGGACAAAAGGAAGCAAAAGAGGAACTTGCTGAAATTGTTGATTTTTTAAAAAACAAAAAAAAATATATAGAACTTGGTGCAAAAATTCCTAAAGGTGTTCTTCTTGTTGGAAACCCTGGAACAGGAAAAACTCTTCTTGCAAAAGCTGTAGCTGGTGAAGCAGATGTTCCTTTTTTACATATTTCTGGTTCTGATTTTGTTGAAATGTTTGTTGGTGTCGGAGCAAGTCGTGTCCGGGATTTGTTTAATCAGGCAAGAAAACTTTCACCCGCAATAATTTTTATTGATGAAATTGATGCAGTTGGTCGTGCCAGAGGAACTGGGCTTGGTGGTGGACATGATGAACGCGAGCAGACATTAAATCAGATTCTTGTTGAAATGGATGGTTTTGAACCATCTTCCGGAGTTATTGTACTTGCAGCAACAAACCGAAGTGATGTTCTGGATCCTGCACTTTTGCGTCCAGGTCGTTTTGACCGTCAGGTAACTGTAAATTTACCAGATGTGAAAGAAAGGGAAGCTATCTTAAATGTTCATGCTAAAAATGTAAAACTAGAAGATAATATTGATATACAGAAAATTGCGCGGGCAACTCCAGGAATGAGTGGTGCCGATTTAGCAAATATCATAAATGAAGCTGCAATTCTTGCTGCCAGAAATAATAAAACAAAGATTACTGACAGTGAACTGGAAATGGCTCACGATAAAGTACTCATGGGTCTTGCTAAGAATTCTCTTGTTTTACCGCAAAAAGAAAAAGAAATGACAGCTTCTCACGAAGCTGGTCATGCATTAATGCATTATCATCTTAAACATGCAGATCCACTTCATAAAGTAACTATTATTCCTCGTGGACGTGCTCTTGGTGTTACCTTTGGTTTGCCAAAAGAAGATTCGTATTCTAAAACGAAAAGCTATTTAATGGATCAGCTGATTATTTTATTTGGCGGTTATGCTGCTGAAACTGTTTTATACAATGAAACTACAACTGGTGCCTCGAATGATTTACAAAGGGCGACAGATTTAGCTAGACGAATTGTCTGCGAATTCGGGATGGATGAAACTATTGGTCCTGTAACATATGGCGAAGAAGATACTCCTATTTTTATGGGCAAAGAAATTAACCGTCATAAAATGTTTTCTGAATATACTGCAAAAGAAATTGATATCGCAGTTAAAAACATTCTGGTAAAGGCTAAAAATGATGCAATCGATATTCTGGAAAAAAACAAAGAACAGTTGATTACATTGACTCAAGGATTGCTTGAAAAAGAAACATTATCAGATTCAGAAGTACGTAATTTATTAAAGATGGAACAGTAAATGAAAAAAAGATTATTATTTTTGATTATTATTTTTTTGCTTTCATCATCAATTTTTTCAGTGGACTATGACAGTGAAAATGTCGCTTTACGATATTCGCAAATTGCAAATTCTTATTTACTTGATGAAAATTTTTCAGAAGCTTTAAAAAATGCAGAATACGGATTAAATTACAACTCTGGTCTTTCGGATTTATATTTCATTAAAGCAAAAGCTTTGGACCAATTAAACAATAGTAAATTCGAGGTAATAGAGAATGTTGAGACGGCCTATAAGTTGAATAACTATAGGGAAATTAATGCAGCGTCTGTTAAAACTTTTTATGCTAAACTTTTGTGTGAAACAACAAGACCAGCTCAGGCTTTAACTTTGCTTGAAACAAAACCCGTGGTTTTTTCTTCAGAAACCGAGTATATAAAAGCGCTTGCTTTATATAGACTTGGGAAGAGAAATGATGCACGAAAAGTTATCGATTCTGCCCGCAAAATTTTTACAGAAACTCCAATCTTCTGTGAACTTTTTTTTACCTGGGAAAATCCATCAACAGTTGATAAAAATTTACTTGCAGTTTTTTTAAAGAATATTGATGCTTATGCAAATAAAAACCCAAAGCTTTTTGTGTTAGCTTCTAAATATGTTTCAGATAAAGATAATAAATTCTTATTTAAATACAATGAAGCAGCAGAGGCAGATTTAGAATTTCTTTGTGAATGTTTGAAAAAGCAGATAATATTTTCAGAATTTGATGCATTAAATAAGATCAGACAGCTTACACAAAAAGAATTTCCACTTAATTATATTTTGGAATTTAATAAATTATTTCACCAGGTATCAGATGAGTATAAAAAGTATATTGATAGTTATACTGGAATTATATTACAGGATTTTTACACTGATAAAATTTATGATACTTTCATTTATACAAAAGAAGGATTAACTGATAAAATTGAATCCTTTAATTTGCAGGATGGCAGACTTTTTACTTTGATTACTTTTTCAAATGATAAAATCAATTCTATAGCTTTTCCTCAAATTAATCTAAATTTTAATTATTCTGATTATCCATATATTTCTGATATGTTTTTTTCTAATGGAGAAAAAATCAGTACGGTTCCTTATGAAGTTTCAGAAGATCTTGTTTTTCTGGAAAAAGAAAATAATTTTTATGCACTAAAGAAATTAAATTTTTCTTCTTCAAATAAAATAATAAACGAAAACTACAACTTAAAAAAATATTTATCAAAAATCAGTTCTTTTAAAACACCGTTGTCGGAAACATCGTTTATAAATTTTCATCTGCTTGACGGTACAATTATTAATGCTGATTATTATTCGGATAATTTAAAAATTGCATATGCGGTTTTTGAAAAAGGAATTCCAGTTTTTCGAAATATTGATAAAAACAATGACGGACTTTTTGAAACTACTGAAATATATGGATTTGATATATTAAAGGATAAATCATATCAAACAGAAAATGAAAGAGAAAAATTAGAAAAGAGTTTATTTGGTTCAATCAAGATGAATCCTGGAATTTATCTTTCTAAAATTAATTGCGACTTAAATAATGATTATATTATAGATTATTCCGAAACTTTTGATAATGATGAATATTTTATTAAGGAATGGGATTCTGATTATGATAATGTTTTTGATACAGTTTATAAGCAGAATAAAAATGATCCGTCTCAGGAGTTTATTGTTTATTTCCAACCTGTTTCAAATATAAAAATTCAAACCGAACTAAAAGATGGTATTCCTGTTTCAATTGATGATTCTATAACTGTAAAATCTGTAACTAAAGGCAAGACAAAGTTTTTTTATTGGATAGGAAACACAATACTTAATGATGCAGAAGAACAAATCAAAGAAAAATTAGAAATTGAAAATGTATGCTATGTTCTCTTTGATGGAAGAAGAATAAGTGCATCTAAGATAGGTAATTTTTATTTTGGAGAAGTCATTGATGAAAATTAAAATTTTCTTCTTTTGTTTATTTTTACTTTTTTTATCTGCCTGTACTACCAGACCTGATAACTTCCAGACTTTACCTTTATCATATTCAGATGAAAAAATTCGTCAAAATGAAATTTCTGAAATTGAAAAATTATTAACTTCTAATTCCATAAAAGCTTTGGAAAGAGCCTGTCTTCTTTTTGAAAAAGTTCCTGATGAATCCGGTGTTGTTGAAATTTATCAAAAAGCCTGCAATAAAGTTTTTGAACAATTTTCAGAAACAACTAATGAAGTAGCTAAATGGAAATATTTTGTTTCTTTAAATACTGCCGGATATAAATTTGAACAGGAAAACTTATCTGAAGATTATTATTATTCAGAAATTGGAAATAAGTTAATTGGGAACAATGTAACGAAAGATAATATTTCAAAAACAGATAAAAAAATTTCAGATTTTATTGATGGTACTGTAACAATATGGGTTGATCTTGGTGTTAAAGTTGAAAATGGAAAAGGCTTTGCAGATCGTGTAATTGGTTCCGGATTTTTTATTGACAAGCGTGGATATCTGGTTACAAATAATCATGTAATTGAAAAACATGTAGATCCTAAGTATCAGGGGTTTTCTAAAGTCTATATTAAAATGTCGGATGATCCTGATACAAGGATTCCTGCGAAGGTAATAGGCTGGGACAGTGCTTTGGATTTAGCTTTGTTAAAAGCAGAAATTAATCCCTTATATGTTTTTAATCTTGGCTCTTCGTCTGACATTAATATAGGTGAAAAAATTTATGCTATTGGTTCTCCAGTTGGGCTGGAAAAAACCCTGACAAGCGGAATTGTTTCAGCTTTTGATCGCAAACTTTTTTCTGTTGCTTCTGTTTTGCAGATTGATGCGGCAATTAATACAGGGAATTCCGGCGGTCCAATTATTGATTCTTATGGTAATGTTCAGGCTGTTGTTTTTGCAGGTATGCTTGATTTTGAAGGTCTTAATTTTGCAATTCCTGTTGAATATCTTAAATTGATTTTGCCCTATCTATATAATGGCGGTAAAATTGAACATTCCTGGTGCGGTATTTATGGTAAAACAAAAAAAGATACTATGACAAATTCTTCTGCTGGAGTTGAAGTTTTATATACAATGTCAACTTCAAGTGCTTCTTTATCCGGATTAAAAAAAGGTGATGTCATTATTGAATGTAATGGTAAAGAAATTAAAACTTTAGAACAGATACAAAATCTTCTGCTGTATTATTTACCTGATACTTTGCTTTCTTTTAAATATATTGATTCTCAGGGTAATACAAAAGCCTGCAGAATAAGAACATCAGCCCGACCTGATAATCCGTGCGAAGTTATTTTTGATACAGAGATTCTTCAAAAATCAATGTATCCGGTTTTTGGAATGGAATTAATGCCAGTTTCTGAAAATAACAGGCATTTTATGATTACTTCAATTATTCCTGGAAGTGCAGCAGATGAAAATGGGTTTTCTGTTAATGATCCCGTTCAGATAAATTCAGCAAAAGTATTAAAAGAAAATAATGCTATCTATGCAGAAATATATACAAAAAAAAGAAAAAATGGATATCTTGATATTGCTTTAGCAATGCTGGCACCTCTTGATAGTCCATTTGTTTTTTAATAGGAATGAATTATGAAAGATTTATCAAAAGTCAGAAACTTTTGTATTGTTGCTCATATTGATCATGGAAAATCAACTTTAGCAGACAGATTGATACAAAAAGCCCGTATCATTGACGACAGGCAGATGAAAAATCAGATTCTTGATTCAATGGATATAGAACGGGAGCGTGGTATTACTATCAAGAGTCAGGCTGTAACAATTCCATATCATGCGAAAGATGGAAATGATTACGAATTAAATTTTGTTGATACACCGGGGCATGTCGATTTTTCATATGAGGTTTCCAGAGCCATAGCTTCCTGCGAGGGAGCTTTACTGCTGGTTGATGCTTCACAGGGGGTTGAATCTCAAACATTGTCTAATTTGTTTTTAGCAATGGAACACAATCTGGAAATTGTACCGGTCATCAATAAAATTGATTTACCTGCCGCTGATATTCCGGCAGTAAAACATCAGATAGAACATGATTTGGCCCTTGACAGTGAAGATGCCGTTTTGGTTTCTGCAAAGCTTGGAACGGGAATTGATGATCTTTTTGAAGCTATAGTTAATCGCATTCCATGTCCAAAAGATGAAGCAAATGGAAAGACAAAAGGTTTAATTTTTGACTGTCATTATGATCCATATCGTGGTGTAATTGTTCATGTAAGAATGTTTGGTGGTTCCATTAAAGCCGGTGATTCCATTCGTTTTATGAATAGCAAAACTGATTATAAAGTTGAAAGTGTAGGTGTCTTTAAGATTAATCTTGAAGAAAAAAAGACACTTGAATGTGGCGATGTCGGTTATGTTATTGCTGGAATAAAAACGGTTTCTGATGTTCGGGTTGGCGATACAATTACATTAACTGAGAATCCGGCGGATAATCCATTACCAGGTTTTCGAGAAGTCAAACCAGTTGTGTTTTCTTCAATTTATCCAATTGATTCAAATGATTATGAAGAATTGAAAGATTCAATGGAAAAACTTAAACTTAACGATGCCAGTCTAATTTACGAAAAAGATTCCTCCATCGCTTTAGGTCATGGATTTCGTTGCGGCTTTTTAGGTTTACTGCATCTTGAAGTAATTCAGGAAAGGCTTGAGAGGGATTATAATCAGTCTGTAATTTTTACCGCTCCTTCGGTAAGATATTTAATTACATTAACAAATGGTGAAGAAAAATTTATTGATAATCCTGCAGATTACCCGGAAACTTCAAAAATTAAGGAAGCTAAAGAACCTTATATAAAAGCATCTATTATTACACCTGCAGAATATCTTGGAAGCATTATGTCTTTATGTACTGAAAAACGTGGTACACAAACAAATATGACATATCTTGATGAAAAGCGTGTAGAAATCCTTTATGAAATGCCCCTTGCCGAAGTTTTATTTGACTTTTATGATCGTTTAAAAAGCTACAGCAGAGGATATGCTTCTTTTGATTATGAAGTAATTAATTATCAGACGACCGATTTAGTAAAAATTGATATATTACTTAACGGAAAATCTGTAGATGCGCTGTCTCAGCTTTCTTTTAAAGGCAATGCTTATGACAGAGCCCGCCATGTTTGTCAGCAGCTTACAAAGGAGATTGCACGTCATCAGTTTAAAATTGCAATTCAAGGAGCAATTGGCAGTCAGGTTATTGCAAGAGAAACAATTCAGCCTGTTCGAAAAGATGTTTTAGCTAAATGTTATGGTGGTGATGTAACCCGTAAAAGAAAACTTCTTGAAAAACAAAAAGAAGGTAAAAAAAGAATGAAGATGGTCGGTGAAGTTGAATTACCTCAATCGGCTTTTCTTGCAGTCTTAAAAACAAATGATGATTAATTTCTGATTAATAGTTCAAACTTAACTGGATTGTTTTAATAAAAATATCAAGTTCAGCCCTGATGCGCTTTAAAAAACTTTCATTCATCTGAAGCCCTAAATAGGCATCTGGAAAATGCAGATACAGATATTCACGTTGACTTAGCAAACTCTGCAATTCATTCTTTGAATCTGTGATTTTTCCTGTAAGAATATTTTTTATTTTTAAAAGACAATTCAATTCGTGACTTAAAAAATCTTTTGAATTTATTTGATTTGTTTTTTCTGTCATATAAGTTTCTTTATATTTTTTTTCAATTGGATATTTTTTTACATTTTCAATCATTTGTTCAATTGTAGAAAAACGGGAACCAAGATTTATTCCTGTATTACCTATATCCCATAAGTTTTCTATCATTGAATAACGGGCTGAAAATAATTGTGCATAGGTTGATAATGCAGGATCTGTAATGTGATATTTGTTGTCTTTTCCTAAATGATAAGAAGCATGGTTTTTAAAAGCAGAAAGAACTTTTTCAATTGGGTTTAATCTGTAATGAGTATCAAGATTTGTCCGGTGAACAGGAGCTTCTTTACAATGAGTTTTTCCACAATCATAACAAAAGTCAAGACCGGCAAAATACACTGGAATATTCTGTGTTCGTAAAAATAATGCAATTTCAATTGCAACTAATCCAACGGAGCCAAGAGGGGGGATAAATAATGAAATAAATCCGGTGTTTTTTAAGCGTTCTATAAAATTACATTTAGTATATTCTGAAAGAAAAAAACTTTTTTTTCCTTGCGTCAGGTTTACTAAATTAGGTCGTGACGTTAAATCAGTTATTACCGATAGTTTTGAACCAGCAACTCCAATGAATGATTTTTCATTTGCAAGCTGACTTTCTACCATAACAATTTTATCAGGGATAATTCCACTTTTTAATAATGTTTTAGTAACAGCATCAACGGCTATTATAAAAAATCTGTCCGCTTCTTTGCTTAAAACTGGTAAGACCTTTTCTACTGAAAGACCTGCTCCTAATACAATAATAGGACGATTAACTGATTTAGGAATCAGGTTTTCTGAAGAAGAAATATATTTTAAATTTGTAAAAATATTTTTTGCATATAGTCTTCCCATTTTTGTTAACGTAATTCTGTTTTTCCAGAATGTTGACACAAAATTATCTGCTAACTGCTTGAAAGAATCATACTGAATTCTGTTGAATTGTACGCCTGAAGAAAAATCCAGTGTAATTACATGCCTGAATAAACCTAAAGGAGGAAGTGAATTGCTTTCAAAAAGTTTTGAAAACTCAAAATTTGTTTTTATATTTAAAAATAAAGATTTATCTTTTATATTTTTTTCTTCATAATATTTTTGTGAAAATTTAAAAAGTGTTATATCTGTTTCTATTGCAAGTATAAATGAATTATCTGATATTTTTTTTAATAATTCAGAAAAGCCATAAAATAAAACAGGTGAAAAGATTAAAATTAAAGTGTTTGGCTTAAATTGTGTTTGTTCAATAATTTTTTTTATAGATTGTGAAGGGTTGTATTTAGAGTAGAGGTAATGGTTTCTATATAAAACAGAAAACCCCTGTCGGGTTTCTACCAAACAGGGATTATCTGTTTCACCATTAATCGTATCCATTTAATTATTTGTTATTCTGCATTTTGTTAAAGTACACATCGAATAAATTATTTTTTAGTTTGTCACTATTCATAAAGAAATTCGATACTGCACGCTGATCAAAATCGTTCGTATAATTTGGATACATAAACGATAATGTATTTCCGTCTGCAGATTCATCCTTAATTATTTTGTTTAACTGAAGGACAATTATATTGTTTCCCAGTACAAAAGGTTCTGAAATCTCGTTTTCTTTTAAAGCAAAAGCTTTTTCAAGCAAGTTTTCGTTATATTCACTGCCAGCAATTTCTGAAACAACATCTGATGGAATAGTACCAAAAAGTTCTGAATTTCCATAGTTAAGAGGGAAGGCAGGAATATCAGATTTTTTAGCATCAAAAGCTTTACAGGCTTTATCAAAACCGTCTTTTGAAGCCGCAATTGTAAAATCTTTGGCTCTATTTAAGTAATATTCTTCTATTTTTCCGTATTCATGTACTTTAATATAAGAAGAAACCTCATCAGTTATAGCAGAATCTTTAATGTTTGGTTCTGTTTTATCTCCGTCTATTCTGAAGAATCCATAACCGTTTTTAAACTGAATAACAGAAGTGTATTCACCTTTTTGTGTTTCTGCGATTTTATTCAAATCGTTTTCATTAGATAAAATATCTTTAAGCTGATACTCAAAACTTGATGTTAATTTTCCATCATCAGAAGCATAAGTTTTATTTGATTCTTCTTTTGCTGCATCTTCAAATGTGATTTCTGCATTTTTTATGCGGTTTAATAAAGTTTTTGCTTCAGATTCTGTTTCAACATTGATTACTGATAAATCATATTTTGAAAATAATGAAGAATTTTCATTGAGAAAATCAGATGAAACTGATGCTGGAACAGTTCCTGTTGAAAAACTGGCAGCATTAAAAGATCTCTGGTTATTTCCCATTTTTGTTAAAAAGTCAATTTCTTTTTGAGATATTTTAAGTCCGTAAAGGTTTGTTTTTGTTTCACCTTGAGTTGAATCTCCTAAAAGGTCTGAAACATATTTAGAAAAAATAAGATTGTCAGAAATTGATTTTCGCATTGCAATTTTTTGTGATTCTGGCGTATCACGGAAAATTTTTGCAGAATATTTTCCTGTGGAATCGTTAAAATAAGGTTTCATTGTTCTGTCAATAAGTTTTTCTGGAACAACATAACCCGAAGATTTAACTTCATCAGAAAAAGCATAGGATAAAACAGTCTGATTAAAAGCTTGAGAAAGAAGAGAATAATAATTATTATCATTAATCTGTCTTCCCTGCTGTTTATATTGCTCTGCAAAATAATTCATCCAGTTTGCAAAAACAGAATCCTGCTTGTATTCTATATTTTTTCCATTATAACTGCCGAATGCAGGTAGTTCTTTTCCGCCAGAACGAACCATTGCCGGAATGAAAATAAATGATACAGCAGAAAGTACTAAAATGAAGATAGAGCCAATCCAGAGTCCCAGATTTTTAGAAGATTTTGTTGATTTTTCGTTTGTGTTCATATTAAATCCTTATATTTATACAAACTTTTAGTTTTGATTTTTTGTCGGGTAAAAAACTTTAAAGTTTTAACCGCAACGGCCTGCTCAATTTACAGGATATATAATCTTAAAGAATTAGATTTATATTTTAAAATTATAAAAGAAAGTTGAAAAGTAATCAAGATATGATTTTAATATGAATAATAAGCAGCATCGGAAAACTTTAAAAAAATTAAATTTAAAATAGATTATACTTTTTCAAAAGATTATGGAAAAATTGATAATTATGGTAAAGAAAATGCAGAAGCAAAAGAACCATATAAGTCAACAAACTTTTTATATCCTAAATTTTTTGCAGTACAGGATGATAAAGATGAAAGTGTAAAAATAAAAATAATAGGAGAAGAAATAAATAATGATAGTGAACAAGGATCAGAGGAACAAAATGCTGGACAAGGAGCAGATAATACGACGGAAGTAGTAACTGTAAAAATAGCAGCAGAGGATAGCATCTCTATGACCAGAGCTGGTAATGAAGTCATTCTGCACCCCTATGTACCCGGTATAACAGATGCAATTTCCTATAAAGAAAAAACAATAAATGCTTCTGGTAAAACTATTATTGTTGATATGCATCCTAGTAGTGAAATGGCAAAGATAGCAATGGGAATAGACTGTAATGGATTAGTTCAGACTTCACATAGTTACGAAAATAATAATTATAAGGCGACTGACAGTAGAACAATAGTACCAGTTATGTACTGAGTGATGTCTGGTAATCACAATCCTTTATTAAAAAAAATGGGGCTGTCCTTAAAGTTGAAATATTTTCAATAAAAGGCAGCCTTTTTTATGTTTAAATGAATTTTGTAGATTTTCGTTTATTGTTTTTTTTCTTAGGCATTCATTAATCGAATCATCTGCTTGAAATCATATCCCAGCATCAGTAATCCCCATTCAGTTCCTACTTTTTCTTTTCCCCGAAGATGAAATCGCCTGAAGCCTAAATTGCCTTTTGTCTGGCCAAAGACAGTTTCACATTCAGTGGAACGCTTTTTCATAAGAGTTTTATATTCTTCACTTGAAAGAAGCGCTTTTACTTTTGATTTCTGT
>JAEEGL015260435.1_pt1 | contig 32339 bp, 25 predicted proteins | sample 9134231 | NCBI WGS metagenome assembly JAEEGL01 (sample SAMN16246548, study PRJNA631951) | gut metagenome | biome: gut microbiome; feature: rumen; material: fiber-attached | host: Bos | place: Iran: Karaj | collected 2018-10 | reverse complement strand
TTTAATTACTACTATTTATGGAACTAATGATATTGTAGAAGATGTTAAACAAGTCTATTTAGATGAATTTGAACAAGCTAGAATTGAATATAATAGCAAGACAAGAGCGGATAGACAAGTTAAAGATTACTTTCAAAAAGTGTGTAATTCTCAAAATGATATTGCCTGTGAAATTATTATAGAACTTGGAGATATGGATTTTTGGCAAGATAAAGATGATGAATATAGATTTAAGATGATAGATGTATATAATGAGCAAATACAAGACTTAAATAAAATACTTCCTAGCTTTAAAGTAGCCAATGCTACAATACATTTTGACGAAACATCTCCACATATGCATGTTATAGGTGTTCCAGTAATAGAAAATTGTAAAAAAGGTATGGAAAAACAAGTAGGAAAATCACAACTATTTACTAAAACATCACTAACTCAAATACAAGACCAAATGAGAAATGCTTGTATTAAGTCATATAATAAGTTTTATGATGTTGATAGCAGACTTAAAACAAAACAAAAAGGCAGAAATCAAGATATTAATGTTAAAGATATGGATGGCTATAAAGATTATAAGAAACAACTAAAACGAAAAGAACAAAAACTAGCTAAAACAAATGAACAAACTGAAAAACTAGATAATTCGAGTAAAGATATAAATAGAATATTAGATAATCTTAAGCCCACTCTAATGAAGAAAAATAATATGATTATTTCAAGCGAGGATGTCCAGAAAATAAAAAATTTTACCAAAGATGTAAAAAATACCAATAAAACAGTTAGAAGTGTAAATGACCTAAATTTAGCTATTAAGGATTTTGAATATTCTGCATATGAAGTACAAAAAGAAAATCTTTCTCTTAAAAATCAAATAGAACTGAAAGATGAAGAAATTAAAGGATTAAAAAATGATTTATCTACAAAAGAAAAAATAATTACTAAATTACGAGAGGAAAAGGAAATCTTAAAAGCACAATTACAGAAGTTTAAAGGTTTCTGGCATAGTTTAATGAGCCACTTTCACAAGAAAATTACTTATGATAATGATCAAAATTATAAAATTATTTCACAATAGCGGTTATAAAGGTTTATATAATGGCGAAACAGCTGATGATATAGCAAAAAAAAAAAGGATTAAGATATAGAGAAGATATTCTAGATAATATGGGAAGTACTGAATTAATTGCAAATTTATTTAGAATAACACAAACAGAAGAAAAGTTAATAAGAGATAATATACAAACCGAGAAAGAAGCAAATATAACTCACTATAATGTAGGTGCAAAAGTAAGAAAAACAATAAAAGAACTTGGTGGAACTATGCCAGAAGATTTGCCAACACCAAAAAAGAGTTTAAAACAATTAGAAAAAGAAAACAATAGAAACTTAAATAAGTTAGAAAATTAAGAAAAGTCTTATTTTTATAGTGTAAATTGTTGAAATTAACATAAAAATGTGATATACTCTTTATATCATTCGTAGCTATGCGAAATATAATAAGAATAGCAAGTTGCCAAATTCTCATAAAACAATTGTTAGGAGGAATTAATCATGAAATGTCAGGAAATTAACATTGCAACCGCTCGGATTGAGGGCTTAACTAAACCACCGTATTACTTTGATCACCGTTGCTTTTATGCTTGGAGTATTACTTTTTCAGACACTTCTACCTTGTTTTTCAATAATCTCTCCTTTATTAAAGTTGGAGACACTGAAGAAGAAGGAGAAAATTTCTGTAATCAGCTAAAAGAAAACTTCAAGGAAGCGCATATCCACGAAGGTGACAAGATTGCTGTTATTTTCGAAAATGACTGTAATGTTATAGCAATCGGAAGCTTAGGAGAAGATTTATGGATTGATGTAACTGACAAATTTGTCAAGAAAACTTTTGAAGAACTCAACATTGTTATTACATCTTTAAGAGTGTATTGATGATTCAAAGCTCTACTACTCAAAAGATAGTAGAGCTTTACTTTTACATAAATTATTAAAATTCTATTGAATAAATATAAAAATTATGTTAAAGTAAATACAATAAATCGAATTATATATGAGATCTTGAAATAGAGTATGTCATTTTTTCGCATACCTGTTTCGAAATCGCTCCAATTTCTTACAGCTTACAAACTTATAAAATTTTGTATTTAATCATTTCATTGCTCTATATAATGCTGTTATTGTAATACTATGAAATGATGTAAAGATATATATACTTTATTAAAGCTTTAAAAAGAGCCACCAAAAATCGGTAGCTCTTTATTGCTCATCAATAGTTAAAAATTAAATTATTACTTTTTTCTTCTAATAACAATTAAGCTTAAAATTGCACTAATACATAAAATCACAACTATAATCCACAATAAAATATCATTCCTATCTCCTACTTTAGGTGAACTACTAGAATCGCTATCAGATTTATTTACAGTTCCAGCTTTATGAATGTAAGTAATATTAAATCCATAGTGTTTTGGAACATATCCTTTAACTTGACTCTCTTTGATTTTGTAAACAATCTCTTTCCCAGATTTATATTTAGGAAGAGGACCAAAAGAATACTTCCAGTTGCTTTCTTTAGACACAGTAATTGTTTCTGAATTATTAATAAGTTCTACACTCGTAGATGTAGGTCTTATACGATCTTTATTACTAAAATCATCCCACATTATAACTCCTTCCACCATTATAGTCTCAAGAGTATGTGTATTTGTTACATCAAATCCGTATATTTCTGTTTCATAACCTTTGATTGCTTTTTGCTTGATTGTATAAACAATTTCTTTTCCATCTTGAAACTTTGGCAAATTTTCGAAAGAAAATTTCCAATCATCTTTTTTGGTTACAAAAGTTTCGTCTACTTTTTTTCCGTTACCTAAAATCTCAATACTTACGGACTCAGGTCTTTTACCATCATTGTTATCTACATCATTCCAGATTATATGCACTAAAATATTCTTTTTCTCATTTTGCTCAACTGTCGCTTTTGTTTCTTTTTCGTTATTCTGTTCAGTCAGAGTCTCAGATTTATTTGTCTTTTTTTGTTTATCCGAAGTTTCAGCCTTTTTTGCTTCTTTCTGCTCAACTGAATTTTCAGTTTCTTCTACTTTATTTTGCTCAACCGAAGTTTCAGTTTTTGCTACTTCATTCTGTTCAACTGAAGTTCCAGTTTCTGCTACTTCATTCTGTTCAACTGAAGTTCCAGTTTCTGCTACTTCATTTTGGTTAAACTCCGAATTATCTGTCATAGTTGCTTCATCTTCTATTTCAACTATTGCATAAGTCGAAGATTCTTTTATATCAAAAGAAAAAATAACTTTTTGATCTGTAGTCGCACCATCAGTATCATTTAGATTTGTTGAAACTTTTTCTGTTGCTTGGATGATTTCTATTCTATTATCGTCTTTGAAACATAATACATTATGTTTTTTCCCTTCAGCAATACTATCAACACACACTATTAAATGTACAACTTCTCCATCTTTAGGATTAATTATTTGATTATTATTGGAAAAGTTAATATCAATAGCAATTAATTCAATAACTTTCTGAGTATCATTGAACAGCTCATTTGTAGTTTCTTCTATTTGTTTCTTCATATCTGAAGAAACTGTCATTACATTCATTGTTGTTCCTGACGGAAATACACCTTCTTCAACACTTGCGTCAACTGAAATTCCTGGTATTGTTCTATCTGCAAAAGCCTGAAAAGGATAATAACCTTCATCATTGATAGTATCTTCAAAAAAATCCTCTCCATTTTCTTCAGATTCAGTTGCAAATGTACATACACCGTTGCACAAAAGCAAAACAATCAAAAACCAAATATAAAAAATCCGTTTTTTCATAATTGTTTCCTTTCTCTGTAAAAGATTACAAGTTACATCTATTCTGTTTCTTTAAATAATTTTTAACCTCCTTTCAAAAAATGAGCAATTCAGCATGTTAACATAAAAATTTTAACATTTTTTACATTCTTTGTCAATAATTGTACATATATGAAACTTCACTTTTCATTCATTTATGATAATATACTAATTAATATATGTACGGTTATAATAAAGTAGACATAATAAAAATCTCTAACTACTCAAAATAAAAGTAGTTAGAGATTTTATAGCGAATTTAGATTAATTATTCAGCCAACAGGAAATTCTTCAAAATACACTAATTCGAGTGTCCATCCCACAGGTGTCTCATATACTGAAATTACCTGAGTCTCTTCATCATCAATAGGTACCTCGAAAAGCATTTCCCCTGTATGAAGATATGAAACAGATTGCCAATATCCCCACGCGTATACATCAGAAGTTCCAAGTTGTATAGCCTCTTCCTTCTGAATATATTCACTAGAATCAATTCTAGACCCCACATCTCCAGGAGGATAGAACTCAATTAAAAGACGATTGTCTTCTGTAAGTTCTATAAGAAACGAGAACGTTCCCATCTCTATTACCTTATTACCTTCTAAATCCTCTATAAATACATTGTGGAAAAAAAAGTCGTGAAGAGGAAAATATATATTATGTGTTTCATACATTATATTTTCCCAGCTGTCAATACTTTCATTTTCGACAGCCTGCTGTTCTTCTTCGCTGCATCTGCATCCGCATTCACACGCATAAGCAGTATTAGTGCTAAAAAACAGCACTGTCATTACTGTTGCTACAACAAAAATTGCAATTTTCTTCATTCTTTTTTCCTCTGCCTTTCTAATCTGCAAATTTGCAGATTAATCTAATTAACATGTATCTAATTAATTATAGCACATTTCACTTAAAATATCAAATTTTAGAGATTTTAACGCAAAAATCCCAATTATAACTAATCTATAATCGGGATAAAAATAATTATATTATACTATTGTTTTTTCTTTTTCCTTTTCTGCTAATTCTTCATCAAGATTTTTTTCTAGCAATTCTGGATGTCTTAAATACCTAGTAAGCATTTTAAAAGAATGTGCATAATAGTAGCCATCGCAAATTCTCTCATCGCCTACAAATGCAAGGTTAACGCATTTTTCTTTAACAATTTCATCATCTTCAAAAACATAAGATTTTTTCTTTTTACCTACTGCAAAGAATAAACTTGTAGTTCCAAAATTATATATATGGTGATAAATTGAGTCAATTCCAAGTGAACCAACATTTGTAACAAATGCACTTGTATGGAAAGGACTTATTTCTATAATCTTTTTGGGTAATCTTCCTTTATTATCTAAATGAATTAAATATTTTACTACCATTTTTAAAATACCTGTTGGTATTTTAGATAACATGTCTGCAGTTTTATCTGTTCCATTTTCATTTTCTTGAGACTTATTTTCTGCAATCATTTTTTGCAATTTATCTTTAACCTCGAAAAGATTCTCTTTTCCAGTAAATGGAACTTTTATTGTAGTTTCTTCTCCTTCATCTGTTAATGATTTTTTTATAGACATACAAATTGTAATCCCATTTCTTTGATACGCTCTACCATTTATAGCAAATCTATTAAGTGCTGGTCTTTGACCTAAAATTCTTACAATTCCTGCGAAAACCACATCTATTAATGTAATTCTAATCCCTTCTTCATTCTTTTTGCTTATGTACTCTTCTATTGCTGCTATTGGTACATCTTGGTTAAAAAACACCTGACTGTCCGATCTTTCCTTCATAAGCATTGGCATTAGTTTAAATTCAGCAGGCATAGTTTTTAACTCTACTCCATCGCTTCTTCTTCCAAACATTTTTTATTTTCCCCTTTTATTTTTATTTCTGTGTTACAATAATAACACTTACACGTCTATTATAATATATTATTTTGTATATTTCAATTACACTTTTTGGCAATTCTATTTTATACTATTTTAAAGTTTGAATTAGTAAACTATGTATTTTCCTTTTTAGTAATAGCTTTTTGTGCTTTTTCTCTTGGCATAATAACTACATGTCCACAATTTGTACACTTTAGTTTAAAGTCTACACCTATTCTAGTAATTTCCCATAACTTGCATCCACAAGGATGAGGCTTTTTAGTTCTAACTATATCTCCTATCTTGTATTCCATTTTTCTCCTTTAGGTTACTTTTCGGGACGGACCAAAAAAGTAACATTAATCTTTTAGTAATTATAAGTTTATGCCTAATTTACCGTCCCTTTTAGCATTAAGAAATAGCTTTTTTTAATCTTTTAATTACACTTGTCTTTCCTAGTACTTGCATTATTTCGTACATATCTGGGGTATTTGTTCTACCAGTTAATGCAACTCTTAAAACTGTACTTACATCTCCAACGTGTGCTTTATATGCATCTGGATTTGCTTTAAATTCCTTTACTTCTTTTGCATATCCCATCTCTCCTGCAAGTTCTTTGATTTTGTCAAACCAAGTTTGTTTGTCATCATTTTCATCATAATATTTTTCTACATATAACTCTAAAATTTTATTAATACTTTCTTTCTCTGAAATTACTTGATATGGATATTCTTGTTTGCTATTTAAGAATTTATTATCATACATATATATAATATTTTCTTTGACATCTGACCATTTTGCAATATCTTTTCTAGGTTTAGCATTTCCTCTTTCTATTCCTAATACTTTTAACGAATACTCTTTATCAGAAAGCATTTCTACTAATTCTTCATCATGTTTTTTAGCCCATTTCAAAGATTCATTATATACTTCGTCAGCTGTAAATCTTGAAATAACAATTTTTGATACATCTGCTAATTTAACCATATCAAATAAAGCTCCACTTACGCTCATTTTATTTAATTGAAAATCAAAATCATCAATTGATAAATCTTTATTTTGTCTTCTCCAGTTTTCAAATGTAGAGTTTGCAATATTTAATAAATATTCTTTAACTGCTAAACTTGGAACTCCTATTTCATCATAATATGATGCTGCAGCTTCCGGATCTTTTCTTTTACTAATTTTACGTTTATTTCCATTATCATTTTTTAGAAGTGTTGGTGTATGTGCATATCTTGGTGCTTTAAATCCCATTTCTTGGAATAATTGTAAATGAAGTGGAACTGAAGATAACCATTCATCTCCTCTTGTAACAATTGTTGTTCCCATTAAATGATCATCAACTAAATGTGCAAAGTGATATGTAGGAAGTCCATCTGCCTTTATTATAACTATATCTTGGTCATTTTCTGGGAAGTCTACTTTTCCCTTTATTATATCTTTATGTTGAATTTTTCTGTCTTCTCTACCTGGAGACTTAAATCTTATAATATATGGAACTCCTGCCTTTATTTTTTCAGCAGCTTCATCTAATGGTAAATTTCTATATTTAGCCCAAACTCCATAATATCCTGTTCTAACTTTTGCAGCTTCTTGTTTTGCTCTCATTTCTTCTAATTCTTCAGGTGTTGCAAAGCATGGATAAGCCTTACCTAATTCTAGAAAATGTTTTGCATAGGCTTGATAAATGTCTTTTCTCATAGATTGCTTATATGGTCCGTATTCACCTTTCCATTCATTTTCACTTATCATTCCCTCATCAGGTTCCAAATCAAAAGTTTTAAGAGCCTCTATAATTTGAGTAACTCCACCTTCTATTTCTCTTTTTTGATCTGTATCTTCTATTCTTAAAAAGAAAACTCCACCAGTTTGTTTTGTCAACTTTTTAGCAAGTAATGCTTGGTCTATTGTTCCTATATGAACATTTCCTGTTGGACTTGGTGCAACTCTTAGCACTTCTGCTCCCTCTGGTAAATTTCTTTTTGGATATTTTTCTTCATAATATGAAATCTCCTTTGCATCTGGAAAAATCATGTCTGCTAATTCTTTATAATTCATTTAATCTCCTCCCTTTTTATTACAAGCATTATTATACATCAAATATATCAAAAAGGCAAGTTCTTGACTTTTTATATTATTTACTATATAATAAATATGTAAATAAAAAGAATGGAGTGGTTTTATATGCCTAAATTAAATTATGATAAACTACCATACAAAAAATTTCGCCAATCTATTTCTGTTCCATCAGAAGATAGTCATGGTTTTTATAGTCCTATTCCCGGTCCTACACCTGAATACTATAGAGGATATCATACTTATGATTATTTTGGTCCTACAATTAGACGTCATGAAAAAGAAGAAGAAAAAGATGATAAAGATAATGAAGATAATGAAAGATGACCTATATTTATAATATAAAATAGACTATCTAAACGAATTGAACCATAAAAGATTGGATCCCTCTTTGTCAAAATTTCAATATACGAAAAATGTTAGGCGTATCCTAATGTTTTCATTTTAACAACTGTATATCGTAAAAGAGCGAGTGGTATAATCACCCCTCGCTCTGATTTTATATCTCCATTATAATTGGAATAATCATAGGATTTCTTTTTGTTTTATCAAAAATATAATCTTTTAAATTGTCTCTAACAATATTTTTTATTGTTGTCCAATCTGTGATTCCCCTATATTCACATTCTCTAACTTCTTGTCTTACTTCGTTTTTAATGTCTTCCATAACATTTTCAGAATCTTTAACATATATAAATCCTCTTGTAATAACATCTGGTCCTGCTACAACTTCTCCTGATGCTCCATCTAAAGTTAGAACTACAACTATAAGTCCATCTTGAGATAGATGTTGTCTGTCTCTTAAAACAACATTTCCGACATCTCCAATTCCTAAACCATCTACTAATATTCTTCCTGATGGAACTGTATCTGCATATTCTGCACTTTCTTTGTTCATTTCTAATACAAGACCATTGTGAAGCATAAATATATTTTCTTTAGGAATTCCTACAGATTTAGCAGTTTCACTATGAGCAACCAAATGCCTATAATCACCATGAACTGGTATAAAATATTTTGGTTTTGTAAGTGTTAAAATTAATTTTTGCTCTTCTTGGCATGCATGTCCTGAAACGTGTACATCTTCTAAAGCACTATATACAACCTCTGCTCCAATTTGCATTAAGTCATCTATAACTTTAGATACATATTTTTCATTTCCAGGAATTGGCGTAGCTGAAATAATAACTAAGTCATTTTGTGTTATTTTTACTTTTTTGTGAGTTCCTGTAGCCATTCTAGTTAAAGCTGACATCGCTTCTCCTTGACTTCCTGTTGTAATTATTACTAATTGATTATCTGTATAGTTATTAATCATATCAATATCAATAAATAGATTATCTGGACATTTAATAAATCCCAATTCCTTTGCTGTATTTATCATATTTATCATGCTTCTACCACATACAGCTATTTTTCTTCCATATTTTACTGCAGAATTTACAATTTGTTGAACTCTGTGAACATTTGATGCAAATGTTGCAACAACAATTCTTTTAGTGCAATGCATAAATAATTTGTCAAATACTTCACCAACAGAACTTTCAGACATTGTGTATCCTTTTCTTTCTGAGTTAGTACTATCTGACATTAAAGCTAAAACACCTTTGTTTCCTATTTCTGCAATTCTTCCTAAATCCATTATTTTTCCATCAATAGGAGTATAGTCTATTTTAAAATCTCCTGTGTGAAGTATTGTTCCAACAGGTGTATTAATAGCAAGCATAACTGAGTCTGGTATGCTGTGTGAACTTCTAATAAACTCAATTTTAAAACATCCTAATTTTATAGATTGACCTTGTCTAACTTCATGTAGTTTTGTAGATTTTGTTAAATTATGTTCTTCTAGTTTGTTTTTTATTAATCCTAAAGTTAGTTTAGTTCCATAAATTGGTGTATTTAATTGCTTTAAAAAATATGGTATAGAACCAATGTGATCTTCGTGACCATGAGTTATTACTAATCCTCTAAATTTTTCTTGATTTTTTAAAATATATGTTATATCTGGAATTACTAAATCTACTCCTAACATATCATCTTCTGGGAAAGATAGTCCACAGTCAACAGCTATCATATCATCTCCATATTCAAAAACTGTAATGTTTTTTCCTATTTCGTGTAATCCACCTAGTGGAATAATTCTTAATTTTGGTCTCTTAAATCCAAATTGTTCTTCTTTTTCTATACTTCTCGTTTTGGAAATATTTTCTCTTCTCGTTCTTGGCTTTCTCTCAACAACCTTTTCATTTTTTGTGTTTTTGTTTTTTAAAGAAACTTCAGCTTTTACTATTCTATTTGTTCTTCTGTTTCTTATTCCTCTCTCTGCTTTTGCATTTTTTTCCTTGTTTTCTTCCATTATTAAAAATCCTCTCCTTCTTATTATTCTTGATTAAAATATTATTTTAAAATTAATTAAAAAACTATAACCGATTATCTCCTAAGTTATAGTACAAACTATATAATCTCACTTAATCTCATTTAATCTAAGCTATTATACCACTTTTTAATAATAAAGTCAAACTTTATATTTTCTTACTACTATTATGTAATCTTTTTTTATATTTAATACCTATTTGTTTTATTACTTCATATATTTTCCAGTATGTTTTTTTAACTTTTGCAAATAATTTATTATGTCGGAACTTTCCAATATCTTTTCAACTTCATTTTGATATCATAAAAATATTTAAAGGATGTGATTTTATGGTAATATCTGAAGCAATTCAACAACGAATAAAAGAACTACTTATACAAAACAATTTAAATGCAAATCAATTATCACTTCTAGCAGGAATGTCATCTTCTAACATCAGTGATTGTTTAAGAGGAAAAGTCAAAGAGCCAACTATTAGTTCAATAATACATATATGTGAAGGCTTACAAATTCAATTAAAAGATTTTTTTGATTCTCCTATATTCCTTGATGTTGAGGCTGTTGAAAGATTTGAAAAATAACTTTTAATTTTTTAAAAAATTTCTTAAAATTTTAGGTTTTATTATGTTTTCTTATTCTCACCTTTAGTTTTACTATATATTTTTTTCAAACTATTTATAGGTATGAAATACTCAATTATTCTTCTTATAATCTCAAAAATAATATAAAAAAACAAAGTCCAAACAATTACTTCTATAATGTATTCTAGCATCTTCATCATCTCCAAAATTTACATAACATTTATTCTATTATATGTTTTTAATGAAAGATTTGAGAATGCTATGTAATCCAAAAAAGAAAGCACTTTATTGCTAAAATGCTCTCTTTTTATATAATAGAAAGGTTTAAAACTTTCCAATCGGCCTACTATAGCTATTTTAATTTTATAGATAATAATTTTGATATACCATGTTCTTCCATAGTAACTCCATATACTGTATCTGCTGCTTCCATAGTACCTTTTCTGTGTGTAATAAGTAGAAATTGTGTATCCATAGAAAACTTCTTCAAAAACTCTGCATATCTATACACATTTACATCATCAAGTGCTGCCTCAATTTCATCAAGTACACAAAATGGTGCAGGATTCATTTTTAATATTGCAAATAGTAATGCTATTGCTGTAAATGCTCTTTCTCCTCCTGATAATAGAAGCATATTTTGAAGCTTTTTTCCTGGTGGTTGAACATTAATATTAATTCCACATTCTAGAACATTGTTTTCATCTTCAAGAGAAATAGTTGCTTTTCCTCCTCCAAATAACTCACTAAATACTTCTCCAAAGTTTTGATTAATAACCTCAAATTTTTCTTTAAACTGTTCTTTCATTGTAATTGTGATATCTGCTATCATTTTATTTAATTTAGCCATTGTGTTTTCTAAATCCAAACGTTGTTCACACATGAAATCATATCTATTTTTTAAAGTATTATATTCATCAATTGAATTTACATTTATACTTCCTAAATCTCTAATATCTGCATGCAGATTATTAACACGTTTTTGAGTCAAACTAACATTTTCAGGTTTTTGATATTCTCCAGTTGCATTTGGAGTTAGTTCATATTCCTCCCAAAGTGCGTTAACTTGTGTATTTAAATCTTCATCTAATTTGTTTTTCTTAACATCTAGTTTTACAAGCTGTGCCTTCAAATCTTCTATTATTTTAAATTCTTCTGCTTGCTCATTTTCTTTTTGAGCTAATCTTTCATTAGCTTTAATTCTATCTTGTTTTAATTTTTCGATATTCGATGAGCTATTTTCAACTTCATTTTTTATTTCTTCAATTTTAGATAAGCTTTCTTCAATTTTTGAATTTAATTCTATACTTTCTTTTTTTAAGTTTTCTATTTGTTTGTTTTTTATCTCTATACTATTTTTACCATTTTCAATCTCTTGTTTCATCATTTTTGTTATTTCTTCAATTGAATTTTCGCTCTCATCAAATGAAGAAACAGATATTTTTAAATTAGTAATATCAAAATTTAAATCATCAACTCTTTTTTGTGTGTCTTTATTTGAATCTGCAAATTTATTTATTAAGTCTTGTAGTTCTAAATTTAATTCTTCAATTTTCTTAACACTCTCATTATTTGTATTAATAATTTTAAGAGTTTCATCTTTTTCTATTTTTAATGTTTCTTTTTCGTTCTTAAGTTTTTGAATCGTATTATCAATTTTCGAAATATATTGATCAATTGATTGTTGTTTTTGTAATTCTACATTGTATTTTATTTCCGCTTCTTTTAGCTTATCTTCTAACTCTTTTTCTTTTTTAAATATCTCTTCTGAACCATCAAGAATCTCTTGTTTTGACTTTTTTAAGTTTTCAATTTCTTCTATTATTTTTTTAATTTGTGATGCAAGTTTTTCAATTTCTTTGCTTCTTCCTAAAATATTAACTGTTTTTTTAGCCACAGAACCTCCGGCCATAGCTCCAGATGGATTTATCAAATCTCCTTCTAATGTAACAATTCTAAAAGAATATCCATTTTTCTTTGCTAAATCTATTGCTGTATCCATGTTTTCAACAATAACAGTTCTTCCTAACAAACTTAAAATAATTGGTTCATATTTTTTATTGAAATTAATTAAATCTGATGCAATTCCAATAAATCCATTACTTTTTCCTTTTATATTATCTAACTTTTTGCCCTTTACTGAAGTTAATGGTAAAAATGACGCTCTACCTAAATTGTTTTTTCTTAAATGTTCTATTAGCCTTTTTGCATCTTGTTCATTTTCTGTAACAATATTTTGAAGGCTAGCTCCCAAAGTCATTTCTATTGCTGTTTGGTATTCATCTGGAACTTCTATTAATTCTGCTAAAGCTCCATTCATACCTTTTCCTAATTCTTTAATATTTTGGCAATCTTTTAAAAGTGACTTAACACTTCTTATATATCCTTCTTTTTCATTTTCAGTTTCCACTAAAAACTTATGTCTTGATTGTTTAAGTTGTAATTCCTGTGTAAGATTATTGATTTTTATATCATATTCTTTTATTTTATTTTCTTTTTCTTGCTTGTTTTTTCTTACATTTGATAGTTCATCTTCAACTTGAGTTTTTGACTTTTGAGCTTCATAATATTCTTTTTGAATATCTTCTTTATCAAATTTTGCTCTATCTTTATCTGATATATTATTTAAAATTTCACTGTCTATTTGTTTATCTCTTTTTTCGATGTTATTTATATTAGCATTTTGAGCATTTATATCTGCTTCAAGTTCATATTTTTTATCTGTGTTTGCCTCTAATTTTCTCTTTGCCTCTTCTATTTTTAGTTCTTTTTCTGAAAATGTTGCCAAAATAGTATTAAGTTCATTTTGCTTTTCTTCAAGCTCTTTTTCAAATCTTTCTTTATTTTGTTTTAAATTTGTCTTTTTATCCAATTTTAGGTTTATTTCTTCTTCAGAAGTATTAATCTTTCTTTTTAATTCTTCTATTTCGTCTAAATATCTCTTTTCATTTTGTTCATTATTTTCTATTTTTGATTTATAAACATTAATATCTGAATTTAATTGTTCTTGTTTCTTTTGACTTTCAAACCCAATATTTTGCATTGATTCAATTTTGTTTGTAATTTCATCAATATTTTCTTTTAACTCTTCTTTTAATATTTTTAGTTTTTCAAGTTTTCCTTCTTCTAAATTACAGTTTGATGTCATTATTTCAATATCTTCTGAAACCTTTTCAATATCTTTTTTATATTTTTCAATATTATATACAAAAAGACCAACCTCAATATTTTTTAATTCTTGTTTTAAATCTAGAAATTTTCTTGCCTTATCAGCTTGCTGTTTTAATGGTTCTAAGTTTCCTTCTATCTCAGTTAAAATATCGCTTATTCTAAGAAGATTTAGCTTGGTGTGTTCTAATTTTTTTTCAGATTCTTCTTTTCTTGTTTTATATTTAACAATACCAGCAGCTTCTTCAAAAACATTTCTTCTATCTTCTGATTTATTGCTTAAAATTTGATCTATTTTTCCTTGACCTATAATTGAATATCCATCTCTACCTATACCTGTGTCCATAAATAGCTCTAATATATCTTTCAATCTACATGGTACTTTGTTTATATAATATCCTGTTTCTCCACTTCTATAGATTTTTCGTGTAACAGTTACCTCTGTATATTCTATAGGTAGAGCTTCATCTGAGTTATCAAATATTAATGAAGCTTCTGCATAACCTAAAGATTTTCTTGATTGTGTTCCTGCAAATATGATGTCACTTGATTTTCCACCTCTAAGCTCCTTCATACTTTGCTCACCTAAAATCCATTTTATACAATCTACTATATTACTTTTTCCTGAGCCATTTGGTCCAATTACACTTGTAATTCCTGGCATAAATTCTAATGTTGTTTTATCTGCAAATGATTTAAATCCTTGCATTTCTAGTCTTTTTAAGTACATTTTTCTTCTCCTTATTTTTGTCTATATGTGCCATTTTATCACAAAAAAATTTATTATAAAAGAGTTTTTAACATTTTTTGTTAAAAACTCTTAGCTTTCCCTCTTCCAATAAAACAAATATTGTTGTGCTAAACCTTCTAGATTTCCAAATTTCTTTTTTGCAATTTTTGAAATTTCATTTTTACTAACTTTTGTTTCATCTTCATTTTTTATATATAGCTCATTCATAACACGTCTTACCCATACATCTATTGGAAAAACATCAAATCTTTTTAAAGTAGAAAATAGTAATATACAATCTGCAACTTTTGGCCCTACTCCTGATAGAGTAAGTAGTTCTTCTCTTGCAGATAACGTGTCTTTGTTTTGAATTTCGTTTAAATTAAACTCACCACTTAAAACTTTTTGGGTTGTTTCGTAGATTCTTATATCTCTAAAACCTGTGCCTAAACTTCTTAAATCTTCTACTGTTGCTTTCCTTAATTGCTTTGGTGTTGGAAAAGTATAGTATTTTTCTCCATTCCATTCAATTTCTGTTCCATATTTTTTTGATATTCTTTCAATTATTCCTTTTATTCTTGGAATATTATTATTTGCAGATATTATAAAAGAAATAATTGTTTCCCATAAATCTTGATTTAAAATTCTTATGCCTTTTCCATATTCTACACTTGTTTTTAAGTATTTATCTATATTCGAAAGTTGCATCTTTATTTCTTCATAATTTCTATCTAAATCAAAATAAAATCTAACAACTTCTTTTATCTCTATATCTAACATTCCTGTAAATATTATTTTTTCACCTTGTTTTTCCACTTTTAATACACCTTTGTTTACAACTCCAGTGTAACTTCCATTCTCATTTTCATTCCATCTAAAACATTGTCCACATTCAAATATATCTTTTAATTCAAATGATTCTTGTTTTTCTATTATATATTTTTGTTCTTTCATTAATATCACCTAATTTATTATATCATAAATAACGGAGGTATTCAAAATCTGAATACCCCCACGAAGAAATTATTCGAAATCACTTGACAAAGTTTTTACCAATCCATAAGCATTTACTCTAAAGAAATACTTATCTCCAAGTATGCCCACTTTTTTGGTATCAACTTCATTTAAGATTCTTTCTGCAAATGCCTTTTTTACATCAGACTGACCATGATTTACTAAAACAAGTTTCAAATTATAAAACTTTTTCAAAAAGCAAATCATCTCGTCTGCCTTTGCATGTGCTGAATACTCAGTTGTATACTCTACATCAGCATTCTTTTTGGCAACAATACCTCCTACCTCAACAGCATCTCCCATTTTTGCAGTTTTAAGCCGATGCCCCAAAGTTCCTTCAGCTGTGTAACCTGTAAACTGGATAAGACATCCTTTTCTAGAAATGTACTCCGGAATATAAGTCTGAGCTGGTCCATAAGAACCCATTCCTGATGTTGTAAGAACAATTTTTCTGTTAGTATCTGCTAAAATAATTGGACGATTTGTTTTATCCACATATTCTAAGTTACTCGGCAGAAAATCTCTCATCTCAGGTCTGATATCGAGGCCATCTTTGAGATATAAATCTGTATATCTAATAGCAAGTTTACCATCAAAATAAACAGGTATATCTCTTTCCAACTCTCCCGAATCCTGCATACATTTAACCTCATACAGGATTTCCTGAGCTCTTCCCAAAGAAAAAACAGGAACAATAGCTGTTCCTCCGTTGTTTACACAATTCAAAACATTGTGCTTAAACGTTTTTGTCATCTCACAAGAATCCATGTAACCATAAGTTGATTCCTGAATTATTGTAAGAGGCATCTTCAGAACATTCTTTGGTACCTTCTTCACATCGAAGAACATATTTTTGTTATTGTAGTCTCCAGTGAAAAGAATGTTAATGTCATCACATCCAGGATAAGTAATCTGCACCAATATCATTGCAGCACCCATCAAATGCCCATTGTTAAGAAATGTTGCCTTGATTCTTTCATTAGGCCAGAATGTTTCATAATAATTACGAGGTACTACTAAATCTTCGGTTTTAGAAACATCATCTTCATTATAAAGAATCGGTTTATTCTTTCTCTTCGAAGTATCCTTAAGCACCTTGTAACTATCCCTTAATGCTAAAGGAAGCAGTTTACTTGTTGTGGTTGTTGTATAGATTTTTCCAGTGAAACCATTCTTTAACATAAAGGGCAACCGTCCTGTATGATCTACATGGTTATGTGTGAGCAATAAGAAATCAATGTCTTCTGCATTAAACGAAAGTTTTTCATTCATTTCTTCATGATCTCTTTCCTGGAACAAACCACAATCCACAACAAATCTGGTTGTACTGCAATCCGGAAATTTGACAATCACCAAATTGCATGACCCTGTAACTTCTGGATGCATTGCCATAATGTCACAATAAAAACGTTCTTTACATCCCATTCATATAATTCCTCCGCTTACATTGAATTAAATATTCAATGTCAATGAAACAAAGTTTACTTGTGTCTTTTATATATTATCACATTGTATATATTATGTCAATAAATTAAAAAATAGGAAAAATAAATTTTTCCTTTAGGAGTTGCTAACGCAACTCCTTTTCTGTTATAATCTAATTTAGAGGAAAATATGGAAAGTGTAGAAACTATTAAAGAAAATCAATTTTTAGAATTTTATAATTCTAGAACCTATAATGCTAATTGTTTTAATGAAGATGGTTCTCTAAATAAAAATTATAACTCTTCTAAGACTACTGGTGTTATTGCTTCTATTTTTGAAGACCACTGGGAGCAGGTTTATCTTAATAACAAGGATCTTATTGATAAATACCGTCCTAATGCTCCTCAAGAAATTCAAAAAATTATTGATTGTTATAATAAAAATTTAGGTTGTTCTCTTTATGAATGCCCTACTTGTCACGATATTGTTTTTGTTGGTCATACTTGTAAATCTAGATTTTGCTCTTCTTGTGGCTATAAATATAAAAACCAGAGAGTTGAATCTGTTTTACAAACTTCTTATAACTGCCAACATAGACAAATTGTATTTACCATTCCTGACATACTTAGAAAATATTTTTTCTTCCCTTTTGAAAATAGAATTAGTCTACTTTTTAAAGCTGTTAGAGATACTATTTATTCTATTCTTAATGAATCTTTCAAAAAGAATAAAAAGGGAATTTTGAAAAAATATACTTCTAGAATAAAATACACTCCTGGTTTCTTTGCTTTCCTTCATACTTTTGGTAGAGATTTAAAATGGAATCCTCATATTCATATTCTTATTGCTGAAATCAAATTAGGTGATAACAACTCTTGTGTTCCTTGGAATTTCTTTGACTATGATGCCCTTTCTTTTCGCTTTCAAAAAATTCTTTTAGATATTCTTTCAAAAGAATTGGGTAAATCTTTCGATAAAGAAAAATCTTTCCTTTATCGAAAATATTCTAAAGGTTTCTACGTTTATGCTGAGCCTAAAAAATTTAAAGATTTAAAATCTGGTATTGAATATGTTACACGTTATTGTGGTAGAGTTCCTATTAGCGAAAATAGAATTGTTAACTATGATGGAGCTAATGTTACTTTTTCTTATATTGACCATTCTGATAATAAATATCATGAACTTACTTTATCAGTTTCTGAATTTATTATGATTTTACTTAGACATTTATTACCTACTCAATTTAAAATAATTAGATATTATGGTTTTTATAGAAAAAAACACTCTATTCATTCTAAAATGATTCCTTTAATTAAACAACATTGTAGAAAATTTAGAAAACAACTTCTAAAATATGAAGTTAGTATTTCTTTGGCTTTTAAACGTAATCCTTTTAATTGTCCTAAATGTGATACCAAAATGAACTTTGTCCTCTGTATTAATTGATAGAATTGAGGTTTTTATATGTTTGATTTTAATTCATTCCCCTTTCCACTTAGTGGAAAAACAGTTGATTACATCTGTCCAAAATGTAAATATAAATTTGATGCACCAATTGAAGCTGTTTTGGAATTTGAACAGGAAGATGAATGGAACGGGTTACCTGTTTCTACTCCTCCTTACACTATCTGCGCTAAGTGCAAATTCGATAAATGCGTTCCAATTGATTATATGTCAAAGAGAGGTTTTCACCATATTTATAAGGATAATTAATAATATTTAATTCAACAGTTAACATAAGACTAAATGCATAATTTGCTTTAGTCTATTTGTGTTTACATAAACATTCTGCCTTATTTCTAAAACAAAGTATAACTTTCCTATTATAAAAGTAAAAAAGAATAAGCGCCTTTTGCTTATTCTTCTTCAATTTCATCTTTTTTGGGATTATTTTTACATGCTTTAACTCTTGTAATTCTTTTATCTTTTATTTCTTCTATTTTATACGTAATATCAGGTGTTTCTACTACAATTTTCTTTTCTTTTTCTGATGGAATTCTTCCTAATTCTTCTATTAAATAACCTGAAAGTGTATCATAATCTCCATCTTCTATTTCTATATTTAGTAATCCCTCTACTTCATATATTGCCATGCTTCCACTAAGAATAAATGTATTTTCATCTATTTCTTGATAAATATCTTCTACTTCATCATATTCATCATATATTTCTCCAACAATTTCTTCTAAAATATCTTCCATTGTAACTAAGCCAGATGTTCCACCATATTCATCAACAGCTATTGCGATTTGTTTTCTGTTCCTTCTTAGTTCTTCAAAAAGCTCATTTACAGGTTTTGTATCTGGTACAAAATATGCCTCTTTTACTAAATTTTTTATTTTAGTATTTTTATTTTTTCCTGAAAGCAAAATATCCTTAAGATAAACTATTCCCTTAACATCATCAATATTTTCATCATAAACTACTATTCTACTATATCTAAAATCTTCATTTTCTGTCATTTCTTCAATAGCTTCTGAAATACTTAAATTCATATCTACTGCATAAATTTCTGTTCTTGGAATCATTATTTCTGAAACAATTTTATCATTAAATTCAAAAACATTATTTATCATTGTTTTCTCTTCTTCATCAATTGCTCCCTTTTCTTCTCCAACATCTACCATCATTCTAATTTCTTCTTCTGTTACCGTTTCTTCTTCATTTTCTGATACTCCAAATATTTTAGAAACTATATTTGTTGAAAAAGTTAAAAATTTAACAAATGGTGACATTATTATAGAAATTGCTCTTATTATTCCAACTGAACCATATGCAATCTTTTCACTATATTTCATCGCTAAACGTTTAGGAACTAACTCTCCAAATATTAACGTAAAATATGATAAAATTATTGTTATTATGATAATTGCAATTTTGTTCCATACGGCAATATTTATGTTTGGAATCCAATTATATAAAACAGGTGCTAACTCTCCCGCAAAATTTTCTGCTGCAAACGCACTTGATAAAAATCCTGCAAATGTTATTCCTATTTGTATTGTCGCTAAAAACTTGCTTGGATTTTCAAGCATTTTTTTTATTTTCTTAGCTTTTTTATTTCCATCTTTTGCTTCAATATCTATCTTCGCATCATTTAAAGATATGAATGCAATTTCACTTGCTGCAAAAAATGCATTTATTAAAACTAGTATTATTAAAATAATTATTTCTTCCATTTTTTTATCTCCTATTATTCTATTTTTTTCATTTTATCATAAAAATATTAAAAATAATAGTATTTTTTTATTAATGGAAAAAAAAACTATATTAAGAGCATTTTAATAAGGTAATTTCTTATTTTAAATGCTTCTAAGACTTTTTTATGCTTCTTTTTTCTTATTTTCAAGCTTTAATCTATTATCAACGCTTTTAATTCTTTTAATGTTGTTATTATTTTTTAGCAGTTCTAACTGTTTTCTAGCAGTATGATTTAACTTTTCAAGTCTTTTCGATTGAGAAATACCTTCTGAAATCATATCAGCATTTAAATTTTCTAAATTGACTAAAACAACTAAATGCAAAATATCTGTATAGTCTCGAATGTTTCCACTTAAATTTGGATTTTTGTCTCTCCATTCTTTTGCTGTCATTCCAAATAGTGCAACATTTATTACATCAGCTTCATTAGCATATACATATTGTTTTTGTTTTTCAGTAAGAATTGGTACAATATATTCTTTTATGCTATTTGTATGAATAAGGTAATTAGCTTTTGATAGTTCTCTTGTAACAGACCATTCTATTTTGTTTTCACGAGCCTCTTTAACTTTTAATCTTTCAAATTCTGTTATCAAATATAGTTTAAATTCTACGTTTAGCCAACTAGCAAATTCAAAAGCAATATCTGGATAAGCAAATGTTCCGATACTGTATTTTCCACTACTTGGAATTATACCAATTGCATTAAAATCTTTTTTCCATCTATTTGGTGTCATAGTAAAACGATTGTATCCAACTTCATTAATTTTAATTCTGTGGGATTCCACGGAATTAAAATTTTCATTGTGTAATTCCTCCCATAGATTATAAAAGGCAAATGATTCTTTATTGGACATCCAATTTCTTATAACTCCTGACGGATCTTCTGAATTTTGTGATTTAGCTAAGTCTGTTAATGAGATATAATCAACATTTCCAACTCTTAAGACTCTTACTATTTTATCCTGCACTTTCATTTCTGTTATTAAATCTTTTTTCATAAATATCACGTCCAATCTCTTTAAAATTTACATTTATTATAAAACAATTGTTTGTTTTTGTCAAGTGTATTTTTACAATTAAAAAACAAAGGAAGAACTAAATAAGAACAATTATGCCCTTATTTAAGTTCTCCCTTTCAAGCCTCTTAAAATTAATTTGATTTTTCATCTTCATTCTTTTCTTTTTGTTTTATTGAGTCAACTATAGAAATAAAGCTAATATCCTCTCTTTTTTCATCAGAATTAAATTTATCATATTCATTAGCAAGTTGCTCTATTTTCTTTCCTCTTGTAACTAAATTTTGCAAATCACTATTTACAAAATTAGATATTTTACTTATGCCTTCGTTATTAAATTTAACAATTCCATCACTTAGTTTTGTTGCTCCATCATTTAACTCTTTTGTTCCGTCTTTTAGCTGTGAAACGCCTTTATCTAATTCTTTTATTCCTGCTGTTAAAGGTGTTAACCCTTCATTTAATAATGTTTCCATTTGATTTTTTACTTGTTTTAAAACTTCTGTTTTTACTTCATCAGAAACTGTATCTGCAACCGTCATAGCAGTTTTTTCTGCGACACTTGGTGCAACTTGTTTTGCAACATTTTCTGCTGTTCCACTTGCAACTTGTTTTGCTAAATCTTCTAACTTTGTACTAATTGTCTTTTTAGTTTCTTCATTTGCCATTTGGCTAACAATTTGATTTGCAGTCTCTTTAACACTAGCTTCTGCTACACCTTTTATAACACCACTTGATAATCCTTTTGATGTAACTGTTGCTGCTACAGTAGCTGCTTTTGTTGCAACTCCTTTTATTTCTTTTTCTTCTGCTGAAATATGTTTATCTACTTCTTTTTGAGCTTCATCTGTTGCTTTTTTACCTGCTTCTTTTTCAACATTTCCAACTATTTTATCTACCATTTTTTTTGTATCTTCATCTAAGTTTTTATACTCTTCACTATCTTTATAGTCATTTCCTACAGAAACTGTTATATCATTAACTTTTGCATTTTTAGATAAGTCACTTAAATCTATCGAATTTATTCCAGCTTGTACTGCTTGTTTTTCAATTGCTGAAAGTTGTGGTTCCATAGCTTTTGAAACACCTTGGCTAATTCCTGTTACAAGTTCTGGCATTTTTGAGCTTATTTTGTTTTTTATTAAACTCATTGCTCCATTTAATACTGTACCTTCTTGTTTCTTTATTTCATTTACTGCACCTTTTTCTGCTATACTTTTTATTCCATCAACTTCTTTTTCTATACTTGTAGATGCTTGTTTTCTTGCTTGTGCTCCAATTGAACTTAAAGTTTTTTCATCAAGTACTTTTTCGTTATTGTTTTCCATTCCTTTTATTGAATTTATTACTTGATTTTTAATTTCCTTACTTCCTTCATAAACTTTAAAAGTTCCACTTTTTAGCTCTTCTGCTCCATCATCTAATTGTTTTGTTCCTTTATTTAATTCTTTTGATCCATCTTCAATTGTATTTATTCCATTTTGTAATTCATTTACTTTATCAAATAAACCATCTAATTCACTCCAATTTATATCTTCTGTTAAAACTTTTGGAGTTGCGTAAGTCATTATATTAGACATTTCAAAATTGGTAGATTCCATTGTTATTTCTATTGAATCAGGTATTTCTATTTTAGAAAGTTTTCCACTTAAATTTAAACTTTCTTCTAATCCTGGGAAAACAGCTCCAACTATAATTGTTTTATCACCATTTTCAACAATTCTTCCACCTTTTGAAACTTTTATGTTTTTATTGTTTTTGTTATTTATTACTGTACCTAATGCAACCATAAAAGGTGTATATATTGTTTGACTTTTTCCATTTATAACAACATTTTTAGCAGATTTGTTCTTATACTCAATTTTAATAGTAATTTCTCCACTTTTACCCAATAATTCTTCAGGTTTAATATCTTCTCCATCTAATTTATATGTTATTTTAGACTCCAATGGTAATTCTTTTTCTGTTTCTTCTTGCTTTAAATCTTCGCCATCTTTTGTTGTAACTATAGTTTTATATACATCTCCATTTGAATTCATTTTACTATATATTGTCTCTTTATTAGCAATTGCATATACTGGTGAAACATAAGCAATTGTTGTAATTAATGCTATTAATGAAATTGCACTTTTTAAAAATCTTTTCATAAATATATCATCCTTTCCTAATTTATTTTTTTCATACCCACAGTACTCTTACAAATCACTTTATCAAAAATCATCAAAAATGCTGCAAGCATTAAAACAACTGTAATTGTACTAACTATAGCTCCTCTTGCCATTAAAGTACAAAGCGATCCTATCATTTCTATATTTGAATAAACTCCTACTCCAAAAGTTGCTCCAAAGAAACATAAACCACTTACAAATATTGAATTTACAGATGTTCCTACTGCATGCTCAATTGCTTCATGTTTATTTTTTCCTTTTTTTCTCATTTCAATATATTTTGTAGTTATCAAAATTGCATAATCTATTGTCGCTCCAAGTTGAATTGTACCAATTACAATTGATGCAACAAATGGTAAAGTTGTATGTGTATAGAATGGAATTCCCATGTTTATAAATATGGCAAACTCAATTATGCATATTAAAATTACTGGTAATGAAATTGATTTTAATACAAACATCATGATTACAAATATTATTGCAATAGATACTGTATTAACACTATTAAAGTCATGGTCTGATACTTCTACCAAGTCATTCATTAAAGGTCCTTCACCTGCAAGAATTGCATTTTTGTCGTATTTTTCAATTACTTTATTTACTTCTTCTATCTGTTTATTTAGCTCATTTGTAGCCATTTCATATTTAGAATTTATAACTACTAATTGATATTTTTCATTTTTTATTTTGTAGCTTAAATCTTCTGGTAACATTTCTGTTGGAATACCTGCTTTTGATAATTTAGATAAACTTAAGCTCCAATCAATTCCTTCTACGTTATCTATTTCATCAAGCATCTTATTTACTTTTTCATCACTTAAATTACTATCTACTAAAAGTATCTCTGGAGATACTATTTTAAACTTTTCTTTTACTTCTTTATTTGCAGATACACTTGCTAAACTTTCTGGTAAAGATGCATCTAGCTTGTAATATACTTCTGTATTTTTATATCCATAATATGCAAATGGTAAAATTACAAAAAATGCAACTGCTAAAATAATATAATGTTTTGTAACAAATTTTGTAATTGTTTTAAATTTAGGTAAAACTTCTTTATGTTTTGTTTTTTCAATAGCTTTATTAAATGTAAGTATTAGAGCTGGCAATACTGTAATTACACATACAAGTCCAAATAGAACTCCTTTTGCCATTACAATTCCGATATCTTTTCCAAGTGTTAAATCCATACTACATAATGCCAAGAATCCTGCAATTGTTGTTAAAGAACTTCCTATAACAGATGTCATTGTCTTTGAAATTGCTATGCTCATTGCCTCATTTATATTTTTTGTATGTTCTTTTTCTGCCACAAAACTATGGTATAAAAATATTGCAAAATCCATTGTAACACCAAGTTGTAAAACTGCACTTATTGCTTTTGTAATATATGAAATCTGTCCTAAAAATATATTTGTACCCATATTATAAAGTATTGCAAATCCTATGTTTAAAAGTAATAAAACTGGTGCAACAAAAGAATCTAATGCAAGTTGTAAAATAACTAAGCAAAGTGCAACTGCAATTACTACATATATTAAAATCTCTGATTCTGATAAACTCCTTGTGTCTAATAGTGTTGCAGACATTCCGCTTATTTTGCATCTTTCATCTGTTATTTCTCTTAACTTTTCAATAGATTTCATTGTTTCATCAGATGAGATTGCATCTTTAAATGTAACCATCATAAGTGTTGAACCATCTTTATATACCTTGTCTTTTATTTCATCTGGTAGCATTTCGATAGGTATCTCCTCACCCACTACATCTGCTATGCTGGCACAAATTTCTACATTGTCTATCTCTTTTTTTACTTTTTCTTCTAGCTTAAGAATATCTTTTGTAGGCATATTATCTAATACAACAATTGAATATGCTCCTGTTTTAAAATCTTTTGAAAGTATATCTTCTCCTTGTACTGTTTTTATTGTATCTGGTAAATATGTTAAAATATCGTAATTAATTCTTGTTGACTTATATCCAATTAATGATGGAATAAGTAAAATTATTGCTATAATAAGAATTAATTTGTTATGTTTTACTATAAAACTGCTTATTTTCTGCATTTTCTCTCCTCCTTATATTTAATACATATTCAATTATATTCCAAAAATGACCAATAGTCAATATATTTTATTAAAAAAATTGACTAAAAGTCATTTTTACTTTATAATATATAAGAAAAGTTGATTTATATTATTTTTTATGACATAATGTTAATATAAATTTTCGTTTTTTTAGTGAATTAAATTCTAATCTAAACAAGAAAGGATGTATTAAAAAATGAAAAGAGAAAAAGATCCAGAAAAAGAAAATAGATTATTAGAAAGTGCATTTAAACTTTTTACTGAAAAAGGAATAAAAGAGACTTCTATTCAAGGTATAGTAGACGAATCAAATGTAGCTAAAGGCACATTTTACTTATACTTTAAAGATAAATATGAGCTTAGAGATATATTAATTGAAAAAAAATCGAAAAAATTATTTAATGATGCAGTATGTGAATTAAGAAAAAACTATATAAAGTCTTTAGATGATCAAATTATATTTATTGTAAATTATATAATTAATGTTTTGTCTAAAAACACCGTTTTATTAAAGTTTATCTCAAAAAATCTTTCTTGGGGAGTATTTAGCCAAACCGTAACTAAGCTTTATCAAAAATCAGAAAGTGAAGATGATGGATTTTATCAGCTATTTTTAAAAGGAGTTCATGAACAAAACATTAAACTTAAAAATCCTGAAGTTACTTTATATATGATAATAGAGCTTGTTAGTTCAACTTGTTTTAATTCCATAATGTATAATGAACCACTTCCTATTGAAGAATATAAGCCATTTTTATATGATACAATAAGAAAACTAATGCATGAATAAATAATGTATACTCACTTGCAGGTGCTACTACTTGCAAGTATTCTATTATAAACTATGTTTAATATTGCTTTTATCCACTTATATATGAAAGTTTTATTTATATAATAGACATTGAAAAGAGGGATTTTAATGATAATATTAAACGTAGAAAAGCTTTTAAAAGAACAGGGAAAAACAAAATCATGGTTATGTAATGAAATGGATATAACTTTTTACAATTTAAATAAAGCCATAAAAGGTGGAAAAAAATCTATTTCATATAAATATCTTGAAGGCTTCTGTAAAAACTTAAATTGTTCTTTTGATGAACTACTTACTCTTGTTGAAGAAAAAGATACTGAAACATAAAAAAGGTCTATGTCGGTGATTATTTCACCTTCGTAGACCTTTTTATTGAGTTTATTCTTCTTCTACAATTAAAGAATCAATATCTTTTGCAAAACTCTTTAAAATAACTGTTTTTATTGTCGTTTCTTTTCCTTTTAAGTAATCTAATATCATACGTCTTAATGAACTCATATTCTTAGCTTCTTCTTTTACTATTTCAGGATGATTTTTTGCTCTTTTCATCATTCTTTCTTTAATAATTACAGTATCTTCATTTGTTGCACAAGATAGTCTTTGCAATATTTGATATGGATCAAAATATTTAAAAATAGGTATATCCATACATTCTTTATCAAATCTTTCATAAAATTTTTCCATTTTCATTGGAATATTTTTAAATATTTCCTCTGCTTTAATTTCATATTCCTTTTCTAATAATTCTTCATTTAATTCATTAAAACTATTTATAACTTCATTTATATCATCAGATGAATTATAAATTGAAATTTTTTCTAGTTCTTCACGTACATTAGGGAAATATCTTGAATGTACTACAGCTAAATTCATTCCTGCTATAAAGTCATCTTTTAAAGTTTTCAAATCATAATTTATTAAGTTATTATTATAAAAATAGATATAGTATACAAATAATTTTGCAATTTCTATTAATTGTAAATTTCCTTTTTTTACATCTTCTAATGCTTCATATATAATATCAAAAAATTTATCATCAGGTATTTTCCAATACTCTTCAACTAAAATTCTTTTATATGCAGGCATGTTCTTTTCACCACTTGAAGATAACTCAGCCTCTTCCATATCTTTTTTAAATAATTTCATATCAAAAATTCTAGTTCTAATATAATATTCTATAAATTTAAAAAATCTATATTCTGCTTTGAAGTTATAATAATAATTACTATCAAATTCTTTAATATAAAATTGTCTATTGTCCATTAAAACTCTAGAAGATACAAGTATAGATTTATATTCCTCATTGCTGTTAATATTTTTAAATTTTTCTTTTGTTATTTTTCCTGCTTTAATTTCAAAAGATGCTGCAATAGTAAATATAAGCATTGTTTGCATTACTAATTTATTTGTATTTGGATAAAACTTATCTGTCATTTCATATATTTTTTTGAAATCATTTAAGGCCTGTTTTAAAATACGTAAATTTCTAGTTCCGCTTCTTTTAAATGTAGCCATTATTAAGCTAGAATTTTCCCTTAAAAATCTGACCAATCCTGAATTTGATTCATATCTCATAAGTATTCCATTTATAATGTAATCAAATTTAGGAGCATATTCAAATGTTTCACCTATAAGTTTTTCTTTTATTCTTTCATAGTCATTTGTTCTTTCAAATACTGTTTCTATTCTATCTTTTATTTTTTCTACCATTGGAAGCTCGTTATTATTCAAATCTCCTTGCTTATCTAAAAGATATGTTGCAATAAAAGTTTTCATTTCTAAATTTTCGCTTTTCATTTTTGTAGCAAGTTCTTTTTCATTACAAATAATTATTGTTTTCATATGGTCATGTTCTACAAAATTATTTATGTATCCTAATATATCTATAACATCAACATTTGCTCTTTCTAGGTCATCAAAACACAACACTTTATCTGTAATAGAAAAGAATTCGTCATAATCCAATTTATCTCCATTTTGTGCAACACCAAAGAAATTTGCCATATCTAAACTTGTTTTTGCATACTCTGGAATTGCAGTTTGCTTATGTGTAGTCATATATTTTTTTAGACCTTTATCCATAAGTTGAGTTGTTTCTATAAAGATTTTTTTACTAATTTCTTCAAGATTAGAAATACCATATAAAGACATGTATATAGTTTTATACTTTTTTCCATTTAATGTAAGAGATTCTATTTTTCTTTTAATTTGATTATTCCAGAAATATGTTTTTCCTGCTCCCCACTCTCCATTTATCATTATCGCATAATCTGTATAATCAGATCTAACATAGTCTAATACACTTTCTAATAAATCATCCATATTCTTCTCTCCTTTTTCAAATTAGTCTTTTGCTATTGAAAAAACTCCGACACTACTTGCATAATTTTCTATTAATACTTTTGCACATTCATTTACAGTATTTCCAGTTGTAAAAATATCATCTATTAATAAAATTTTCTTTTGATATATTTTTTCTTTATTTTTTATTGTATATACGTCTTTAACATTACTTTTTCTTTTCTCTTGTCCCATCTCACTTTGAGGCTTATTATCTTTTATTTTAACTAAAATGTTTTCTTCATAGCACATGTTTAACGTTTTTGCAATTTTTCTTGCAATTAATGCACTTTGATTATACCCTCGTGTGTTTAATCTTTTTTTACTTATTGGTACTGGCATGATTATATCATACTTTTTTATTTGTGCACATATTTTTTCATTATTTTTTATTATTTCTACAAAAGTGTTATAAATGTATGATTTTTCTTTAAATTTATAATTCAATATTATATTTCTTATTTCTCCACTATATCGAAACAAATAAATATGTTCATCAAAAAAACTTGATGTATTTTTGTAATCTTCTATTTTTAATAAAGTGTTTTTTTGAATTTGAATTTTGCATTTATTGCAAAGTGAATTTCTATCTAGTTTTCCACAAAAGCCACACACTTGTGGAAAAAATATGTCTAAAATTTTGTTAAGTATCTTATTTCCTCCTTGTTATTTTAACTTTCTTTTCGCATTTTTAGCTTGTACTTCAATCCTGTATTTCTTTTTTTGCTATCTACATTGTTAATCATAAATTCTGTTACTTTTTTGTCTCCAACAATTATTAATAAGTCTTTTGCTCTTGTAATTCCTGTATATAAAAGATTTCTTGTAAGAAGCACTGGAGCTGTTCTTGGAACACACATAATAACTACATCAAACTCACTTCCTTGTGCTTTATGAATAGTGATTGCATAACTATGTTCAATTTGTTCTAAATCAGTATAAGCATACTTTGCAACTTTATCATCATCAAATTTTATAGTTACACTTTTTTCTCTTTCATCTATTGCAACTATTGTTCCTATCTCGCCATTAAACACTCCTGTTCCATAATCTATGCCATCTTCTCTATATGGGTTTTCTTTTTCCCATGTCATATCATAATTATTTTTTACTTGCATTATTCTGTCACCAACTCTGTATATTGCCCCATTTGCTCTTTTCTCATCTTTAAACTTATCCTCTGGATTTAAAGCATTTTGTAAATATGCGTTTAGCTCTTTTGTTCCAAGCATTCCCTTTTTAGTTGGTGTTAAAATTTGAATATTTTTAAAAAAATCGTAATCTCCATAATTTTGAAGTCTTCCTGTACATAAAGATAAAACTTGATATAGCACTTTTTCCGGATTTGCTTCATTTATAACAAAAAAGTCCTGTTTTGAATCTTCTTCTAAATCTTCTTTTGGTAAGAAATACTCTCCTTCATTTACTCTATGTGCATTTACAACTATTTGACTTTTTGCAGCTTGTCTAAATACTTTATCTAAATGAATTGTAGTTACAACCTCAGATTCAATTAAATCTTTTAAAACACTTCCAGGTCCAACAGATGGAAGCTGGTCACTATCTCCAACTAAAACAAGTTTTGTTCCTTTGTATAAAGAACTTACAAGATAGTTCATCAAAAACATATCTACCATAGAAACTTCATCAACAATTACAACATCTGCATCTATTGGAGTTCCTTGATATTCTTTTTGCTTTTTTAGAAATATATCATCATCAAATTTTCCTATTTCTAAAAGCCTATGAAGAGTGCTTGCATCTTCTCCTGTTGTTTCTGTGATTCTCTTTGCTGCTCTTCCTGTTGGTGCACAAAGAACAACCTTTTTCCCTTTAGCTTGATAAATCTCTATAATAGACTTAATAATTGTTGTTTTTCCTGTACCTGGTCCTCCAGTTATAATACTTACATTGTTATCATTTACGGCTTCTATAGCTTCTTTTTGTTTTTCTGAAAGTTCTATGTCATCAATAATCTCAATTTTACCTAATTCCTTTTTTATGTTTTTTACATACTTTAAATTTTTTGCATTATCTAAATCTATAATTTTATTAGCTATGCTATTTTCTGTATTAAAAAAGTTTGCAAGATATACCCAAGTTTCTCCGTTTTCTCGCTCTTCTTCTACAATTTCTCCTGTAGCTTTTAAATTAATATAACTATTTTCAATATCTTCTACAGAAATTTCTAAAAGACTTCTTACATACTCTATTAAATTTTCTTCAAGTGTACAACAATGTCCATTATATGTAATTCTAATAAGTGCGTATTTTATAGCACTTTTTACTCTTTTATCATTGTTTTGCTCCATTCCTAAATCCATTGCCATTTTATCAACTTGTTTAAAATCAACACCTCTTGCAATATCGATTAAAATATATGGATTTGCTTCAATTTGCTCAATTGCATTTATTCCAAGCTCATCATAAACTCTTTTAGAATTTTCTGCTCCTATTCCAAACCTTTCTAAAAATCCTACTATCTGCCATACTTCCCAATGTTCTATGAAACTTTCTGATATTTCTAATGCTTTCTCTTTTGTAATTCCTTTAATCTGCGAAAGTTTTAAAGGTTGTAATTTTATAACATTAATTGTGTCTTCCTGAAAAGTATTTATAATCTTTCTTGCAGTTGCAGGTCCAACACCTTTTATCATTCCATTTCCTAGATATCTTTCTAAAGCTTCAAGTGTTTGTGGCATAAGCTTTTCAAATGTATCTACTTTAAATTGTCTTCCATATTCTTTGTGCTCAACAAATCTACCTACTATTTTTAGTTCATCTCCTTCTACTACAAATGGTAGGTATCCTACAATCGTTATTAAATTATCTTCTTTGCCATCGATCTCATCTACATACATCTCTGCAATCGTATAACTATTTACTTCGTTTTGATAGATTATTGATGTTATTTCTCCTGTTAGTTCCAAAGCATCCTCCTGTAATTTTTCTCTTTATTTATGTTAGAATTCTATCACTTTTTTTGTGGGTTGTCTAGTGGCGAGTTCTATCATTTTTGGCTGCATGATTTTTTTGTACGGTTGACATCCTTATATTTCTTTTAAAAGTAATTCTATTATATTGCCACTTTCTATTTTATTAATTCCAAAGCATTTTTTTCCAAGGTCTTTTATTGATGCACCTAAATGATACATTTCTTTTTCATCTAATATTATAAATCTATCGTGAAATTTATCTGTTTTAGCAACTTTAAGTGTAGGATATTGTTTATTAAATTTTTGAATATCTATATTTTTTATATTGCTTCTATTTGATGTTAAAATTACAACTTCCACATTATCTTTCTTCTTAGATAGCATTTCCAATATACTGTCATCCACATAATTATCTATTATTGTAATTTTATTATTTGCCTTTTTTATAATATCGATTATCAAGCTATATGCATCATAAATTTGTCCATTAAAAAAAATTCTTTGGTTTTCTATTTGTTTTTCTTGTAATTTGTCAAATACTATATCAAATTTTTTATCATGTTCTATCAATCTATACTCCACTGATGTTAATCGTTCAAATACTTGTCCATTTTCTTTAAGAAAATGTCTCATAATCACAAATGCATTCATAATATTTATGCTTACTTGAACAGCTATTTT
>JAEEGL017092623.1_pt1 | contig 32340 bp, 24 predicted proteins | sample 9134231 | NCBI WGS metagenome assembly JAEEGL01 (sample SAMN16246548, study PRJNA631951) | gut metagenome | biome: gut microbiome; feature: rumen; material: fiber-attached | host: Bos | place: Iran: Karaj | collected 2018-10 | reverse complement strand
GCTTCTGGTCTTGCAATGTGTTTCTCTGCTATTGCTCAGGGTAAAGCTGGTGCTGCCTGTTCAGATGCTCTTGGTGAAACAGGTAAGGGTTTTGCACAGTACATCATGGTAGTCGGACTCTGCGAGACTGTTGCTTTGTTCGCAATGGTATTCAGCATGATCGTTTGCTAATACCCTTGTCATTGTCAGTGGTCCCTGAGATTGTCGAAGGGGACCCGACAATCTCAATTATAAAAGAGATTCCCGGGTCAAGCCCGGGAATGACAATTTTGTCTTATGTTAACAAAAACAGTAAAACTAGGTGGGAAGGGAATTACTAAGACTGTCCTTATTGGGGGCGGGAATCCTGTTTCGGTCCAGACTATGTGGAAAGACGGGATTACAGACCTTAACACTAATAATCAAAAATTAGAATCAATCATTACACAATTAAATGAATTAAGTCTCATAGGCTGCGATATCGTGCGTTTTGCAGTTCCGGATATGGAAAGTGCTGCTGGTCTTAATCTGCTTTCAGAACGTACGATAATGCCGCTTGTGGCAGACATTCATTTTGATTATAAGCTTGCGCTTGAATGCTTAAAAGCTAATGTTGCAGCAATTAGAATAAATCCTGGAAATATTGGTTCTGAAGAAAATACACGCACAGTTATAGAAGCTTGCCGCGACAGGGGAGTACCAATCCGTATCGGAATAAACAGTGGCAGCCTGCCAAAAGACCTTCAGGAACAGATAGCGCAAGGTAAAATCACTCGTGCACAAGGCTTATGCGAAACAGCTGCCCGCGAAGCAGAAATCTTTGATAAATATAGTTTTGATCAATATGTTGTAAGCATGAAGTCTTCAGATGTTAACGAAACTATACAGTGTAATACTTTTTATAGCCAAAAATACAATAATCCGCTTCATTTAGGAGTAACTGAAGCCGGCCCGCTCATTGGCGGTATAGTAAAATCAAGCATTGCATTTCACACGCTTCTAACACAGGGCATTGGAGACACTATTCGTGTAAGTCTTTCATCAAGTCCGGAAAACGAAGTAATTGCAGGAATAAACATATTAAAAGAATGCGGTAAACGGACTCAAGGTGTGAATCTTGTTTCATGTCCACGATGCGGTCGTCTTGGATTTGACGTACACGGTTTTGTAGAACGCTGGCAGAACAGACTTTTAGCAATGGAAAAACCCATCACTATTGCAGTAATGGGTTGTGTAGTAAACGGTCCTGGAGAAGCACGCCACGCAGATTTAGGAATTGCGGGCACTGCAGATAAAGCAATTATTTTTAAAAAAGGAAAAATAGTGCAAACGATAGACGCAAAAGATGCCGATAAAGTATTTGAGGAAGAATTATTGTCATTGCGAGGAGCCGAAGGCGACGAAGCAATCCATAAGGAATAAAAATGAAACGTTTATTAATAGTTTTAATATTTTTATACTCAATTACATGCATTTTTGCCCAAAATAATATCAGTTCAAAAAGCGTAAATTCATTCCGTAACGCACAGTCTGCTTATGAAAATAAAGAATATGGAAAAGCGCTTAAATATGCAGAAGATGCAATCTTATATAAAAAGGAACAGCTTAAAGCCGATTATGATACAATTTCTTCAAGCCTTGCTGCACGCGATGTAAAAAAAGCTGGAGACGAAATAACAAGTATTATTCCTGTTTTAAAAGAACGCGATGAATACGATGTAATTAATCTCATTAATTCATACAATGCAAAAGGCGATTTTAATAATTCAATTTCAAAAGTTTTATTATACATCAAAAATCAGGAAGAGTATCCTGAAGCACAAAAGCTTATAGGTGATATTTACAAAATTGAAGGTGAATACGATTTTGCAGAACAGTATTACCTTAAAGCTCTAGAAAATGCTTCTGTTCTTGATATTCCAGATGAACGCTACAACATCATTTATGAGCTTGCCGATTTAAGTAAGCTGAAGGGCGATTATGATACAATGGAAATAAGACTTTTGAACATAATCGGAAAAGAGCAGAATCTTACAAATATGACTCTTGCTGCTTCAATGAAAAATACAGTTTCAAAAAACAATACTGACGCAATAGAAAAGTTTTTTACAATGTATCGTGCACAGGATTATTTCTGTTTAAAATCCTTTTATGAACTTTCTGAATATTATCTTTCGATAAATGAACTGGAAAAGGCATTTAATTACAGTGCAATTGCAGTTATTACAGGCTTTACAAAAGTTTACAATGTTGTTTCTAAACGCGATATAGATTTTGAATATACAAATATTTCAGAATTCCTTGATATAATCCCATATCACAACGATATAGTTAATTGGGGCAGCGATAATGATGTTTGGAGAAGCTTTAATCTTTTCTGCGACATCTGTGGAAAATGCGGCTATGACAAGTTTTCATATGAATTACTTTCGATTTTAGCCTTTCATTCACCGCAAAAATACTGGCAGCAGGATGCTGTCCTCAAGTTGGATAAACTAGACGGTATAAAGAATCCGGAGTAGTAGATGTGGATGCCGAAACAAGTTCGGCATGACTCTAATAATGTAATCCAAAGCCGATTGAAAATTCTTTTTTAGAAACGTTTTCCCGCCATTGCGTATTGATGTGGTTGCTCAAGAATTTTCTACCAACATCAATTCCGGCACTTGCCCTTATAGTAATTCCAGACCATTTAAGCGGATAAACAATTGCTTCAAGTCCGGCCCCGTAAAATCCATCTTTGAAGTTGAAGAAGGTTTGAGTCATTTTGTTGTAACAAAGTGCCATATCGAAGAATGGAGAAAGCTGGAACTCAAAATTAAAATATCGCATAAATGATTTTGTGAAGTTCGTAGTAAAAATGTGGATCGGAACATCAAAGTTTAGTATAAAAGCACTTGTCGGATTAAGGGCATCAATTTTTGTTCCTTTATAATCCTGTGAATCGCGGATACCACGAAGATATTTACCAATAGACTTTCCGTCATTTTCTATGTACTTATCTTTTTTAGGATTAAAAAGGAATGTAAAAATTTTGGTGTTTGCGGCAATTCCAATATTACGAAGAAAATAAGAATTATCAAAAATATCAAACTTCTTGTATGCCGAAAGGTCTAACTCAAGCTGCGGATAAAATCTCTGTCGCTGAAAGTTATAGGTATAATAATTATCAAGCGTAAAAGTAAGTCCCGTTCTAAGATTTTCCTCCCAATCAATGCGCCCGAATGAAAGCTTATGTCCAATTGTCATTATAGGACTTGATAGATCCGAATTAAGCTTAGAAATATAATCAAAATCCCAGTTTATGCTCGTAATTGTGTAGGGAGTGTAGGTGAGTTTGCCAAACCAGTTAAGATTTGCAACGGTAAAAGGAACATAAAACTTAAAATCATTTACAAAATAAAGATTGTCGCCAAAATCTTCATACTTAAAATTATTTATAAAACGCTGGTTTGTTTCAAACACAAACGAAGTTTTTTCAAACGGAAGCGTAAGTCTGAGTCCGGTACGGACTGACCATTCAGGCAGTTTATCGCCAAGAGTGTAAGAAAGGCCAAGATCATTAATCCAAATAGCATCAAATAATCCTGCTTTAAAAGGATAATCAGCATCTATGTTAAAACCAAACTCAGTACTTTTACCGTCGGATTCTGAAGTTGGAATGAGAATATAAAAATCAGATGAAAGGGTGTTAAGACTTCCCAAGAAGTTAGAATCTTTTATTTTTAATTTAAAAGTAAGACCTGAGTTTGAGTCATATTTAGGTCCTGGTATTGCAAAAAGATGAAAAGAATCTTTTACCGAAACAAGTAAATCGACTAGAAATAATCCTTCTGCTGCTGTGTTTAATTCATATGTAATTTGAATTGTTTCAAATGCCCTAAGATTTTGAAATCTTTTTTCAAGGTCTACAAGATATGCATCAAAAGCATCCTTATCTTCGAAAATAGTTTTAGTATCAACATATACTTGTGTTGTTAGAGCATATTCTTGAGTCTGCCCAAAAATCCAATGACCACAACCTTGAATTGAATAATTTACGTTATCAATTTGGTATTGTTGTGCAAAAATCGGAAAAATGAATAAAAGAAATGATATTGATATAAATAATTTTTTCATTAGTAGGCACCACGCCCTTTAAGAACTACATATACTGTTTTAATAAGAATCCAGATATCAAGCCATATAGACCAGTTCTGAATGTAATACGAATCAAGGGCAATTCTTTCCTCATATTCTGTATCTGAGCGCCCAGATGTTTGCCACATTCCAGAAAGTCCAGGAGATACTGATAATACATAATCACGATATTCTCCGTATTTAACAAGTTCTGGTTCAGTAACAGGACGAGGGCCTACAAAACTCATTTGGCCAATAAGAATGTTAATAAGCTGAGGAAGCTCGTCAAGGCTTGTTTTTCTAAGGAATTTTCCAAATTTAGTTACTCTAGGATCATTTGTAAATTTGCGTTCTTTTTCCCATTCTGCACGCATTTCAGGGTTATTTGCAAGAATTTCTTCAAGTTTTTTGTCTGCATCAATGCACATAGAACGGAATTTCCAGCATTTGAATTCTTTCCCGTTTTTACCAACACGTTTATGACCATAAAAAACAGGTCCTTTAGATGTTAATTTGGTAAGAATAATCAATATAATGAAAAGAGGAATTAGCAAAGGGGAGAAAAAAAGTATTAAGGCAACATCGAGCAACCTTTTTAAGAAAAGATTAGACTTAAATGTAAGATTATGTGTTGAAGCAAATCCAATAATGCCCGCAATATCCTTTAGCTGTTGAGAACAAGTAAAGGATGATTGTCTTTTAGAAACTGCAATTGTATAACGATATGTTGTCATTATTGAAGAAATTTCATCATGAAAATCACAGATAATTGCCTGTTTTATATTATATTCCCGAATAATCGATGTTATTTCGTTATCTGGTGGAAAAGCTGGTATATTATCTTTCATTGTTGGTGCTTTTAAAGAGGCATCAATAATAACTGCAGGTTTATAACCAAGATATTTGTTTTTATTTAGTTTCTTTATAACTTCATCTGCACTGTTTCCTGTACAGTAAATTACTGCTGGAACTCCCCACCAGGAACAATTACAGAATTTACGCTTTGCAAACTCTCGGAAAGTTGGTAATAAAAATATTGAAAGGAAGAAAGCTAAAACAAAAGCAAAAATAATTGAAATATTACCGGAATTCTTTTTAATAAAAGCAGCTGGATCAGATTCTGTAAGACTTGAAACTAATACAAACGAAGTAATTACACTAAAACCAAAAAAAGTGGAAATACTATATTTTTTTACCTGTTCTGCAGCCGGTATCATAATTCCAGGATAAAGTCCCATACAGGCAAAAAGCAAAAGAACGAATGGCAGAAAAATTGTATAGTTTATAAAAGATTTAAAATTTATATCGTGAATAGCAAACAGATTGACAATAAAAAAACCAAGCCCAATGCACAAAATGAGAACTACAATATCAACAATAAAGAGGGCAAAACCCGAGAAGAATGAAGTTGTCCTTGGATATTCTTTTTTTAGATAATTTAAGAATTCTAATTTTGTCATACTTCAATTATACTAGTAATTTATTGAAGTGTCTATTATAATATTAAATATGAAAAAATCCTTTATTTTCTTACTATTTTTACCTTTGTTTTGCTTGAATTTGGATGCAAAGACAATAAATGATGCCCAGATTATTCCATCTGATTCATATATTTATAATGATTTTCAAAAATTACAAAATGCAACTAAACTTCTAGTGTTTACACAGAATACACCTCTATCTGTTGGAGAATTAAAATTTTATTTACAACAGTTTGATTATGATTCTTTAAATGAAAATACCCGTACTATATATGATTCTCTTTATGATTTTTTATTTAACGAAGACGATATAATACCTCTTGAGGATTTTGAGCTTTCAATACATCCTCAAATCAATTTGGAAGGTTATTTTAAAACAGACAAAGATATTCCATGGACATTTGATTACTATTATAAGGATAATCTAATTTCAATGCCGCTTGATATAGGGTTTGGTAATAATTTTGCAATGGGAATTAATCCATTTTTAGGAAACAGTAAAATTGCAGCTGCTAGAAATGATAATTTTTGGAATATTCCTGTGAATTTACAAAAGCAAGCTGATTCTTATAAATCAATAGAATTCTATTTTCCAACTTTTGCTTATGCCGGTTTTGGAAAATATAACGAAAATTGGGGATACAATCTCTTTATTTCAAAACAAGGAAAAACAATTGGTAATACTCAAACTGGAAGTATTATATATAATTCAACATTCGAAACAGATGCATTTGTAGAATTTGATATATATTCAAAAATCATGAAATTTACAATGGATGTAGTTCAAATAAGTTCAAACAGAATGGACAATATCCAACAGGATAATACGGAACGATATTTATATTATCATCAGTTTGATGTTAGGATTTTTAAGAATTTTAAACTCAGTGTTATGGAAGGCTCATTAATTGCAAGTCCATTTTCAATTAGATTCTTAAATCCTATGCCTCCTATGCATCAGTTTGGTGGTTGGAAAAATTATATTACGGAAGAAAACAAAGATATTTATGGAGAAACAAATTTCTGTGCAGACTTTGCATTTATGTTTGAATATCTGCCAATAAAGAATCTTCGTCTTTATGGAATATATAATCAGATAGAAATGCAAGTTCCATGGGAAAGATCTGGTGAATGGGGAAGGTATGATCCTAATTCAATAGGCTTTCAAGGGGGAGCTGAATATTCCATATTCTTTAATAATTCAGATTCTCTCAATATTTCAGCAGAAGCTTTTTATAATTCACCATATATGTATATAAAACAAACTCCTTCTGCTTCATTGTATAGAGTAAGACGTGATATGCAGACCGGAAAAAGCATTTATTCTTGGATTGGTTCTCCTTATGGACCTGATTGCACAGGTGGAATTATCAAATTTGAATATGATGCAAATAAAAAATGGAAAGCAGGCCTTTCTTATAGTTTAATTTCAAAAGGCGAAAAAGATTTTTCTTTATTTAAATTAAATGATGAAGGGTATTATGAATATTATCCTTCTGTATGTTACAAATTAAAACAAAAAGGCAAAACAAAAACAAAACTTACTGACGACGATTTGTATGATATAGCATTAAATATGAAAATATCAGGTATTCCGCAAATTACACATCAAATACAATTAAATGGGCAGTATAATTTTACAAACAATTTAGAATTAAATGGACAACTAACTTATAATTATATAAATAATTTTAATCACATAAAAAATCAGTCAAAACAGGGAATAGAATTAGCTGCTGCTTTGACTTATAAAATATTTTAGGAGATAAAAATGAAAAGATTTTCTTTAATTTTATTTTTTATTTTAACATTTACAATTTCTGCTTTTTCGCAAACTAATAATACCGTTGATATTACAGATGAAATATACTCTGTATTAAAAAATGCAGAAATGAGAGGATTGTGTGGGACTCTGCCAAATGTAAAACCGTATACAGAAAACTTTATTTTAAACACTATAAATGAAATCATAGAGAATCTTGAAAAATCGAATTCAAAGTATAAAGATAATGAAATAGAACAATTAGAATTTTATAAATCTAAATATGCATATGAAGAAGGTTTAGATCCTAATAAATTATTATATAGAGTAGAAAATGAAAAGGGAGGAGTTCCCGTTTCATTTAATCTTAATTTGAGTGAAGAAAATTTTGTATCTTCTGGTTTTTATTCTGATTCCAATTGTAATTCAACAGGTTATGAAGTTTGGGGCAACTTAAACATGTTTGGAGATCTTGGAAACAATATATCATATAAATCTTTTGGATTTGTTGGTCTTACAAAAATGCCTCTTGAAAAACTTGGAACCTATAATATTGGTAAATGGTGGGATTATGAAGAGAATCCGACTATAAGAAGTATAGATACTTATCGAAATTATTCAGTTTTACCATTTTCTTATAAAAAACATTTTGACGGTTCTGTATATTTTTTAAAAAATGTAACCGCTGCTGGACTAGAAGGCTGGCCATTTGTTAGTGCACTTGGTTTTGGAATGTATGGTGAAATTCATGGTACATTTAATGATGGATTAATCGAAGTAGCAGCCGGACGTCTAAATAGAGAATGGGGAGCTATGGATGAAGGATCAAGTCTTATATTTAATCAGAATACTCATCCTTTTTTTGCTGTTGAAGCTAGTGCAAATCCTTTTGATTGGCTAAGATTTTCGACACTAACAGGCTTCCTTGAATTTCCTAACCAAGATTATATCTTAAAGAATGCATGGTATCTTACAGAAGATACTGCAGAAGTTTTAGAAGATGGTACAAAAAGAAAGGATATCAAAAATCCAGATTCTTTCTTCTTTCATAACATATTTGCTATTGCAATGCTTGATCTTGATTTTGAATATGCACATTGGGATTTTGGAAGTACTGTTGTAATGCCAAACAGATTTGAATTAGGTTATTCATTCCCCTTAGTAGATAGAGTTATTTATCAGAACAGTATGGGCGACTATGATAATCTTGCATTATTTACAGATTTAAAAATAAAGTATCCAGGTATTGGTTATATTTGGGGTTCATTTTATCTTGAAGAAATGAATTCTATTTCAGCAAAGCTATTTGAAAATACACGCTGTATGTTTGCTTATCAAGGAGGAATAAAATCAATTATTCCTTTGCTTCCATTTACAAATATCGCTTTGCGTTATACAAAAGTTGAGCCATATGCTTATACACATACTGCTTTAAGTCCTACTGAAATGCAGCCTTACTATTCACATTATATTTCAGAAAGTTATACAAATAACGGTGAAAGTATTGGGTATTATTTACCTCCAAATGCTGATGAGCTTTTTATAAAAATTGAATCTAAACCTATTACAGCAGCAACTTTCTCTTTTGGATATCAGTTAATCAGACACGGAGTTGACTGGGGTAGTAAATCTTCTATGTATTCTGGTTCTTCAATTTATTCTGAATTACCAACAACCAGAGATGATTGTGTTTCAAGAGGAAAATTACGAAAGAACTTTTTACACGACGGAACATACGAATGGTTCAACATTTTTAATATTACTGCTTCTTATGATTTGAATACTTTTTCTTTACCAGTACAGATTTATTGCAGTCTTGGCTATGTTCATAACTGGTTTACAACAATTGGAGCAGCACAAGGAGCTCAGGATACTGCTTATATAAAGATAAAGGATTACGATTATAAAAAATTCAGTGATAATGAATATAAAGAAAACAGAGGTTGTGTTTTTTCTGTAGGTGTAAAACTCTTTAAGTTATAATTCTTTTTCGCAAAGCTTTAAGGCTTCGGCAATTACAACATGCATATCATAGTATTTGTATTGTCCAAGCCTGCCACCAAAAATTACATTTTTTTCGTTTGAAGCCAACTCTGCATACTTTTGATAAAGCTCATTATTTGCGTCATTATTAATAGGGTAGTAAGGTTCTTTTTCTGGTGTCCACTTGTCTGAATATTCGCGGCTTATGACAGTTTTTGGTTGTGTTCCAAATTCAAAATGTTTGTGTTCTATTATTCGTGTATAAGGAACTTCATATTCTGTATAATTTACAACAGCATTGCCCTGAAAGTTATCAGTATCTAAAACTTCTGTTTCAAAACGAACTGAACGGTATTCAAGCTGGCCGAATTTGTAATTATAATATTTATCTATTGGACCTGTAAAAATTATTTTTTCTGTCTGAGCTTCAAGTTCCTGTCTATGTTCAAAAAAGTCGCAGCTAAGTTTTATATCGCATCCCGCTAGCATTTTTTCTATAATCTGTGTGTATCCTCCAATAGGGATTCCCTGATAAGAATCATTAAAATAATTATTATCGTAAGTAAAACGGACAGGAAGTCTTTTAATAATAAAAGGTGGAAGCTCAGTAGCTTTCATTCCCCATTGTTTTTCTGTATAGCCTTTAATAAGTTTTTCGTAAATTGTACGGGCAACAAGTTTTATTGCCTGTTCTTCAAGATTTTTTGGCTGGTCAATTTGAACATCGGCAAGCTCCTTAGCAATTTTATCTTTTGCTTCCTGAGGTGTAAAAACTCCCCATAATTTGTTAAAAGTATTCATATTAAAGGGAAGATTATAAACTTCATCCTTATAACGGGCAACAGGTGAGTTAGTATAGCGGTTAAACTGGACAAACTGATTTACATAATCCCAGATTTTTTTATCGTTTGTATGAAAAATATGTGCTCCGTATTTATGAACATTTATTCCTTCGATATTTTCTGTGTAGATGTTTCCGCCAATATGTGGACGTTTGTCTATAACCAGGCATTTTTTTCCTTTTTGACTTGCTTCATAGGCAAATACTGAACCAAATAATCCGGCACCTACTATAAGATAATCATATTTCATAATACCACCTAAAAGCTTTTTTCGTATCTTTTTCCTGTAAATTTTGCAATAAGGAATGATTTAATTTTGTTTGGCCAATTGATATTCTGCATATCTATTACAGGAACTTCAAGATAAGAAATATTATTAGTTTTAATCCATACATCAAGAAGCCGTTCAGAAATGCGGCCAAAAAAACGTTTGTGAAAATCAGAATACTGGGTAGAATCTACTCTTTTTTCAAGCTCACTAAGAATATCAAAAAGCCATGTACAATACTGATCAAGTATTGGCTTTTTCATTATGAACATATTAAAGGCATGCATTTTTGTTGTATGTTTAAGGTGTTCAAATTCTTTGACATATTCAGGATATTTCTGGGCTAGAATCTGTCCTGTTATATCAAGCGGCTCTATATACATTGTATGTTTATAATGATTATAGATTGTTTCAATGTAATAATTGCGTTTTTTAGGAAGAATGACATCTGTTTTATTAAGCAGTTCCTGAACCTGACTGCTATTTAAAACAAGTTCAAACTTTTCATCTTCGATTTTTGGAATTCGTTTTGCCAAAGAAAAATATCGTCTGTAGTGGCATAGACCTATATAATCTGCATCTAGATTTTTCCATGCCCAGTATAAACCTGTAAGTTCACAATAATAAGGATTTTTAATTGAAATGTTATCCCCTGTGTTGTCAGGAGTAAAAGAAGGAATTAAAGATTTACCTTCCGCTCCCACATGAAGTGGAAAGTAAATCTCATCTTTTGGCATCTGATAGAGCTTGTGAGCTGCTACTAAAAGTTTTACATTCATTATTTTTCTCCATTTGAATGTTCGTAAGGTTCCCAATTTGCAGGATCAAAAATATTGTCGTGAACTTTCCAGCATGTTCCAGATTTGTAATTAAAGATTTTTTTGTCAATCATATTAGTTCCGTTCCATTGGCCTAGAGGAACCTCGCTGCAAATAAAATACTTTTTTTCTTGTTTAAGAATCTTATTTGTAAAAGGATTTATATTAGATATATTAGAAAATCCTTTTTTTGCCTCAAATAAAGTATCTGCATTAGTCATAAAGGAATTGTCCGTTTTGACATCTCCATAAGAATTAAAGTCCTTTACCATAAAAAGGCAATTATATCTTGAAGGAGTTACAGGATTTTCAAAATTATTGAAAATTGTATAGTGATGATTAAAGCCATGGTCAGAAACAAGAATTATTCTCGTGTTATCATAAACATCATTTGCTTTAAGATAATTAAAGAATTTTGCCAATTGCTTAAAAGCTGCTATATTAACATTATAATCTTTAAGATCTTCGTCATTAAAATTTTTATAATCATTTTTTCTTGTAATGTCAGAATTACTTTCTATAGGTAACTCATAATCTGGTGCTTTTAAGAAAACCGGTCTGTGGGTTACTTCATTTTCAATAATAGACAGAGTATTATTATCAGAATTAAAATCGGTAAGGTTTCTTAAATAATAAAGATTTGCAATATGTTTAACAAATGGTTCGATATTATCGTCGAATTTAAAAGCTGTATTATAAAAAACTGTTCTAAAAGATGGATGTAAGATTTGAAGAATAGAAAAGTTTTTAATTTGGGATAAGGTTGTTTTATCCGAAGCAGCGTTTTTTAAAGTTATATTTTTTTCATCTGCATATTTATTTGTATATTTTCCTAATTCGTAAGAAACATGCATATTAGGATATTTTGAAAAAATAGAATAATCTCCTGTCCATTTATAATTTGCAAGTGATGGATCTGTATATGTTACATCAAAACCTGCATCATAAAAAAGCTGAGGTAGGACTCTGAGTGCTTCATTATGTTTTGTAACTAAAAGTTCATTGCTGCGTTCCTGAAATTTATCTGTTGTGTATTCATAGCCTCCTGTAATTGGTGGAAAGCCATTTATTGTATTACTGCCACTTGCCAAAGAGTTTGGATAATAAGTAAATCCTGAAAAATCTTCATTTAATTCAGGAAATTGATTTAATATATGGGGAACAAAAGAGCCAATTGCACGGTCAAGAAATAATACTATTACATTCTGTTTATTTTTTGAAAGATGATAAACAGGTTTTATTGTATAAGTTGTTGCATCATCCTGACTGTTTTTTATTTTAGCATATTCATTAAAGTCTTTTTTTATATAAGCAATTTTTGAAGAAGAAATAATAACTTCTCCAAGCACAAGGGAAAATAAAATTAAAGATAAGTAATTTATTTGTTTAATTTTTTCAAAAAATAAAATAATTGCAAGACAGACTAATGATACAAGCAGTGATAATAAATAATATGCCTTTGGGACTAAAGCCAGAACAGAGGAATCATCAAGTGTAAATGTATTATTGATGGAACCATATGACGGCTTAAATATAAATACATTACAAATTGCACTTATAGCTAAAACAAAGAATAAAAGTGTCATGACTTTTTTTGTTTTATCAGTAAACAATTTATAAATTAATAAGGGCCATAAAACAAAAAAGCCAAAGAAGAAGCTTAAAGAAGAAAGTATATAAGTAATTGGAGAAGCAGTAGTTCCTATAAAAGAAAATTCTTGTGGTGAAGAAGATATTACATTACATGGTAATAGGAATCCGCAGAGAAGCCATAGGGCAAAACAAGAGATAATAAAACATACAAAATCCTCTTTTGCTTTTTCTTTTTTTGAATTTGCAGATATGAAATTTTTAAAAGTTTCAAATATTTTTGTAGATTTTAATATATTAAATAATAAAGGAATAAGTCCAAAAAGAATTGTTACTGCTGTTAAGAATATTTTTTTCCACAAAAGTGTACCAGGTTTAAATACCCAATACATCAAAGCTAAACCACCAATACAAAGTGTTAAAATTATATGAAGTATTTTCCCTGGATTTTTAAATTTTAGTACAATGTTTTTTCCTAATGAAAAAAGATTATTTAATATCCAGTATATTACAAGACCACTTGGAGAATTATAAAGAAGTGCAAGAAAAACTAAAGCAATTCCGTATAATTGGATTTTTTCTTTTGCAGGAGCATCTTTTGTATAAACTGCTCCGGAAACAAAATTTATAAGAGTCATTAAAATAGGTAAAATATTAATAACAAAAGAGTGATTATTAATTTGGAGTGTAAAAAGATTATCGGGTGCTCCCAGATTTTTAAATATCCAGAAAGACTGTCCCATAAGATATTCACAATGACTTAAAAAATGATAGGCGGCTATAAAGAAAGGAATTTCAATAAGGATAGAAAGGGAACTTCTGAATACATAGAGAGGATTATATCCTTCCTCTCTATAATATGTCTGAAGCATCATGAATTGCTCATCACCTTTAAAAGTTTCTTTAATTCTTTTTACCTGTTTTGAAAGCTTTTTAGAAATCTTTCTCTCTTTTTCCTGGATACTGTCTGCTATATTATATAGAGGCAGAGCCAGGAAATTAATAACAAGACTTACAAAAACTACAGCATAAATAACATTTAGTGATGAAAATTTATTTACTACGAAAGAAAAGACCCATTCGACTATTCTTTCAATTGGTGCAATAATAATGTTATAAATCATGTATTTATTATAACAGATTTATAATATTATTTGCAACTTTCACTAAGTTCCTGATGTTCTCGTAAAAGATCTGTTGTTAATGTCTTGCTGAAGGTTCTGCTGTTGCCGGCAATGTTTTCGGCATCTACAGTTTCACCTTCGTAAAGAACTACAGGGTAATCTTTGATAATATCTGCACGTGCATTTTTAATAATGCATTCTGCAATTTCCATTGCAAGAGGATTGTAGTTCTTTTTGTTGATTACTGCCACAGATTCTGTAAGAGCAAAGTTGCCTTCTGTTGGGTCAACAAAGTCAATTGGAAGACCGTTTTTCTTGTCGCGTACAGCCTGATGTCTAAGTCCAAATCCTACTGCAACTTCACCGCTGCGAATCTTTTTGATTGGACCTGAACCACTAAGTTCAAGATGTGGACCTGCATTGTTGTAAATTGCAGTCAAGGCATTCTTTGTTCCTGCTTCTCCGTATTCTTCAATCAAAGCCTGAACCATAAGCCATGCAGTTGTACTTCCCATTGGATCTACAACACTTACGAGATCCTTGTATTCAGGATTACCAATATCCTTAATGCTCTTTGGTTTAGACAAACCGTTTTCTTCAAGAAGCTTTGTATTAACAATTACGGCACCCTGAATAGCAAGAAGAGGAGTATAGTAATCTGGAGTTTTGATAACCTGTTTTGGAGAGAATTCAAGCTTCTTGAACATATTATTCATAGCCTGAGCACTTTCAATATAGAAAGAACTCATAGTAATAAGATCTGCTTCGATATCAGCACCTTCTGCAAAAAGCTTACCACCTAATTCGCTTGTACCAAATGACTGGAAAATATACTTTCCTTCATAGCCATTTGAATCAAGTGCTTTTTTTACGGCAACTACAGCTTCATCATCTGCATTAGAATAAATAATTACAGTACGTTCTGCATTTGACTTTTTTGAACAGCCTGTAAAAACATTAAGGGCAAGCACTAAAGCAAGTGAAAGTCCCAGAAAAGAAATGATTTTTTTCATTTTTATTTTTCTCCTTTATATTTATTAACAACACCTTTTATAGTCTTCATTATGAGGTTTGTTATAAAGATCAGAATTGAAAGAATAAAGATTTCGTTGAACTTGGCAAAATGCTGAAGTTCCTGAATCTTTGTTGTAATAACCATAGTGCGTGCACCTGTAAGGAATACAACAGCACTTACTGTTACAAGTCCATTTATAAAAAGATAAATGAATATTTCCATAAGGCTTACAATTGCATTTGGAGTAATAATTCTTACAACAGTTTTAATCCAGTTATCTCCAAGCAATAAAGCTGTGTTCTCCCAGGAATCGTTCATTTTGTCCAGAGCACCTTTCATCATTAAAAATGGTGTCGCAAAAAAGTGAACCATATTACAAAGAATGATAATTATCATTGTGTTGTGTAATGGTGTTTTCTTAAATGCAAGCAGGAAGGCAATACCTAAAACCATTCCAGGAAGGGCATTAGAAACCTGGGCCATAGAGGCAATTACCTTTGAAAAGAATGGATGTATCTTGCTTCGGGCACTGGCAAGAGCTGCAATATAAACAAAGCCTGTTCCAAATATTGCAGTAAGCAGGGCAGCAGTAAGAGAATTAGTAAATACCCTTGTAAGAGATCTGTCTGAAAAAACGCTTTGAACATTCTTAAAGGTAAAGCCCATTTCGTAAGGCCATTCGGTAACAAAAGGAGCAACAAAAACAATAACAAATACACAAAGAATGCAGATAAGGATTATGAATGAAATTACTGACCATATTACATCACGTAATACATTCTTTTGTAAATCTATTTTTGAAAGTTTGTTGTATCTGACATTAAAGCGCTGCAGGTAATTTAATAAAAGAATACTAAGTACAGATGGAAGCAGCATGAATAAAGCAATCACAGAACCCTGGTGAAAATCAGGAAGTGAACCAAGCATAGTGTTATACAAAAGTTCTGCAATAACTGTATAACGACCGCCAATTGAGGCTGGAATACCAAAGTCGGTAAATGAAAGGAAAAAGCTTTGTACTAAAGATACCGCAAGAGTTCCTAAAAGTGGCTGGAATATTGCTGTATTAAAGCTTTTTATAGAAGAGTCTCCCATTACACGGCAGACAATTAAAAATCGTTTGTCTATATAAGACATGGTGTTTCGAATAAGAGTAAAGGATATTGGCAGTGTATAAATTACATAACAAAAAATCAGTCCCTTAAAGCCATAAAAATCAAATAACTGAAAACCAAATAATCTGGTAATTAAGCCGTTTTTACCAAAAGAATAAATTACTGCAAAACCATAAGTAATTGTTGGCAACAGCATTGGAAAAACAGCCAGAGTTCTTAAAAATTTTTTAAGTTTTACTGGAATGTTTGTAAAGTTTTCTGTATAAGCCAGAATAAAGGCAAGAATTGTAGTAATAACTGCACTGATAAAGCTTACCTTTGTACTGTTCCAGAAGGCCTGCAGAAATTTTCCTTTAATAAAAACATTCTTAAAATTTATAAAGGAAAAAGTTGCATTTGAGCCTGCTCCCTGTGTAAAGGCATTCTTAAAAAGAATAATAAGAGGGTAAATTGTAAAGAGAAGGAAAAACAATAATACAACAGTAAATACAGTATTTATCTGCTTGTTTTTGATTTTGCTAAACATGAATTATTTCTCCCCGCCGAATAATTTGAAGATATTATTCTTTTTAATGGCAAGCTGCTGAATAATAAAATCCTTTACAAAATCGCTCTGAGGATTATTTATAATATTATTAGGAGTATCAAATTGTTCGATTTTTCCTTTGTTAAGAATTATAACTCTGTCACTTATTGTAAGAGCTTCTTCAGGATCGTGAGTTACGATAATCGTTGTAAGCTTAAATTCTTTAGCAACAGTAACAATTTTTTGTTTGATTGATTCCTTGATTACACCATCAAGTGCTGAAAGAGGTTCGTCCAGCAAAAGAATCTTTGGCTTCATAACAAGAGTACGAGCAAGAGCTACACGCTGCTTCTGTCCACCAGAAAGGTTATCTATTTTTTTATTAAGATGATCACGAAGTTCAAGAAGATCTATGAGGTTGTCTACTTCTTCCTGAGTAGAAATATTTGCCTTGTTTCTAAGTCCGTAAGTAATATTTTTGTAAGCATTAAGATTTGGAAAAAGAGCATAATCCTGAAAAACAATATTAAAGCCGCGACTTTCCATTGGAGTTTTGGTTATATCATTATCTTCAAAAATGATGCTGCCCGAATCCGGATTTGTAATTCCAAGGATTATATTCAAAAGGGTAGTTTTACCGCTTCCTGAAGGTCCAAGAATAGAAATAATTTCTGAATTATTGATAGATAAAGAAATGTCATTAAGAATTGTTACGTCGTTATACGCTTTTACAAGATTTTTAATCTGGAGCATTTCTCACCTCATAATGTTCAAATCTAATGATATATATTCAATTTTAGAACAAAAAATACAAAAAATCAACCTAAAATGTTCAAAACGCCTTGTTTTTATAATAAAAATGAACAAAATGGTAAAAAGTTACAAAAAAATATGTTTACTTTAAGGCAAAATAACTATAAAATAATAATATGATTAAAGAAGCAGTAATTATGGCAGGTGGACTTGGTTCACGTTTTGGCGGCCGTACCACAGAAATGCCAAAGGGTTTTATTGAAATTGAAGGAATTCCAATGGTGGAATTATCTGTACAAAAGCTTATCGAAGCCGGTATTGAAAAAATAGTTATTGGAACCGGTCATTGTTCTGAATGGTACGATAATCTTGCAAAAAAATATCCACAGATCAAAACTGTAAGAAACGACAATTATATGAATACAAGCAGCATGGGAACTCTTGAAGTTTGTGCTCCTTTAATTGATGATACTTGTCTTCTTTTGGAAAGTGATCTTATTTATGACAAGATAGGACTAAAAGTATTAAATGCAGATGAACGCGATAATGTAATACTTGCTTCAGGAAAATCAAACAGTCATGACGAAGTTTATCTTGGTGCGGATGACAAATTACGTCTTACAGAAGTTAGTAAAGATAAAGCGATAATACCTGATCCGGCAGGTGAACTTGTAGGAATTACAAAGGTTTCGAAAAAAGCTCTTACCAAGATGTGTGCTTATTATGATCAGAACAGAGATAGACTTGCAAAACTTGATTATGAAGGTGCTCTTAAGCGTATCTCTACTTCTGGAAACGAGCCAGTTTATGTTCGCAAGATTGAATACTATGCCTGGACAGAAATTGATGACGAAGCCATGCTTGATCGAGCGCTGAATAAGATTTATCCAAGAATTAAAGAAAACGAATACTTATATTCGTTAGTATAAATCCTGAACTTGTTTCAGAATCTACACATTATAAACACTGTCAACTTTTTTAAGTTCCGACAGTGTATCAATTTCCTCAAAATCGCTGAACTGACATTTACGGATTGTCAGTTCAAATTCATTAACAAACAAAGTGAGTGGAACAGAATCCCAATAGCGTTCTTTTCCGCCTGGTTGTTTGTAGGCTTTTTTTATACATTGTGCAAGCTTTTCACCATCTTTATTATTCCAATAGCTAATTCCTAGCATTCTGTAACCATTTGTTCCGCCAACAGTAACACCAGTAATAATTCCTTTTGATTCCGAAAGACACCAGTCATCGGTTTGTTCACAAGCAATACCACAATAATTTGAATTGTACTGATATTTACGAATAAGGCTTTTATTTTTTAAGAAAATGTCAGCTTCGCAGATATAAGAATTTTCAAGCAGGTCAGCAGCATAAACGAGTGAACATATATTATTTCCTTCGTTATATTCCGGATTTTCTATAAATTTAATAAAAGGGTATTTGTATAAGAGTTGATCAAACTGCTCAGCAAGATAGCCTCTAACAATGTATATTTCTTCAATGCCGGCTTCTATAGCAGCGTCTATCATAGTATCAATGATTCTGATGCCTTTAATTCTTACAAGCGGCTTAGGAGTATTGAGTGTAATAGGAAGCATTCTTGCACCAACTCCAGCTGCAATAAAAATCATACGTTTTACACGGTATGCTTCAAGCTCCTGTAACGCTTTAGGCAGAAGCTTCTTATCTTCTATAAATTCTTCTTCTTCAAGATTTGTAATAATAGAATTAATTGTGCCCAAAGAATAACCGGTTGATTTCGACATTTCTCTTTGTGAGATTTTTTTATTCTGATTTTCAGCCATGAGAGAAAGTACATCAAACTGTTTTTCTGTTAGCATATAATATAATTCCTATTCAGATTTATTAAGCTTTTGTACAGTAGCTATCATATAATCAACAATGTTCTTACCGGCATTGCCTTGATTCATCCAAGCTGTTGCCTTAGCTTTATGCCTTGCTTCTTCCAGTTCTTTAGAATCGCTCATTGATTGAATTACATCTTTAATGTTTTCAAATTCTTCTTCTTTTAATTCTCTACCAAAGGTACGTAATGAAGAATACTGCCAGAGTTCTTTTTCGCCAAGATCGTATGCATCGTATGGACGTAAATCCATATTAGATTTTACATAGATAACAGGCTTGTCGCAAAGGAAGGTATAGTCAAATATAATACCTGAGAAATCAGAAATCATAAGATCTGCTTTTTTAAGACTAAAGATATTCTGGCGTTCGTAATCCCATTCAATATTCTTATTATCCTTATAGCGTTCTTCAAGTCTTGCAAGCATATCAGCTTCTGATTTTTTTGACTGAGGGTGAGGGCGAATAATAATTCTCCAGCCTGTCTGCGAAAGTGGATCAAGCAATTTTTCGCCATATTTTTTTAAGATACCAACATCGCCCCAGCTTGGAGAAACAAGAACTGTAAAAGGATGATTTTCTTCGTCTGGAATCTTAGCAATGTTTTCTTTATAAACATCAAGATATGTGCAGCCTACAGTAACAAGTTCTTTTGGATTTATTCCACGCTGACCTTCAAGGAATTGAATGTCTTCTTTTTGATAATCACCAGTAAGAAGTACGGAATCAAAGAAATCAAGACCAAAAAGACGGTAAGTAGTTGCATCATTAGGCATATGAAGAACATGAGAATAATGCTTTACTCGTTTACTTCTTTTAAGCTGATAAACTTGAAGACCAGGAGTTGTCATAAGAACAAAATCAGCGCTAATCATATTAAGCTTAGCAAAAGCGGAATTGCCTTCACCAATAAAAGCAGGCTTTACATATTCATAATTCTGTTCAAACACTGGATCAGTTTTTGACGAAGTGTAATATGTTAATTCAATTTTGCGGTTTTCAAATTCATCACAGACAGGTTTAAATACATTCCAGTATTGATTACCTTCGTTATAAATTACATAAGGCTTCTTTTCTGTATCTGTCTTAGCAGCATCTTCTTTTTTACCAGAAAGCGCAACTCGAAGTTTAATCCATAGTGCTCTTGCACCAAAAGAAATTGTTGCAACAGCAGCAATAATTATAGAGAAAAGCATTGAACCCGTACCAGGGTCTATATAAAGCAATGTAGACATTAGTTTGCTCCTTGTGTTTTGTTTAAGAATTCTTTATAGTTTGTTTCTTTCCAATTTTTTGGATCGAAAAGATTTTCCTTTACTTCATATCCTTTATCAAGTGTAAAAGTTGTGTTTTGTCTTATGTTAGATACGCTTGATTCTCCGTTGTATCCCATCCATACAGTTACGGAATCCTTTTTTTGTTCCAGTTCTTTATTTGTAAATGGATTTACATTTGAAAGATCTAATCCTTCTTTTGCTAGAAAAAGGGTATCCGCATTTGTCATAAATGTATTGTCAGTAATAATTTCTCCCTGACTGTTAAAATCTTTTACTAATAAAAGCGGATTAAAACTAGCTGGAATAGTAGGATTTTTAAAATTTGGGAAGGTGGATATTAGATCAAAATATCCGTGATCTGAAACAATAATAATTCTTGTGTTATCATAAACATCATTTGCTTTGAGATAATCAAAGAATTTTCCTAATTGAACCATTACACCTGCATTTATCTGATATTCCATTCCATCTTTAGAATTATATGCTTTGTAAGTTCCTGTTGTATTGCTTTCATATTCTCCTGGTATTTCAAAATCTGGTGCAAGTAGAGGAGTTGGTTCATGAGTTGTTTCATTACCTATAAAGGTATAAGTTTGATTATCATTATTAAACTCTGATAATTCACTTAAATAATAAATATCAGAAAAATTATCGATAAAACTATTTTTATCAATTGAATCATCGCGTACAGTTTTTTGGAAAACATCTCTAAATAAAGGGTAAAGGCATTCGATAAATGTGAAGTTTACAATTTGTTTTTTACAAATAATATCTAGAGTACTGTTATAATCAATCTTCTTTTCATTTTTATAAATTGTTGAAAGTGTACCTTTTGTGTCTATTCCTCTTATTTGTGGATAATCATCAAAGAAGCCTGAAGTTTTTGAATATTTGTATCCTGCAAAAGAAGGATTTGCAACTGTTACATCATATCCTTCCTGTGCAAAAAGTGTAGGCATTAATAAAAGCGCTTCATCATGTTTATCTTTTAATAAGACATCAGGTCTTTCGTTTATTTGATCCTGTGTATATTCATATCCGCCTACCATTGCAGGATATCCGAAAGTTGTATAAAGGCCAAAACTCAATGTATTTGGATAATAAGTAAATCCACTAAGTTGTTCATTAAGCTGAGGAAATTGATTTAATATATATGGAAAAAAAGAAGAAATTGCTCTGTCTAAGAAAATAACAAGAACATTTTTTTCTGTTTTTGAAAAATTGTATACAGGTTTTATACTTTCTTTTGTCTGTAATTCTTTAGATTTTTGAATTTGATATTCAGGTATATAAGCTGTATATTCTTTTTTTATAAAAGAAGCTTTTCTGAATCCAATGAATAATTCGGATACACAAATAGAAAGAACCATAATTGTAATGAATACTTGTTTTTTCTTTTTTTCGAATAAGATAAATAAAAGAATTACAACAGCGAATAAAATAATTGGTAAAACAAAATAATAAAAAGGAACTCTATCAAGACGATTACTAATATTAAAAGTTGGATCTACGAATCCATAATCAGGTTTAAAAATATATGCATTAAAGAGTGTAGTAATGAGTAATGCTACAAATAAAATTGCTTCATTTCTTTTAACTTTATCTCCAAAAAGAAAGTAGATAACAAATGGCCAGAAAACAAAGAAACCGGCAAATATACTAAAACAATTAATAATGTATGAAAACGGTGAGTCTGTACTTCCTAAAAAACAAAATTCAATAGGACTTGATGCTATTGTACTTGAAGGTAAAGTAAAGCCAAATAAAAGACATAAAGACAAAGATGAAATTAGAAAAATTACAAAATTTCTTTTTTTGTTTTCATTAGAATAAAGATCTTCATTTGTCTTAAATTTTTTGAATAATTCGAGCTTTTTAAGAAAAAGAAAAATATAAGGAATTGCTGTAAATAAAAGGGAAGCAAAGAAAATAAACCATTTTTTCCACATTGAAGTTCCAGGTTTGAATATGAAAACAAATATGGAAATTGCAATAAAGAATAAAGCTAAACATCCATGTGCAATTAAACCAGGATGTTTCATTTTAAGGACAATGTTTTTGCATAGAGAAAAAAGATTATTCAAAATCCAGTAGATAACAAGTCCACTTGGAGAATTGTATAAAAGAACAAGAAAAACAAGTGCAACACCATATAATTGAACTTTTTCTTTAGCAGGAGCTCCTTTAGTGTAGATTGCACCTGAAACAAAATTAATAAGAGTCATTATAATTGGGAGAATGTTTATATAAAGGGTTTTACTTCCAAGTGAAAATGAAAAAGTCTGATCTGGTAATCCTAAGTTTTTAAAGAATAAGAAAGATGCACCAAAGAGGGCATCGCAATGACTTAAATAGTGATAAGCCGCAATAAAGAAAGGTATTTCTATAAGAATTGAAAGCGAGCTGCGGAATACATAAAGGGGATGATAATGTTCTTCTTTGTAGTAAGCCTGCAGCATCATAAACTGTTCATCGCCTTTGAAAGTTTGTTTTATTCTTTTTACCTGTTTTGCAAGTTTTTGTGATATTTTTCGTTCTTTTTCCTGGATTTTTTCTGCAATATTATAAATTGGCAAAGCCATAAAATTCATAACAAGACTTACACCAGCAACAGCAGAAATAATGCCCAAAGCACTCAATTTTCTTGAAATAAATAGAAAAACCCAGTCAATGATTGTTTCTATTGGTGAAATAATAATGTTGTATAGCATAAAAGTATTTTACCTTTTTAAGAAGATGTTTTCAATAAATTTAATTTACAGTATTAAAACGTTCATCCCAATTCCAATCGATATTCAGAGTTAATTCACATCCTTCATCTTTTTTATATGTATTAAACTCTGTAGAATAAGTTTTTACAGAAATAGTTTTATTAGTAAAATCAAAATTTAATGTTTTAAGCCATCCATCTCCACAAACATGTTTGTTTTTTCGTTGTATTCCTAAATAATCAAGATATTTGTCTTCATCTTGATAATCAGCCATAATAGCAAAAGTTGTGTTGCCAAAATTATTTGTATCGATTCTAAAACCTTCTTTTGAAACATGTCCACATATTATTAAAAATATTTGATCATTTTTGGAAATAAAGGAATCCCAAAGTTCTTGTGCTGAGAACTTGTGTTGTTTTATATCTGCATAAGCCCCAGCAAGTTTGTTTTGAGTTTGATCATTATCTTCTTTTTTTCCTGACAAATAAGAATGCGTTACAAGAAGTGTAGGTAATCCTTTATTATTCTGTATAACTTGATTTGCCCAATTAATATCTTCTTGTGTTGGATTTAGTTGTAGACCTAATACAAGAAATTTTATATTGCAAGCTGTAAAATAGCAATATAAGTTAACTCCATTTTTACTGGCACCACCGAACCAAGTTTTGTTTTTATAAAAATTTGTATCTGGACCAAAATACTTATTATAAAGATTTGTTCCAACAGGACTATTTCCTTTTGCCCATCTGTCATAATCATGATTTCCAATAACTGTTAAAAATGGTATTTCATTATTAAGAATATATAGAGCTTCTTTAGCTCTTTTCCATTCTTTCATGTTCCAACTTCTATGATCTACATGATCACCAACATGAATCGCAAAAGAAAAATCTCCTCCATTTTGTGTAGAATTATTTTTTATAAATTCCATCTGCCTAAAATAAATTTCATATTGATTTACAGGATAAAAACTTGATTTTTGAGAACGAAAATCAAGATAACTCTGACTATCTGGTATAATTACAATTGAGAATTTATTTTCATCACCATTTACAAAGTTTTTATAATTGTTATTCATTATATTACCAATTTGCTTACTATTTATATCATTATTTAATATTTCAATTTTCGAATTATATTGATTTGATTTTTTTACAGAAGAACAAGATATAAATAAAATTGATAAAAAAAGTAAAACAGAAATTTTTTTCATAATATTACACCTTATTAAATCTTTGAATTATATAATAAAGAAAATATAGTTTCTTTATTATTCTTTATTAATTTCCAGTTTTTACGATAAGTTAATTTATGAATAAATGTATTATCTAAGAGTTCCTCTAATTTTTTCTTGTTTGATAAATTTAGAGTTTTATTCATCATTAACGCAAGATCAAATTCTCTTTTATTATTTTCAGATTGATTATTTAAAATATTCCAAAAACGCTTATTATGTTTACAGAAAAGTGACATCATATAATCATTCATAAAATAATCTATATGTGTAGGGTATTCTGAAAAATATTTGCAATAAAAATGGAAAAGAAAATCATATAAAGGAAAACCTTTTTGATTAGTTCCCTGAAAGCTTACATTCCAACCTTTGGTACCATTAAATAAATATCTGAAATCTTTTTTATGTTCTGAAATTATACCGGCAGGGCAGTAGTATTCTTTATTACAATATGAATCAGGAATTTGTTTTGTAAGATATATTGCAGCGTCTACCCATGTACCTCCATTTTTATATAAAAGGGCAGCCCTTGCTATATCAGAAAAAAAAGTTTTTGTAATTGAACCATTGTCAACTTTTTCAAGAATATAATCAGGCAGGTCTGTATATTCCTTAATATTCTGACGGGTTATTATTATAATTTTTCGCTTTGGAATATTTTTACGTATGCTTTCAAGACATCTTTGAATTACAGGAGGAAGTTCCTTTCCTCCCTGAAACCACATAAAAAATACAGGTAGTTCATTTAATTCAAGAGGCTGGCCTTGATAAGAATAGTCTTTATCTAAAAGTTCTTTTCCAAATTCTTCAAGAAAGGGAAGGGTTCGTTTCTGTCTAAAATAACCTAACCATCTTCCCGGGGTAAAGAATCCAGCCTTATAAAAACATTTTGAAAGAATTAAGGAATAATGATTAAGCTTTTTAATTTTATATATGTTCATATTTTTAGACATCCTCATAATTTATATGCAAGCATTTCGTGATTAATCCTTTTTTCTTCTGGAGGCAGCTGCATAAAGTCTCCGTAAAGTGAAGATAGATAGACTGACGGATCAGCTGGAGCCTGGAAGTTAATTCCTTCAAAAATAATATCTGAAGCAGGTATTAGGGAACTTTTAGGAATCATTTCTTTAATCTTGTAGCCCCAGACAGTACATCCGACATTTTTTGATTTGTCAAAATCATATTTACGGCAGATTTTTTCAAGTTTTCCAAAAAGACGTTTTTGTCCCATTAACTTTAGGAATGGCATAACAAGTATTTTTCCGATTTTCTTCTTTTTATCAACTTTTGATAAATCATCGGAAAAAGTAAAACAAAGTCTTTTCCAGAATTGTTTGCGTATACAGAATAACTTATTGATAGTCATATTGTTTGAAAATCCATCTATAGGAAATACATCAATCCATATTCCCATGAGATTTTCTTCATTTTTTGTTTTTTCAACTACCTTTGTTCTGTTATCTACAATTTTTACAAAAGGGTAATCTACATTAATTTTAGTATCTCTGTAAAAACAGGAATCATAATGTGCTTCTATTCCATTTTCTTTTGTAAGTTGAACAAATCTTTCAAAATCAGGACGAGGCATAAAAACATCTATATCATCATCCCAAGGAATAAAACCTTTATGACGTATAGCACCAAGTAAAGTTCCGCCGCAAAGAAAATAAGTTAGATTATTTTTTTTACAAAAGTTAGCATAAGATTTTAAAATTTCCAGTTCGATTTGTTTTATTTCTTGCAAATTGAGTGGTGTCATTCTTTTTCCTATTTAGAATTATATTCTTTTAGTATCGAAATAGTATGATCTATTCCCTGTTCAATATTATATAAAGCGGTCCAGCCAAGTTCCTGTAATTTTGAAGAATCTAGGATTGCTTTTGTTGCTTTAGAAAAACCTGCTTTTTCTATTTCTGAAGGTAAATCAAATATTACTTTAGTGTTAGATTTTTGGGCAATTAATTGAGCGAGCTCTTTTAATGTAATATCTGATTTTTCATCAGCAATATTGTATGCTTCTCCATTTTTTCCAAAAAAGAGACAATATAAAAGTGCAGATACCGCATCGAAAATATTTAAATATGAATAGTATTGTTTACCTTCTGACTTTAAGACAATATTCTCTCCGTTTAAGGAATTCTTTATAAATTGAGACAATGCCTTTGTGTCTGACATCAACATTGTAGGTCCAAATAATCTGCAAAATCTTGGAATTACAATATCAATATTTTTTTCAGAAATATAAGCCTGACACAAAGCTTCTCCGGCTCTTTTTCCTTCTGGATAACAGGCTCTTAAAGTATTGCAATCAATATATCCAAAATCGTTTTCTGTAAATTTAGTTATATCGCTTTTATTTTCACCGTATATTTCAACAGAAGAAGCATATATAAATCTTTTTATTTTATGGTTACAGGCATATTCCAAAAGATTTTTTGTGCCTTCAATATTTGCAAGTAAGGTTTCTATTGGTTTCCTTGCATAATCAACAGGATGTGTATTGCTTGCAAGGTGGAAAATGTAATCTGGATTATATTTTTCTAATTCATTTGATACAGGTTGTAATACATCCTGTTCAACAAATATTAAGTTTGGATTATTTAAATAACAGGAAAATCTTTCTTTTAATCTGGATTCAGATCGGCCTAAAGCTATTATTGTAAAAGTATAATTATATTCTTTTTGAATTAAAAATAATAAATCGATTAAGCAGCTGCCTAATAAACCTGTAGATCCTGCTATTAAAATGGTTTTTCCCTGTAATTGATTAATTGGTAATTTTTCATTCAATATACTTTTAATGAGTTGAATATATTCATGACAAGCAAGTAAGATTTTTCCATCTATCATTTTAACCAATTATCCTTATCAGCTTTTAGATATGCTTTGAATAGTTCAAGATCATCTTTTGTAGTCAATTTGATATTTTTATCAGATCCGCTTGCAAAATGCAGTTCTTCTCCTAAATCTACCATCATTGTGTTTGTATATGCAGAACCAAAAATACCAATTTTTTCATCAAAAGCTTTTTTATAAGCCCAGAGAAGTTTATCAAATTTATATGCTTGTGGTGTAGATACACGTCTAACAGTTTCGCGTCTTACATATTGTTTGGTTGTTTTTTCATTATCTTCATTAACAATAAAGATTTGTTCATTATATGGCATAGATGTAACTGCATTTCCATATTTTTTTGCTGTTTTAATTACATCTGTTAATACTTCTCCATCAACCAAAGGACGTATTCCATCGTGAATAACAATAATATCTGAATCAGAGGCTTTTCCTTCAAGAGCAAAAACACCATTTCTGATTGATTCTTGTCCTGTTTCTCCACCGGCAACTATAGATTTAAGCTTTGTTATACCAAATTGTTTTGCGTAAGCGCTTACAACATCATGCCAACCTGCTATACAAACAACTTCAATTTCGTCGATCAACGGATGTTTTTGAAATCCTTCAAGTGTATATATTAAAATAGGCTTGTCATAAACATTAATAAATTGTTTTGGAATATCTTGTCCCATTCGGTGACCACTGCCACCAGCAATAATTACTGCTGTTACCATAAAAACTCCTTATGTAATTATATCTTTAAAATATAAAACTCTCAAGAAAACCAATTGTTTCAATTTTTCCAATATATTTTTTCATAATGCTCTGCTATCTGTTTTTCTTTTGGAGGAGGTGTCATATAATTTTTACCATAAATACTTGATAGAACATCATCATAATTCTTTGGAATAGGATATTCTTTTCCTTCAAAAGTTTTAAGAATTGATTCTTCAAAGCTTCTCCTGTTTGCGACTTCAATTTTACGACGATACAAACCCATGCTGCATCCTGCCGTTTCTGATGTATTGAAATCATTTTTCTTTGCTCTTTTATCAAGCCATTTACAAACAGCAGGTGTATGTAAAAAAAGACAAACAGTATACTTAAGAAAAAGTTTAATTATAAAAACAAAAATGTTTTTTGCTCCTAAATAAGGAGTTTTACATTCGCAGGCTTTAGTAAATAAATAGATAAAATGAAAAATAAAATCCTGGTGTTTAAAATATTTATTCCGAGCCTTTTCAGATAATGGATATCCATCAATTGGAAAAACATCAATCCATAAACCATAAGGTAATTTTACACCTATTGTTGAGGTTCCATAAGTTTTATCTGAACAAACCTTTATGAAAGGGCACGCTAATTTTTTTAATTGACTATAATGATAAAGAGTATATCCCTCTGCTTTGAAAATTTTTAAGAAACGTTCATAATCAGGTCTTGGCATACAAATATCTAAATCATCATCCCAGGGGATAAAACCATCGTGTCTTATTGCGCCAAGTAATGTACCTGCATGTAAATAAAATCTGATATTATTATTTTTACAAAATTCATAAATTACATCTAATATTTTAATTTCTTCATTTCGTAATTCTTCTTTTGTTAATTCTTTTTTCGACAATGCATTAATATTATTCTTCATTATCAACATCCTTTTTTGTAAAGCGTTTACTCATTTTTATTATATAATTAAATAACATGGAATCTTTTAATAAAACCAATATACATAAATATATTAATATTCCTCCCGCAATTTGTATAAATAATACAATCCAATTAGCAAGAGATAAATACTTATTTAGAATAATTAAATATACCAGCATTATAAAACCAGCAATTATTCTTTTATATGTTGAAAAGAAAAGTAATTTTATATTATAGAATTGATTACAATTATAAAAATATAAAATAGTAATTATCAGTTCTGCAATTATAGAACCGATTGCGGCACCATTTGATTGAAATTTTGGTATAAGAATTATATTAGCTATTAAATTACAGATAGCACCAATTATAAGATATATTGCACTTTGCATACGTCTACCAGAAGGAGTGTAGTAAAGAGACCCTAAACAATTACTTACTCCTATAATTAAAATAATTGGTGATAAAATATAGAGTAAAGAAATAACAGGAGTATATCCTTCTCCAAAAAAGAATGGAACAAATCTATTTGCAACACCGTATAATCCAAAGCAGGATCCGATTCCTATAAGCATTACAAAGTCTATGGATTTTGCAATCTTGTCTTTTATTTCCTCCATCTTTTCTTTAGCATAAAGATAAGAGATTCTTGAACCCATTACTGTATTCAAAGAACCAAAAGTAAATACTTTAATTATTGCAATAATTTTATTTGTCTGTTCGTAATAACCGTTCTGTCTTTCGTCATGGGTAATTGCTCCAATTAAAGTTTTGTCCAAAACCTGGTAAATCGAAGTAGCAATTGTAGGAATAAAATAAATTAGGGTTTCTTTAAAATGACGTAAAATTTTAAATTCTTTTACAGGAACTTTTACAAGGAATTTTTTCAAAGGGAGCCACATAGAAAGTGAACCTAAAAAAGTACATGCAGCATTAATAAGTATGAAAAGATACAAATCTTCTTTCTGATGAACCAGTAAAAAGATGAGGATAATACCGGTAATTTTTACTATGGCATTTCTTGTTACGGTATATTTAAATTGTTCCATGCCCGAATAAAACCAGTTTATTTCGAACATTCTGTTTACAATACCAATAGTTAATATCAAATAATAAAGTGTATATTTAGATCTTAATAAAATAAAACCGAACCACAAGGCCAGTGAAACAAAAGATGTAATGATTGAAAGAATTTCTATTTCCCAGAATAATTTGCTGCGCTCAAAAGGATTGTCTCTGTTTCTTGCAATTTCTCTTGAGCCGTATGAGGAAGTTCCAAGGGTTGCAATCATGCAAAAGTATGCCTGGTGCGAACAAACCAGACTATTAACACCAATCTGTTCGGCACCAAGAACACGTGCAAGATATGGTGCAGTTATAAAAGGAGTAATAATACAAAGAATTTCATACAGAGTTCGTAATATATAATTTTTTTTAACACTTGGTGTAGAATTCTTTAATTTTTCCATATTGTTAATTATAATATCCTTACCTTATTTTTTCTATCTAATCAAAAATTATATTTTAATGCTAGATTAATTGTTATGTTATGACAAAGCTGGTATTTTTTTTGTGCTTGATTATAAATTGGATTTACAATTCTTTGATAAACAATCCCACCGCTTATATCAAATGATTCTGTTATAAAATAATTTGAATTTAAACCAATAGCAAGAATCCCTTTGTAGAAATTCCATGTTCTATTATGTGGACTATTTTCTCCGTGTGTTGCAATATCATAAATCGATTCCTTAAATAAAAAATTGTTATCTGGATTATATCGATGAATAAATATTAGAGAAGAGCCTTTTGGATAATATAATTTAAAGCCTAAGTATTGACTTTGACCACCATAACCAATACCTGAACCTAACCATTGTCCTTTATTTGTATATCCTTGTGTTATAATATTATGAAATCCAAAATTGTAATACCACTGGACCTGAAAGTCTTGAGACATTTCTGTATTGTTCCATTCAAAAAGAAGTTGACCTTTAAATGTATCATTAATATCAATTTCTTTTTTCATTCCAAAAGTATAAGTTAAGGTATGCCAGAAATGTGTTACATAAGAATCAATGTAATCTGTCGGATTTATATGATCATCAATTCCTAGCTCCATAAAAATATCTATACCGCCCTTTGGAATTAAATAGTCAGCTATTATTGATATTTTTTGATCCTCTGATACATTTTGATGTTCAGCTCCCTTCATTCCATAAAGAGGGTTTAAATATTGATAAAACTGATTGTCATCCCACTTACTAAGACAAATTTTATTTATACCTAGTGTAAGTCCCTTTAAGAAAGATGGGTTATAATATAAACACAATCCCGAAATTTGATTATGATCATTTGATTTATCATCATCAAAATATTGTGATTCACTAAGTTTTCCCAGCCACAAACGACCTTCTAAATATCCTAAATCAAGATTGAAATATGGAATCACTAATTTTGTTTTTCTTAAACCTATATCAAATTTTGGATAACTTGCTGCATTATTAGAATGAAGTAGTGGATTTAAGAAAGCCGGTCCCAGCCAGATTGATTCAGTTCCAAAGCCGACGGTGAAAGAATTCCATGTCCATCGAATTTCAGAATCACCCCAGTCATAATTCCAGAAAGCTTTATCACCAAATCTTTGTGGTGCATCTGCACCAATGTTTGTACCATACCCCCAAATATATGCAAATTTATTTGTATAATAAGAAGAGTTGTCCATTAGTTTAAAAGCAAGGTTCTGACTAAAACTAACCTGCGGCTTAAACGTAACCTCAAACCCATATCCCTCAACACGAACACCACCAGTAAGTGCAGTATTATATCCTTTTCCCTGCCATAGAGCTCCATCGTTCTGACCGTATGGGGCTGCAGTGTTGTAACTGTTAAACCATTCAGGGCCAAAAATCTTATATTTTACTCCTTGAAAAAATCCGTTTGTAAACCAGTTGTCGGTAGCATTAGAGTTTTCCCAAAGGATTTTTGTTGTACCAAGATTGTTGTCGCTCCAGATATGTTCTGCATCATCTTCAATGGCCCACACACTGTCGCTTAAGGTTCTATATCCAAGAGTAGGGCGTTCAACTATTCCCTGCAAAGACAAAAAGTCATAGTATTCTTCTTCAGTTGATTTAAGAGCTTCCTGGGCGCAAAGATTTATATTTATTCCAATAATTAGCAAGATTAATACAATATTTCTTTTCATATTCATATTATAACAATAATATATAAAAATTGCTAACCCTGATTTTATATGTTATAATTTGAGCACAAATTGCAAATCTGGAGGATTTATGTTTTACGAAGCACAAAATGCGCTTGTTTTTAAGAAGGGGAATGAAACTCTCCTTATAGAACCTTGGGGAAATGATTCTCTGCGTGTTCGTTCTACG
>JAEEGL011697270.1_pt1 | contig 32341 bp, 27 predicted proteins | sample 9134231 | NCBI WGS metagenome assembly JAEEGL01 (sample SAMN16246548, study PRJNA631951) | gut metagenome | biome: gut microbiome; feature: rumen; material: fiber-attached | host: Bos | place: Iran: Karaj | collected 2018-10 | reverse complement strand
GGTAGCCCGACGAAACGCCCAGGATCAGGATCATGAAGATCATCAGGAACTTGCCAAAGCCGCGGGTCGACCTTGCCTTCTGCAGTCCCAGCATGATCAGCCAGTAGACCAGCAGGACGCCGGCACCGATCAGCAGGAAGCGCGCGGGCAGAATGTTCAGGAAGAGCAGCAGCGCCAGGATCACACCGCTCAGCAAGAACTCCACGACCAGCAGAAACTTGCCAAACCCGTTCCGCTTTTCGCGCCCTTGCACTTTTGCGCCCTCAGCTTCGCTTTCTCCGTATCCTTCATAATCGTAATCGTCCTGATACGGATCCGAAGCCAACTCCTGCGGCGGATACGCGTTCTGCGGCGGATACGGATCCTGCTGAGGGCGCGCGTTAGCGTCCCCGGCAAGACGCGGATCATAGTAATTCTCGAACCTTGCGTCCACCTGATACGGAGGTCTCTCCTTCCGTACCGGCGCCTTTCGCTCACCCGGAATATCCAGCCTGTCCGGCCTTCCGTTTGGATATTGACTCATTTCTATTTCCCCGTTATTCTGTTTCAAATCTATTCTTTCTATTTGATCTTTCTGCGTCTTGGCATTGCCCGGAGGCGCAGGATCAGTGCCCTATTCTACCATAAATGATTAAGGTTGTAAAACGATCGCGTTTCTGCTATAATATGTTGAAACTTTCGCCCTGCGGCCGGAGCTGCCTGACAGACAGCCCTCCTTTGCGGGCCAAAGCTGTATTTAGAATCTCTGAATGTAACATATCCACCCATCCGATTAGTTTTCAGCGAGGTTATAAACTATGGATTATAGTAAGCGCGAAAACACTAACCGGCGTCTTCTCAGCGGAAATTACGGAGAAAAGCTGTATTCCCGCGTCTGGATATACGGACTGCGCATTCTCTGCGTTTGTTTCCTGGCCGGCTGTTTTGCCGTAGCGGGCGCTCTTCTGGGCACCTTCATGGGCATGATGGACGGCGTTCCCGAGATCACGCTGGACGCTCTGACCTTTACGGGAGAGACCTCCCGCATCGTCGATCAGGACGGCAACCTTATCACCGAGATCAAGACGGCCGAGCAGCGCACTCAGGTGCCCATCGAGGAGATGCCTGAGTACCTGATCGAGGCGGTCGTCAGCGCCGAGGATCATCGCTTCTTCGAGCATGATGGCATTGACCTTGAGGGTATTCTCCGTGCCGGTGTCGCCAACCTTCGTTCTGGCGGTACGAGCCAGGGCGGTTCCACGATCACGCAGCAGATGATCAAAAAACTGGTCCTGACTTCGGACCAGAACTGGAAGCGTAAGATCCAGGAATGGTATCTGGCACTCAAGCTCGAGTCCATGATGAACGAGGTCTATGGCAAGGAACGGACCAAGGAGCTGATCCTCGAGTCCTACCTGAACTACAACTTCCTCGGCAACAACTGCTACGGTGTGGAAGCCGCTTCCCGCCGCTATTTCGGCAAGCATGTTCAAGAGCTGACGCTTTCGGAATGTGCCCTTCTGGCCGGCCTTTTCAATGCTCCTTCCGCCTATGATCCCATCGTTAACTACAATGGTGTTTCACGCGAAAGACAGCTTATCGTTCTGGAGGCCATGCGGGCGTACGGGTACATTACCGACGCGGAATATGAGACAGCTGCCGGAGACCAGATCTTCATCCGGATCCGCGCCTACAATGAAAAGTATTACGCGGAGCAGGAAAACGATGTTTATTCCTACTTTGTCGACAGCGTTATCACGCAGGTCCAGAATGATTTTGTAGAGAAGCTCGGCTATACCTCCAATGAAGCCTACAATACGCTTTATTACGGCGGTCTGACCGTTTATATCACGCAGGACAACCGCATTCAGGGAATCGTCGACGCGGTCTTTGCCGATCCTGACAACCTGCAGTCCGACACCTACTACGAACTGAATTACGCGCTGACGGTCTACGACGAAAAGGATCGCAACATTACCGATAACTACGGTACCTACGGCCTCTTCGCCTGGGAGGAAGACGCGCTGCTGGCCGCGGCCGAATACCGCAGCCGTCATGTCACCGAAGACATGGAGCGCGGCATTGATTATGTCGAGAGCATCACGATCACCGAGGAACCGCAGTATTCCCTGACGATCATCGATCAGCATACCGGCCATGTCGTCGGCATGTGCGGCGGACGCGGCGCGAAAACGACGAACCTGTCCCTGAACCGCGCGACCGACTCGACCCGTCAGCCCGGCTCCACCTTTAAGATCCTGGCCAGCTATTCGGCTGCGCTGGATGTGGGCGGTTTCTGCTGTGCTTCTTCGATGGATGACGCGCCGATGCGCTGGGGCGACTGGTCCCCGGACAACTGGTGGGGCACCTCCGTTTTCTACGGTCCCCAGACGATGCGCCGCGGTATCGCGAACTCCGAGAACATCGTCACGGCCCGCTTCATGCGCGCGGTCGGTATCGAGACCAACTTCGACTACGTCGAGAGCTACGGCATCACGACTCTTCGCCGCGAAGCGGATGAAAACGGGTATACCGACATGGTCGGCTCACTTTGCCTCGGTTCCGGTTCGGTCAAGAACATCGAGCTCTGCGCGGCTTACGCGGCCATCGCCAACGGCGGTCAGTATATTCATCCGACCTTCTACACCAAGATCCTCGATTCCGACGGCAACCTGTTCTTTGAATACGAGCCCGAAACACATCGCGTTATTAAGGAAACGACCGCTTACATGCTGGCCGACATGATGCGTGATGTTGTCACCGGTGCCAACAGCGGAACCAGCCCGGACACGAACTGGAACTGGGATATGTTCATCGCAGGCAAGAGCGGTACCACCTCCGACGCCAACGACTATGCGTTCGTCGGTTTCACGCCTTATTACACCTGCGCGATCCAGGTAGGTTTCGACTACGTCTCCTACCCCGAGGTCTACTATAACAGTCTGGGAACCTACAGTATCGATCCCGACGGTGCTTACCTGCTGAGTTCGACTGCGCACAAGCGTATCTGGAAGAATATCATGAGCCAGGTCCACGAGCCGCTCGAAGATATCGGCTCGCTGCCGATGCCGGAAGGTCTTACGTATGTAACGCTTTGCCTCGACAGTGGTAAATTCCCGAACGAATACTGCTCCAGAGACCAGCGCGGAAGCCGTCTGGTAACCGACCTGTGCGCGGCGGACAGCATTCCGTACGGCGTCTGCAACCGCCACATCCAGCTGAAGATCTGTGCCGAGACCGGCATGATCGCAACGTCGCATTGTACCGATACCAAGACCGCGGTCTTCCTGACCCGAACCGAGGAGGAGATCGCCGAGATCGGAAAGGAGAATCTGAGCAAGATCCAGGATTACAAGTACTGTGCCTATCCGATCAGGTATCAGTCCGGCCGGAACAACTCCGGATCCAATTCCAGCGGTGAGTTGTGGGAGGATTACGAGCCGAAATACATCGGCGAATGTCAGGTGCACATCTACAAGCCCGAGGAGACATCTGTCGAGGACACCTCGTCAGGTGACAGTCCGGGTGACAGTTCGGGTGACAGTGGAAGCGGCAGTGGAGGCGGCGGAGGCAGTCCTACGCCGAACGATGAAAACGCCGACGCGTCCACTCCGTAATACGATCCGTTTTTTCCGAAAGGCCGTTACGTCTCAAGCGTAATGGCCTTTTTCCAAATTCCGTTCCCTTTTTCAGGAGGAAGGCAGCTATGAGTGAGCCTTACGCCGGCGCGCCTCGCATGAGTCTACAAGACGAGGCTATACTTTCCTTCTACCAGCCCGTTACTTCTCTTTCCCCCGGTCATCCGGTCACGCTGGTGCAGCACCAGACGACCCATCGTCTTTTTGTGCGCAAGGATCTTTCCGTCTTTAACGAGGCCGTCTACCGGTTCCTTCAGCAGCATCCGCTTCCCAGCCTGCCCCGCATCGAACTCGTGGTACGTGACGCGGATCGGCTTATCGTCATCGAAGAATTCATCGACGGAAGGACACTCGCGGAGAAGTTGTCCGCGGGCGGTCCCTTTTATGAGGCAGACGCTGCCAGATTGATGCAGCGCATCTGTGAGACGGTTCGGAATCTGCATCGCCTCACTCCGCCGATCATCCTCCGGGATCTGAAGCCATCGAACATCATGCTCGGCAAGGACGGCTCTGTCTGGCTGATCGACCTGAATGCAGCCAAGTTCATGGACCGCCTCGATCCGCACACGACCGGAGCTGCCTTTCAGCAAGATACGCAGCTCATCGGGACGCAGGGCTACGCGGCTCCCGAACAATACGGCTTCGGCACTTCCACGATCCAGACCGACATCTTTGCGCTCGGCGTGATCTTCCGTGCCCTGCTGAGCGGAGACGCGGCCTCCTCCGGGCCTCTTCCGCCGGAAGCAGCACGCATCATACAGCATGCTACCGAGATCGATCCCGCGAAACGCTACGGTTCCCTCGATGGCATGATCGCGGATCTTTCGCGGCTCAGCGGTCTGCCCTCGAACGGGGAAAAGCCCCTGCTCCATCCTTACGCGCCGCCAGGCTATCGGCGCGGGATCTTCTGGCACGGGCTGGTCGCAACGCTGTACTATCTGCCGGTTTTGTTTTTTGGATTTCTCATGACATGGCCGGGTCGGTCTCAGGGCTATATCTGGTACAACCGTATCTCTTTTATCTTGATCTTCCTGCTGATCCCGTTTGTATCCTTCAACTACGCGGGGATCCTCGACAAGATCCGGGTAACCAGGATCCGCTCGATCCCGTTAAGACTGCTTGTCATCCTCCTGATCGATGCGGCGATCTTTCTCATCGGTATCTTGCTGATCTCGATCATAGAAACCATTTTCCTCTAAACCGGCCTGCGGTCGGCAAGGACGATTGAGCCGGCAAAGATCATTCAGCCGGCAAGGACTATACATGTCCAACCATCTCGCGATTCCAATGTAAGGAGGTTTTCTCCATGAACGAACCTAAAACGACAGGAACCCTGACCGATGTGCTCCTTAGCACTTCGCCGGACGATACCGGCAAGGTGCTTCAGACCGAGGCCGCCAGCATGTTCGCCTCCGACAAGCCCTTCACGGCTTTCTTCCGACAACTGCTTGCGGACAAAGGACTCAGACAGCAGGACCTGTTCGTCGCAGCCGACATTCCGGAGCGCTACGGCTACAAGCTGATCTCCGGAGAGAAGCACACCGTGAAGCGGGATGTCATTCTCCGCCTCCTGTTTGCTGCTTCGCTCGGGCTGACCGATGCCCAGCGAGCGCTGAAGCTGTACGGCTTCTCTCCGCTCTATGCCCGGATCCCGCGCGATGCCGTCCTTATCATCGCGTTCAACTCCGGCATTCGGGAGATCGAGCATGTGAATGAACTGCTCGAAGCACACGGAATGGACCCGCTCGAGCGGTGCGGAGAAGAGTGATCGGGTAAAAAAACACGCATGGTGATCCTTACATAAAAAACCAGGCTCCATTGCCCCTTTTCGGTGGCAATGGAGCCTTTTTGATTATGATAGACTGGGATCCATCAACTTTCTGTATGGAAAGGAAGGAGGATCCCCATGAAAAAAACGATTCGTATCATTGCTGTTTTGCTCGCACTCTTACTGTGCCTGACCGGCTGCTTTCCGTTCTCCGGAGGATATGACCGCAGCTCCGTAACGCTGGATGAGAGCTCTTCGAGGGACAGAGAAAGCTCTTCCCGGAACGATACCAAGACGGAGTCCGAAAGCTCCGAAAAAACGGAGAGCTCCAAGGAAACCGCGGAAGAGACGTCCGCTGAAGGCTCGTCTGCTGAGGAATCATCTTCCGAATCATCGACCGAATCGTCCGTCGAAGAATCTTCGGAGACGGTCTCGACTCCTGCCGGTGAGGAGATCACGGATTATGTCGTCATTGATAATGAAGAGGTGACTTTCACGATCAAATCCGGTTACTCGGATATGTTTGGCTACAACCTCAAAGTCACGATGGAGAACAAAACCGACAAGAACCTGGCTTTCTCCTGGTCCGATACCATTGTCGACGGGTATAGCTGTGACCCCTACTTCTACGCCTCTGTTTCAAGCGGCAAGAAGGCGAACGACGAGATCACCTTCTACAATGAATCCCTGCGCAAGATCGGTGTTACCGCGCCCTCTGTCATCTCGTTCGTTCTGCATGTGTATGATGACGATGATTGGATGGCGGATTATCTGGTGGATGAGAGGTTTACGATCTATCCTTTCGGTGAGGCGGCCGTTCTTGAACCCAAAGATGTTGCTCCCGAGGATGCTCTGAAAGTCCTCTACGAGGACTCCAACGTCCGCGTCTATATCATGGATGCTTACACGGACAGCTATAGCTTCAACCTGGAGGTCTATCTGCAGAATCTCACCGATACGACCGTCATGTTCTCACTCGATGGCGCATCCGTCAACGGTTACATGTGCGATCCCTTCTGGGCAACCAGCGTGCCGGCATCAGCCAGAGATTTTTCCGTGATCTCCTGGTACAACTCGGAGCTCGAAAAGAATGACATCGAGAAGGTGGAAGAGATCGAATTCTCCCTCCGGGCCTACGATTACGATGACTGGTATGCCAGCGATTTTCTGAATGAGACTTTTAGCTTCACGGTGGAATAAGTACACGGAAAAGATAGATCGCAATTGATCCCAACGCAAAAGGATCTGAGAAAATGGGTTTCTCAGGTCCTTTTCCTTTGTCATAAAGCATCCATCCGCACACTGCAGTTTTTATTCCGGTGTTATCTCCGTCGCCAGAACGCGCACACAGTCGCTGCCTGTCAAGGCGAAGACGCGGATCTTAAGAGGCGCTCCGGCTTCCACATCCGCTTTCTTTAGATACAGTGCAAAGCTGCAATCACCGGTCTGGAATGCCCGGTACACCGTTCCGTTGATCGAAATAAGGATCTCGGTATCCGTCTGTACCCGCAGCGGATCGACCGTTCCGGTCAGCAGATAATAATTTGGATCGTATTCACTGGTTCCGAGTGATATATCGGAATCGGTGTCCGCGATCGTGATCTCGTTTGGCAGCTCAGTCGTAACCGGTGAAATGATGGGCGGAGAGAACAGATAATCCGTAATGTTTCTCTCCACTTTTTCTATGACCACGTATTCCGGAGCGTACAGTTCCAGATACCGCTCCAGATGCCCGGGAATTCCTTTCGAATAGTAGGCCGAAGCAAACGTCTCGGAGAAGAACGGGATGAGGTTATCGGCAAACGAATCGCGGAACATGAGGATCGTCCCCTTGCCCTCCGGGTTTTCACTTGCCAGCCATCCGTCCGTGACATCTGCCGTTTCACTTGAAAACTTGTACGTCTGCCGGAGCGCATAGGTGTAATCCTCTTCCAGACTGCCGTAAAAGCTGTGCAGCATACGGTCGAGGTCTCCGCTGTGCGTTCTCGCGTACGTTACCTCGGAAGGATCGAAGGTTAGATAATCCGCCCCCAGCACATCCAGCACCGCGCTGTAAACGAGATCAGCTCCCTTGGTATTCCAGTGGGAATCCCGCTTCTGATAGAGCACCTCGTCCTGCGATTCCAGAAGCTCAAACAGGTCCAGATACGGGACGCCCTGCTCCTCCAGATAAGTCTTCAGCAGTATCGCACTGTGATCATCCTCGACGATGTACCGATCATAGTAGGGCATGTGTTCCCCGTAGAGCGTATTCTTGTTCGGCGGGATGATCACGAGAAGGTCCGTCCCCCGCTCCGTCAGATAGTCCTCCACGATCGAAAGGTTATGCGCCAGATTATAAAGCGCTCTTTCCGAGACGACCTCCGTCCCCTGGTAATCATTCAGCGTCGCGGAATAATACAGCCATCCGTCCGTACCGACGATTACGCCATCTACATTGGAAACACCAAAAACGGTCTCCTGAACGCGGGCGTCAGCCGTGACCATGTAGTTGCGCAGTCCCATATGTTCATTGTAGTAGTCGCTGAATTCATCGAACACCCGGAGATTGAGCTTTCCGTCCCTGATCACTTCCGGCGCCTTGGACATCGCTCGGTTCTCCGATGTCTCCGTCGTCGGGAAGAAGAAGAATCCGATCGTCGGGATCAGGCACAGGGCGAGACAGGCGATCACAAATGACAATGATTTGATTTTCATGCTGCCCTCCTCCCTTAGAACCTGAAGTAGATGAACGGATGATAGCTGCTGCCGGCAAGCCGGAGCATGCACCAGGCAAGCAGCAGGAAGGCCAGAACAAAGGTCGCGGTCTGCAGCACTTTATCTCTTGTCGAAAGCACCTCCGCGCTCTCGAGCGAACGAACGTGCATCGTGATCGGCTCCCAGAAGGTGCTGCACACGATCCCAGCGATGAGCATCACGCCGAAATACGGTGTCAGCACTCTCAGCGCGTTCGCCATCAACAGCGGCGAGAAATCAAATCCGCTGAACATCTTTCCGATATAAAGGAACGCTTCGGGCATCGTATCGGCCCGGAACACAACGAAACCGATCGTTACGGCCAGCAGCGTGTAGATATGCCCAAGAACCACGGGCATCTTCTTGATCTTCGGGACAAAAGCTTCCAGCAGAAGGAAGGCCCCGTGGAACAGTCCCCACACGACAAAAGTCCAGTTTGCGCCGTGCCACAGGCCCGTCAGGAAGAAGACGATCACGCGGTTGAGCGCAGTCCTTCCCGTTCCCTTTCGGTTGCCTCCAAGCGGAATATAGACATAATCACGGAACCAGGACGAGAGCGAAATGTGCCAGCGCCGCCAGAAATCCTGCATGCTCGCGGCGCGGTAAGGATATTGGAAGTTTTCCTTGAAGTGGAAGCCGAACATCTTGCCGAGGCCGATCGCCATGTCGCTGTATGCGCTGAAATCAAAGTAGATCTGCATCAGATAGGCGATCGCGCCGATCCAGGAACTCAGAATATTCAGATTGGAAGCGCCTTGATTGAAGATGAAGTCCGCCGCGGCACCCATCGCGTCCGCGATCAGAACCTTTTTCGCAAGCCCGCCGATAAAGCGGCGCAGTCCAAACGCGGTCTGCCTCAGGTCGACCGTGCGCGTATCGATCTCCTCCGCGATATCCTTATACCGAACGACCGGACCCGCGATGAGCTGGGGAAAGAAAGCGATGTAGAGAAGGACCTTGGCATAATTCTTCTGTACCGGCACATCGCCGCGCCACACATCGATCACGTAGGACATCGCCTGAAACGTATAGAACGAAATGCCGATCGGCAGGCGGATCACGGGAACCGGAACCGCAAGGCCGGTCAGGGCGTTGAAGTTGGAAACAAGAAAACCGGTGTATTTAAAAACGATCAGGAATGCAAGATTGACTGCGACCGTCGCAGCCAGGATCCACTTTCGATGATGCTTGGTCAAAAGAAGCGCAAACAGATAATTCAGCAGCGAGCTCCCGATCATCAGCAAAACATAGATCGGCTCTCCGAAGGCATAAAAGATCAGGCTTGCTGCTACCAGCAAGCCATTTCTCACACCACGATTCGGTATGACCTGATGTAGGATCAGGACCACCGGAAAAAAGATACACAAAAAAACCAGAGAGCTAAAGACCATAAGACCGCTTTCCCCTAATACACTGCTGTTTCACCTTGCTGCGTCATGACATGATCAATACAGCTTCATCTCTCCCTGCTGCCAATACCAGGCAGGATCGTGAACGTCCGAATAACGGATCTTATAACATTCTTCCTTTTCATACCCGCTGAACTTGTTCAGCTCCACGTCGTACATAAACCAATCATTATCCTGATAAACCAGGATCCATCCGTGCGGGATCGAGGTTCTCATGAAATAGCCTTGGCAGTCCCTGACCTGAAGCCCCGTAGCTTCATGGATCAGGAATCCCAGAAGCGAGGCGTACCGGAAGCAGTTCCCGCCCCAGTTATCATACAGGCTTTTAGCCATGTCATCCGCCCAGGAGTCCTTCCAGACCCAGTTGCTCTGGACATGCTCATAGGTCCGGTAATAGACCATGTCGTTCGTCAGCAGCCAGTTATACAGCGCCTCGATCTTTTCCTGGTCAGTCATCATCGGCGTTGTGTACTTGTTGACGAGCTCGATCACGATGTACTTCGTTTCACACGCCCCGTTAGCGTCCAGCTTGTAGCCTTCGATGACCGTGTTTGTCTGAATGACGCCTGCTTTCGCGTAGTAGTACGCTTTGCCTACGCTGAACCATCCGTCCATGACCGCCGTCGAAGCATCGTTGAAATAGTATTTCTTGGCATTGACCGTCAGGAAAGTGCTCTTTGCGCCCCGTCCGTTTGCCTGGAAATAATAGGTCTTCCCATCAAGCGTTTTCATTGTATTCAGTACTGCCTGCCCGTTCGTCTGGAAATAATACATGTAGGAGGCAGAGCCGAACGTGACGGATTTCAATCCGCCTGTGAATGCTTTTCCATTCTTGTCAAAGAAGAAATAGAAGGTTGTCCCGTCGATCTTGACGACCTTGTATCCTGTCGTAAACGCCTGCCCGTTCGGAAGGAAATAGTAATAATCCGTTTTGCCGTTCGTCTTGAGCTCTTTGTATCCGCCCGTGTAGGCCGCTCCGTTTTCCTGCAGCAGGAAATAAGCGGTGCGCTCGCCCAGTGTAATGGACTGCATCTGATTCGTGATCGCACGGCCGTCATCACCGAAGAAATAATAGTATTTTTTGTTGTTGACCGTAACCGTCTTGTATCCGGAATGGTATCCCTGACCGTTCGGAAGGAAATAGAAATAGTAAGTCTTTCCTTCGAGCTGGACTTCTTTCAGTCCGCCCGTAAAGGCTTTGCCGTTCTCAAGGAAGTAGAAGTAATACTGTGTTCCGCCCTGCTGGAAAGCCAAATATCCATTAGTATAGGCACTGCCATCATCCTGGAAATAGTAGTAAGCACGCTTTCCGTCTACCGTCAGCGGTTTGTAGCCGCCGGTAAAGGCACTGCCATCATCCTGGAAATAGTAATAACGCGTCTGCCCTTCGACCTGAACTTCCTTAAAACCTTTGTAGAGGGAGCCGTCTTCGTTATAGAAGAACCATTTCCCGTCTTCTTCGGTAAGTCCAAGTTTGACCACGGGAGGCTCTTCCCCGCCGGAACCGGAATCGTCTCCGCTGCCGGAGTTTTCTCCGCCGGAATTCTCTCCGCCGGAAGTCTCACTGCCTTCGGAATTTTCGGAGTTTTCACTGTTCTCGGAAGACTCGCCGCTTCCGGAACTTTCACCGGAGCTCTCACCGGAGCCGGAACTTTCGCCTCCGCCTGAATTCTCAGAACCCTCGCCGTTTGGTTCACTGTTGTCCGAGCCCTCACCTTCTCCGGTCGGCTCGCTGTTTTCATTTTCTTCGCTGTTTTCGCTGCTTTCGCCTTTCCCGCCGGGCTGGCTTTCGGAAGAATCCATCGAGGATTCAGTCTGTGAATTCTCCTCAGCGTAAGCGATGCGGACACAGGACAGAACGAGGACAAACACCGAAAACATCAGGACAAACAGAAAGCCAAAGGATTTCGACGCCATATGCTTACGGAAGATCGTCTTCTTCATCAATACGGCACCTCCTCCTGCGATCCGTCGGAGTATGTAATGATCTTCACACCGTGGCCGGATCCGTCACAGTCCTCGTAGACTTCGACGCTCACGATCGTGATCTCTTCGCTGCTTTCTTCAGCCGGAGTACTGCTCTCGGTGGCTGTTGTACTGCTTTCCTGCGATGTGGTCGTGCTGCTCTCCTGTGATGTCGTTGTGCTGCTCTCAGTCGTGGTTGTTGTCGTTGTTGTCGTTGTTGTAGTAGTCGTCGTTGTGCTGTTGTCGTCCGACTCCCAATAATTGCTGTAGTAGCTCTCTTCTTCCTCTTCCTCTTCTTCGCTGGATTCTTCCTCTTCCTCCGCGAGCAGGATCTCCATCCCGTCCTGAAGAGGCGCGCTGAGGTCGACGTTGATTTCCTGATTCTCGCCGAGAGTCAAACCGGCTGCGCGAAGCGCGTCCTCGACCGTTCCGCCGTTCATAACGATATGATATTGTATCTCGTCTCCCGATTCATCATCTGTAACCAGGATCGTAACATTACTTCTTGAAAGGATCCGAACCGACAGATCTCCGGAAAGTGCCTGATCGCTCTCAAAAGTCAGAATATCGCCCTCGCTGATCGTCAGTCCGCTTTCGCTTAACAGCTCGGAAAGTGTCTTTCCTTCCACGTCTTCCAGCGCGATCTGCTGTCCCGCGATATCCAGCACCAGCGGCGTGTCCTCCTTGCGCAGAATGGTAATCACCAGATCTCCGCCAGAAAGCACCTGATTCAGATCAAAGGAGACAACATCGCCCTCCTCGATGGCGATGTCGGCATCAGCCAGTAATTCGGAAATGGATTTCCCGGAGGCATTCTCAAACGTAAATGTCTGATCATCCACCTTGATCGTGATCCGGGCCGGCGCAGCTGTCACCACATTTTCGTTTACCTGTGTCTCCGCAGGCTGCTTTCCCGGTGAAACGATCGCCCATATCCCCGCTACGCATGCCACCGCAAGCAGGGCAACCAAAATGCCCTTCCAAAAGCTCTTATTATTATCCATCTTGCTTTCCTCGCCATATGGCTATTCTTTATATTGACAGTATTTCACTTTATTATACCAGTTTATCTTGTAATTAGACAGTGTTTGTTTTTGTTTTTTGCAGTACAAAGCTCTCGCCGATCTCTCGCTTAACCCAATTTTCCAATCGTCCATTTCCAATTCACGGACTACTCCGCAGCTTTAGTACGGGTTCTTAAGGTTCACCCTATCGATTGGTTCTTTCAAGCGCCGCGTAAATGTATATTTTCTGTCAATATTATAAATTTCGTTCTTGACCAGATTGCCACGATTCAGCGATCGTATCAGAGAAATACCGAGCCAGTGCTCTGCCCCGCCCGGCAGAGATTCTTCAATGATCCAGGAGATTGCCACTTTCTCCTCTTCCGTCCAGGAGCGCTCGCCCTCTTCCGGCTCGAAAAAAGACTTTTGCAGCCATTGATATCGATGCGCACTGAATCGCATGGTATCAACGGGATCTCCGAGTTCATCGGACCAGTCGGCATGAATAAAGTCTCCGCCTTGAGGTTCCTTGAACATCGGCACTCCTTCCGTTAGATTGGGTGGATTCGATTATGAGACGCGGATCACGAAGACCACCGGCTGCAGTCCGCCCGCTTCGACCATCGTTTTCCGCATGATCTTCAGGTTGGGAGCGCTCCGGAGCTCTTTTTCAAGAAGCCTGCCCTCCATTGTATACAGGACTGCGATCCCGCCCGGCTTGACCCAGTCCGGGATCCTAATGACCAGTTCGTGGTACAGCGCAAGATTGATCTCGTGGCTCCCGACCCGGTTGCCGAACGGCAGATTCGCGAAGACTTCATCTGCTTTTTCGCGAAGCTCCAGCTTCGAAAGATCACGGTGGATCCACGTAAGATGGGGCATTCCCTTGGATTCATTGGCTCTCGCTGCTTCGAGCGCTTTGGCACTGATATCCGACCCGATCATCCCGGAGGGCTTCGCCCCGGGCACGAATGCCCGCTCGTACAGCAAGGTGCCGCTGCCGCAGCAAGGATCGAGCACGGTTGCGTTCTTTTTAAGATATGGCTTCACCAGCCACATCACGCCGGCTGCGGCGGAGGGGTGGATCGATGCCGGAATCGACTGCTTTCGATAAGCAAAGCGACGATCCTGCGCGGTAAAAAGCTTCAGGTACGCATGCGCGCGGCCTTTCTCCGAAAGGACCAGTCTCAACTCGCATTCATAATTGCCTGGCGCATTCAGAAGCTTTCCCTCAGAGGCCGCTTCGATCTTAGGTGCCAGCACGCCGGCTCCCGTCTTTCCCATCTCCAACCGGAAACGGTAAGGCGGCTCCCCTTCATGCATCGCCTTCATCGCGCCGAACAGTGCTTCCGCAAGGAGCTTTGGCGCCCGCTCATTCATTTCCACCGTCTCCCGCATCAGTGGAATCAGGATCTCCCGGTAGGATCGTACCTGCTGAAGTCTCTCCCAGTCGGTTCCTTCCACGGTGACACTGCCCGGCGCGACCCGCAGGATCTCGTCAGCGGCATTACGTGTGCGGATTTCTTCGGCCAGCGCCTCCTCAAAGCCGCGGCCAGCGACCAGCCGGCAGCGCACCTTGGGATAAGCAAAGGGCTGCAGACCGGTAAATGCATGCAAAGCGACCGCGATCCATCCGGCAAGCGCCTTCCGCAGCGCCTCCGTCTCTTCCGCGGCGTGCTTCTTCTCCGACGTATCCGCGGCAGGCGGAACCTGATAGTTTTCCAGTACCTTCTTCGCGGTGTCTGTTTTCAACGCGCCCAGTGCCAGGATCTGAGAAGGTCTTACCATCCGGACGCCTTCCTCCAAAAGTGCTTTCGCAAGCACTTCGTCCATTGCCCGGCAAACAGTCGCTCCCGCCAGCCTGGCCGCGTTTTTGCGAACTTTGGCATCTTTTGAGAGGATCAAGCTTTGCAGGGTCTCCTTAGGCAATCCGCGCAGGATCGCTTCGCGCCCGGCCTTGGTCTTGCCCTCCCTCACCAAAAAGGACAGCGCGGCTGCCTGCACCTTCGCTTCCTCACTTTTGTTTAAAAGAGCCAGCACTTCTTCCGTGCCGGCTCCTTTCTTTTTCGCTTCTTCAGGTCCGTTGGGTGAGCAAAGGACCTCGATCATTTCCCGCTCGGTCATTTTTTTCTCCCTCGTTTGACATGGCCTGCGTCCACGGAGACTGCCTGCTTATAAAAGCGCTGCGCGAAGTAAGCTGTCACGATCGCGCCTACAAAAATGATCGCGACGGAAATGCTCCAGGTGATAAGATCTACATCGCCCTTCAGGATCGTGAACGGCAGATAGAAAGGCGAGATCAAGGGGAGATACGTCGCTACGATGCCCAGAAGCGAGGTCTCGCTGACCGCGCCGGCCGCAGCGATATAGGCGGTCACAAGGGACAGGGCCGCGATAAAGCCGACAGGGAGCATGATCGAGTGGACATCCTCCTCTCGCGTTACCGCCGCGCCGCAGATCGCGTTCAGCATGGCGTACAGCACGAAACCCGTCAGCAAGCAGGCCAGGATCATCACGATCCTGCCCGGCGTGATCATGTTCAGCGTCAGTGTCATGCCCATGATCCGGTAGTGCTCGGGCACCAACCACTCAAAGCAGAGCACGCCAAAACCCATGACAATAAGGAACTGCAGCAGACCGAGAACAGCCATCGCCAACAGTTTGCCCCACAGGATCCTGCTCGGCGATACCGATGCCAGCAGGGATTCCATGATCCTCGAGGCTTTTTCGTCCGCGATCGAGGTCGCGATGGAGCCGCCGTAGTAATAGAACACGTAAAACATCAGCAAGGTCACGATCAGACCGAAGATATAGCCGCTCACATCCATCTTCGTCGCAAGCTCTACCTCGGTGGGAAGCTGGATCTCGAGAAGCTGCGTGAGGTCGCGCTGCACGCCGTAGCGCCCGAGCAGATAACTGATATACTGTCTCGAAAGCGTGTCCCTTATCGTCGTCTCGTCCATCCCGTTCAGGATGTCCCGGTTGATGATCGTCACATGCGGAACGGGCGCCTGCGCTCCGTTCCCGGGCGGCGTCACGATGATGACGGAGACATTGCCGTCGTCGGCCGCCTTGCTTTTGTATAGTTCGAGATTCCCCATGCTGCCCTGGATAAAGGTATAGCCCGGCAGCTCGCGTTTCAGCGCGGCAATGCCTTCGGGGATCTGGTTTTGTTCATCAATGTAATAACAGGTGCCGATGCGGGTCACTGCCTGTGCTTCCGCGTTCATGTAATCCTCCGCGGTCACTGCTTCCGGTCCGTTCCCTTCGCTTCCGCCGGATCGGCGCAGATTCTGGAGGAACGGGATGAGGCACAGCACCGCGATCAAAAGCAGCATGATCAGTGTGGAGATCCGGAAGGAACGCTTTCGGATCCCGCTTCTAAGGCTGAAGCCGAAGATCGTCAGGATCTGTTTCATTTCATCTGCCCTCCGATCTTCGCATGATAGATCTCCTGCAGGGAGGGCTCCCGGATCTCATATTTCGTAGGCCGGAATCCCTGAGAGAGCATGTGTTCCAGCAAGGTCGCGGCCATGTCATCGCCCTGGATCCGGTATTCCGTCTCGTCTTCCCGTCTCTCGATCAGCTCCATGCCGAAATCGATCGCTGTCGCCGTTACATCCACGTCCGCCGCCAGGACCAGATTCGTGTGCCCGTAGGCACGCTTGATCTCTCGGAGATTCCCCGAGAGCAGCGGCTTCCCATTGTGCAGGAGCAGCAGGTTGTCACAGCATTCCTCCGCCACCTCGATCTCCCGCGTCGCGATCACGATGTACCGGCCTTCCTTCGCCAGCTCCTTCATGAGATCCGTCATCTCTTCGATCACGTCCGGGTTCGCTGTCCGGAACGGTTCATCCAGAAGGATCAGCTTTGGCTCATGCACGAGCGCGCTTAAGAACAGTACCTTATCCCGCTCATCCTTGTCGAGCGTCTCCATGCTCGCCTTTTCGAGATGACCCATGTTCATCCGCTCAAGGAGTGCTTTTGCGGAGCGCCTGGCCGATCGGCGGGGCATGCCGCGAAGCGCCGCGAAATAGATCAGTTGTTCGAGCACGCCGGCTTTTCGGTACAGCCCTCTCTCTTCCGGCAGATAGCCGACCGCCAGGCTCCCCGAGAGGATCACGGAACCGTCAAAGGAGATCTCTCCCTCATCCGGTTCAGAGAGACCCAGGAGCTCCCGCATCAGCTCCGTCTTGCCCGAATCGCCTTCACCGATTATGGCAAAGATGCCGGGCTTTTTCATTTCAAAATTGACATGATCCAGCATAACACGGCTTCCGGCACGTTTATACAGATCATCGACTTTCAAAGCCATCAGGCATCCCTCCTTTCACCGTTTTCCAAATTTTCTGCGGCGCGCAGCCTCCTCAGGCAGGCTCTCCGAACCCTTTTTCCAGCAGAGCGCGGCCGCTGTCCGGATCCACATAGAGTGTCGCGTCCGGATGCATCCGCATGATCGTGGCGGGAACCATTTCCCGGATCTCGCCCAGCACGGTCTTTTCCACCGCGTCCGCCTTTGTTGCTGCGGGCACCATGCAGAAAAGCCGCTTCGCCCGGCAAAGTGCAGGTACGGTCAGGGTCAGCGCGTGCGTCGGAACCTCGCTGATCGTCTTAAAGCAGCCATCGTGGACCTGCTGCATGCGGCAGGTCTCATCGAGTGCTACGATATTAACAAGCTCCTGATCGTCGAAATGCGCGACGGCCGGGTCGTTAAATGCGATGTGACCGTTCTCTCCGATCCCAAGGAACACCAGATCCACCGGATGCTCCCGGAGGATCTTCGAATAGCGAAGCCGCTCCGCTTCGATATCCTCGGCTCCGCCATTTAAATATGAAACGGAGGCAAAGGGAACCAGATCGAAGATGTGGGCACGCAGGAAATTGCCGAAGCCCTGCGGCGCGTCCGCGTCGAGTCCGATATATTCATCCATGTGAAACGCATGGACCTTGGTAAAATCCACATCGCTCTTTGCCAGCATCTCCAGAAATTCATTCTGGGAAGGCGCTGCCGCGAAGATAACATTGACGCTCCCTTTTTCCGCGATCACTTGTTTCAGCGCGGCCGCGGCATCGCTCGCCGCCTTTACGCCCAGCGCTTTCCGGCTCTCGAAGATCTCTACCTTCAGATGTCCTGCTTTTCCAGTGCGCAGCATAGTTCTCCTCCCTCTGTCTTTAGGAAAAAAGCGGGGAAACAAGCTCCCCGCCTCTTGGTTTGTTCCTTGCCCGGCTCTCAGCCGTGAAGGCCTCTGGTCTGACGGTCCATATCCTCGACCACGATGTCGTAGATCTCTCCAAGGCTCCTGCAGTACTCCAGGACCTTCCAGGGTTCATTGGTATGGAAATGGATCTTGATCAGGTCATCATCCCCGACGGCCAGCAGACTGTCGCCGACAAAATGCTCAGTAATGTAATCAAAGATCTCATCCTCATCAAGGTCTTCTCCTTCGATCAGGAGTTGGGTATCGTAGCGATATTCCAACGTCTGTTCCGGAATCGTCATGTCTGTTCTCCTTCATTTATACACTCACCGCAAACAGCCGGACTGTTAGCGGTTGTTAACCATGATAGCACAGCCTTGCGCAATTATCAAATGATAGTTCGAAGCACAAGGCGGGCTTCCTCGTCCCACGCGGAGGTGTCCACGCGCATCAGCCAGATCACTACGACCAGCATCAGGATCGCCAGCACCTGATACAGGGAAAGCCTCAGGATCAGCTTTCGGATCATGACAGGGTCACGTCCCTCGGGCACCTCTTCCGCGTTCGCCTCGCTGCGCCGTGCGGCCAGCTGTTCAAATTCCTTCCGGTTACTCAAAGCGCAGGCCATTCCGATCCAGCTGGTCAGCAAGAACCCGCCCAGTCCGGCTACCGCGCAGCCAAGGCCGACGGTCCCGGTCAAAAGCTCGCTGTCGTACCCGCCGTCCATGACACCCACCGCCTTCAGATACACCAACAGTTCCAGTAGGCTGTAGGCAAAGGGAATCCAGACGAAGATCGTCAGAATGGTCCGAAGCTGCTTTTTCTCGCTCGGCGTGCGATCCTTCATTCCGATATCTCTCGCTCTCCTGTAGCTGCGCGAGAGCATCAGATAGCTCAGCGCGATCCCGATCAGCGATGGCAGCACGATCGTAGCGCCATCCACAAGTCCCGGTTCCGGCATATGCTTCTCCTTTCCGGCAAGATTTTGCCCTATCTCCGATCAACCCTCCCGAATGGACTCATAGATCGTTCGGCCGATCCGAGCCATACAGACTTCCGCCTCGTTTTGCGGGCTGTAGCGCTCATCCGAGCCGCCTCCCGCCGTCACGGCGTAAACGAAGCATCGTCCGCTTCGCAGCCGGATCCAGCCCGCGTCGCAGCGGACCTTGCCGTCGAATCCGGTCTTGGACCCGCTTCGGATCATTTCATCCGGCTCATCCTCATAATATTCTGCCTGCGGCAGATCCCGCAGGAACATATTCTTATATTGCTGCTTTTCCAGCATCTCATTCAGGACCTGCAGCCACGCTTCGCTGAGGATGTTTCCCGTCTCCAGCAACCGCAGATATTCCGTCAGTTCCCTCGTCGTTCCTTCCGCAAAGCAGCCGGCCTCGACCTCTTCCTGCGTCATCGCGATCCGGCGGTTCACCCCGGAGCGCACGATGCCGTATTTCGCGAGGTGCGCCCTCACCGCGCCGGCTCCGCCGACATAGGCAAGCAGCTGGTTTGTCGCTGTATTGTCGCTCACGATGATCATCAGAAGCGCCAGATCCCGCACTGTATAAGACCGTCCCGGCGTCAGATATTGGATCAGTCCTGAGCCGCCGACCCTGTCCGCTTCCCGAACCGTCAGTTCATCCGAAAGCCTGGCGCGCCCTTCCTGGCACATCTCCAGCAGTGTTCCGAGAATGAACAGTTTCCCGACGCTTGCGAGCGCCATCACCTCGTTTTCGCGGATGTCCAGCGCAAAGTCCCCGGACAGTTCGTGAAAGGAAAGCGCGATCGTTCCGTCAAAGCCAGCGAGAACTTCCTCGATACTGCGCCTAAGCGATGCCATATCCGTCGTTTTCATTGTCTGTCAGCCCATGAACCGGATCGTGTTGTACACACAGATAAGGATAATGACCGCCATCAGCCCCATAAACAGGTACTGCACGGTCTTCGAAGAGATCTTTTTGTTGATCGAACGCCCGATCATGCCGCCGGAAATACCGCCGATCACCATCACCACGAGCGCCAGCCACTCAAACTCCGGCACCTTGCCTGTAATCAGGGTGACGAGCAGGCTCGCCGCCTGGCTGAACAGGATGATGTACAGCGAGCTGTTGGCTGCCTTCTTCGTCTCCATGCTGAAGAAATAGTACAGTACCACAAGGTTGATCGGACCGCCGCCGATGCCGAGGAAGCTCGACATGACGCCAAGCAAAAGTCCCAGCACGATGCAGACCGCGGTATTCCGGACTTGTTTTCCCGGGATCTTATCCTTGAAGATCGTATATAGAAGCGTCCCTACGGTCACGATGCCAAGGCAGATCGCCTGTACCGCACCGACGCGGTTCGGGTCGGAGGAGGCAGCCTTCACGATATCGAAAAGCTGCTTTCCGGCCACGCCGCCGATCACCGCTCCGATTGCCAGCGGGGTATCGGTCTTCATGTCGACCTTCTGCTCCTTGGAGATCATGCCCTTGATAACGGAATAGCAGCTCATCGAAAGCACCATGCATCCGCTCAAAAAGCTGATCGTGGAAACACTTGCCACGTTAAACAGATCCAGTGTCGGCTTGACGATCACGCCGCCGCCGATCCCGCAGATCGCCCCGATGATCGAAGCGCCGAGACTGATGATGAAAAATGCCGCGTAAGTCCAAAAACTCATTTCTTTTCTCCTTCAATATGAGTATCCACGATCTCCTTCATGTGCGCCGCGATATCCGCGACCTTCGTATGCCTAACCGTCTCCGCGTCCATGACTTCCAGGACGTCCAGATATACATTCGTACTGCGGAAAGGCCAGCGTTTCTTAGCCGCCTCCGTGCCTTGGATCGCACAAATCGCCACCGGCTTCTTTGCCTTCTGGGCGATCTTGAAAACGCCGGGATGGAGCGTTCCCATGGGCCCGCCCTCCAGACTGCGCGTTCCTTCCGGATAGATAAAGATCGAATGATACTGATCGTCCATCAGCGCCGCTGCCTGGTTGATCGTCCGTATCGCCTTGCGCGGATCCTCCCGGTCGATGACCATAAAGCATGCCTTGCGGGAAAGCCTCCCGAACACCGGGATCTTCAGCGCGGATTCTTTGGCCACGAACGCCGGCTTCCAGTGCTTAAAAGCGGTAACCGCCGAGAGCGCGTCAAAGTTGGAGCGATGATTGCACACAAAGACCATGTTCTCTTCCGGTAACTTCTCGAGACCTCCCACATGCAGCCGGATCCGTCCGAGACGCAGCATGTTCCACGCGGACCACTCCACCAGTCTTCTGGCGAAAGGCGATTCCGTCATGTATTCCTTTTTCGGATCGATCCCCAGATCATAGACCGCGCAGATCAAGGTCCAGATAACCAGGTACAAAACAAACAGTCCGACGATCCCCAGTAAAATGTAAAGAACGATCATGCACCGACTCCTCTCGCCCTCAAAGCGCTGCCACGCGCTTTTCTATCTTATCATCTTATTATAACGAAGAGCCCTGTATGATGCAAGAAACGGGCTCCCATCCCGTCCGTTTTTTTGCGAAGGCTATAGAAAACCTGCCCGAAATATGATATCCTACGGGTGATGTAAACGCTTTCACTCATATCAGGAGTTTCTATGAACATTTACGATATTGCGGAAAAGGCCGGCGTTTCGATCGCTACGATCTCCCGCGTGATGAACGGTTCCGGGAAGGTCAGCGCCGCCACCCGCGAACGTGTGCTGAAGATCATCGAGGAGGAGAACTACACGCCCAACATCTTCGCGCAGGGTCTCGGACAGGGGACGGCACACACCGTCGGGATCCTGGTGCCGGACATCGACAATCTCTACATGTCCAGCGCGCTTTCCTGTCTCGAGAACGCCCTGACGCAGGCAGGATATCTCTGCATCCTGGGCAGCACTACCTACGCACAGGATGCCAAGGAAGCCCATGTCCGCATGATGCTCGACAAGAAGGTCGCCGCGCTGATCCTGGTAGGCTCCACCTACGCCGGCGCCGGCCGGTCTCTTGACGAGACCGACTATATTCGCGAAGCCGCGAAGACCGTGCCCCTCTTCCTAATTAATGGTCAGGTACAGGGCGATCATGTATACTGCGCGATCTGCGATGACCGCAGCGCCGCCGGTGAGGTAACTGCCGGTCTGCTAAACAACGGACGGAGGCGGATCCTGTTCCTCTCCGATTCCCATTCGTACAGCGCCCTCGAAAAACGCGCCGGTTTTGAGGCAGCTCACGAGGTCCTTTCCCTCTCGCCGGATCCCGCGCTCGATCTTCACATCCACAACAACATCGAGGAGACCCGCGCCAAGCTCCGCACCCTCTTCCCGCCGGAAAAAGGACAGGCCTTCGACGCCGTCTTCGCGGTCGAAGACGGACTTGCCATCGGCGCGCTGAAATACGCGCAGGACGCCGGCATCCGTGTTCCCGAAGAAATGGAGATCGTCGGATATAACGACTCACGCCTTACGGCTGCCTGCACGCCGGAATTGACTTCCGTGGACGGGCGCAGCCATGATCTGTGCCGCGTGACCGTGGATCATCTCGTGCAGGTTCTCGATGGCGAGACGGACGTTCCTGCCCTCACCGTCCTTCCCGGGTCATTGGTCAGCCGCGGGACGACGCAGAACTGAAACGTACATCAGAATATCCGCCACGGTCTATTGACACAAAACCGCGCCCCTTCTATAATGTAAGCGCTTACATAAAGCGCTGTCAAACACTCACGTATCCACATGCCCGAAAGTCATATATACTCAAGGAGGATCATCCAATGAAAGCATTCATGGACCAGGACTTCATGCTCTACAACGAGACTGCCAAGCATCTCTTCCACACCTATTCCGAGAAGATGCCGATCATCGACTACCACTGCCACATCTCCCCGAAGGAGATCTACGAAGACCGCCGCTACAACAATATCGCGGAAGTCTGGCTTGGCGGTGAGAACCCGGACGGTACCTACTTCGGAGACCATTACAAATGGCGTCTGATGCGCTCCAACGGAACCCCCGAGCGCGTCGTGACCGGCAGCGCCGATCCGTACGACAAGTTTGTCGCGTTCGCCAAGACCCTTGAAATGGCGATCGGCAACCCCATGTATCATTGGTCCAACCTTGAGCTCCACAAATATTTCGGGATCACCGAGCCTCTGACCGTCGAGAACGCGAAAGAGATCTGGGACAAGACCACCGACATGCTGCAGAACGATCCGTCCCTGACTGTTCGCGGCATCATCCGTCAGTCCGGTGTCCACTATGTCGGCACGACCGATGACCCGATCGACACCCTTGAGTGGCATGAAAAGCTTGCTGAGATCAAGGATCTCGGCTTCCAGGTCTGCCCGTCCTTCCGCCCCGACAAAGCTGTCAACATCACCAAGCGCGGCTGGAGGGAATACATCGAAAAGCTCGGTAACTGTGTCGGCCGCAAGCTCGAGAGCGCCAAGGATGTCTGCGATGCCCTGAACGAGCGCATCGACTTCTTCAAGGCGCACGGCTGCAAGGCTTCCGACCATGGTCTGGACTATGTTCCGTTCCGTCTGTGCCCGATCGAAGAGGCCAATGCCATCTTTGCCAAGGCCATGAACGGCGAAACCCTTACCGCACAGGAAGCTGAGAAGTATCAGACCACGATCCTCCTTTCCCTCGCGAGAAAGTACCATAAGGAAAACATCGCGATGGAGATCCATTACTCCTGCACGCGTGACAACAACCGCCGCATGTTCGAGCTCGAAGGTCCTGACACCGGCTTTGACATGATCAAGAAGTCCACCTGCGGCGACGAGCTCGCTCAGTTCTTCTCCGAGCTTGACTATACGAATGAACTTCCGAAGACGATCGTCTTCTCCCTTGACCACAACGACTTCAACCAGATCACGACCTGCATCGGCTGCTTCCAGTCCGACGAAATGCCCGGCAAGATCCAGCTCGGCGCGGCCTGGTGGTTCCTGGATACGAGAGACGGTATGGAAGAACAGATGAAGGCGCTTGGCAACCTTGGCCTTCTCGGCAACTTCATCGGCATGCTGACCGACTCCCGCTCGTTCCTGTCCTACACCCGTCACGATTACTTCCGCCGCATCGCCTGCAACCTGATCGGTCAGTGGGTCGAGAACGGCGAGTATCCGAACAACGAAGCTTCCTTAAAGAAGATCGTCGAAGGCATCAGCTACAACAACGCGGCGCGCTATTTCGGGATCGAATAAGTACACTTTAACCCGTCCACTTCCGTAACAAGAAACCACACTTTTACTCTGCTTTGCGGGGAAAGGAAAATCCATCATGGCAAATCTGCTCAACTATGAAGTTCTGAAAGAGTCCGGCTACAAAGGCTATGTCCTTGAAAAGGCACCCGTCAAGGTGCTGCAGTTCGGCGAAGGAAACTTCCTCCGCGCGTTCGTCGATTACTTCTTTGACGTATCCAACGAGAAGGCTGACTGGAACGGAAAGGTTGCCCTGGTGCAGCCGATCCACGGCGGTCTGACCCACATTATCAACGAGCAGCAGGCACTCTATACGCTGTACCTGCGCGGCTCCGAGAACGGTGAAAAGGTCAACCAGCGCCGCGTCATCTCCGTCTGCGACGCCTGCTACAACCCCTATGACGCAGCAGATTGGGCGAAGGTCGTCGAAATCGCGACCTCCGATGATCTCGAATACGTCACCTCCAACACCACCGAGGCCGGTATCGTTTACGATCCGGACTCCACGATGGATCAGCAGCCGCCTCATTCTTTCCCTGCCAAGCTGGCGGTGCTCCTTTACGAGCGCTTCAAGGCAGGCAAGAAGGGTCTTGTCATCCTCTCCTGCGAGCTGATCGACAATAACGGTAAAGAACTGCAGAAGGTCATCGAGCATCACATTGCCGACTGGGGTCTTGGCGACGATTTCCTTGCCTACATCCGGAACGACTGCCTGTTCTGCTCCACGCTGGTCGACCGTATCGTTCCCGGCCGCATCCGCGACGAGAAAGAGGTTGCCGAGCTCGAGGCGCTTCACGGCTACAAGGACAACCTGCTCGATGTCGGCGAAGTCTTCGGGGTCTGGTACATCGCGGGACCGGCATGGCTCGAGGAAAAGCTTCCCTTTAAAAAGGCCGGTGTCAACGTTCATGTCGTTCCTGATGTCGCGCCCTACAAAAAGCGTAAGGTCCGCATCCTGAACGGCGCCCATACCGGTTTCGTTCTTGGTGCTTACCTTGCCGGTTTCAACATTGTCCGCGACTGCATGCACAACGATACCGTCCGCGGATTCATGAACAAGATGCTGAACGAGGAAGTCATCCCCTGCCTGCCGCTTGACAAGGCTGACTGCGAAGCTTTTGCCGCCGCTGTCACCGACCGCTTCAACAATCCGTTCGTTGACCATCAGCTGATGAGCATTTCTCTGAACTCCACCTCCAAGTGGAAAGCCCGCAACATGCCCTCCTTCCTTGAGTACATCGAGAAGTTCGGCTGCCTGCCGAAGGCTCTGACCATGAGCCTCGCCGCCTACATCGCGTTCTATTCATCCGACGTACAGCGCCGCGAAGATTCCGCGCTGATCTGCAAGCGTCCTGCCGGCGATGAATACGCGGTCCAGGATGATCCGTGGGTCCTTGATTTCTACTATGAGCATCGCGAAGACAGCGATGAAGCGCTTGTCAAGGCAGTGCTTGCCAACGAGCGTATGTGGGATCAGGATCTGAACCAGATCGCCGGTCTTACCGACGCGGTTACCGCTGACCTCAAGCTCATCCACAAGGAGGGCGCCGAAGCCGCTTACGCTTCCGTCCTTTAATTCGCTTCTTTGAATCCGCGATAAAGGAGCAAACGCACGCGCTAAACAGCACGGTGCGTTTGCTCCGGAATAGAGGTTACTATGGAATTAATTCATATCCATCCGTCGGATAATGTGGCGGTTGCGCTGACAGGTCTTACCTGCGGCCAGTCCTACGACCTCGAGGGTACCAAGGTTACCCCCATCGAGGACATCACACGCGGACATAAGGTTGCCCTGAAGCCGATCCACGCCGGTGAGCCGATCATCAAATACGGAAACACGATCGCGATCGCGACCGAGGACATCCCGCAGGGTGCCTGGGTCCACACGCACAACGTCCACACCAACCTCTCCGAGGGCGGCGAATACTATTACGACCACCAGGTCTACGACCTTCCGGAAGTCGCTCCCCGTACCTTCAACGGGTATCTGCGCAAGGACGGTCGAGCCGCGATCCGCAACGAACTGTGGATCATCCCGATCGTCGGCTGCGTGAATGGCATTGCCAAGCAGCTGGTAGAGGAAAATCAGGATCTGGTGCAGGGATCGATCGATGGCCTCTACTATTTCCCGCATCCGTTCGGATGCTCTCAGCTCGGTGACGATCTGGCGCAGACGAAGAAGCTTCTCACCGCGCTCGTGCGTCATCCCAACGCGGGCGGCGTGCTCTGCCTTGGCCTTGGATGCGAAAACCTTGTTCTCTCCATGTTTAAAGAAGCACTGGGCGAGGACGATGAGGCCCGCGTCAAGTTCCTGATCTGCCAGGAAGGTCAGGACGAGATCCCGGAGGGCAGCCGTCTCTTGAAAGAACTCGCTGCCTACGCGTCCGGTTTCCATCGTCAGCCGATTCCGGCCAGCGAACTTGTCATCGGTATGAAGTGCGGCGGCTCTGACGGACTTTCCGGCATCACGGCCAACCCCACGGTCGGCCGCTTCTCCGATCGCCTGATCGCGCTCGGCGGCTCCACGGTCCTGACCGAAGTCCCCGAGATGTTCGGCGCTGAGAATATTCTGTTCTCCCGCTGCGAGACCCAGCAAGTCTTTGAGAAGGCTGTCGACATGGTCAATGATTTCAAAGAATACTTTGTCAGCCACGGCCAGGTCGTCTACGAGAACCCGAGCCCCGGCAACAAAGCGGGCGGCATTACGACCCTTGAAGATAAATCCTGCGGCTGCGTCCAGAAGGGCGGCAGCGCCCAGATCGTCGATGTGCTCCGCTATGCGGAACCTGTCACGAAGAAGGGGCTGAACCTTCTCTCCGGACCCGGCAACGATCTTGTCAGCGCCACCGACCTGACCGCCTGCGGCGCCCACATGATCCTGTTTACCACCGGCCGCGGTACGCCTTTCGGCGCGCCGGCGCCGACCGTCAAGATCTCCACTAACACGGCGATCTACGACCTAAAGCCGAATTGGATCGATTTCAATGCCGGCACGGTCGCGGATGGCAAGGAGAGCCTCGACGAGGCAGCCGACCGTCTGCTCGACTATGTGCTTTCCGTCGCTTCCGGTGAAGAGACCAACGCGGAAAAGCACGGCCGCCGCGAGATCTCGATCTTCAAGGACGGCGTCGTTCTTTAACCACAGTCCATCGGATCGGCATTCCTTTGCGAAGAATGCCGATCCGTTTCGTATATCATCCTGATCAAACGCAAGGAGGCTCTTATGCAGCTTGGAATTAGGCTCCACGATGTCAACAGCAAAGAAGACGCGGCGCTCCAGACGATCGAAGCGCGCGCGAGGAAAGCGCGCGAGGAAGGTTTTGCCTGTGTCCATCTCGCGCTTCAGAAGGTCATCAAGGGAGTTACTTTTGATGACGCGGCCCTGACCGAGGGACTGGCCTGCCATGTCCGCCGTGTTTTCGCAACGGAAGATCTGGATATCGCCGTTCTGGGCTGCTATCTGAATCTGGCAAATCCCGATCCCGAAAAGCTTGCTGAGATCAAGAGCCGCTACTATGCTCATCTCCGCGTGGCTTCCCTGATGGGCGCCTGCATGGTCGGAACCGAGACCGGTGCCCCGAACTTAGGCTACAAGTTCGAGCCCGCCTGCCGCTCCGATGAAGCGCTGGAGACGCTGATCCGCAATCTGGCGGATGTGGTCGAGGTCGCGGAACGCTACGGTGTCACGATGGCGATCGAGCCCGTCCGCAAGCACATCGTCTACGATACGGACCGTGCTGTGAAAGTCCTCAAGGCCATTGCCAGCCCGAACCTTCGGATCATCTTTGACCCGGTCAACCTGCTCGACGTCGACAACGTGGACGATCGGGAGCGGGTCATCGGCGAGGCAATGGACAAGCTCTGCGACAAGATCGCGATGGTCCACATCAAGGACTTTGTCCGCGGGGAGGTTAACGGGCGCCCGGAACTTATCAGCGTTGCCGCCGGCACCGGTGAAATGAGCTACACCGAGATCCTGCGTTTTATGAAAGCGCGCAAGCCCTTCATTCATGCCTCGCTCGAAAACACGGTGAACGAAAACGCCGTCGCCTCCCGCGAGCTGATCCAGGGGATCTACGATGCCCTGTGATTCTCTTTCATCCCAATAGAAACGAAGCTGTCAGCATGATCTCATGAAAAAAGGACGTGTGAAGTTCACACGTCCTTTTGTTTGGCTGTTCCTGCCTGTTAATTCGAATATTCGATCCGGTAATTCCATTCCAGCGTGACGATGCCATAGCCCTCGATATACTGAGTAACATACAGCGTACAGCTGTGATTGACCCCATCGTTCATCGTATAAGGGATCAGCAGCTGGAAGTCATGGATCTCTCCCTCGTAGACGATCTCTCCGTCTGTCCCGTAGACACTGCCGTTTATCTGCGAATCCGTCAAACTGACAGCATCGACCGGGATGAGCTCCCCATCCGCGATCATCATGACGCTGATGATACCGGAATCCTCAGTTACCAGCTCCGGCTGATTATAGACGACTCCGCCGTCATCGCCGTAAATACTTGTGCTCCAGACGAAGGTCTGCGGATTTCCAAAGCCGGTTGCTTCCGTTGAATCGTCGTAGTACGACCACCATGGGGTCTCGGCCGCAATACTGTTTTGCGTAAAGACCCGCTCTTCCCCGCTTTCCGCGTCACCGAGCATCATGCGGACCACGACCTGCACGTCAAACGGGAAAGTGCCCGCCGCGTCATAGTAAGCCTGATTCTCATTGTAGAGATGTTCGGTAGTAAAGCTGATGATGTACTTCTCCGAAAGGTTCTCCACCGTGTCCGCGAAAGCCATGGTCCCCGTCTCCGGATCCCAGTACTCGACCGATACCGGCAGTACGACATCGTCTGTATTCGCGAACGTGATATAGCCCGTGATTTCCGATGCCATGCCTACGACAACGATATTGCAGGAAGGCTCCATGTAAGCCATGCTGCTCTCCGTGGTCTCGGTGCTGCTTTCAGTGCTGTTTCCGGTACTGCTTTCGTTGCTGCTTTCGGTTCCGGACTCGCTGCCGCCCTCGGAAGTCTCAGAGCTCTCGCTGCCCTCCGTCTGTGCCTGATGTTCTTCATCCCGGTGGGCGATCTTTGTGATCGTGACCCCGATCGGCACATAGCTGCCTGAGTGCTTGCGCTCCGCCGTTGAGACAGCGCCCGTTTCCGTTCCTCCAAATCCCGCGTACAGCGCGAGGATCATCGTCAGAAGCATCACATAGAAGCGGGAAGAACCCTTCCGTTTAGACCGCATCGGATCCGCGCCCGGCTCGATAATGTCAGGCCCCGTCTCCGGGAACTCCGGAGGCGGCGTAGAAAACTCAAGCGATGGATCCGCCGCTTTCATCTCCGGAGGCACGCCGAATTCCTGCTCTTCCAGATTTCTCGCCATTTTTGCTCCCCTGTCTTATTTCTGATGAACGTCGACCTGCGGGAACGGAACCTCCACGCCTGCCTTGCGGAATTCAAGGAACAGCTCGCGGTTCAGCACACGGCTTCCCGAATAGATGTTTTTATCCTCGACTTCCACCACGAATTTCAGATTCACGGACGAATCCGCCAGCGCGTCCACGCCAAGATAGACCGGCGGTGTGACCATGATGTCTTCATGGCGGTGATAAATATCCTCCATCATCTGGGGGAAATGCGCTTCGAGCGCCTCCAGGTCGGTCTCGTAGGGGATCCCGATCGTGGAAAGTGCCTTGGAAGAATGATCCGAACGGTTCAAAATGTTGGTCATGGACGAGTTGTTGACGATCTTGACATTGCCGCCGGCATCCTCGAGGCAAGTGGTCCGAACCCCGATCTCGGTTACGATACCGCGGAATCCGTCGACCTCGATATAGTCGCCAACGTTGTACTGGTTTTCGAAGATCATAAAGATGCCGGTCACAAGGTCAGCGATCAGGCTCTCCGCGCCGAAGCCGATGATCAGCGCGATCACTCCGACACCGGCGACGATCGTTCCGACATCCGCGCCCAGGATCGACAGCCCCCAGCAGATAACGACGATCGCGGTCACATAGCGCAGCGCGCTTGTAAACAGAGAGATCAATGTCTGGTTGCGATGGCGCTTCGGTTGGATCATGGTCAGGATCCAAAGGATCAGGTTTTCCAACGCCAGCACGAACAAAACCATGATCGCCAGTCTAAGGAGCGCTGCCGGGTTTAACTTAATGCCGGAAAACAGACTTTCCGCTGAAGTAAACAGACCCGTCCCGAAGCCAACACCTGTAATCACGCCCAGCACGACCAGAAAGATGATCAGCCGAATGACCGGTTTCATTTTTTTCTTTTCCATTTTCGTTAACCTCCATGATCCGGATATATGATCCTGATGTTCCTATTGTACTGAAAAATTGCACTTATGCAACATCCAAAAGAGGACTCGTCAGCCGATCCGCCTTTGATCTTATTTTCGGTTGATCCAGTCGACCCGTCCCGCCACTTCGGGTGTTTCAAAGAAGCGAGCCGTCAGGTCCCGCCTCGTATCGTTCCACTTGTCAAAACCTTCCGGCGCGATATGCGGACCGATCTCACAATCCTCGTATACCGTGATCCCATAATCCCGCCAAGGCCGGGCCAAATAGATGCTGCCCTTTGCTACCCCCTCTTCACACGTCAGGCGGCAGCGGCGGAAAACGATCCCTTCCGTCTGGGAAAGGCTGTGCGAAGGCGCTGAGATATAACCGATGTTCCGCTCATCCTTCAGGGATCGGAGCTCACATTCCACAAACAGCGCGTTTCCGCTGCCGAAAATGAAATCGACCGTCCCCTCGATCAGGCAGTTACGGAAGGTCTGCTTAAGCATCCGCCCCTCCCGCAGATCATCGGTCAGAAATCCATCATAGCGCTCGATCAGGTCCGGCGGCAGCGGTCCGACGAACAAGGTATCCTGCGTCGAGGTGAGCCGGCAATCCTCCATTTGAAAATCATCGCCGTAGACCGTCAGCGCCACCTCCTGCCCCTTGACCTCCGGGTGAAACGCATCGTTCACGATCGCCAGGTCTTTTATCGTCACATGATCCGCGCACACCGCGACGGTCCATGTACGAAACGTCACAAGCTCGCAGCCGCTTTCATCCTTTTTTAACGCATAGTCATCCCATACGATGACGGTTTTCTCCCTGCCGGCACCCTGGATCGTCAGTCCTTCGGTGCGGATCTTCACTTTTTGCCGGTAGACTCCCTCCGCAAGACGCACAGACGCGCCACGCGGCGCTTCATCAAACGCTTTCTGCAGGTCATCTGCGGGGGTCAGACAAATCATGTTCATCGGTTATCCTTCCTTATATAAATATGTCACGGAAAATTATATCACAAATCGTCCCCGATCTGTCTATCCGTGAATAAAATGTCATAAAAAGTCCTTCAAGGAACATGTCGCTTTTGTGCATAAAGTTTATTGTTTTTGCTATGTAAAAAATGTCCTCAAAATTTTACAATAAAGACACGATTTTTACTGAAACTATGCCCGAAAAATCCCATATCACCGCAAAAGGAACGCCATGAATCCTCACTTGACCCTCAAGCAATACCGTAACCTGGACCTGTTCCTCTTCGCGGTGATGTTGCTTTTATTCGAGTGGATCATTCGTTCGGCCGCTTCGAGGTGGTTCCCCGGTCAGCCCTATACAGTCTCGCTTGTGGCTGCCATCACCGTCATCGTCATGATGCGCTGGGGGCCGTGGGCCGCCATTCACGCCGCACTCGGCGGCTGGCTCTACTGCGCCGCTTCTTCGGCCGAGCCGCGCCACTATCTGATCTACATGGCGGGCAACCTGTTCGCCCTTCTCTCTCTGATCCTGCTGAAGACCATCGGTCCCAAAAAGATCAGAGACAACGTACTTCTCTCCCTGGTCTTCGCAGAGGCTACGCTGCTGTTTATGCAGTTTGGGAGAGCGCTGATAGCACTGTTATTAGGCTCCAAACTGTCCGAATGTCTGGCGTTCTTTACGACAGATGCCCTTTCCGGACTGTTTACAGTGGTCCTCGTCTGGATCACCCGTCGTCTCGACGGTATATTCGAGAACCAAAAAACATATCTTCTTCGTATCCAACAGGAGCAGAAAGAAGAAGAGGGAGGCAATTGATGAAAGAAAAAGCAGCGGATTTCCTCATTCTGGATGAAGCCACCGGAAAGTACCGCGAAGACCCCGAGCAGGTAGTCAGAGATGATGTTGAAAAACATTACTGGCTGCATGTCGGACGCACCATCCTGAAGGACTGGCGTCTGTACATCATGCTGATCCCGATGCTGCTGGTCTTCCTGTTCTGGCGCTACTTCCCGATGTATGAGCTGCTCGGAAGCTTCAAGGTTTCCGACGAGGTCAAACCGGTCTCACAACAGCTGTTCTCCGGTTTCTCGTACTTCAAGCGTCTGCTGGTCGGCGGCGACGGTCTTTCCACCGAATTCTGGAGAGCTCTGCGCAACACCTTCCTGCTGAGCTTCTACGGTCTGTGCTTCGG
>JAEEGL011074909.1_pt1 | contig 32341 bp, 33 predicted proteins | sample 9134231 | NCBI WGS metagenome assembly JAEEGL01 (sample SAMN16246548, study PRJNA631951) | gut metagenome | biome: gut microbiome; feature: rumen; material: fiber-attached | host: Bos | place: Iran: Karaj | collected 2018-10 | reverse complement strand
GTATAGTATGCCCCCCGTTATGGAAAGGGCACGTCATTGCGGCAGGCTTGTTATGGCACATATCGCGACCAATATCAAAACCCTATTGCGCCCCCGCGGCAAAAAAACTGCGGATCTGCCTTTTTTTGCCCATGCAGCAGGGTCTGGATGCGCTCCGTGCCCCCGTTGCCTGGCGCAGGATGCCCGGAGGATGTCCGCGTGAGAGAGACTTCCGGGACCCCTGCCCCCTCCGCTGAGGAAGGTGGTGTGATGATGCCTCTGGCCGGAGGCGCCCGGTCTGATGCCGGCGCAGCACCGGACGACAGCCCGTCCGCTGTCCTCCAGGGCGATGCCCAGGACATCGAGATCCTTCCTCCTGAAGACGCAATGGATCTCGATGACGGCGACATGCTGGAAGATGACGCCATCGACGAGTCGAGCAACCTTCCTGCCCTTGCTTCGGAAAGGCTGCCCAGCATCCCTTCCCGGGACGGTCTTCATGCCTACCTGCAGAAGATCAACAAATTCCCCATGCTCGCCCCCGAGGAAGAAACGCAGCTCGCCCGGCTCGTGCGCGACCACAATGACCCCCAGGCGGCATTCCGGCTCGTATCCTCCCATCTGCGGCTGGTCGTGCGCATCGCCCTCGATTTCCAGCGCCGCTGGATGCAGAACGTGCTCGACCTCATCCAGGAAGGCAACGTAGGCCTGCTCCGTGCAGTGAACAAGTTCGACCCTGACAAGGGCATCAAGTTCTCCTACTACGCGTCGTTCTGGATCAGGGCGTACATCCTCAAGTTCATCATGGACAACTGGCGCATGGTGAAGATAGGCACGACCCAGGCGCAGCGCAAGCTGTTCTACAACCTGAACAAAGAGAAGCAGAAGCTCCTCCAGCAGGGGTTCGATCCCGATTCAGCCATGCTTTCAGAGCGGCTCGGCGTTTCCGAAGACCAGGTGATCGAGATGGAGCAGCGCCTCGATTCCAGCGACGTTTCGCTTGATGTCCCCGTGAGCGACGAAAGCGGCAGCGCATCCCGGATGGACTTCCTGCCTTCGCAGGATGTTGCCGCCGAAACGCATATCGCCGGCGCCGAGATGTCGGACATCCTGCATGCCAGCCTTGAGAAGCTCATCCCCAGCCTTTCCGAAAAAGAACTTTTCATCCTGCGCCGGCGGCTGCTTTCCGACGAGCCCATGACCCTGCGCGAGATCGGAGAGCATTACCACGTGACGCGCGAACGCGTGCGCCAGCTGGAAGTGCGGCTGCTCGAAAAGCTCAAGGCGCATCTCAAGACGGACATAAAAGATATTTCAGAAGACTGGATCGATCCATAAACCTCGTGAGCGAGCAATGCGTTACCTATCCACCGGAAGGCGCGACCGTGCATCTGCAAGGCTGACATGCCGCCTTCCCATGTTCACCGCAGCCCTGTGCGTATTCTTCCTCTCCGCAGGCTGCACCTCTGCCGGAACGGGGATGGCTTCGGAAGAGCCCTTTGCCCCTGCCCTGCGCGCTTCGGGGGATGCCAGCGTCCCGCTCGCGTCCCCGGGTGCAGAACTTATCTATGCCCAGATCGTCCTCAGCCAATCCATGGTCCGCAACGATCATCGGGGCGTGCTCGAAATGGCCCGCATCATTGCCGGCAGCAGGGAATTTTCCTCCGCCCAGGCCACGGCCGTCATCGACGCCTCGGCATGGCTCGTCGCCAACGGCCACGCCGCTGAAGCTGAAGAACTGCTTGAAGTCGCATCCCAGCGCCTCCACGATGATTTCAACCTGCTTGCCATGCGCGCCGACCTCCGCATGCAGTCCGGAAAGAACCAGGAGGCTCTGGCCCTTTTGCGTGAGTTCACCAGCCGCCATCCAGAAAACATGAAGGCCAAATCGGCGTTGGCGACCGTCATGATCCGCTGCGGCCAGGTCAAGGAAGCGCTGAAGATCCAGGACAGCATACCCGAAAGCGACTTTACGCCGGAGATGCGCTTTGCCTACGCCCAGGCCCTGCATATCGAGGGCGACATGGCAAACGCCGAAAAGCAGCTGCGCATCGCGCTGCAGGCCAAGCCCGACTATGCCGAAGCCATGACGCTGCTTGCCCTTACGCTGGAACGCTCCAAGCGTTATGCCGAAGCAGAGGATCTTTACGAAAAGATCCTGGAGCTGGACGAAGACAACAGCAGCAGCCGCCTCCTGCTCCTGCGGCTCTACCTGTTGGAAGGAAAGATCGACAGCGCCGTGCAGGCCGTGCTTTCGTCGGGAGAGCCCGTCAAATTCGCGGCGTCCGCCGCATCCATCGCCATGGAGGAAAAAAATTTTTCCGCCCCGGTACGCTTTCTCGAACAGCTTGAGAAGCGCAGGGAATTCGCCCCGGAGCTCTATTTTTACCACGCCTCGCTCTTGTATGAGCACAGGAACGACGCTGAAAGCGCCCTGAAGCTCCTCGACAAGATCCGCTACGGGGATGAGAGCTTTGTGTCCGCGACGAAGCTGAAGATCCAGATCCTGCTCGACAAGCATTCCGCCGGTGAAGCCTACGCCCTGCTCGACAGGCTCATCGAAGCCCACCCCGGCGATATCGCGCCCCTGATACTTGCAGGGGATACCTATGCCCGCCAGAAAGATCACGCGGCTGCAGAACGCTTCTATGCCAGGGCGCTCGAGATCGAACCGGATCAGAACTATGCCATGTATCAGCTGGCCTATCAGAAAGAGCTCCAAGGGCTCCATGACGAGGCCTGCGCCATGATGGAAAACATCATCAGGCAGCATCCCGACAACGCTCTCGCGCTCAATTACATCGCCTACTACCTTGCCGAACACGGAACGGAACTCGACAAAGCCCTCGACTACGCCGCCCGTGCCGCAGACCTCGAGCCCCAGGCCGACTTCATCCTCGATTCCCTGGCATGGGTGCATTATCAGCGGAAGGAATATGAGCAGGCATGGAAAGTCATGCAGCGGGCGCATATGCTGCACTTCCTTTCCAGCGAACATGATCCCGTCCTGCTCGAACACTATGGCGACATCGCCGCCGCCGCAGGGGAATGGGCTCCTGCACGCAAGGGCTGGCAGGAAGCGCTCGAACTCTTCCGCCGGCAGGGGCAGGCTGACGATGAAGCCCGCGTACGCGGCAAACTGGAGAAGATGGAATGAAACTGCTTTCGCTTGCCTTCCCTGTCCTGCTTGCCGCCCTGATCTCGTCAGGATGCGTCAGGACGCAGCCTCCTGTTGATATGCACCGCGAGAGCGCATGGTCGGCCTTCCAGGCGGAAGCTGCAGGCTCCCCCGTGACCCTGTCACCAGCAAAGGACGTCCTTTCCGGCAGCATACGCTTCGGCCTCCCGCAGGACACGCGCCGCGTGACCTACATGCTCTGGCCCATCCACGCGCAGGAAAACAGCCGGGGCCTTCCCGGACTTAGGCTCGAAGTGAACGCAGGGGCAGGCCCCTCCGTGTGCAGCGCGCTCTGGCAGAGCGGCCGCATCACGCTCCTGCTGCATCAGGAAAAGCAGGCATGGACGTGCAGGGATTCCCGTGAAAACCTGGGAAAGCTCCTCGGCATCTCTCTTCCGCTCGAACTCCCCCGCATATACGCATTCCTCTGCGGACGTTCCTATTCCGCCCTCGGGAAGCCGTCCCCGGTCTCCGGCACCGGAGGTGCTTCCTTTGCTTTTGGCAGGGATGCGCTTGTCAGCCGGATCACGCTGCGTCCCGATGGCTCTCCCGTACAGCTCCAGACATGGGATGGCTGGGATGTGGATGTGGATTACGGCGATGACCGGCTTCCCTCCCGGCTGGACGGGAAGCTCAAGACCCCTGACGGCGACCTGCGCTTCCTCCTCCTCGTGAAAGGCCGTGCGCCCCTGAACGCAGCGCAGCCGCCTGCGGGGCTTTCCATACCGGCCGGTTACAGCATCCGTGAACTGGATGACTGACCTTTTTTCAACCTGCAAAGCATGTACGGAGATGCAATGAAACGTATTTACATCGCTTCGGATCACGGCGGATTCAACCTCAAGTCATTCTTGGCAGGCTACCTCAGGGAAAAAGGTCATGACGTATTCGACCTTGGACCATCCGATCCGGCGAGCTGCGACTACCCTGTCAAGGCCAAGGCTGTCACCGATGCCGTCCTGGGATGCGAAGAATCCGTCGGCATCCTCATTTGCGGCACAGGCCTGGGCATGAGCATGGCGGCGAACAGGGTCCGCGGCATACGCGCGGCGCTCTGCACGACGGAATTCCATGCAAAATTTGCCAGGGCGCACAACAATGCCAATGTCCTGTGCATGGGAGAACGCGTGACAGGCCCGGGCCTGGCTGCGAGCATGGCGGACATCTTCCTGGAAACGCCCTTCGAAGGCGGCAGGCATCTGCGCAGGATCACCATTTTCAACTGACCCACAGCATGATGCGCGGCCCATGGCTGCAGCCATGGGCCGCAGCTTTCCCCTGCCATGACCAAGGTGCGCGAATTCTACATCTGCCGGAACTGCCATGCGCAAAGCATGCAGTGGCATGGGCAGTGCCCCCGGTGCCGCGAGTGGAACACCCTTGTTCCTGCCCAGGGCGTGCCGCGCGCAGCCGGGCGTCCGCCTTCGCCGCAGGGCACGCCCGGGATCATCCCCCTCGCCGACGCCCCTTCCCAGGCGCCTCATGGGTTCAGCACCGGCTGCCAGCCCCTGGACGGCCTGCTGGGGGGCGGCTTCATGCCCGGAGCCTCCTTGCTCATCTCTGGAGAGCCTGGCATCGGGAAGTCTACCCTTCTCCTGCAGCTTGCCGGTTCTGCTGCCCGCGAAGGCAAGACCGCGATCTACGCCAGCGGTGAGGAAACGCTTTCCCAGGTGCGATCGAGGGCGGAAAGGCTCGGCGTGCTGCATCCGCGGCTCCTGGCCGTATCCACCACGCGCATGGAAGACATCCTGCCCAGGCTGGAAGCCGGCGGCTCCCCTCCCGACCTGCTCATCATCGACTCCGTGCAGACCATGTCTGCCGAATCGGCAGAAGGACTGCCCGGGAATGTCACGCAGGTACGCGCCGTATCCGGTGAACTCGTCAGCCGTTGCAAGCATTGCGGCACTGCGCTCGTTCTCGTAGGCCATGTGACAAAAGACGGTGTGCTCGCAGGCCCAAGGCTGCTGGAACATCTTGTCGATACCGTGATCTCCCTGGAAGGCGACAGGAAAGAGAGCTACAGGCTGCTCCGCGTCCTGAAAAACCGCTTCGGTCCGAATCAGGAGCTCCTGTTGTTCCGCATGGAGCGCAGAGGGATGGAACTCATCGAAGATCCTTCCACGCTCTTCCTGGGGACCCACGACCCTTCCCTCAGCGGCACTGCGCTGGTGATGACCATGGACGGGCAGCGGCCCTTCGCCGTCGAGATACAGGCCCTGGCCGCCAAAAGCTGGCTGGCCGCGCCCAGGCGCGCCGCCCTGGGCTTTGATGTCAACCGCCTCTACATGCTTCTTGCCGTCATCGAAAAGCGCCTGCGCATCAATTTTGCGCAGGCGGACATCTACGCCAAGATCGGCGGAGGCATCAGGATGCAGGAGCCGGGGCTGGACCTTCCCCTCGTTGCCGCCATCCTTTCATCCTACTATGACAAGCCGCTCCCTGAACGCTGCATCCTCTGGGGAGAGATCGACCTCAACGGGCAGATACGGGCCGTCCACGGGCACGACATCCGCATGAACCAGGCAAAGAAGCTGGGCTACGCGCCCATCATCTGCCAGAACAAGGATCATACAGGTCCGATCGGCAGCCTCGCCGACCTGCATTCGTTCCTGTTCAGGCGCACGTGACCCTTGTTCCGCAAGGCATCATCCCCAGTAAAGGCAGATCCACTCATCCTGTTCCGCGCTCCCTTCTTTCGTGGGATCTGTGGCGGCAGACGGGCATGAGATCTTTCCGGGCACGCCCAGGGGGGCATAGGCTTTCAATAATGCCGGCAGCTGGCACTGCAGGAACCCCGAGAGCACCAGGCATCCGCCCGGACGCATGAGGTCCATGAGCGGCCCGGCCATCTCCACGAGGGGGCCGGCAAGGATATTGGCGATGACAAGGTCGAATCGCCGGCCGGCAAGGACTTCGGTGCTGCCTTCGGTGAACGCCACCCCTTCCGTCCCGTTGAGGACGGCATTTTCCCGTGCGTTGCTGATGGACAAGGGATCGATATCCACCCCCACGCCATGCAGCTCCATTTTGGCGCAGGCTATGCTCAGGATGCCGGACCCCGTCCCGACATCGGCGAAATCCATGCCCGCGCGTATCGACCCGGAACGCATCAGCCGTGTCATGGCATCCAGGCACATGGTCGTCGTGGGATGGTGTCCCGTGCCAAAAGCGGAGCGTGGTTCGATGATGATGCGGCACGCGGCGTCTCCTCCGGCAGGCTCATCGGCAAGCCATGGGGGGACGATGCGGAAGCATCCCGCATCCACAGGAGTGAAAAAGGCGCGCCATTTTTCCTGCCAGTCGACATCAGGCAGTTCCGTGAACTCCACCCGGGAGCCGGGGACGAAACGCTCCAGTCCATCGCGCAGGGCCTGCAGTCCTTCCATGGTCTCCGACGTGACCTTGAGCAGGTGGTCGCCGTTGGGCAGGGATTCTTCTTCCCAACCCTGGGGAGAGTTGACCGAAACCAAAGCTTCCGCTAAAGGAAAGCAGTCTTCATCCACGATGATGTTCAAACGGTGAAGCACCATTCTGCACCTCCATTCTGAGCGGTGCCGCCTTGCCTGCGCAGGACGGCCTGCATTCATCCCCCTATCCGGAAAGACGATGGAACTCAAAGGCCTCATAGCCGGGCTGGGCAATCCCGGCAGCCAGTATGCCGCGACAAGACATAACATGGGCTTTGCGGCAGTACAATCCTTTTTGGAACATGCGCGCAGACAGGGCGCAGCCGTCGAACCTGTCAGCGGTTCGAGGTTCAAGGCGGAACTGTGGAAGATCACCCTTTCTCCGCAAGCGGCCTGGCTGGCCGCGATGCCCCAGACGTTCATGAACCTGAGCGGCGAAAGCATCCAGCCCCTGCTGAACTGGTACAGGATCCCCACGGAAAACCTCCTTGTCATCCATGACGAGCTCGACCTGCCTCCGGGGAAGATCAAGCTCCAGCTCGGCGGGAGCCCCGCCGGGCATAACGGGCTCAAGTCCATACAGCAGCGCCTCGGGAGCGCAGGCTTCTACCGCCTGCGCATAGGTGTCGGGAGGCCTCCGGACCGCGACAACGCCATTTCCTGGGTGCTTGGCCGCTTCCCGGCGGACGAAGCTGCCGTCATGGAAAAAACCTTCCCGTTCATCACCCAGGTGATCTCGTGCTACGTCGATGAAGGCCCTGTCAAAGCCATGAACATGGCCAATGACAGGAGGAACATCGTGCGCCCCGCGTGATCCCCCATATTTTTCTTGCTTCTTTTTCATCATGTGCATAGGATATGCGTGCATGATCCGGGGATACATCCACAACAAGGCATGCCAACGACTGCTGCCCGCGTTCCCCATCCCTACTCCCTCTATCAATCTTTAATAGAACTGGTGGTGTTCGATGCCGTTGCGCAAACGCAGAACTCCTGTTGAAGCAGAACAGGAATCTACCCCGGATGTCCTGGACGAAAGCGTCCTGAACCTTTCCGAGCTCAAGACCCTGAGCATGCAGGAGCTCATGTCCCTGGCTGAAAAATATCAGCTCGAGAATGTCAGCGCCATGCGCAAGCAGGAACTGATCTTTACGCTCCTCCAAGCATGCACGTCGCAAAACGGCGTCATCCAGAGCGATGGCGTCCTCGAGATCATGCCCGAAGGCTATGGCTTCCTGCGGTCTCCCCTGTGCAGCTACATGCCCGGCCCGGACGACGTCTATGTTTCCCCGTCGCAGATCCGGCGCTACCACCTGCGCAAGGGCGACTGCGTTTCCGGGCAGATACGCCCCCCCAAGGAAGGGGAACGCTATTTCGCGCTGGTCCGCGTCAATGAGATCGGCTTTGAACCTCCCGAGAACGCCCGGCACCTGGTGCTGTTCGACAATCTCACGCCCGTGTATCCGGATCAGCAGCTGCGCATGGAGACGGACCCCAAAAACCTTTCATCCCGCATCATCGACCTCATGGCGCCCATCGGCCGCGGGCAGCGCGCCCTTATCGTGGCCCCGCCCCGCACCGGCAAGACCATATTGATGCAGACCATCGCCAACGCCATAAACGCCAACTATCCGGACATCTACCTGATCATCCTCCTGGTCGATGAACGCCCTGAAGAAGTCACCGACATGGAGCGCACCGTCAAAAAGGCGGAAGTGGTGAGCTCCACCTTCGACGAGCCCCCGCAGCGCCATGTCCAGGTCTGCGAAATGGTCCTGGAAAAGGCCAAGCGCCTGGTCGAACGCAAAAAAGACGTCGTCATCCTTCTTGATTCCATAACCCGCCTGGGCCGGGCGTACAACACCGTCACCCCATCCAGCGGCAGGGTGCTTTCCGGCGGCCTCGACGCCAACGCCCTCCAGCGCCCCAAGCGTTTCTTTGGCGCAGCCAGGAACATCGAAGGCATGGGCTCGCTCACCATCATCGCGACCGCCCTCATCGATACCGGATCGCGGATGGACGAGGTCATCTTCGAAGAATTCAAGGGCACGGGCAACTGTGAGATCTACCTTGACAGGCATCTTGCAGACAAGCGCGTCTTTCCTGCGATGGACATCAACAGGAGCGGCACCCGCAAGGAAGACCTGCTGCTGGACGAAGATGTCCTGAACCGCGTATGGATCCTGCGGAAGATCCTTGCCCCCATGTCCCCCATCGACAGCATGGAATTCCTGCTCGACAAGATGAAGGGGACGAAAAGCAACAGCGAATTCCTCAAGAGCATGGGGCGGTGACCCCCCTGCCCTGCAAACACAAGAGCCTGCACTCCGCAGGCTCTTGTGTTTAAATATCCATCCTTGCCATGCCCGGCGCAGGACGGACATCGCTCTGGACAGGGATCTTCCTTGCCTGTACCATGCCCTCATGGACATTGCATCGCTGTTCACGGTGATCTTCATTCTTTCCGCATCGATCTTCCTCGTCCTCGTTTCCTTCCTTGGAGTGCTCTGGGCGACCGCTGCATTGTGCAGGCGCTGCCGCAGGAAACGGGTACACAGCAGCAAGGACGGCATGGGACATGAAACAGGCATCCAGGAAACGCGATGACGGCAGGACCGGCTGCCTGAAAGTGGCGGCATGCACCGTGCTGGTCCTCCTTGCCGTATGGCTGCTGCTCCACCTGATCGCAGGCGTCATCCTCCTGCCCTGCCTTTTCGATTGACGTGCCGGCAGGATCTGCACCCTGCCGACCCCCATCGTCCTCACGGTCCCCAGCTCTGGGCAAAAAAAAAGCGCTGCCCGTGAAGACAGCGCAATATGGACGCGGAAAGAGGCTATTTGGTTTCCGGAGCGGGGGCGCCCTGCGGAGCGGGCACTTCCTCGAACTGGATGTCAAGGACGGTTTCCGCAGGCTTCTTGAACGTTCCCGTCATGATATTGTATCCCAGTGACGTGCATACGAAAATGACGGCAAGGAATGTGGTCAGCTTGACAAGGATGCCGCTGGCTCCGGCCGTGCCGAAAACAGAGCTGTCGCCGCCGCCGCCGAAAATGACGCCCATCCCTTCACGGCCGGATTGCAGGAGGACCAGGATAACAAGTAAGACGCACACTATCACGTGCAAGGTCAAAATGGCAGTTTGCATGCCGCAGCTCCCTTGAATGTCATGCAGTAATGATTTTGCTGAATTGCTCAGCCTCCAAAGAAGCACCTCCTACCAAGACTCCATCGACATTGTCAAGCAAAAGTATTTCGCCGGCGTTGGACGCCTTGACGCTGCCACCGTACAGGAGGGGGATCGAAAAGGCCTCATCCCCGGCTATGGAACGCATGATCTCGCGGCACAGGGCATGCGCTCCGGCAATATCGGAAGGCGTGGCCGTCCTGCCCGTGCCGATGGCCCAGACCGGCTCGTAGGCGACATAGAACGAATGTCCGGAGAGCAGCCCGGCATCGAACGACATGGCTGTGATCAGCTGCCGCTCCAGGACATTGCGCAGCAGCCCCTGCTCGCGTTCTTCCAGGGTCTCCCCTATGCACAGCATGACCTTAAGGCCGTGCTGAAGGGCGAACAGGGTCTTGCTGGCAACGGTCTTGTCATCCTCTCCCATGATATGGCGGCGTTCGGAATGCCCCGTGAGGACGATCCCGGCCCCCGCGCTCCTGATCATATCCGCCGAGATCTCGCCTGTGAAGGCGCCCTTTTCCGCCGGATACAGGTTTTGGGCTCCGGCCTGCACCCAGCCAAGGGCGCCGGCTGAGCGCGCTGTTGCCTCCAGGGCTGTGAACGGTGCGAAAACAATGACTTCACGCCCCTCCGGCACGGCCCCGTCAAAAAGCTCCTTCAGCCGGGCCATGAATCCCTGGGCCTCGCTGGCGGTCTTGTTCATCTTCCAGTTGGCTGCTATGACCTTGTCCATAGTGCCTCCTTGCATCATCGCGGTCCTACTCGTGCATCGTCGATGCCTTCTTATACAGGCAAACGGAACGGACTGCAACAGATCCTGCAGCTGCCCTGCCGCAGGAGCCCCATGTGCCTGCCTTGCTGCCTTGCATCCCTCCGGAAGCGATCCGCGACCTCATGATGGACTTTTTTCCGAAAGGTGATTAGAGATGGAGGAAGGAATGAAAACGTGATCCTTAAAACGATCAGGAGAGGATGACATGACGCTCCAGGAATTATACGGCCGCATAGGCGGCAGTTATGAAGCAGCCAGGCGGATCCTGCCCATGGATACGCTCATCAGCAAATTCATCATACGGCTGCTTTCAGACGGATCCTGCGGCAGGCTCATGGAAGCCTATGCCCATGACGATGCCCGCGGGATCTTCGAAGCCGCCCACAGCATGAAAGGCGTCTATGCCAACCTCGGGCTGCTCGAGCTCTCCTCCATGTCAAGCGCCATCGCCGAAGAATTCCGCCCCGGAAAAGAGAGGAAAATGACCGATGGCGAGCTTTCCGCCCATATCGCTGCGCTGGATGAAAAATACCGTGCGGCGATGGCTGCCATCAGGCAATTTGAAGCTGAGCAGGACTGACGTGCCCTCCTGCACCACTTTAAGCCTGCAGGGCATCATCATGAAACGCATCGCATCCTGCCTCCTGCTTTCTGCCTGCGTACTTGCCGTGGGCCTGGGCCTTTCCTTCCCGGCGTCAGCAGGAGATGCGTCGTTCGCCAGGATCTTCGGCACCGTTTCCTTCCAGCGCCCCATGAAAGTGTTCGGCCAGTGGATCGACGTCCAGAAGCGCAACAGGGCACGCAGCATTTATGCCGGATCCCCCCTCAAGCTCCGGTCGAACGAGACCACGGCGACACTGCTCAGCAAGGCCGGGCAGATGTCGGGGATGCAGCGGCTCCGCTTCATCAACACCTTCTGGAACCGCTATCCCTATGTCACCGACATAAAAAACTGGGGCAAGCAAGATTACTGGGCCATCCCGTCGGAATTCGTCGCCCGGTGCGGCGACTGCGAAGACTATGCCATCGTGAAATATTACACCCTGCTCGAACTCGGCCAGCCCGTGGGCACCATGCGCATCGTGGTGCTCAAAGACACACTGAGAAAACTAGCCCATGCCGTCCTTGCCGTTGAAGAAGGCGGCAGCATTTACATACTCGACAACGTTTCCAACGCCATCGTAAGCCACGACAGGCTTTCCCATTATGTCCCTGCCTATTCCCTGAACCGGGATAATGCCTTCGTGCATATCAAAGGGAAAAAGCTCTGAAGGGCAAGGAGATGACCATGCATAGCGACACTGCTTTGGGAAAATCGCATAAGAAACGCCTCCTCTGGCTTTTTGCCTGCACAACGCTCCTCGTTGCCGCAGCCATCGCGTTCACCCTCTCGGTGCTTTCAGAAAAGCGATCGTCCATCCTCAAGGAAACGGCAGACACCTGCAGGGAAGAACTTGTCCTGCTCAATGCCCGCCTCGCTGAATGGCGGTCTTCGACCCAGGCAGTCATTTCCTCCATCGCCCAGGAAAACCTCTTCCGGGTATTCCTTTCCGACTACGCTTCCACAGAAAGCGGCATCGCGCGCTTCGAAGCCTTGAAAAAAGAGACGGATTCCCAGGAAAGCGAATTCTACCATTACCTCGGTGACGTGCTCAGCGATGTGGCGCGCATGCATGGGATACGCAACGCCGCGCTGCTCCTTCCCGATGGTCGCCCGCTCCTCGGCGAGCCTCTTGACGTGGACAAAGCGTTCCTCAAGGGGTCGGGCAGCTTCCGCATCATTTCCTGCTCTGAGGAGAACGGCAGCGCGTACGCAAGGACGGTGACAGCCGTTTTTCCCGTGGATGACGACGAACGGGCCGGCGCCTACCTCCTCCTTGACATCCCCCTCGACAACGGATTTGCCAAGGTCTTGTCCAGCGAGACGCACAACTCCATGCAGTATGCCTTGCTCACTTCCTCGGGCAGGCTCACCCTTTCCGGCGGCAACGTGCGGTTCCAGCCTGGCGGCTCCGCTGCCTTTCCCGTGGACAGCTTCATCGAGGAGAACGGCACTGATCTCTGCATGTACGCGGCTGTCAGCGATCCCGCAGAGGGTTTCCTCCGCGCATCCATCGCCAAGGACATCATCGAAGGGCGCGAAGCAAAAGCAAAATGGAACGTCCTGATCTACGCCATCACGGCCATAGCCGCCCTGCTGATGCTGGCGCTCGCCCTGTATTTCGCCGAGATGGCTGCCAATGAATCCAGGCTGAACCGGAGGATCTCGCACCACAGCTTCCTGCTGGAAAGCATCAACAGCTCTGTGGAAAACGGCATCGTCCTCGTTGAGCCCGGCGGGACGGTCCTGTATAAGAACAAGCAGTTCCCCGGGGCTGACTGGGAACGCGTCCCCCTGTCTGCCATCATCCCCGGTGACGCAGCCACCGGCATCCTCGACAAGACCAGGGAAGTCATCGCCGACCGCAAGCCCGCCACCATCGAAACGACGATGCAGCAAAACGATGAAAAGCGCCTCTACCGCGTCGCCCTGTTCCCCTATGTCCCGGAAAGGAAAAAGGGGGCGGACGCCCTTGCCGTCATCCAGTTCACCGACATCACGGTGTTCAGGCAGCGCGCCATGGAGCAGAAGCGCCGCGTGGAAAGCCTGCTTGACGTCTTTGCCTGCGCCATGGAAAGCGTGGATAAGGGCTTCCGCGGCCAGACGCAGAAAATGCTTGCCGTCATCGACCTCCTCCGCACGCCGCTCGCGCTCTCGCCCGATGAGATCCAGACGCTGAGCATCGCAGCGCGCCTGCAAAGCATCAGCAAGCTTTTCATACCCCGTGAACTCGTGACCAAGCAGGGAAAGCTCACCGATGAAGAAAAAGCGCGCATAGCCCAGGCCAATGCCATGGCGAGCCATATGATCCAAAACTTTGATTTCCGCCTCCCCGTTTCCGAAACGCTCGGCCAGAGCAACGAGCGCATGGACGGCACAGGCAGGCCCGCCGGACTGAAGGGCGATGCCATACTGAAAACGGCGCGTGTGCTTGCCGTCGTGACATCCTTCTGTGCCATGACCAGCCCGCGCTCCTACCGGGCGGCCTTTTCCGCCGCCGAAGCCCTGCAGAAGCTCTCTTCGGACACCGGATACGACCGCACCATCGTCGACAGCCTTGCCGGATGCGGCCCAGAGGCGCTGGAACAGCTCAGCAGCACAGCCGATGCCTGACCTGCCTGCCGGAGCCCTCTTGAAAGCCGCCTTCCTTGCCGCCATCCTCCTGCTCTTCGGGCATGCCGGAGCAACCGCAGCGGCATCCGATACGCCCCTGCCCTCGTTACCTGCTGATGCAGGACACACGCAGCGTGTGTTTTCCTATGATGACGCTTCGGGGAAGAACATCGTCGTCCTCACGGAAAGCGATGTCAGCACGCGGACTGCGCCGGGAAGCCCGGATGTCCGCCTTGCCTCGAAACGCCTGCATGCCTATGGATACCTCTCCACTCCCCATGGCTTTGACAGGCAGTGGAGCGTCACAGACCATGTGAAGGACTGCCCGGAGTACACCAGCATCGGCGTCCGCCATCAGGCGGACCGCCTGACGGTGACCGACCTGGACGGCGATGGCATGGCCGAGGTATGGATGTCTTACGAGCTGTGGTGCAAGGGAGATGTCTCACCCAACACGCTCAAGGTGATCATGGTGGAAAATGGACGCAAGCACGCCATCCGGGGAGAAACCCTTGTCGAGCTGCCCGGGACAGCCCCGGTGGGCGGCTTGGGCGTCATGGATGGACACTTCCGCAAAGCCCATCCTGCCATGCGCTCCTTTGCCCGGGAATACTGGAAAGGGGCCAGCGGCGGAGGCATGGCGCGATAGCGCATCATCCCCGTCTTCACTGCCCGGACGCGCCACCGCCGCATCCATGCCACTCGACGGAAAAGGTTCTGAAACGCCGGCGCATGGTCTCTATCGCCTGTGGATTCTCATCGATGAGGATGCAGTTCCGGCCACGGCGGAATGCGGCCTCCCCCAGGGTGCCGCTCCCGGCAAAAAAATCCATCAGCATGTCGCCAGGCCTTGAATGCACCCTGACGATGCGGTCGATGATGCCAAGCGGCTTCTGGGTGGGATAGCCTGTCTTTTCCCTGCCGTTGGGGCTCACGATGGTATGCCACCACACATCGGTGGGGGTCTTCCCGCGCGCGGCCTTTTCCGGTCCGACCAGGCTGGGCGCCAAATAGGGGATGCGGTCGATGTCGTCGTAGTTGAAGGTATAGGAGGCGGGATCCTTGGCATACCATAATATGTTGTCATGCTTCGGCGACCAGCGCGACCTGGAACGCGCGCCGTAATCGTAGGACCAGATGATCTCGTTGATGAACGAATCACGCCCGAAGATCCCGTCCAGCATGACCTTGCAGTAATGCACCTCGCGGTAATCGATATGGAAGAAGAGGGATCCGCCGGGCGCGAGCAGGCGCCTTGCCTCTTCCATGCGGGGCCTGAGGAACCCCAGGTAGTCATCATAGCTGTCGCCGTATGAGGAACTGCCGAGGGCAACGGTCCTGTAGCGCCGGCTCTGGAACCCCACCCTGTCGCCATGCTCATCACGGACTGTCCTGATGCGAGTGAGGTTGCGCTTCTTTCCCGTATTGAAGGGGGGATCGATGTAGATGAGGTCGATGATGCCTTCGGGGAGCGACCTCAGGACCTTCAGGTTGTCGTCATGGTAAACGATGATCCGCGGTTCAGGGATGGCGTTTTCTGGAGCGATGTTCATGCCGCCATCTTACTGCCTGACCTGCCGGCGTCAAGCGCGTGATTGACGAAATCGTGTTCTGCCATTAATGTCTGATGCCTCACCAGATGCATGCCGTCAAGACGCAGGAGGAACACCATGATCCCCACTCCATCCGGCAAAAAGGATATTTCAGCCCGAATCGAGCAGATCCGCCAGCGCTATGGAAAGGACCTCGTCATCCTGGCGCATCACTACCAGACCGACAGCATCGTCAGCCATGTGGATTTTTCCGGAGATTCCCTGGAGCTTGCCAGGCGCATCCCCGATATCAGCGCACGGCACATCGTGTTTTGCGGCGTCTTCTTCATGGCGGAATCCGCCTGCCTTCTTGCCCGCCCGGGCCAGCAGGTCTACCTGCCTGACCACAAGGCCGGATGCCGCATGGCCAATATGGCACGGCAGAACGATGTGGAGCGCATCCTCACTGTCCTCAAGGATTCCGGCCGCAGCGTCGTCCCGCTTGCCTATGTCAATTCCTCCCTGGCGGTAAAGGCGGTCGTCGGTCGCTTCGGCGGAGCCGTATGCACTTCTTCCAATGCCGTCAGGATGATGGAATGGGCCTTGGCTCGTGCTGACTCCGTGCTGTTCCTCCCAGACCAGAACCTGGGCATGAACACGGCGGACCTGCTTGGCATCCCGGGATCACAGCAGTTCCTCATCGACATCGCAGGGAAGACGCTCCAGAGCCCTGAGGCAAGGTCGGCCCGCATCCTGCTCTGGCCGGGCTACTGCCCCACCCATGCACTGGGCATGCTCCCCTCCCACGTCCAGGAATTCCGCAGGGCCCACCCCGGATGCCGTGTCCTGGTCCATCCGGAATGCACGCCGGACGTGGTCGATCTTGTCGATGGCGCCGGCTCCACGGCCTATCTCATCAAGGAGACCGAAAAGGCCGCCCTCTCCGGCAGGGAAAAGGTCCTCTGCATCGGCACGGAATACCACCTTGTCAACCGCCTCACAAAGCGTTTCGCAGGGACTCTCGACGTCCGTCCCCTGGTGAAGGCCACCTGTCCGAACATGGAAAAGATCACCCTTCCCAAGCTGCTTGCCACCCTCGAAGGCATGGAACAGGGAGAAGGAGCTGTCACTATCGATGAATCGCTCAAGTCGCCGGCTCGGCAGACGCTCGTGCGCATGCTCGAGCATTGCAAGCCTGCGCAGGCGAAATGACCGTGCGCCCGCGCCGCGTGACCGCGCGCCGGGCCATGCACCATAGCGGATCCCATGGCTGTCCCGGCAGCATCGCATGAAGGCAGGGCCCGCCAGCACACGAAACCCTATTGGAGGCAGATGATGCAGAAAACCGTTTTGATCGACGGCATGATGTGCCCGCATTGCGAAGCACATATGAAAAAAACCTTTGAAGCCATCGACGGTGTCGTTTCGGCTTCTCCCAGCCATGAAAAAAAATGCGCCCTCCTCGAACTGTCCCGCGACGTCCCCGAAGAGGAACTGAAAAAAGCCGTTGCCGCCGCCGGCTACCAGTATGCCGGCATCAAAGCCTGAACTGGCTGCCCCCCACCTTTACGCCAGCCTCCGGCTGGCTTTTTTCACGCCGTGCGCAAAGGAAAGCACCGTCGGAAAAATAAGGCTTGAAATATCTTTCCTGCGCTGTTAGACAAAACCAACCAGTGAGGGTCATCATGGAAAAGAAAACACCACTTTACGACGTACACGTTTCAGAAGGCGGAAAGATCGTGCCGTTCGGCGGCTACCTGCTCCCCGTGCAGTACGGGACAGGCGTGATCAAAGAACACATGGCCGTCCGTTCTGCCGCCGGACTCTTCGATGTATCGCACATGGGAGAATTCGTTTTCTCCGGTCCGGGGGCGCTCGACACGCTCAATCACCTGCTCACCAATGATTTCACCGGGATGGAGACAGGCCGCGTCCGTTACAGCGCCATGTGCTATGAAGATGGCGGGACCGTGGATGACCTGGTCATCTACAAGTTCGGCGAAGAAAGCTATCTTGCCGTCGTCAACGCCGCCAACCGCGAAAAGGACTGGGCGCACATGAGCGCCAACCTGCTTCCGGGGACCCATGCCGAAGACATTTCCGACACCGTTGCCGAAGTCGCCCTGCAGGGTCCCAATGCGCCTGCCATCATGGCCAGCCTGCTCCCCGATGACCAGATACCCAAAAAATACTATTCCGCCATACGCCGCGTGACCATAAACGGCATGGACTGCATGATCTCACGCACGGGGTATACGGGCGAGCTTGGCTACGAGATCTATACGAAGTCTGCCCATGCGGAAGACCTGTGGCGCACCCTGCGCGAAGCAGGTTCGGCTTTCGGGCTGATCCCCTGCGGGCTTGGCGCTCGCGATACGCTCCGCCTCGAAGCCTCCATGCCCCTGTACGGCCATGAGCTTTCCGAATCCATCACGCCCCTTGAATGCGGCCTGCAGTTTGCCGTCAAGCTTTCCAAAAAGGAATTCATCGGCAAGGATGCCCTCATCCGGAAAGGGGCTCCGTCACGGGTTCGCGTCGGCCTCGTCATGAAGGGGCGCGGCATCGCCAGGGAGCACCAGCCGGTGTTCCTGGACGGGACGCAGATAGGGATGACCACGTCGGGAACGCATGCTCCCCTTTTGGGCAAGGCCATTGCCATGGCCATGGTCGATGCCGGGCACAGCGGCATAGGCACCGCCGTCGAAGTGGATATCCGCGGCAAGCTCACCGCAGCGGAGATCGTGCCCATGCCATTCTATAAACGTCCATAACCAACGCACGAAGAGAGGTGCATCATGTCCAATATCCCTGCCGGTCTCAAGTATTCAGACACGCATGAATGGATCAAGGAAGAAAACGGCCTGTGGGTCATCGGCCTCACCGACTTTGCCCAGAGCGAACTGGGCGACATCGTTTTCGCCGAACTTCCCGAAGCCGGCGATCCGGTCACCGCGGGCAAATCGTTTGCCAACGTGGAATCCGTCAAGGCGGTTTCCGAAGTCTTCAGCCCCGTCACCGGCACGGTCGCCGAAGTCAATGCCGCGCTGATCGATGAGCCGGGGCTCATCAACGCCGCCCCCTACGACAACTGGCTGATCAAGGTCAAAGACGCCACGGCGTTCGGCGCCCTCCTCGACAGCGACGGATATGCCGCCGTCTGCGCCAAAGAAGGAGCCTGAGATGGGCAGCTACATCCCATGCACCGCGGAAGAACGGAAAGCCATGCTCGCCGAGCTGGGGCTTAAGGAACCTTCCGACTTGTTTTCCCACATCCCTGCCGAGGTGCGCACGGAAACGCTGGATATCCCGCAGGGCATGAGCGAGATGGAAGTGAGCCGCGCCATGGACGCACGCTCCGCCCGGAATACCCGCTTCGCCAGCATTTTCCGCGGTGCAGGGGCGTACTGGCATTATATCCCGGCCATCGTACGCACCGTGACATCCAAGGAAGAGTTCCTCACCGCCTACACTCCCTACCAGGCAGAGATAAGCCAGGGCGTGCTCCAGTCCATTTTCGAATACCAGACGCAGATATGCGAGCTGACCGGGATGGACGTTTCCAACGCATCGATGTACGACGGCGCTTCGGCCTCTGCCGAGGCGGTCTTCATGTGCGAAGAGCGCAAGCGCAGCGGCGTGCTGCTGCCCCTGAGCGTCGATCCGCAGATCCGCCAGGTCATCAAAACGTATTGCGAAAGCAGATCCGTCCCCGTGACGGAGATCCCTGCCGGCAGCGGCGTGGCAGACCTGCAGGCCGTGCAGGAAGCCCTGGGATCCGGGAATGCGGCGAGCGTATTCGTGCAAAGCCCCAATTACTGGGGGCTGCTGGAACCGGTTGAAGAACTGGCTGCCGCCGCCCATGCCCATGGGGCGAAGCTGATCATGAACGCCAATCCCATTTCCCTGGGGCTCTTCAAGACCCCCGGCGAACTCGGAGCAGATGTCGCCGTGGGCGAAGGACAGCCCATGGGGATGCCCCTTTCCTTCGGCGGGCCCTACATCGGCTTCCTCGCCTGCAGGAAAGACATGATGCGGCGCCTGCCCGGGCGCATCGTCGGGCAGACGGAAGACGCGCAGGGGCGCCGCTGCTTCGTGCTGACGCTCCAGGCACGCGAGCAGCACATACGCCGCGAAAAGGCCTCGTCCAACATCTGCTCCAACGAAGCCCTGTGCGCCATGACCGTTTCGGTCTATCTTGCCGCCATGGGCGCGAAGGGGCTGCACCAGGCCGCCGCGAGCTGCTATGCCCATGCGCATTACCTGGCCGGCGAACTGGAAAAGATCGGTTTCAAGCGCGTCCACAAGGGCGAATTTTTCCATGAATTCCTCACCACGTGTCCCTGCGGGACGCAGAAGCTCTCGGACCGCCTGGCAGCCAGCGGCATCCTTTCCGGGCTCCCCCTGGACGGAAACATGCTCTGGTGCTGCACCGAGATGAACAGCCGTTCCGACATGGACAAACTGATCTCGATCGCCAGGGAGGTATGCTGAACATGAAACTCCTTTTTGAACGGAGCCGCCCCGGCAGGGGCGCATCCCTGATCCCCGCCCCGGAAACAGGCCTTCCCGCTCCGGACCCTTCCCTGTTGCGTTCCGTGCCCCCACGGCTGCCCGAGATCTCCGAAGTCGACCTGGGCCGCCACTATACCGAACTGGCCAAGCAGACCCACGGCGTCAACGACGGCTTTTATCCGCTCGGCTCATGCACCATGAAATACAATCCCCGGATCGATGAGGCAGCGGCCTCGCTTCCCGGGTTCACGGGCATCCATCCGCTCCAGCCGGCAGAAAGCGCCCAGGGCTGCCTTGAAGTGCTTTACGACGCAGAGCGGCTGCTCTGCGAGATCACCGGCATGGATGCCATGACCATGCAGCCGGCCGCCGGCGCCCATGGCGAGTACACGGGGCTCCTGCTCATCCGCTGCTACCACCTTTCCCGCGGCGACAGGGAGAGGACCAGGATCATCGTTCCCGATTCCGCCCACGGCACCAATCCTGCCTCTGCGGCCATGGCCGGGTTCACGGTGGTATCCATCCCCTCCAATGCCGAAGGCGGCGTGGATCTTGATGCGCTGCGGGCTGCCGTCGGCAAGGATACTGCGGGCCTCATGCTCACGAATCCCAACACCGTCGGCCTGTTCGACCCGAACATCCTGGAGATCACCAGGATCGTCCATGATGCCGGCGGGCTCTGCTACTATGACGGGGCGAACCTCAATGCCGTCATGGGGCATGCGCGTCCCGGCGACATGGGGTTCGACTGCGTCCATGTCAACCTCCACAAGACATTCTCCACCCCGCACGGCGGCGGCGGACCGGGCAGCGGTCCCGTGGGCTGCAAAAGATTCCTGGAACAGTTCCTGCCCTCCCCGCGCGTCGTCATGCGCGACGGCACGCTGGTGTTTGCCGATCCTCCGGCATCCATGGGCAAGGTGCGTTCCTTCTACGGAAACTTCCTTGTCGTCGTGCGCGCCCTGACATACATCATGACCCTGGGCAGGGAAGGCATCCCCGAGGCTTCCGCCGGCGCGGTGCTCAACGCCCGGTACATGATGAAGAAGCTCAGCGGCGCCTACCGCATGGCCTACGACAGCCCCTGCATGCACGAATTCGTCATGACCCTTGAACAACTGAAGAAGGACACGGGGGTCTCCGCCATGGATGTTGCCAAGTCGCTCCTTGACTACGGCATCCATCCGCCGACGATGTACTTCCCCCTTATCGTCCATGAAGCCCTGATGGTCGAACCCACGGAAACAGAGAGCAGGGAGACCCTTGACGCAGCTGTGGACATCTTCCTGGAGATCCTCCGCAAAGCCGGTGATGACCCGCAGTACCTCCATGAAGCGCCCCATGGCTGCCCCATCGGCAGGCCGGACGAGGTGAAAGCCGCCCGCAGCCCCGTGCTGCGGTATCCTTTTGAATGACGCAACATCCTGGCCCTGCCGACCGGCAGGGCCTTCTTTTGGGCATCTCCACTTCATTTTGTCAATTTTCCCGTGTATATCATCCCGCAAAATGGCAGAGGCATTTAACAATAAAAATCTATCTTTTTTCAACTCATGGTTAAAATCGACCGTATCTGAGCGAATAAAAATCACTCAAATAAGAAAAGACATGGAAACAAAAGATATTGACACTTTTTTATCAAAGACATAAAAATAAATGAGTTCATTTTGGAGGATGATATGGACGAATATATAGTTGCTGCGCAAAAGCTTGTTGCGGCCCAAGCCAGCGTCAGGGTCATGACGGAAGACGAAATGGTGAGCATGATCGCTTCCCTTGCCGCAAATCTGCGGATCATGGACAACGCGCAGCCTTCGCCGAAGGCTGCCGATGTGATCGCCGATGACTCCATCGATCCCCGGGTATCCAAAAAATCCATCACAGATAAAAGCATCACGTGCCTTTGCTGCGGTAAAAAAGCCAAGGTCCTCAACAAAAAGCACCTGGCGACCCATGGGCTCACCCCATCCCAGTACAGGGCGAAATTCAAGCTGCCCAAGGGCATCCCCCTCACATGCAAGGATCTTACGAAGAGCCGCCGGGACAAGATGAACGAGATGCGCCTGTGGGAACGGCGTCCCAGGAACACCGATACCAAGGCATGACCTTTCCGCATGAGACCCCATGGCACCTGCATGGGGTCTTCTCTTCCCGATCCCAGCCCAGAGGAGCCATGGCCATGCAGGACGAACATGCCGTCATACGTTCCGCGACTGCCGGGGATGCCGGTAAGATCGTTTCCATCGCCCAGGAAGCCTATGCCATGTACGTGCCCAGGATGGGAAAGAAGCCCTTCCCCATGCTCGATGACTATGGCGCCCATATCAGGGATGGCCACGCTGCCGTCCTCGAGGTAGGCGGGGAAGTCCAGGGCTTTGTCATACTCCTTCCGGCGGGATCCGGCACCCTCCTGCTCGACAATGTCGCCGTATCTCCCGCTTGCCAGGGGCGCGGCTACGGGCGCATGCTCATTGGATATGCCGTGGATGCTGCCAGGGCCCGAGGCTGCGAACGCATCATCCTTTATACCAATGTAGCCATGACGGAAAACCAGGCCCTGTACCCGCACCTTGGCTTTGCCGAGAGCCACCGCATCTGCGAAAAGGGCTACCAGCGCATCTATTACGCCAAAGACCTCTAGGTGCAGCACCTGCAGGACTGTGAGCCCCTGATCTTCATGCAGGCTCCAGGCAGCCTTTGTTCCTTTCCCTGCCGGCGTACCGGGCTTCAAAAGGAATCTTGCTCCTGCTCCTGATGCCGGTTATGATCCAGGCAGAAGCCAAGGAGCGATCTCTCATGCGTATGCTTTGCCTGCTTTTCCTTGCCGTTTTTGCCATGCCTCTGCCCGTGCATGCCGAAGGGCTCTCCTCCGATCTGGCAGCCTGCGCTACGATCGAGGACGGCAGCCGCCGCCTGGAATGCTATGACGCGCTTGCCCAGCGAGAAAAAGAAGCCGCGGAGCTGGCTAAGAAGGAGCCATGGTTCGTATCCCAGTATGCATCGAAGCTGGATGACAGCCAGAATGTGTTCCTGTCTGCTTCCGCCATGGCTCCCTTCATCGACAGGGATGGGCGCCCCCACTGGCCCAGCCTGTGCATGCGCTGCTCGGAAAACAAGACCTTTGCCTATGTCATTTGGGATATCCCGCTGGGCAGTCACGACTTGAAGGTCACGGAACGCCTCGACCAGCAAAAGGCAGAGGAAGCGACGTGGGAGGTGTCCTCCGACCGCAAGGCGTGCTTCCGCCCTTCTGCGGTCGCCTTCCTCAAGTCGCTTGTCAGGCACAACAAGCTGCTGCTGCAGGTCGTGCCGGAAAACGATACGGCGCAGACAGCAGAATTTTCCCTGGAAGGACTCGCAAAGGCCATCGCCCCCCTGCGCAAGGCATGCGGCTGGTGATCCGCTGTGCTATCCCAGGGCGTCCAGCATCTGCTGGGGGTTGTCGTCTGGCTTGACCGGTCCGAATGCCTTGAGGATGACGCCCTGCTCGTCGATGAGGTATGCCGTGCGCACGACGCCCATGGTGACCTTCCCGTAGTTCTTCTTCTCGTGCCATACGTCATACGCTTTTATGACGGCAAGGTCAGCGTCCGAAAGCAGGACGAAGGGAAGGGAATATTTCTGCTCGAATCTCTTGTGCGAGGCAACGCTGTCCCTGCTGATGCCGATCACGGCAGCATTCTTTCCGTCGAACCGGGGGAAGCGCTCGGCAAATCCGCAGGCCTGCCTGGTGCAGCCCGGGGTATTGTCTTTGGGATAAAAATAAAGAACGACCTTCCGGCCCCTGAATTCTTCCAGAGAGCGTTCGCGACCGTCCTGGTCGGGAAGCGTGAACATGGGGGCGGGGATGCCTGTCGGGAGCATGGCAGCCTCCTGGCTGAAGTGGCATGATGCATCTTCTTAACCCCCGCCTGCATGGCCGTCAACTGGACAGGGCACCGTGCGCCTGCGCCCGTTCGTGGCATCCTCTGCAAAGCCTGCAAACACATCCAGCCAATGATTGATCTTTTTTAATGCAAATATTAAATATGTGACAACTCCGGCCCGCGGCAACACCCACATATCCTTCATAAAATGCTTGCTATTTTTCCACATTCAATTATTTTTACAAAACACATTCCATCATTTTTTATGCAGGAGACGGATAGATATGTTTGCTTTGAATCTGCGTCATGTCGTAGCAGCAGCGGCAGCCGCCGCGTTCATGGTCTCCGGGGCCGTGTGTGCCGAGCCTGCCTTGGCAGCCAAAACGGAAAAGATCGTCTTTGCCGCCGGCCGTCCTGATGATGCCTGGTTCGCCTTGTCCCACGGGCTTGCCTCCATGATCAACGAGCGTTCGGAATGGCTCGAAGCCGAAGTCGTCGCCACCGCCGGCATCGGCGACGCGACAAAGCTGGCCCAGCGCGACCCCGAAAAGCGGAAGAACCATATCGTCATCACCATGACGCCCGGCATGGAGCTCTGGGCCACGCCCGAGTACACCACGAAGAAGATCGGTTCCATGGGCATGCTCGCATCGGCCCTTGTCACGCTCGACCCCAACATCAAGACCTGGGCAGACCTCAAGGGCAAGACCATCGCACTTCCCCGCAAGGTCAAGCAATCCTACACCTACCTCTACATCGACATGCTCCAGCAGGCCGGCATACTCGACACGGTCAAGCTCCGCCATGGCGGGACATCGGCATGCCTCACCGCCCTCCAGGACGGCGCCGCCGATGCCGGAGCCATCACCATCGACTTCCTGTTCCCGGACAAGGCTACCCCCGGTTCCTTCCTCGAGCAGCTGCAAACGCGCGGCCCCGTCTATTTCATCGAGCAGGGCAATACCCAGAAGAACATCGACATGATGGCCCTGGCCGGCAAGCAGAAGGAATTTGAAGGCGCCGAAGTCCCGCCGCTCGCCATGGTCGCTCCGGCAGGATCTTTCGGTCCGACGCAGACAGAGCCCCTCACCATCATGACCCCCCCGGTGTTCTGGGCCGCCGGCACCCAGGTCCCCGACAAGATCATTTATGAAGTCGTGCGCATCATGTACGAAGCGGCCAAAAACAACGAGTTCGGGCAGTACCATGTGCGCGGCAAGGGGATGACCGCTGATTTCATCGTCACTTCCTTCTGGCCCACTGTCGAAGAATGCCGCAAAAACTGGCATCCCGGCGCTCTGAAATACTTTGACGAACATGGCATCCGGCTGAGGACCGTCAGCGAAAGCTACAAGTAGCCTCATCAGCACACAGCCTTCCAGGGGGCGCTCCGTCCGGGGCGCCCCCCCATTCAGGACCGATATGCATTCCGATTCCCCCCTGTCATCCGCGGCACGCATCCTGTGCGCGATCCTGGCCCTGTCCATGATCGCCTACCATTTTTTCTACATCGTGGAACTTCCCTTCGAGCCCTCCATCAATGCCATCATCCACCTGGGGCTGGCCTTCTGCGTCCTGCTCACGGCCAACATGGGCTACCGCTTCCGCGTTGTCGACCTTCTCTTCCTTGCTGCCGCCATCGGGGTCACGGCCTACTTTTTCTGCGATTACGAGACCATCCTGGAAGATCCCAGCTATCCTCCCCGGACTGCGCTGATTGCGGGCATTGCGGCCGCAGCCGTGACATTTTACCTCACATGGCGTGATTTCGGCTATATCTTCCCCTTCATCGCCGTGCTGGGGATCGCCTACATGTGGTTCGGCTCCCAGCTGCCCGGAGCCCTGCGCGCACCCTCCATGGATTTTGAGCGCATGGTCACCCTGCTCTGCGCTGACGTCACGTCTCCATGGGGGCTTTACGGGAGCCTGCTCATCCTTTCCGCCAACTACCTCTTCCTCTTCATCATATTCGGCACGGTGCTCGAAGCCTTCGGTGGCCTCCGCTTCATCATGCATATCGGGAACTGGGCGGCGCGCTTTTTCCGCAGCGGCGCGGCAGCCCTCTCCATCGTTTCCAGCGCGCTCCTCGGCTCCATCACCGGCAGCACCGTGGCCAACATCACCGTCACGGGCACGTTCACCATCCCGTTGATGAAGAAGACCAACTATACGCCTGAGCAGGCCGCAGCCATCGAGACCTCCGCTTCCTGCGGCGGACAGATCCTTCCGCCCATCATGGGCGCCACGGTCTTCGTCATGAGCGGCTTCACGGGGATCCCCTATGTCGCCATCGTCGAAGCCTCCGTCGTCGGGGCCCTCATCTATTTCGCGCAGCTTCTCGTCTATGCGGAATTGAACGCCCGGAAAAGGAACATCCTCCCCCTGCCGGACAAAAGCGTGGACATGCGCTCCATGCTCATTGCGGCACCCGTCTTCATATGCCCGCTCGCCCTGCTGCTCGTGCTCCTTTTTTCAGGGCTCTCGCTGATGAAGACGATCTTCTGGTGCATCCTTTCCGTCGTGGCCATCGGTGTCACCGCAAACGTTTTCCAGAAGGAAAAGCTGGATTGGAAGGAGGTCCTCACCAGCACGGTCAAGGGCACGGTATCCGGCAGCCAGATAGCCGTCGTGCTGGCGCTCATCGGTGTGGCCGTCGCCTGCGTGGAAGTCACGGGGCTGGGCATGCGTCTCGGCACCTTCCTGGTCTCCCTGAGCATGAACAACCTCTTCATACTCCTCTGCCTCACGGCCTTCACGGCCATCCTGCTGGGCATCGGCCTGCCTTCGCCGGCGGCGTACATCATCTGCGCCACCATCCTTTCTCCGGCACTGGTCAAGATGGGCGTGCCCCTGCTCCAGGCACATATCTTCCCCCTGTTCTATGCCCTGTTCTCACACCTTACGCCACCGGTGGGCATAGGCCTCATGGTCGCCTGCAAGATGGCGGAATCCCGCTATACGGCTTCGGCCATGGAAGCGCTCAAGGCGGCTTTCCCCTCCTTCCTCCTGCCGTTCTTCTTCGTGTATACACCGGGGATCATGCTGCTGGCGCCCACAGCCACGGAAAACGCCGTCCACATCCTGGCGGCATTGATCTTCATCTTTGTATTTTCCATCGTGGTGAACCGCTATTTTGCCGTCAGGGCATCCCTGCTGGACATGGCGCTCGGCACCGCATCATGCGCCGCCACGGGGATGTTCATACTGCTGCCTGCGCATCCCGCTGGCTTCCTGGCGACCGGTGCCGTGCTCGGCATCTGCTGCGCGGCATGCAACCTGTTCCATGCGCGCGCTGCCACCAGCTAGCGCTGCCGAATCGCTCCCGCCTTCCTCCCATCACGTCCGTTCACGGTCCGGACAGCAGGTCGATGGCCATGTCCAGCATGGCGGGCGCGGCATGCAGCGAAAAGTCCAGTTCAAGGCGTTCCGTATCCTTATGGGCGTCCTTTCCTGCAGGACCCAATGATGCGATGGGCACATCGAGCGAAAGAAGGTCCTCCATGGGCAGGGAAAAGATCCTGCCCCACCCCGGCATGTTCTCCGCCAGGGCAAGCAGTTCCTTCCTGCTCCCCTGGAAGCCCATGTAGCTGAGATCCATGATCCCGGTGAAGCATTCCACAAGCTTCACGTTCCCCAGATCAGACTCCGCCATGCCGCAGAGCCGTTCCATGACCGCGCGCAGCCGGCGCTCCTTGTCTGTCGCCCTCCGGTTGATGCGGTGCGGATAGTAGGGAGGCAGGAAGCCGATGATCACGGCAGGGCCTTTGATGCCGGCCAGTTCTGCCATGCGGTTCGCGATGGCTATGCCCTTCTCGCGTGCGTCCATATCCGCTGGCAGGCCGGACATGAACGTGTCCAGCTCGCCGCGCGACGGCTCCGCCATGCGCGCGACATCATCGATGCACAGCACCCTGGTGCTCCAGTCCGGCATGGCGCCCACCCCGCCCGCACGTTCCGCAAAGGCGCGCACGTTCTCCTTCTGCCTGGATACCACAGCATCGAGCGCCTGCGAAGCGACGTTCCGGCACATCTCCAGCACTTCAGCCGGGCTGCGCGTCACGGTGAGCACGTTGAAATAGGCCACGGCCTTTTCCGGCAAAGTCACGGAATAAGCATCGCGCAGGTCTTTCATTTTCAGGCACACGGGAGGAGGCAGGACTTCACCTCCCACTCCGTCGAGGAAGGCAGGGCTCCCCTCCATGCGCGAAACGACTTCGGCAGCGATGGACGCGGCATTGAGCCCGTCGAAGCAGAAGCCGGCGTGCGCTTCGCGCCCGATGCAGAAAAACATGGGCATGACCTTCCCGGTCGTGCCGGTAAAAAACACCCGCTCCCCAGTGCCCCGGCCAGGACCATGCACCCAGAAGGCAGGCTCGCCGGAAAGCGCGGCCCTTACGTCCAGGGAGTTCCGGGCGATGAACGACGCGAGCACGGGCAGTGATCCCCGCATCCCTGCGGAATCTCCTTCCTCGTCAGGCACGGCGAGGAACAGGAGGTTGGAGCGCAGGCCGGCCCGCTTTGAGGCCCTGTGTTCCATGCAGGCCATGTGCATGGCAAGCCCGCACTTCATATCCATCACGCCCCGTCCGAAAAGCCAGTTCCCCGTGCGGAGGTCGCGCAAGGCTTCTCCGGGGAGCACGCGGCCGCCCATCCGCCGGGTATATTCCCCGGGATCGAAGGCGCAGCCCGCCAGATCTCCGCAAACATCTGTGTCCACGACATCGAAATGGCCATTGAGCAAAAGCGTGGCGTCCGTATCGCAGCCTGCCCTGAGGAATGCCAGCACGGCCATGCGCTTTTGCCCGGCTTCCTCGACGGGGAACAGCAGCAAATGTTCCGGATGTTCCTGGAAATACGGCATGCGGCGGAAAAAATCGTGGATGAAGGCGGCCGCTTCATTTTCCCGCCCGCTGCCCGTGACGCTTGGTATGGACACCAGCTCCCTGGTCAGCTGGAGTATCCCGTCGGCATCGAAATGATCTCTCATGGCGGCTCCTCAAAAACAATGGGCACCGTGCATCCTGCCCTCCGGACAGGAGCCATGTTTCTCTTGCGCGGGGATGGCGCTTGGCGTAAGTTATCCACGCATAACGCCCCCAACCCGCTGGAAAGGATTATATCCATGAGCTTTCTCAAGGCAAGCAGCAGCTTTACCCGGTTCCGCATCATAGATGAGATCCCGCAGGAGACCTGGGAATCCATCCCGTCAAAGCTGCGGCAGTTCTCCTTCCGCGACATAGACGACATCGCCGAGGAGCGCTCGTTCGGCTGGACGAATTTCGATGACATGCTCGACACCGCCTGGAGCGTCAGCCCGCCGGAAAAGGCTGACTACCTTGCCTTCACCCTGCGGCTCGACACGCGGCGCATACCGCCTGCCGTCATGCGCAAGCATGTGCAGCTTGCCCTGCGTGATGAACTGAAGCGCATCAAGGAATCAGGCAAGAACTTCATCCCCCGCGAACGGAAAAAGGAGCTCGCCGAGCAGGTCAAGCTCCGCCTGATGGGCAGGTTCCTGCCTATCCCCGCTGAGTTCCAGGTCATATGGAACACGGTCCAGGGGACGGTATGGCTCGGCTCGACGCAAGGCAAGATCATCGACATGTTCCTGGAGCTTTTCACGCGCTCGTTCAATATACGCCTCGAGCAGATGCTGCCCTACAATCTGGCGCTTGCCATGCTCGGCAACGGCTTTTCCGAAAAATTAGACGCTCTCGAAGCGACGCAGTTTTTTGCTTGACCTGAGGTCACCATGGCAGACATAAGCTATATCGGACAGAATACGGACCTTATCCTGGGGCAGGAATTCCTCACCTGGCTCTGGTTCCGCAGCGAGACCGGCAGCGTCTTCCGCATGGAAGACGGACCGCATGCCCATGAGCCCTTCACCGTCGCCATGGAGCAGCGCATCGTCGTCCGCGGCGGCGAAGGAGAACATCAGGAGACCGCCACGGTCGCCGGTTCCCTTTCCCCCCTTCGCGAAGCACGCCTCGGCCTCCAGACGGGGAAGCTTGTCGTGCGGGCCCTCGTCAAGCTGGAGAAGGACGGCATGGACTGGCAGGTGACCCTGCGCGCCGAAGACCTGAGCCCCAGCTCTTTCCGCACGCCCAAGGTCTCCCGTGAGGACGCCTCCGACGATCCCGACGCCGTCTTTCTCGAAAAAGCCTACTTCATCGAGCTGGGGCTCGCCATGCTCGACGAGATGTTCCGCCAGTTCCTCGGCATCCGCCTTTCCGCTGCCCGCTGGCAGGAAGAGACCAAATCCATGGCCAAGTGGATGGCGCATGACCTGAGCCAGGGCGCCATCCTCGTCCAGGACCAGCCTGATGCCGGTCGCTAAGTCATCGGCCTGGGGATCGCTCCTCTGGCGCTTCCTCAGGAAAAGCACTTGGATGGCTGCCGTCCTGCTGGGCATCACGGCAGTCAGCTTCCTGGTCATCCATCTTGCGCCTGGCACGCCGACGGAGATGCAGACGACGCTCAATCCCCTGGCCAACGACCTCGTGCGCGAACGGCTCAATGCCCTGTACGGCCTCGACCGGCCGCTCTGGGAACAGTATCTCGACTGGCTTTCACGCATCCTGCGGCTCGATTTCGGCACGTCCCTTTCCAGCGACGCCCGGCCGGTCCTGGAAAAGATCCTCGAAAGAGCGCCGCTCACCATCGGGATGAATGTCATATCCCTGTTCCTCACCCTGCTCATTTCCCTGCCCATAGGCATCGTTTCCGCCATGAAGAGGGGGTCGTTCCTGGATAAGTCCCTCACCGTCCTCGTCTTCATTGGCTTTGCCATGCCCAGTTTCTGGCTGGCCCTGCTCCTCATGCTCTATTTTGGCATCGACCTGGGCATCCTTCCCATGTCGGGCCTTACCTCGCTTGATTTCGCGCAGCTTTCGTGGACAGGCAAATGCCTCGACATCGCCAGGCATCTTATGCTCCCCATCCTCGTCGGGCTCGTCGGCAGCATCGCGGGGACGTCCCGTTTCCTGCGTTCTTCCATGCTCGAAGTGCTGCAGCAGGACTACATCGCCACGGCACGGGCCAAAGGGCTTCCGGAAAGGCTGGTCATCTGCAGGCATGCGCTGAGGAACGCCCTCCTGCCCGTCATCACCCTCCTGGGTCTTTCCGTCCCCGGGCTCATCGGCGGCAGCGTCATCATCGAAAGCATCTTCGCCCTGCCCGGGCTCGGCCAGCTTTTCTACAGCGCCGTCATGGCCAGGGACTACCCCCTGATCATGGGCAACCTGGTGCTGGGCGCCGTGCTCACGCTCCTGGGCAACATGCTTGCCGATGCCGGCTACGCCCTGGCCGATCCGCGCATCAGGACATCCGCCAAGGGAGCGACGTCCTCATGAGCGCTCTGTCACGGTATGGCATGCTCATCGCCGGGGCTTCCATCGTGCTCTTCATGAGTGCGCTCGCCCTCCTTGCGCCCTGGCTGGCGCCCTTCGACCCGGCGCAGCTGGACCTCGACAACATCCTCCTGCCATCCTCGTCCGTGCATCTTCTGGGCACGGATGCCCTGGGCAGGGACATCTTCTCCAGGCTGCTCTACGGCGCCCGCGTTTCCCTCTGGGTAGGCTTCGTCGCCGTGGGCATATCCACAGCCATAGGCATAGCGCTCGGCCTGGTGTCCGGCTATTTCGGCGGCTGGATCGACGAGGTCATCATGCGCGGGGTCGATGTCATGCTCTGCTTCCCTTCCTTCTTCCTCATCCTTGCCGTCATTGCCTTCCTGGAGCCGAGCCTCACCAACATCATGGTCGTGATCGGACTGACATCATGGATGGGCGTGGCCCGCCTCGTCCGTGCCGAGACCATGAGCCTGCGCGAAAGGGATTTCATAGCCGCGTCCCGCCTGGCGGGCGCTTCCACGCCGCGCCTGCTGTTCCGCCATATCCTTCCCAATGCCCTGGCACCCGTACTGGTTTCCGCAACGCTCGGCGTCGCCGGAGCGATACTCGTCGAGTCCTCCCTCAGCTTCCTCGGCCTTGGCGTCCAGCCGCCCGAGGCGAGCTGGGGCAACATGCTCATGGAAGGGAAAAACGTCCTTGAGATCGCCCCCTGGCTCTCCCTCTGGCCAGGCCTTTCCATCCTGATCACTGTCCTGGGATACAACCTTCTTGGGGAGAGCCTGCGCGATCTTTTCGATCCCAGGCTCAAGGGCAGGTAGCAGATCCTTTCCCCGATCGAGAGCGAGGCAGCATGCAGCCCTTATTGAACGTAGATGACTTGACCATTTCCTTCGGCGGCCTCGATGTGGTGCGCGGCATCAGCTTTTCGCTGCAGCGCGGCCGTGTGCTGGCCCTTGTCGGAGAATCTGGTTCTGGCAAGAGCATGACTGCCCATGCCATCATGCGCCTCGTGCCCCGCCCAGGACGCATCACGTCCGGGAAGATCACTTTTTGCGGAAAAGAACTGCTCGCACTGCCCGAACACTCCATGCGGCAGATGCGCGGTAAAGATATCTCCATGATATTCCAGGAACCTATGACCTCCCTCAATCCGGTGCTCACCGTAGGCAGGCAGATCATGGAGCCCATGGAGATCCATGACGGGCTTTCGCGCAGCGAGGCGAAAGCCAGGGCCATCGCCTTGCTGGAAAGCGTGGGCATCCCCGCCCCTGCCGCGCGATTTTCCGACTACCCCCATCAGTTTTCCGGCGGCATGCGCCAGCGTGCCATGATAGCCATGGC
>JAEEGL010078962.1_pt1 | contig 32341 bp, 32 predicted proteins | sample 9134231 | NCBI WGS metagenome assembly JAEEGL01 (sample SAMN16246548, study PRJNA631951) | gut metagenome | biome: gut microbiome; feature: rumen; material: fiber-attached | host: Bos | place: Iran: Karaj | collected 2018-10 | reverse complement strand
GGCTTTTTCTATTTGCCCGAAAAAGTGAATGAGTTTTCGTGCTTGCACGGAAACGAACGATATGGAGCTTGTGACGACGCGTCCACAGTTATAACGAGCATCGGATTTTGCCCCACAAAATCCAAGACAGAACAATAAAACAGGCGTGGCCGTTATCGCCACGCCTGTTTCTTGTCGTTTTGGCTGGTAAAGACTATCTCAAAGCACCTTCCTTACGGAAGGTGCCCCAACCGTGCTTTTCTTTTTTCTCTTTATCCGTTTATGAACTCTTCGAGCTCCTGCCATTTGGACGAGTACTTTTCGTCCGGGAATTTTTCGCGCCCGGCAAGGATGAGCTCTTGTGCTTTGTCCTTGTCGCCGAGGGCGTTGGCCTGCAAAACGTCGAGGATGGCGACGGTGAGTGCGTTGGGCCCCGAGCGCAGAGAGTCGATGAGCTCTCTTTTTTCGCCCGTTATCGCGAGCGCGGCGTCGTTTTCGCCGAGATAGAACTCGTAAAGCGCAAGGTCGGTCCAGTAATAGGGCGCGAGACTCTTGTGAAGCTTTTTCTCGTTCGCTTCGAGGATGGCCCGCTTCGCGTTTTCATACTCTTTTTTGCGCGAGTACGCGGCGGAAAGGTTTATCGCGCGCACGGCTTTCAGCGAGGGCGAACGCTTGTTTTCCAAAAGGGCGTTGAGCTTTTCGATATACCCGTCGGGATCGGTATCCATAAGGGGCATGAGGGAATTGGTCGCCTTGGTGAGTTGCCTGAGCCAGGTTATGTCGATGGCGAGGCTGGTGATGAAAATGAGGGCGAACCACGCGATCAGGATCGGAGTGCGGACGTTTTCAGGCGTTTCGCGCGCGGCGAAGATCCATCCCAAAGCGGCGCTGCCGCCGCTCGCGGCTGTCCAGAAGCATATCTTTATGATCTTGCGGTGCCTTTCGGAAAACGGGACGTCTTTTTTATCCATTTTTGAAACTCCGTTTTTTCAGCGTATTTTTATCCGGTACCTTCGGGTCAGGAAGGTCTCGGCGCCGTCTGTGTTGAAGACCTTGTTTTCCAAAACTCCGCCGTTTTTCTCGATCACCCGGGAAGAGGCGACGTTGTCGTCGTCGCAGGTTATGAGGACGCGCTCTTCCTTTATGAGCCCGGGCGCTTTTTCAAGGCCCAGCTTCAAAAGCCGGGTCCCGTACCCCTGCCGCCAGTATTTAGGATTAATCCCGTAACCGATATGGCCGCCGTAGAGCAGCAGCGACGGGGTCAGCTCCGTCCTTATGTGGATGACGCCCACGAGTTTGTCGCCGTCGACGGCGAAATAATCGTAAGACGGGACGCGGCCGGGCCGGAGCTTTGTTCTGTCTCTTTGCTCCTTCATTTTCCGGACGACGTCCGTTCGGTCGGGGTCCTCAAACATGAGGTCGTGCTTTTTTATAAGGCCTTCTTTTATCTTTTCGAGCGACAGAAGATGGGCCTCTTTATATTGATCGAGATACCTTTCGTCGGCTTCGATGAGTTTCAGCATATATATCAGCTCCCGCGTCCATTATATCACGCTTTTTTATGCGCCGGGAAAAGGATCTGCGAAAAAAGCCCCGGCGTGCCGGGGCTTTGGCGGCTTTATCTTCCGCAGCAGTTTTTGTATTTCTTGCCGCTGCCGCAGGGACAGGGGTCGTTGCGGCCGGGCTTTTTGCCTATGCGCACCGGGCGGCGCTTGAGCGTGCCGTCGTCGCCGGTGTCGGTGGGCTTCATGACCTTTTCGCGCTTGGGCGCGTTGTGGGTGATCCTTACGGCGAAGATGGTCTTGGCGGTCTCCTTGCGGATATCGTCTATCATCTCCTCGAACATGTCGAAGCCGATCCTCTTATATTCGGTAACGGGGTCCACCTGGGCGTAGACGTTGAGGCTGACGCCCCGGCGCAGCTCGGACATGGCGTCGATATGATCCATCCAGTGGCGGTCGACCGTGCGCAGCAGCACGACGCGCTCGACCTCGCGCATGACCTCGGGGGTGAACTCCTTTTCACGCGCTTCGTAGGCGGTCTGCGCCGCCTGGTTCAAGACCGCCTTGACCTCGTCGAGCGGCATGCCCGCGTTCACGGCCCCGGTCACCGGGAACATACGGCGCACGTTGGTCATAAGGGTGGAAAGCTCGGGTGCGGTCAGCTTGCCCTCGCCCGCGGCCGCCTGGTCGACCAGACTGTCGACGTAGGTCTGCACCATGCCCAGCACCTTTTCGCGAAGGTCGGCGCCCTCAAGCACCTGCAGGCGCTGGCCGTAGATTATGTTCCTCTGGGTGTTCATGACGTCGTCGTATTCGAGGACGGTCTTTCTCGACTGGTAGTTGCGGCTTTCAAGACGCTTCTGCGAGGATTCTATGGTTCGGCTCATGATCTTGGCGTCGATGGGGGTGTCCTCGTCGATCTTCATCGAGTCCATGATGGTCTGCACGCGCTCCGAGCCGAAAAGCCGGAGCAGGTCGTCCTCCAGCGACAAAAAGAACATGCTCTCGCCCGGGTCGCCCTGGCGGCCCGAACGGCCGCGCAGCTGGTTGTCTATGCGGCGGCTCTCGTGGCGCTCGGTGCCTATGATGTAAAGGCCTCCCGCGGCGCGCACCTTGTCGGCGTCGGCGCCGCACACGGCGCGGTACTGCGAAAGCTGCTGCCGGTAGAACTCGCGGGCCTCGAGCACGTCGGCGTTCTCGCTCTCCGAGTAGCCGACGGCCTCGTTTATGACCTCGTCCGGCCAGCCGTGCTTGACGAGATCGTTCTTCGCCAGATATTCGGGGTTGCCGCCCAGCACGATGTCGGTGCCGCGGCCGGCCATGTTGGTGGCGATGGTGACCGCGCCCAGACTTCCGGCCTGGGCCACGATCTGCGCCTCTTTTTCGTGATATTTGGCGTTGAGCACCTGATGGCTTATGCCCTGCCGCTTGAGCAGGGAGGACAAAAGCTCGCTCTTTTCTATCGACACCGTGCCCACGAGCACGGGCTGATCCTTGGCGTGGCACTCGCGGATGAGCTCTATCACCGCTCTGAACTTGCCCGCCTCGGTCTTGTAGACTCTGTCGGGGTGATCCTCGCGGATCATGGGCTTGTTGGTCGGCACCTCTATTACGTCCAGCCCGTAGATGCCGCGGAACTCTTCCTCCTCGGTGAGGGCGGTTCCCGTCATGCCCGAAAGCTTTGTGTAAAGGCGGAAATAGTTCTGGAAGGTTATGGTCGCCAGCGTGCGGTTCTCGCGCATGACCTGCACGTTTTCCTTGGCCTCGATGGCCTGATGCAGACCGTCCGAATAGCGGCGGCCGAACATCAGACGGCCGGTGAACTCGTCGACGATGATTATCTCGCCGTCGCGGATGACGTAGTCGACGTCGCGGCGCATGACGCCGCGCGCCTTTATCGCCTGATCGATGTGGTGCATCAGCGTGGAGTTTTCGGGGTCGGACAGGTTTTCGACGTTGAAGTATTTTTCGGCCTTGGTGACGCCGCGCGGGGTGATGGTGGCGCTCTTGGCCTTTTCGTCTATGATGTAGTCGGCTTCGATGTCGTCCTGGCTCTGCTTGGGGTCGATCTCGACCACCTTGAGCGGCGTCAGACCTGCGGCGAAGCGGTCGGCCCGCTGGTAAAGGTCGGTGGACTGCTCGCCCGCGCCCGAGATGATGAGCGGCGTTCTGGCCTCGTCTATGAGTATGGAATCTATCTCGTCCACTATGGCGTAGACGTGGCCGCGCTGCACCATGTCGCCCTTGTATATCGCCATGTTGTCGCGCAGGTAGTCGAAGCCGATCTCGTTGTTGGTGCCGTAAGTTATATCGCAGTCGTAGGCGGCGCGCCGCTGGACGTTGTCCAGATCGTGCAGTATGCACCCGACGCTGAGGCCCAGAAAGCGGTAGACCTTGCCCATCCAGTCCGAGTCGCGCTTTGCGAGGTAATCGTTGACCGTGACGATGTGCACGCCCTTGCCGGTCAGCGCGTTGAGATAGGCGGGCAGGGTGGCGACCAGCGTCTTGCCTTCGCCCGTCTTCATCTCGGCGATGCGCCCCTGATGCAGGATTATGCCGCCGGTGATCTGAACGGGGAAGTGCTGCATGTTCAAAACGCGCTTTGCCGCCTCGCGGCACACGGCGAAGGCCTCGGGCAGTATGTCGTCCAGCGTTTGACCGTCTGCAAGGCGCTTTTTGAACTCCGGCGTCATGTCACGCAGCTGCTGATCGGTATAAGATGCGAACCTGCTCTCGAGCGCGAGCACGGCGTTTACCGTTTTGTCGAGCTTTTTGACCTCGCGGGAGGAGGTGTCGCCGAATATTTTTTTCAAAAGGCTGTCTGCCATATTCGTCCTCCGAACAAAATAGCTTCGCCCGTAAGTACGGACAAAGCTATTATATCATATATTTTGCGTTTATGCCGTCTATTTTTCTGCTTTTTTGCCCAGGAAGCGCGACAGCGGCTTGTATATGAGGGTGGTGACCACCGAAACGATCAGCCCCTTGAGCAGGTTGAAGGGCACGACTGCGAAAAGCAACAGCGTCGCGACGCTGTTTATGGCGGGGTTGACCTTGGTGCCCATGCCCACGATGACGTCCATGGGGATGCCGTAAAGGGCGGAAAAGCGGGGGAGAAGGTATATCGCGTTGAAAAGACTGCCGATGACCGTCATGCTCAGCGTCCCCGCGGCGAGGCCCCAGACGGCGCGCTTTTTGGTTTTTTTGGTCCAGTAGATCACCGAGGCGGGCAGCACGAAGGAGCAGCCCACGAAGAAGTTGGCGAAATCCCCGACGAAGGCCGTGCTCGTGCCCTTGAGCACCAGCTTCAAAACCACTTTCAAAAGCTCGGTCACGACCCCGGCCACGGGCCCGAGGTAGAAGGAGCATATCATGACCGGTATCTCGCTCAGATCCAGCTTGTAAAAGCCGGGGGCGAAAAACAGCGGTATCTCGAAAAGCATGAGAACGCCGGCCATGGCGCCGAACATGGCGATGAAGGCCACCTTTCTCGCGCCCGAGGTCTTCTTTTTCATTTTGAGCGCCTTTTCACAGCAGAGCGCGATCGCGAAAAGCGCGGCGAAGATCAAAAGGGAAATGAGGATGAACGAGAGGTTTTCCTTGATCGATTCGAGCATGGTATTCTCCTTGAAATAAAAATAGCCGCACCCGTAGTCAGGGCGCGGACGGCTTGAAAAAGCTGCTGTCTTCTCTCATCCAGACTGTCACTGTCGGTCCCGGAATCGCACCGGGTCAACCCTGAGGCTCGCGGACTTTACCGCCGGTGGAGATTTTCACTCCGCCCTGAAGACAAAAGTATTATAAGGCCGGATCGATCGCGTGTCAACGGCTGTTTTTGTATTTTCTCCTCGTGGCCTCGCCGCCTCGCAGGTGCCGCTCCGATTTGTTGAGCGCGAGAACGCCGCACGCCTTTTGCCAAAGCTCGGCGTCGAACCGCCTGAGCCGCACGGCGACGTCCTTGTGCACGGTGGATTTTCCCACTCCGAAGCTGGCCGCGGCGGCGCGGACGGTCGCCTTGTTTTCTATTATGTAGCGCGCAAGCTCCCGCGCCCGCTCTTCAATGGTGAGATCCAAGATATCCCTCCCGCTCGTTATACCACACTATATGCGCGGCCGCCGGCGGGTATTACGCGGCGCTGCTTTTTGTTGCATTCGCGCCGCTTATTGTGTAAACTTTAGTTATCCGGGAGGCGATATCATGCGCGTAAAAGAACTCAACGACCTTTTGAAAAACGCCGCGGCCTTCACCGCAGAATGCGAGAGAAGATACGAGGAGCAGATAGTCTCCGCCGCGCGCGATATTTACGAACACCGCTCCGAGCGGCCCATCCTTCTGATATCCGGCCCTTCGGGCTCGGGCAAGACCACGGCCGCTCTGCGCATCGAAAAATATCTCGACGCCTGGGGCGCCGAGACCCACGTGCTCCCGATGGACGATTATTTTCTGCCGCTGACCGAGAAGGAGCAGCAGCTTTCGAAGCAGGGGCTTTTCGACCTTGAATCTCCCGACCGGCTGGACGCCGGGCTTTTGAACGAGCAGCTCTCCGACATCATCGCCTGCAGGCCCTGCCGCCTGCCCGAGTACGATTTCGCGTCCTCGTCGAGGAAGGACAGCGGCAAAGTGCTCGAGCGCAAGCCGGGAGAGCTGGTCGTCATGGAGGGCATCCACGCCTTCAATCCCGCCGTTCTGGATCTTCCCGAAAGCCGCGCCGTAAGGATACTCGTGCGGCCTGAGGGCGTCCTCGTCAAGGGCGGACGCGTCATCGGCTCGGAGGAGCTGCGCCTTTTGAGGCGCATGGGGCGCGACAGGCTCTACCGCGGCCGCACGGTCGGGCAGACCCTGAGCATGTATCCGTCGGTCAGCCGGGGCACCGTGCTTTACGAGCAGCCCTTCGAGTATCGCGCCCACAGGGTGATAGACAGCCGGATGGGCTACGAGCCCGCGGTGTGGCGCGCCGTGCTTTACGAAGAGCTTTCCGCCATTTCCGACGACAAGGCGCGCGCCATCCTCAAGGTGCTCAAATGGGTGGAGCCCATGGACCCCGCCGCCGTGCCCGAGACCTCGCCGCTCAGAGAATTCATATAAGGAAGGGATAATATGCAGAGCGTTTTTGCGGGACTTCTTCTCATCCTTTTGGACTTTACGATAAATGCGGACGCCGTTTCCATAGATCTCATCCCTGATTTTATCGGCTACGCTATTTTGTTCGTCGGCTGCGGCAGACTTTCGGACAGGGCGGACGCCTTCAGAAAACTCCGTCCGGTGGCCGCAGTGATGATCGCGGTGTCGCTGGCGAGCTGGCTCATGGGCATGTTCGGCGCCGCGCCCCAAAACTCGACCGCCGCCGTGCTGCTGGGCATTGTGAATACCGCGGCGTCGATTTACGCCTCTTACGCGTCGGTGGACGGCGTTCGCGAGCTGGAGGCGAGGGACAGGGTGGATCTCGGCGGAGAAAAGCTTTACAACGCGTGGCTTCTGATGACTCTTTTTCAGGCGGCCGCCTTCTTCACGCTGTTTATCCCCGGCCTTGCTTTTATCGCCATGATAGCGTGCATCGTGTTCAGCATAGTGTTTCTCGTGCGGCTGCACAGAGCCGCTCAGATCTACGGCTGATCTCGATTGGCTTAAAAAAAGACGCTTGCGCGTCTTTTTTTACGTCTCTCTGTTGTAGATGGGCGCCACGTGCCTCTTGCCGCCGCCTATTATCAAAAACGTCATCAGCGCGACCAGGGCCATGAAGCCCGTGAGCACCGGCCGCATGGGAAGGAAGCTTATGAGCGCGCCCGCGATCATCTCGCCGCCCAGCGAGCCCACCGTGCTTATCATGTTGAACGCGCCGTTGAAGCGCCCCTTGCGCTCGTCGGGAACGTAGCTCTGGGTCGCCGCCACCCTTATGGTGTAGCTGGTCGTGCCCATGAAGCCGTTCACGAGCAGCATGGGCAGCATGACGAGAACGGGCGCGTAAAGGTACGTGCCCTCCATGAACGCGGAGGTGAGATAGGCGGCGAAGGCCACGCCGTAGCGTTTTGCCGCCGGGATCTTTTTCCTGTAATGCCGTATGCCCGCCGCGGCCCTGCCGACGACGCCGGCGCCCATCACCAGCATGTAGGTGTATTCGCTGTGGTTCTCCTTGAACCAGGGAAGGGCTATGACCGAGGACGCGCCGCCCGCCATGGATATGAACAAAAACAGGGCGGCGACGGACAAAAGCCCCTTTTCGGTGAAAAGATATTTGAAGCCCTCTTTTATGTCGGACAGCATGCCTTGGTCGACGAGCGAGCTGACCTCGACGTATTCCTCGCGGGCGGTTATGCGTGTCTCGAACACGGCGGCCGTGAAAAAGCAGACGGCGTTGATGCCCAGAAGGGGAGAGATGCCCACGGCGTTGTAGGCCAGCGCGGACACCGGCACCATTATGGCGGAAAGGGTCTCGAGCAGACTGGATATGGAGTAGGCCTTGGAAAAATTGCCCTCGGTTATCAGCATGGGATAGAAGCTCTGGTAGGCCACCATGTAAATGCTGTGGATGGACCCCACCAGAAAGCACAAAACGGCGAGCAGCGGGAAGCTGAACCTGCCGCCCCGCAGGATGAAGGCCGCGGCGCCGTAAATCACGGCGGACAGAAAATCGAGCGTATAAATGGTCTTGCGCCGCGAGAAGCGGTCCAGAAGCGCGCCCGAGATTATCGGCATCAGCGCCTGCGGCAGGGTATAGACCACGATGAATATGGCGTAGTAGGCGGGCGAGCTCGTATAATCCAGCACCAGAAGGCTTATGGCGAAGCCCGACAGCGCGTTTCCGAACATGGACACCACGCTGCCCAGGGTGAGTATGGAAAAATCCTTCGTCCAAAGAGAGCTTTTGTTTTTCATAAGTATATCGAAACCCTTTGAAAAAGATCGAATAGATTAAAAAAAGAGGGGACGTTCTTCCACAGCGTCTCCTCTTCGATTCGCTTCCTTTGCCCTGCCGGCACAGCCCGGGTCACAACTCCCGTTCTGCAAATAAGAGTAAAGGAAACTCTTTCGGGCTTATTCTCCCTTGATTGCTTCTTCCTGCTGACGAGCCCATTCCTCTGCGCGTTTTTTACGGGTAAAGAGGCTGGCCAGTATAAGATAACCGGGCATGACAAAAATGGTGAGAACAATACCGATACCTATCAGAGCATGGATCTTCGTTCTCATGCCGACGGCAAAGATGAGGATGCAGATGACCTCAAGGATTACCTGGCGCAGGAAGGATTTTCCGGTGATCTGATAAGGAACGCGTTGCACTTTCTTGTTCATGGTTTCTCCTTTCACTCTCGTACAGCCTGCATGCCCAGACGCCGAAAGATATAAGATATTCCAAGCGGTATTTTACATTATTTTATTTGTTGAGTCAAGTATAAACTTGCGCGCCGCGCGTTCGGACGCGGAGTCTGCGTATATTGCATTTTGCGGGCGGATTATGATATGATTATACGGCAGAGATGCGATACGTTACGAACGGGGCGCAATATGAAAGAAAACAGCTTTTTCGCCATGCTTTCGCGCATGCGCTATATAAGACGCTGGGGCCTTATGAGAAACAGCGCCGAGGAGAACCTGACCGAGCACAGCTACGATACCGCCGTGCTCGCCCACGCGCTCGCCCTTATCGGCAATACCGTCTTCGGCAAGAGCTACGACGCCGATCATCTGGCAGTGTGCGCCCTTTTCCACGACTGTCCCGAGATAATCACAGGCGATATGCCCTCGCCGGTCAAATACCGAAACCCCGGCATCCGGGCCGCCTACGCCGAGGTCGAGACCGAGGCGGGCGAAAGCCTGCTTTCTGGCCTTCCGCAAGGGCTGAGGACGATCTACCGCGAGCTTTTGTTCTTAGAGCGCGACCATCCCGGGGAATACGCCTGCATTAAGGCCGCCGACAAGCTCAGCGCCTACCTCAAATGCGTCGAGGAGATACGCTCGGGCAACGCCGAGTTCAAAAAGGCGGCGGCCGGGCTGAAAAAGAGCATAGCCGAGCTCGGAATGCCCGAGGCCGATTATTTTATGGAAAACTTCGCTCCCGCGTATTCGCTTACGCTGGACGAGATACAGAAATAGGGAGGTATACGATTTGTTCCTTTCACAATACTGGTGGGCGTACGCCATCTGCGGAGTGGTCATCCTGTATTACGGCGTGCGCATGATACTGCAGGGCAAGGAGATAAAGATACGCGGCTTCATCCCGTTCAAATGGTCGGCGTCCGGCCTGATGGTCGTCATCCTCGCGGCAGTCGCGTTCATCAGGATCGGCTTCAACCTCGCGACCGTGCTTCTGGTGCTTTTGATAGCCGTCACCACGGCGATAACCTGTCTCGTGCCCTCGGGCATTTCGGACAGGGGAGTGTTCGTCGGCGCGCGGCTTGCCCAGTATGAAAAGATCCAATATTACGCCTTCGAGAACAATCTCAGCGACGGACAGTTCCGCCTGCGCATCTACACCGGTTACCGCGACCTTTCCCTTGGCTTCCCCGAGGAGGAGAAGGAGCACGTGAGGGCGTATATGACCGCGCAGGACGTTCTGACCTTTGCCGAATACAAAGCCAAAAAGAGTCCAAAAAGAAAGTGAGATCGATATGGAACTGATGGATATCATCCGCGCCCGCAGATCGGTCAGGAGCTATCTTGCCGACAAAGTGGACGCAAAGCTGCTGTACGAGATCATGGAGGCCGGAAGGCTGGCGCCGTCCGCCGTCAATCAGCAGAAGTGGAAGTTCATAGCGGTGACCGATCCTGCGCTCCAGGCCGAGATGGCGCACGCCTGCTTCGATCAGCCCTGCATGGCGGGCGCTCCCGCCAGCATAACCGTCTGCACCTGCGCCGACAGGGTGATGTCTTGCGGCCAGCAGTCTGGCACGGTGGATTCGTGCATAGCCATGAGTTTCATGATACTCAGAGCGCGCGAGCTCGGCCTCGGCACCTGCTGGCTGGGCCATTTCGACGCGGAAAAGGCGGCGCAGGTTTTGGGCCTTGACGAGGGATGGACGGCCGTCGCCGTGACCCCGGTGGGCTATCCCGCGGAGCAGCCCGCCCCCAGACCGAGAAAGACCATCGAAGAAGTTGCGGAGGTAAGATAAATGATCAGAAGGAAAGAAGACAGGATACTCGATATAAAGCATGAGCTCAGAGGAGGAAACGGCGACATCCCGTCCTACGGCATGTTCTCCGAGACCGAGTCCTTCGGAAAATGCAGGGTCTGCGCCGAGATGGTGCTCGAGCCCGGCGTTTCCATAGGCGAGCACCCGCACGGGCCCGACGCCGAGCTTTACCTGGTGCTCGAGGGAGAGCTGACCGTGACCGAAAACGGAGTCAGGTACGTCCTTCATCCGGGGGACAGCTCATTCACCGGCGGCGGCGGATGCCACAAGGCCGAAAATCTGTCTGACAAGACCTGCCGTTTCCTGGCGGTGGTCATCAACTGAACGGGGCTTTTTTACGGGGATACGAAAAAGTATCCCCGCTTTTTTTCGCCCGCCCCGCACGTCCCCGGCAAAATCGGCTTTTTTGTTGCGAAATTTTGCAAAAAACGGGAAAACGGCTTGATTTGAGCCCCTGCAGGATATATAATTTAGACACAAACGATATTGATACGAGGTACTGTCAAATGGTTTACAACAAGAAATCAGTTCGCGATATCGACGTTTCCGGCAAAAAGGTCCTTCTGCGTCTTGATCTCAACGTTCCCGTGGAAAACGGAACCATTTTGGATGACAACCGTATAATCGAAGCCCTCCCCACGGTGAGGTATCTTCTCAGGAACAACGCGGCGGTCATCATGTGCTCTCATATGGGCAGGCCCAAGGGCAAGATCGTGCCCGAGCTCTCGCTCAGGATAGTTGCAGACTATATGCAGAATCTTCTCGATCAGCCCGTGATCTTCGCACACGACGTGGTCGGCCCCGAAACGGTCGCCGCGGCCGAAAAGCTGCAGCCCGGTCAGGTCATGATGATGGAGAACACCCGCTTCGATCCCGCCGAGGAAAAGAACGATCCCGAGTTCTCCCGCCGCATGGCGGCCCTTGCCGACATCTACGTGGACGACGCCTTCGGCACCGCTCACCGCGCCCACGCGTCCACCGCGGGAGTTGCCGATTATCTGCCGTCGGCCTGCGGCTTTTTGATCGAAAAAGAGCTCAACGTCCTGGGCAAGGTGTTCACCGATCCCCATCCTCCGGTGGTGGCGGTGCTGGGAGGCGCCAAGGTCAAGGACAAGCTTTCGCTGATCTCGAGCATGATAGACCGCGTCCAGGAGATGCTGATATGCGGAGGCATGGCCTATACCTTCATCAAAGCTCTCGGCGGCCGCATAGGCAATTCGCTGTGCGACGACAGCAAGATCGAAGAGTGCCTGGCAGTTCTGCGCAAGGCCGAAAGCCGCGGCGTCAGGATCCATCTTCCCACCGACGTCATAGCCACCGACCGGATAAGCCAGGATGCCAAAACCTTCACGTGCGACGCGTTCGCCATCCCCGAAGGCTTCGAGGGCGCCGACATCGGCTCGGATACCCGCGTGCGCTACGCCCGCATAATCGAAAACGCGGGCACGGTCATCTGGAACGGGCCTTCGGGCGTGTTCGAGGTCGAGCAGTTCTCCCACGGCACCCGCGCGCTGGCTGAGGCCTGCCTCAGGTGCAAGGGCATGACCATAATCGGCGGCGGCGATTCGGGCGAGGCCGTCAGAAAATGGGGCATGGCCGGAGGCTTTACCCACGTTTCCACCGGCGGCGGCGCCGCGCTCGAGTTCCTCGAGGGGCTGGACCTTCCCGGCATAGCCTGTCTTGACGACAAGGAGTGAATATAATGAACAAGAGATACAGAAAAGCCGTGGTCGCGGCCAACTGGAAGATGAACAACGGCCCCGAGGCCACCAAGGCCTTCTTTCTCAGTCTGCGTTCCTTCCTGCACGACGTGAACTGGTGCAAGGTCATAGTCGCGCCCCCGTTCGTCAGTCTGCCGACCGCGGTCAAGGCGGCCAGAGGCTGCAAGGTGGAGATCGCCGCCCAGAACTGCTACTGTGAGGATTCCGGCGCCTATACCGGCGAGGTCTCCTGCGCCATGCTCAGCGAGCTGGGCGTCAAATACGTGATAATCGGCCATTCCGAGCGCCGCCGCATCTTCGGCGAGGGGCTTGAGCTCATCCGCAAAAAGGTCGAAAAGGCGCTGGAAAGCGGCCTGCACCCCATTTTGTGCGTGGGTGAAACGCTGGACGAGCGCCAGAACGGCATCACCGGCGAGGTACTTCTGACCCAGCTCAAGACCGCTCTCAAAAACGTCACGGCCGACGATATGAGGCGCATCATCATCGCCTATGAGCCCGTTTGGGCCATCGGCACCGGCAACAACGCCACCCCGCTCGAGGCCAATCAGGCCTGCGAGCATATCCGCGACTGGGTGCGCGAAAAATACGGCGCGCGTCTCGCGCGCGGCGTCTCCATCCTTTACGGCGGATCGCTCAACGACAAAAACGCTTCCAGCCTCTTTTCCATGCCGGACATAGACGGCGGGCTGATCGGCGGCGCGTCGCTTATACCTGACAAATTCGAAAAAATAACAAAAGAGGCTAATATATGAAAAAACCCGTGCTTTTGATGATACTGGACGGCTTCGGGCTTCGCGAGGACGCGCCCGACAACGCGGTGTCAAAAGCAAAAACGCCCAATTACGACAAGCTACTGGCGACCCGTCCCCACGCGCAGCTGCGCTGCTCCGGCCTTGACGTCGGCCTTCCCGACGGACAGATGGGCAATTCCGAGGTCGGACATACCAATATGGGAGCGGGCAGGATAGTCTACCAGGACCTTACCCGCATATCCAAGGCCATAGACGACGGCGACTTTTTTGAAAACGGTCCCCTGTGCGCCGCCGTGGACAACTGTCTTGAAAACGGCAAGGCGCTGCATCTCATGGGCCTTCTGTCCGACGGCGGAGTGCACAGCCACATGAAGCACTGGCAAGCCATGCTCGAGCTGTGCCGCCGCAAGGGGCTGGACAGAGTCTACGTCCATGCCTTCCTCGACGGGCGCGACGTCCCGCCCACCTCGGGCGCCGGATTCATCGCGCAGATTGAGGCCGCCATGAAGGAAAAGGGCGTAGGCGCCGTTTCCGACGTCTGCGGCAGATACTACGGCATGGACAGGGAAAAGCATTACGAGCGCAATCTTCTGGCCTACAAGGCCATCGTCGACAGGCAGGCCGAGCAGTTCGACACCGCGGACGAGGCGGTCGCCGCGTCCTATGAAAAGGGCGTCACCGACGAGTTCATGATACCCGTTATCATAAAGGGAGGCGAGCCCGTAAGACACGGCGACAGCATCGTCTTCATGAACTTCCGCCCCGACCGCGCCCGCCAGATAACCCGCGCCTTCGTCGACCCCGATTTTGAGGGCTTCGAAAGGGATGAGCTGCTGGAGCCGGTGTACGTCTGCATGACCGAGTACGACGCCACCATCCCCAACGTGTCCATCGCGTTCCCGCCTCAGAGTCTCAAAAACACCCTGGGCGAATACGTTTCCGAGCTCGGCCTCACCCAGCTGAGGATAGCCGAATATACCAAATACGCCCACGTCACCTTCTTCTTCAACGGCGGCGCCGAGCAGCCCTATCCGGGAGAGGACAGGGTGCTTATCGACTCGCCTAACGTCGCGACCTACGATCTCAAGCCCGAGATGTCGGCCTTCGAGGTCGCGGCAGAGTGCGCGAAGCGTATAGAGAGCGGCAAGTACGATCTCATAATCCTCAACTTCGCCAACTGCGACATGGTGGGACACACCGGCATCATGCAGGCCGCCGTCAAGGCGGTGGAGGCCGTGGATACCTGCATGGGCAAGGTGCTGCGCGCTGTCAAAAAGGTCGGCGGCTGCGCCATAGTCACCGCCGATCACGGCAACGCCGAGCAGATGGGTATAGACGTGCCCGTCACGTCCCACACCACTAACCCCGTCCCCGTCATACTGGTCGGCTGTGACCGCGGTATAAGCGACGGCGCTCTGTGCGACCTCGCGCCGACCCTTCTCGAGCTCATGGGCCTCGAAAAGCCCGCCGAGATGTCGGGACATTCACTTTTGATATAATGGGCGGGATACCGCCGGAAAGGATAAATATATGAGAAAATTTCTTGAGATAACGGATGTTATCGGCCGCGAGATAATCGACAGCCGCGGCAACCCCACCGTCGAGGTGGAAGTGTACGTTTTTGACGGAGAGCGCGAGTTCATGGGTCGCGCCGCCGTTCCTTCCGGAGCGTCCACCGGCTCCTTCGAGGCCTGCGAGCTTCGCGACGGAGACAAAGAGCGTTTCGGAGGAAAGGGCGTGCTCAAGGCCACCGAGGCGGTCAACACCGAGATCTGCGACGCTCTTCTGGGGCTCGACGCTTCCTGCCAGCCCGAGATAGACGCCACCCTGATCGCTCTTGACGGCACTCCCAACAAGAGCCGTCTGGGAGCCAACGCCATCCTCGGCGCGTCCCTGGCCTGCGCCAAGGCCTCTGCCGAAGCTTTGGGGATGTCCCTTTACAACTATGTCGGCGGCGCCAACGCCAAGATGCTGCCCGTCCCCATGATGAACATCATGAACGGCGGCGCCCACGCCACCAACAACGTCGACATCCAGGAGTTCATGGTCATGCCGGTCGGCGCCCGCTCCTTCGCCGAAGGCCTCCGCTGGTGCGCCGAGGTCTTCCAGGCCCTCAAAAAGTATCTGTCCTCTCAGGGACTGGCTACCGCCGTGGGCGACGAAGGCGGCTTCGCTCCCAACCTCAAGCACGATGAAGACGCCCTCAAGGCCATAGTCGCCGCCATAGAGGCCGCGGGCTACATCCCCGGCGTCGACTTCAGGATCGCCCTCGACCCCGCCGTTTCCGAGTGGTACGTCAACGAGGACGGCGGATACTACCTGCTGCCCAAGGCCGGCAAGAAGATGACCCGTCAGCAGATGGTCAACATGTGGAAGAACTTCGTCGCCAAATATCCCATTATCTCCATCGAAGACGGCATGGCCGAGGAGGACTGGGAAGGCTGGAAGATGATGACCGAAGCTCTGGGCGACAAGATCCAGATAGTCGGAGACGACCTGTTCGTCACCAACGTCGAGCGCATCGCCAAGGGCCTGCAGCTGGGCGTCGCCAACGCCGTGCTGATCAAGCTCAATCAGATAGGCACTCTCACCGAGACGCTGGACGCCATCGCCATGGCCCACCGCGCCGGCTACACCGCGATAATCTCCCACCGTTCGGGCGAGACCGAAGACACTACCATCGCCGATCTGTCCGTGGCGCTCAACGCCGGCCAGATCAAGACCGGCGCCCCCAGCCGCACCGACCGCGTGGCCAAGTACAACCAGCTGCTGCGCATCGAGGAAGAGCTCGGCGCCTGCGCCCAATTCCCCGGCATCAAAGCGTTTTTCAATATTAAAGGCTAACGCCGAAAAACAGGAGGACCTCTATGGACAACCGTGAGCTCAAGGTCTTTGCCGCGCAGATACGGCTTGAGACTGTCAAGGAACTGGCACATCTGGGAAGCGGACACATAGGCGGATGCATGTCGCTGGTCGAGCTTCTCGCTGTGCTGTACGGCGACGAAATGAGATACGATCCCAAAAGACCGGACTGGCCGGAGCGCGACAAGCTCTCCATGTCCAAGGGACACGCGGGCCCGGTGCTTTACGCGACTCTTGCACTTCGCGGATTTTTCCCGATGGAGACTCTTCTCACGCTCAACGAGGGAGGCACAAGCCTTCCCAGCCATACCAACAGCCATCTTACCCCGGGCGTCGACGTGACCACCGGTTCTCTGGGCCAGGGCCTTTCGCCCGCCATCGGCATCGCCATGGGCGACAAGCTGATGGGCAGAGACACCCGAGTCTACTGCGTCCTCGGCGACGGCGAATGTGATGAAGGACAGGTCTGGGAGGCCGCGGCCTTCGCCGGAGCTCATCACGTGTCCAACCTCACCGCCTTCGTCGACCTCAACAAGCAGCAGCTCGACGGATGGACCAAGGACGTCCTCGACATGGGCGATATGACCGACAAGTTCGCCTCCTTCGGATGGGAGGTCCGCAAGGTGGACGGCCACGACGTGGCGGCGATCAAAAAGGCCATCGACGAGACCAAAGACTGCGGCCGTCCGGCCATGATCATCCTCGACACCGTCAAAGGCAAGAACTGCCCGTGGGCCGAGCAGCATTTCCCCTGCCACCACCTGGCGTTCAGCGCCGAAGACATCGCGCCCAGCGTTAAATATGCGGAAGAGCTTTTGGAAAAGGCAAGGAGGGGCGAATAATGTATAAGGTAAGAAACACCTTTGAAAAAGAGACCGTCGAAATGCGTCAGGCCTACTGCGAGACCCTTACGGCTCTTGCGGAAAAGGATGAGCGCATAGTCCTTCTGGACGCCGACCTCATCAATTCTCACGGAACCAAGAACTTCTTCAAAAAATTCCCCGACAGGGCCATCGACTGCGGCATCCAGGAAAACAACATGATAGGCGTCGCCGCCGGCCTTTCCGCCGCCGGCATGATCCCTTACGCTCATTCCTTCGCCCCGTTCGTAGCCCGCAGATGCAACGATCAGATCTTCATCTCCTGCTGCTACGCGGGACTTCACGTCAACGTTTTCGGCTCCGACCCCGGAGTCGAAGCCGCGCTCAACGGCGGCACCCACATGCCCTTTGAGGACATGGGCTGCCTGATGGCCTTCCCCAAGATCACCCTTGTGGAGCCCACCGACACCGCCATGATGCGCTGGCTGACCGGCTGGCTGGCCGAGGATTACGGCGTGCATTACGTCCGTCTGCTGCGCAAGAACGCCATCGGCATCTACGAAGAGGGCTCCACCTTTGAGATAGGCAAGGCCCCGGTCATCAAGGACGGCTCCGACGTCGCCATCTTCGCCTCCGGCATCATGGTGGGCGAGGCAGTTGAAGCGCTCAAGATCCTCGAGCAGAAGGGCATAGACGCCGCCCTGCTCGACGCCTTCTGCTGGAAGCCGCTGGACGAGGAAGCCATCGTCAAATACGCCGACAAGTGCGGCTGCCTCGTGACTGCCGAGAACCACAATATCGTCGGCGGTCTGGGCTCCGCCGTTGCCAACGCCGCCGCCCGTCTGCGTCCCGTGCCCATCGAGATGGTCGGCGTCAAGGACGAGTTCGGCCAGGTCGGCAAGTCCCCGTGGCTGCGCAAGCAGTACGGTCTCACCGCGGCCGACATAGTCGCGGCCTGCGAAAAGGCGATCGCGCGCAAAAAATAATTATTGCAATTTGCGTAAAAGTGAGTTATAATACCGTTTGCGTTCCAAAAAAACGACAGACAAGGCCCCCACGGGCGGATGGAGAATACTTATGAGTGAAACTTTACGTTTGATACTTACTATAATTCAGGTCGTGTCCTGCGTCGGACTTATCCTTTCGGTCATCTTCCAGTCCTCACAGGATGAGGGAGGCATGTCCGTTCTGGGCGGCACCGCCGAGACCTTTTTCGGTAAAAACAAGAGCCGCAGCCTTGACGCCAAGCTGGAGAAGGCGACTATCATTTTCTCCATCGCTATTGCGGTCCTGACCATCTGCCTTACCATATTTTAACTGACCTTGAAAAAGGGCCGGAAGATATCTTCCGGCCCTTCGTTTTTGAAAGGAAACGATATGATCCTGTTTTTGACGAGCTCGCCCTTTTTGGACGAAGAGAACGCGGTCAACCCCGCGAACGGCTTTGAAAAAGAACTGCTTTCCGTCCTGCCGCCCGAGCCGGACGTGCTCTATATCTGCTCGTCGCCCTGCGCGTATGAACTCAACGACGAATACGCCCGCAGGGTGCGTGAAAGCATCGAAAGCTCGGGCATATCCCCGTCGAGGTTCATTCTTCTGGACGGACGTAACGCGGACGGCGCTTCCGCGCTGGTGCGCACGGCACAGCTCATCATCCTTGCGGGCGGACACGTTCCCACGCAGAACGCCTTTTTTGAAGCCATAGGACTTCGGGAGCTGCTGAGCGGCAGCTCCGCCGTGATCGTCGGCGTCAGCGCGGGCACGATGAACTGCGCGGACGTCGTTTACGCCCAGCCCGAGCTTGAAGGGGAGACCGGCGGGGAGTACGAGCGCTTCATAAAAGGCCTGGGCCTTACCGATATAAATATACTGCCCCATTACGCCGAGGTCAAAGATATGACGGTGGACGGCCTTCGCGCCATCGAAGACATCGCCCTTCCCGACAGCGCGAGGCGGACGTTCTACGCCATACCCGACGGCAGCTACGTTTTTTGCAGGGACGGCGTCAGCGAAATGAGGGGAGAGGCCTTTCTCATATCGAACGGCAGGATCGAACCCTTCTGCGCAGACGGACAGAGAAGAAAAATATAAAAACGGATAAAGAAAAGAAGCGGCGTTTGCCGCTTCTTTTCCTTTTATTGGGGGGATGAGGAGAGAGAACATGTTGCATGTACAAATTATCGTGTTTTTTATAGGAGGGTCGGCGCTTCCCTTACCGACAATCCTATTATCGCACGATCCGCGTCCGAAATCATGACGAAACAGCGAACCGGGTGTAAATAATTGTAAACAAACGATAAACAAAACCCGCCGTGGCCTTTTGCAAACGATATAAATAATACGGTCCGAGCTATTGACTTTAACAGATGCGGGGTATATCATAGGGTTATACCAGTGGTATACCAGCGGTATACTGCAAAAATTTAAAATTTGGAGGGAATTATGAAGAAACTGTTAGCGTTGCTGCTGGCGGTCATCATGATCGTTGGCATATTTGCCGGCTGCAGTAACAACTCGTCCAACAAGGACGCCGAACTCAAAGTGGCGACCGACTTTGAGCCTCCCACGCTTGACATGCACAACACCGTGGACGACGCCACCATCAAGATCCTGCTGCTAATCACCGAGGGCCTCGTGCGCAACAAGGGCGGCAAGATCGTACCGGGCATCGCCGAATCCTGGGACATATCCTCCGACGGATATGAGTATACCTTCCACCTGCGTAAGAGCAAATGGTCGGACGGCACCGCTCTCACCGCCAACGATTTCGTTTACTCCTTCCTTCGCATGGTCGATCCCAACGAGGCCTATCAGCAGGCCGAGCAGGCGTATGACCTGATCGAGAACGCCAAGGAGTATCATACCGGCGAGATCACCGATGCTTCCAAGGTCGGCGTCAAGGCGCTCGACGACTACACTCTGTATATCAAGGCCGCCGTACCTTCCAGCGAGATCCTCAACAGCCTTGCCACCTTCCGCTGGCTGCCTATCCAGAAATCGGTCGCCGAGCGCGAGGGCATGGCCTACGGCACCGAGGCCGACAAGGTCTCCTGCAACGGCCCCTATAAGATCGTTTCCTGGGCCCACGAGGACAAGATCGTTCTTGAAAAGAACACCGAATACTGGGACGCCAAGAACATCAAGCTCAAGACCATAACCTGCGTTCTCAACGCCATCCATCAGACCGCGGCCGACATGTGCCTGTCGGGCGATCTGGATGTGATGGTCACCGGCACCCCTGAGGAGAGAGACCAGCTTATCGAAGCGGGATTCAAGTGCATCTCCTACACCTCTACCATCAACTGCCTGCTGACAAACGGCGAAAACAGCGGGCTTAACAAGTTCTTTGAAAATGCCAACTTCATGATGGCCATCAACTACGCCATCAACAGAAAGGCCCTCACCGAAGCTCTGCTCCCCGGGACCATCCCCGCCAGCCGTATCACTCCTCCGTCCACCATGGGCGTGAACAAAGCGTTCGTCGAAGAGTATCCGTTTGAGGCGTGGCCTGTCGAGGGCGATCCTGCCAAGGCAAAGGAGTGCCTTGACAAGGCCCTGAAGGAGCTCAACTGCACCGTGGCCGACGTTCCCGAGATCGTCGTTCTGTGCTATGAGTCCGAAAAGAACCTGCTCATTATCCAGGCCATCCAGGACATGCTGGATAAGACCCTTGGACTCAAGATGGGCATCGATCAGCTTCCCATCCAGGCCATGTTCGGAAAAGTCTTCTCGGGCGACTTCGATCTATGGTGGTCCGGCATGCCTGTCGGCAGCTCCGACTGGGGTTCTCCCGACGGCTTCCTGGGCGACCTCGACTGGCGTTCTCCCGACTACACCGGCAACTGGAAGAGCGAGGAGTTCGCAAGGCTGTTCGATATAGTCCGCACCACCAGCGACGTCAAGGAGCGCAAGGACTCTCTGTTTGAGATCGAAAAGATCCTGTGCGGCGAGCATCCCCCCTTCTTCTTCATCACTTATCAGCAGGAATACGTGCTTTTCAGAGACACCTTCACCGATCCCCTGATCTCCCAGTATGAAGACATAACCTACATGGAACTCAAATAATTTCCTCTTTTGTATCGGCTCCCCTTTGCGGGAGCCGATACTGAACTACTCTCGGAGAGGAGGGAACAGCTTGGCAAAATACATTATCAAAAGGATCTTCTTTGCGATAGTCACCCTCTGGGCGCTGGTCACAGTGACCTTTTTCCTGCTCAAGCTGATGCCGGGCGATCCGTTCCAGAACAACAAGGTCCCGGTGGAGGTGCAGAACAGGCAGAAGGCCTATTACGGCCTCGACAAGCCGGTTTTGGTCCAGTATTTCAGATACCTCGGCAACATAGCCAGAGGTGATTTCGGCACGTCGATGAAAAACTACGGCCGAACGGTGACGTCGTATATCAAAGAGGGCTTCCCGGTCTCCGCGTCGCTCGGACTTGCGGCGTGGTTTGTCGGTCAGTTCATCGCCTGGCCGTTAGGCATACTGGCCTCCCAGTTCAGAAACAAGGCGCCGGACTATCTTGTCATACTGATCGCGGTGCTCGGCATAGCCTTGCCCGAAATGGTCATAGGGCCGGTGTTGAGATACGTACTGGGAGTGAGACTCAAGGTGCTGCCCGTCACGGGCTGGGGCACGTGGAAGCATTACGTCATGCCCATCATGGTGATGCTGTTCGGCTCCATAGGCCTTTCGGTAAGGTCGCACCGCGCCAACATACTCAATATCATTACGCAGGACTATATCAAAACGGCCCGCGCCAAGGGACTTTCTCCCATAAAGGTCATTTTAAGGCACGAGCTGAGGAACGCTTCGGTGCCCTGGTTCACCGGCATACCCGAGGGACTTGCCTCGCGCATGATGGGCTCTTTCGTGGTTGAGAACATATTCCTTATCCCCGGCATGGGCAAGCATCTGGTTACCGCGCTCAATGCGCTCGACTATCCGCTGATACTCGGGCTCACCATCTTTTTCGGCGGATTCATGATCTTTGCCCATCTGATTTCCGACCTGATGTACGGCATAGTCGACCCGCGCATCAGGATAGAAGCGTAGGAGGCGGATATATGAACGGAGATATGATAAAAGATATCCGCGACAGGGAACTGCGAAAGCGGGATCAGAGCGACTTTCTGCCTCTGCCCACCGACGCCTTCGCGGGAGACAAGATAGTCCGCCCCTCGATCTCCTACGGCAAGACGGTCTGGACCAACTTCAAAAAGAGAAAAACGGCTCTTTTAAGCTTTGCTATATTGATAATCCTGGTGCTCCTTTCGATCTTCGGCCCCATGATATCGGGCTACGACAGTTACACGAACAACCTTGAAAACGTCCATGCGCTGCCCTCGAGGGAGCACTGGTTCGGCACCGACGCCCTCGGGCGCGATCTTTGGACCCGCGTGTGGATGGGCGGCAGGGTGTCGCTGTTCATCGGCCTTATGTCCACGATAGCGCCCACCCTCATAGGGATGATGCTGGGCGGCCTTTGCGGATATCTGGGCGGCTGGGTGGATATGATCCTGCTGCGCGTCACCGAGGTGCTGCAGGGCGTGCCGCCGATGATCTACAACATACTGCTCATACTGGTCTTCAACGGAGGCAGCATGTGGACGCTGCTCGCCACCTTCACGCTGACCGGCTGGTTCGGCGGCGTGCGCGGCACGAGGGGTCTCGTGCTTCAGATGCGCGCCAGAGACTATGTCATGGCCAGTGAGGCGCTGGGCACGTCCACCTTCAAAGTGATATGGAAGCACCTTATCCCCAACACTCTGGGCATACAGCTGGTCGGTATCAGCGTCAGCATCCCCAACGTCATCCTGGCCGAGGCCTTTTTGAGCTACATCGGTCTGGGCGTCACTCCGCCCACTCCCAGCTGGGGCCAGCTGATAAAGCAGGCCGCCGAGAACTTCCGTTATTATCCCCACGAATTTCTGTTCCCCTGCATATGCGTAAGTCTCGTAGTTTTGTGCTGCAACCTTATGGGCGACGGCCTCCGCGATGCGCTCGATCCGCGCATCCATGACTGAGGAGGTGCAGGATGGAACGTGAAACGATCCTTTCGGTAAAGGACCTTACCGTCTCGTTTTTCACCAAGGCGGGCGAGGTGCAGGCCGTGCGCGGCGCCTCGTGGGACCTTAAGGAAAAGGAGACCATAGCCATAGTCGGAGAGTCCGGCTGCGGAAAATCGGTCAGCATACAGACGGTCATGGGCCTTCTGCAAAAGCCCGTCGGGCGTATCAAAAAAGGACAGATACTGTTTCACGGCGAAGATATAACCGACTATACCGCCGAGCAGTACCGCGCCATCCAGGGCAACAAGATGACCATGATCTTCCAGGACCCGCTCACTTATCTGAACCCCACCACCCGCGTGGGCAAGCAGATAGCCGAGGCCTACCTTGAGCATCACCGCGACTCCACCAAAAAGGAAGCCATGGAAAAGGTGTACGAGATAATGCGCGTCACCCGATTCCCCGATCCCAAGCAGAACATGCGCAAATTCCCGCACGAGCTTTCGGGCGGCATGCGCCAGAGGATCATGGTGGCCATGGCGCTGATATGCGGCCCCGAGATACTGTTCGCCGACGAGCCCACCACCGCTCTCGACGTGACCATCCAGGCTCAGATAATCGACCTTATGAACAAGCTCAAGGACGAGGTCAACACCTCAATCGTGCTGATCACCCACGATCTGGGCGTGGTCGCGCAGATGGCCGAGCGCATAAACGTCATGTACGCAGGCATCATCGTGGAGCACGGCACGGCCATGGACATCTTCAAAAACCCCAAGCATCCCTATACCTGGGGTCTGCTGGGCAGCGTGCCGCGTCTGGACGCCGAAAACAAGGCGGAGCTCCAGTCGATACCCGGTACGCCTCCCGACCTTATAAAGCCCCCGTCGGGATGCCCGTTCGCTCCGCGCTGTAAATACGCCATGAACATATGTAAGGACAATATGCCCTACTCCACCGATTTCGGCGGCGAGCACGTTGCCAGCTGCTGGAGATACGATCCCGTATTCTTGGAAATGAACGCAAAGAAGGAGGCCGAAAGCAATGACTGACGAAGTACTGCTCGACCTCCAGGGGGTCAAAAAGTTTTTCAGGATAAAGAGAAAAAAGATACTCAAGGCCGTAAACGGAGTCGACCTTCAGATCAGACGCGGCGAAACGCTGGGTCTCGTCGGAGAGTCGGGCTGCGGCAAGACCACGCTGGGAAGGACCATCGTCAAGCTTTACGAGCTCGACGGCGGCAGGATCCTTTTCAGAGGCAAAGACATTTGGGAGCAGAACAAAGAGGAAAATCTGTCTTATCACCGCAAGGCGCAGATAATCTTCCAGGATCCATACGCCTCTTTGGACCCGCTGCACGTCATCAGCGAGAGCATTTCCGAAGGCCTTGAAGTACACAAGATGTATCCCAATAAAAAAGAGCGCCACGAAAGAGTGGTAGAGCTTTTGGAGATGGTGGGCCTCAACAGCGAGCACGCCAACCGTTTCCCCCACGAGTTCTCCGGCGGTCAGCGCCAGCGCATAGGCATAGCCCGCGCCCTGGCCGTGGACCCCGAGATCGTGGTCTGCGACGAGCCGATCTCGGCTCTCGACGTCTCCATCCAGGCGCAGATAGTGAACCTTCTGACAAAGCTGCAGAGGGAAAAAGGGCTGGCGTATCTTTTCATAACCCACGACCTTTCCATGGTCAGACAGATAAGCGACCGCATCGCCGTAATGTATCTGGGCAACATAGTGGAGCTTGCTCCGAGCGATGAGCTTTACGATCACCATATGCACCCGTATACCAAGGCTCTGCTCAGCGCCATACCCATTCCCGACCCCGAAGTCGAGGCCCGGAGAAAACGAATCCTTCTTTCCGACGATATCCCGAGCCCGGTCAACCTTCCCGAAAACTGCTGCTTCTCCAAGCGCTGCCAGCACGCGTGCGAGCGGTGCTTTGCCGAGCGGCCTGCGCTGAGAGAGGTCGCCCCCGGTCATTTCGTGGCCTGCCATTTCGCCGAAAAGTTCGGCGAGTGAGAAGGGAAGTGAGTTTTTGACAGATCAGAACACCGTATCCAACGTCCTGGAGCTCGCTCTCAGCCTTGGCGCAGATTTTGCCGAACTCTATTTTGAGGACGGCCGCAGCGCCGGCGTCTCGTACAATCAGACGGTCACCGACGTGAACGACAGCCATTCCAAGGGCGTCGGACTGTACCTTATCAAGAATAAAACCAGCATATACGTCTACACGAACGATCTTTCCGAACGCTCGCTCATCGGCCTTTGCCGCAGAGGATGCGCCATGCTCGCGGCGAAGAGCTCGTCCTGCGGCAGGCTCGCGCCCTTCAGAACGGTCGACGTGTTCGAGCCCAACCCCGTGCGCGTGAGCCCGGGCTCGGTGGGCTTTGCCGAAAAGATCAAGCTGCTTCGGGAGGTCGACAGGGCGGCAAGGGCCAAGGGGCCGGACGTCGTCAACGCCGATCTTGCTTATAACGAGACCGAAAAGCAGGTGCTCATAGCCAACTCCGAGGGAGTGTGGGCGGAAGACAGCCGCACCACCGTACGTTTGAGACTGACTCCCACGGTGTCGGACGGCGTCAACTCCGCGGGCTATTTCACCGAGTTCACCCGCCCATACGGCTTCGAGGCCTTCAGGGGGCAGGACTATATCTCCTACGCCACCGAGATAATCGACGACATCCGCGGCATGCTCAAGGCGCAGGAGTGCCCGAACGGGCATTATCCCGTGATCCTGGCCGCGGGCGTCCCGAGCGGCAACTTCTTCCACGAGTGCTGCGGCCATCAGCTCGAGACCAATTACGATCCGTCCCTTCAGTACGATCTTTTGAACAACGGAATATTCTTCGGCAAGCTGGGCACCCGCGTCGCGAGCGAAAAGGTCACCGTGGTAGACGACGGCACCCTGCCCAATCTCTACGGCTCGAGCAAATACGACGACGAGGGCATGCCCCGTCAGAAAAACGTGCTCATAGAAAACGGCATACTCAAGAGCTATCTCGTCAACCGCATGGGCTCGATAAAGCTGGGCGTTCCCAGGAACGCCTGCGGCAGGAGGCAGAATTATACCCAGGCCCCCGCCGCCCGCATGAGCAACACCTATCTCGCCCCCGGCGACGACACGCTGGAGGAGATGATCCGCAGCACCCCGGAGGGTCTGTTCGTGTCCCGTATGGGCGGCGGACAGGGCGGCGCCGACTTCACCATAGTCGCCCACACCGCCTACTGGATCAAAAACGGCGCTATCGACCATCAGGTCAAAAACGCCCTGCTCATGGGCCGGGGTGACGTCACCATGCACAAGATCGACCGCGTGGGCGGCGATCTCGAGTGGGAAAAGAGCGGCATGTTCTGCGGAGGTGCCTCCGGTCTTTGCAACGTCACGACTTCGGGAGCCAGCCTTCGCATATCCGATATGCTGATAGGCGGAAAAGGAGGGCAGTGAGCTATGAAGGAACTCGACAGATACAGGCTTGCTTTTGAAAACCTCCCCGACGGCGCGGAAAGCGCCGAGGCCAACTGCAAAAAGCTCGACATCATCAGCGTTTCGGTAAAAGACGGCGAGGCAGGCGACAGCAGCGCCTATACCCAGTTTTCCGTCCAGGTGAGCGTTTACGCCAACGGCTCGGTCGGAAAAGCGGTCACCCAGGATGTTGAGGAGGACCCGAACGAGCTTATAAAGCGCGCCATGAACTGCGCAGCGTTTTCGCCCGGGTGCAAAAAACCCGAAAAGGGGCCCCGGCTCGTGCGCGACGCCGCGGACGACGGCGCTGATTTCGATCAGCTCAAAGCGCTTGCCGTAAAGCTGGAAAAGGCGGCGCTCGGCCGTCCCGGTGTAAAAGCCGTTCAGGGGTGCTCCGCCGAGCGAAAGCTCATCTCTTACGAGGTCGTAAGCACCCAAGGACCCGATCTTCGCTTTTCCGATCTCGAGTATTCGGTGAGCATTGGGGCGAGGATAGAGATCAACGGCGCCGAGGACGACTGCTGGTGCGTTTCGTACGCGGACAGACTGTCGGATATCGACGCAGACGCCGTCGCAGACCGGCTTATGAAAAAAGCCGCGCTCAACGTGTGCGCCCTTCCCGTGATGACGCCTCCCACCGGCGAGTACGACGTCGTTTTCGGCGCGGAGCCCGCCTCCATGATAATGGTGACCTCCTTCATGGGATGCGCGGGAAGCTATACCGCGCTCAGCGCGCCGGTCTATCCCTTCCATCCCGAGACGATCATCAAATATGAAAAGACCGTTCCCGAGACCTGGGCGGACGGCAAGCGCGAGCCCGTGCTTCCCGAAAGCTATCCCGACGGCAGGTGGAGCGTGCCCGTCAACAAAAGCGGTACGGCAGAGATCGCGGCGGACGCCGTCAGAGTGTTCATAAAGCCCACGAATGACGGCGTCGGGGAGCTGATAAAGACCATGAAAAACGGCCTTTACGTCACCGGCTCCTATGACATCATCCATTCCATCTCGCGTTCGACCGGAGAGTTCGCCATATTCTGCGACGGCATAATCGTCAAGGACGGAAAGACCGCGGGCAGATTCGAAAGGGCGATAATCTCGGGCTCGATGCAGCAGTATATGAGGAACATGGCCCGCGCGGCGGACGATCTGTCGCTGCCCGGCTTCATGAACCCGAGCTATTCATACGGAAGTCCGTCGGTTTTGATCAAAGGACTGAAGGTCACCGGAAAAGCGTGATCCGGCAAAGCAAAGCGGAGGTACGACTATGGCAAAAACATTGAATCAGGACATATACGCCGAGCTCAAAAGAAGGATAGTCGAAGAGGAGTATACGGTGAACGACGTTTTGACCGAAAGGTCAATCGCGGCCGAGTTCAACGTGAGCAAAACTCCCGTCAGAGAATCGCTGTCCCTTTTGGCCAAGGAGGGGTACGTCACGAGATATCCCAACTTCGGCTATATGGTCAAGGAGCTTTCCTACGGCGAGGCCATGTCCATATGCGAGCTCAGGTGCATACTTGAGACCGCGGCCTGCCGGATAATAGTGAAATATGCCTCCGACGACGAGATAAAACGGCTTTACGAGTTCATCAACACCGAAGAGGAGAGCAGTTCGATAGGAAAGGGGAGCAATACGACCTTCCACTGGGAGGTGTCCAAGCTCGCCGGCAACACCTATCTTTCCGATCTCGTGAAGCAGTTCGCCATGCTCTCGCAGAGGCCGGCCGCGGGAGAATACAACCGCGGCCTCAACGAGCAGATACACAAGCAGATAGTCGACGCCCTTCTCGCAAGAGACGCGGAGGCCGCCGAACGCTATCTTAAACAGGACGTCATGCCGAAAGGACAGCGCGAGATCTGAGATCCCGCGCGTCCCGGGGCGGTCCCGGAAGGAGCGACGCCTTTGATAGATCAGCAACTGATCCGCAGGGAATACGCATTCCTTGAAAACACAGACAAAATATTCGTGAATACCTGTATGCTCGGCATACCTCCGCTGCGCACGCGCCGCGCGGGGGAGAGCTTCATGTCCGAGTATACCGAATATACCATGGGGATAGACGAAGACAGGTACTACCGCCTGCGGTGCGAAGCGCGGGAAAATCTCGCCGGGCTTACGGGCGGCAAACCCGAGGAGATCGTCTTCACCAAAAACGCCACCGAGGGCATAAGCATGCTGGCCTCGGGCTATACCGGCATCGGTCCGGGCGACAACGTCATAACCTTCGACATCGAAAACCACGCGAACCTTTTCCCCTGGTTCAACAACGCGAGGATACGCGGGTACGAGCTCAGGGTGATCGACACGGTAAGGGGCAGAGTGGATCTCGATCAGGTAAGGCAAAAGATGGACGGGCGCACCAGGATAGTCGCGGTATCCGCCGTCCAGGCGGCCACCGGCTATTACGCCGACCTTGAGGCGCTCGGCAGGATGTGCAGGGAAAACGGTGCCATCCTTGCCGTCGACGGCACCCAGGCGCTGGGGCGCGTCGGGCTGGACGTTGTGAGACAGAACGTCGATTATCTTTCGACCAGCGGCTTCAAGGGCCTGCTTTCCGGCCTGGGCTCGGGCTTCGTCCGGTGCAGGGAGGATCTCATCGAGAAGATCGTCCCGCCCTACTGCGGCTTCACCAGCGCCGGACCCTATATGTCGCCTCCCAAGGTCACTCCCGGCGATATAGATTTTCATCTTTACGACGACCGCAGGCGGCTGGAGGCCGGCACCATGAACATGCACGGCATCGCCCTGCTGAACGCCAGCGTGGGCTTCATCCTGGAGCTGGGCGTAAAGAACGTCGAGCGGCACGTCCTCGGGCTTGAAAAAAGGCTTCGCAAGGGGCTTGAAAAGACCGCCTTCGACGTTCTGTCCTTCGAGGACGAGCGCCGTTACAGCGGCCTTACGGTGCTATATTATCCCGAAGAGCATTTCGAAGCGATAAACGAGCGCATCGAAAAGGCCGGCGTTTATCTCACCCATCACCGCGGCTATATAAGACTTGCCATGGGCATACACAACACCGAAAAAGACGCAGACGCGGTGGCGGACCTTCTTTGCCGCATAAGCCGCGAAGTCATTGAAAGAGGATGAGCCATGGAACTTAAAAACTGCAGACTGATCCCCGCCCTGTCCGACGGCGCCGAGCTTGCGCTCGCCGATATCGAGATAAAGGACGGAAAGATCGCCCGCGTCAGACGCGCAAGCGGCGCGCCCGCACATGAGTGCGATATAGACTGCCGGGGCATGACCGTGCTCCCCGGCCTTTTCGACATGCACGTACACGTCGTGTGCGACGAGCCCACGAACGACGTATATCACGCCATCGGACTTTATCAGGATTACGCCGAAAAGCTCAACGTCTATCTGGAGTACGGCATAACCACCGTGCGCGACTGCGGCAGCACTATGGATCTTGCCTGCCGTCTGCGCGACGGAGTGGAGCGGGGGCAGATAGTCGGCCCGCGCATCCTTTCGAGCGGCAGGATCATCTCGCCCGAGGCAATGCACAACGTGAGCAGAAACGGCGTCCACGTCATCGCCAACGGCGTGGACGAGGTGGTAAAAGCCGCCCGCAGGGAATTTGCCGACGGCGCGGATTTCATCAAGATCTACGCCACCCAGTCCATGTCCCAGGTCAGAGGGTCCGATCCCAAGTGCATCTACTCGCCCGAGGAGATCCGGGCCTTCGTCGCGGTCGCCGAGCAGAACAACAGCTACGTCGCGGCCCACGCCCACAGCACCGACGCCATAATCTCATGCGTCAAAAACGGCGTGCGCAGCATCGAGCACGCGACCTATCTCACCGACGAGGCCGTGGCGCTGCTCGCGTCGTCCGATTCCTATATAGTGCCCACCCACGCCGTGGCCGAGCCCTTTTTCCCGGGCGAGGGCTACGAGGATCCCGTCGCCCGCGCGGCCTTTTGGGAGACCCCGTTCATGAAGGCCTCCAACAAGCGCAGCAGGGACTGGAAGCATCGCGCCTACGTCGCGGGCGTCAAGATAGCCCACGGCACCGACCTCGACGTGCCCTCCGTCGCCAAGTATCCCCGCGAGATGCAGGTCAAAAAAGAGTGGTGCGGAATGGAAAACGTAGACATACTCTATCAGGCCACCGTCGCGAGCGCCGAGCTTGCCATGCTCGCAAACGTCTGCGGCAGGATCAAGGAGGGCCTCGACGCCGATATCGCCGTCTTCGCCGGCCGCCCCGACGAGGACATTACAGTGATGTTCAAAAAGCCCGTCCTCGTCATGACGAGGGGAAAGATATATAAAAACGCCCTCTGAATAAAACAAAAGAAAAGCCTGCAACGAGCGTTGCAGGCTTTTTTTGCGTTTAAGCTCAGGCGAGGGCCGCCGTGATTATGGCCATCTTGTAGACCTCGTCCGCGACGCATCCGCGGGACAGGTCGTTGATGGGGGCGTTGAGTCCCAGAAGGATGGGACCGTAGGCCGCAAAGCCGCCCAGACGGGCCGCGATCTTGTAGCCGATGTTGCCCGAGGTGACGTCGGGGAAGATGAAGGTGTTGGCGTAGCCCGCGACCTCGGAGCCGGGGAACTTGAGCTGGCCGACGACGGGGGACACCGCGGCGTCGAACTGCATCTCGCCGTCCACGGGCACGTCCATGACCTGCTTTGCCTTGGCGACGGCGTTCTGCACGGCGGTGACGCTGTCGTCTTTTGCGGAGCCCTTGGTGGAGAAGCTCAGGAAAGCGACCTTGGGCTCGATGCCGAACACCTTGGCGCATTTCGCGGTCTCGGCGGCGATCTCGACCAGGTTGTCCTCGGTGGGATGGATGTTGATGGCGCAGTCGCCCATGGCGATCTTTTCCTGGACGCCGTCCTTTTCACGGGTCATTATGAAGCAGGAGGAAACGATGGTGTTTCCGGGCTTGGTCTTGATGAGCTGAAGGGCGGGGCGGACGGTGTCGGCGGTCGAATAGGTGGCGCCGCCCAGCAGGCAGTCGGCCTTGCCCATCTTCACCAGCATGGTGCCGAAGTAGTTGCCCTTTTTGAGGGCGGCGCGGCACTCGTCGGCGGTCATCTTGCCGCGGCGCAGCTCGACCATCTTTTCCACCATGGCGTCCATTTCGGGATAGGTCGCGGGATCGGCGATCTCGATGCCGGAGATGTCGAAGCCGTTTTTGAGGTTTTCCTCCTTTATGGCTTCGGGGGAGCCCACCAGTATGGGGGTGAGTATGCCTTCGGCCTTGAGCTTTGCCGCAGCTTCCTGGATCCTGGAGTCGTGGCCCTCGGTGAACACAAGAGTGCGGGGAGTCTGCTTAAGAGTCTGTATGAGCTTGTCAAACATAGTTTGCGCCTCCGTTAAAAATTCTCACACAACAAATATACACCGCCCATCGTTCCGGGTCAAGGAAATGACCGCCGCAAAGGCGTTTTTCGCCACGTTTTTTCGCCTTTTCGTGATAGCTTTAAGAAAAGGGGGCGAGCGCTTGCGTCATCTTGACAGAAAATTCGTCATACCGGCGGCCGTGCGGTATCTTGCGATCGCCGCGGCCGGGTTCGTGCTTCCTCACGCAAGGCCGGCGGCGGGAGCGAGACCGCTGGGCATGGCCTTCACCGCCTCCCGGGACAACGTCGAGGACTGCATGGCCGCCGCCCTCGGCTGCTTTTTCGGCTATCTTTCGGCGGGCGGCCTTGCGGGCATGGCGGCGGGCGGCGCCTGCGTCATACTGTGCGCCGTCAAGTTCGCCTTTTCCGGAAAACAGATATCGCTCAGGCCGTGGTTTATGCCGGCGTGCGCCGCGGGGACCTATCTTTTCTGCGCCTTCCCGACGGGCGTTCCCATCCTCGAGTATATGAGCTGCGCCGTTCTGACTGCGGCCTTTTCCGCGCTCTACGCCTTAAGGCGCGGCCATACGGCCGCGATCTGCCTTCTGTTCAGCCTGCTGCTCGCGGCCGAAGCTCACGTCGGCGCCTTTTCGCCCTATCTTCTTTTTGCGTCCTTTTTCACCGCCGCCGTCGGGCGCCGCGGCCCCGGCGCGGGCGGCGCCGCGGGCTTCGTTCTGGGCCTCGCGTTCGACCTTTCGGCGTCCTCTCCGCCCGTCTGCGCCGCGCTTTTTACCGCCGAGGGCCTTTTCGCCGGCGCCG
>JAEEGL014944671.1_pt1 | contig 32345 bp, 24 predicted proteins | sample 9134231 | NCBI WGS metagenome assembly JAEEGL01 (sample SAMN16246548, study PRJNA631951) | gut metagenome | biome: gut microbiome; feature: rumen; material: fiber-attached | host: Bos | place: Iran: Karaj | collected 2018-10 | reverse complement strand
GAGTTTACCAAGAAATTTAATGAAACTGAAGTATTAAAAGAATTGTATTTGGCTGGATATACAGATGATGTATATACAGTAATCCTCGACGAAATGAATATCTCACGTGTCGAATATTATTTTGCAGAAATGCTATCTATTCTAGAAATGCCTAATAAAGATGAATGGATAGTTGAACTTGTTTCAAGTGGTTGGAAAAGTGACCCGAAACATGTTAAAGAAGGTAAACTTAAAATTCCACCAAATGTTTGGTATATTGGTACAATCAATAACGATGACTCAACATTTATGGTAACAGATAAAGTATACGACCGTGCTATGCCAATCGATATTAATGATAAAGGTAAAGTATTTGAACCAATAGATACAGAAGCTCAGGATATTAATTATTCTTATCTAGATAAAATATTTAGAGAAGGTATGGAAAAATATCCAATGAAGCAAGAAACCTTAGATAAAATTGAGGAAATGGATAACTATGTTATTAAACATTTCCGCATTGCGTTTGGTAACCGTATCGTAATGCACATGAAAAAGTTTGTTCCAGTTTTTGTAGCCTGTGGTGGTGAAGAAATTGACGGTGTAGATTATTTCTTAGCACGTAAGGTACTTCGAAAATTTGAACAGTTAAACATTTCATACATTCGTGATGAAATTGATGGTTATATAGAATTCTTAGATAAAACATTCGGAAAAGGCAAAATGAAAGAATGTGAAGAATATCTATTAAGACTTAAGAAATTAACATAAGAAAAGGGTGAAAAGGGATGGAAAGCTTAGGAGTCTTTGATCTTTATAATAAATCGAATGAATCTAGAGATAACATGTTTATTAACAAAATCGATTCAAGCTTAAAAGTAGTTACTGACTATGATAAGACTGAATGTAATTTTGAATGGCTAGATATCATGGAAGAAACAATCAGATATATTGACAATATCCTAAGAAATCCAAACCGTTTCATTGTTAATGAAGAAGATATTGTTAAGGTAGAACTTGCAAGGCGTGTAACTGTAGATAGTATTAAACACCTTGCAAGAAATACCAATTTAATACAAGATATAGATAAAAAAACAGGCGACGTAAAACCTTCAAAAATATTGAATATCAATAAAGAAGAAAGCTATGAAACTTATGAAAACAGATTCATTTATAGCCTTATTCAAAATATGAGGTCTTATGTTGCAAGAAAGAAAAGAAATTTAGTTTTAGAATCATCTGAAAAAGATGACAAGAAGATGGAATATAATGCTAATACTAAAGTAGGCCAAGAAAAAATAAGTATTACTATGTCTATTGGATCAACTAAGTTGATAGAAGATAAACACGAAGACTTAGATGGTAATGGTATTGGTGCGAGAATTGAAAAACTAGAAAATAGAATTACAGATTTAACATCTAATCAAACATATCAAATAATTCACAAGAAACATTTATCATTAGTAACATCACCAATTAAAAAGACAAATTTAATTTTGAAAAATACTAATTTTCAGTATGCCTTAAGATTGTGGGACTATATGCAAACGCATATGGATGAAGATATTACAAATGTTAAAGATAATAAAGATTATTTTGATAATGGAGAACTTAGAAGTTACTTAGATGAATCATTCTTACTTGATTATTTAGTAATGGATCTTTTAAGTCGTGATAAAAAAGATGATGTTGATAAAACAGAAGTTACGGAAAGATTGGTTGGAAATATTGTGCAAAAGTTGATAGATATCAACGAAGGCGGAATAAGTGAGGAACAATTAAAGAACCTTGTAAGCAAGCAATATGAAGTAATTAAATATAAAACTGTTGTTAATGATCGAGAAATTTATAAAATATTTAAAAAACATATGGATAAATATTTATCAAGAATTTATGAAATTAAGATATAGTGGGGATTAATATGTTGAAAAAAATTCGAAAAAATAAAGTTTACAAGATATCAAGCACGGTTATCAAGGCTTTCTTTTCGTTTGCCGTAATATTGATTGTTTTAGTAATTTTTATTCAAAGAGTTTCAAACAATAAAGCTACACTTGGTGGATATAGTATATTTACTATTGTCAGTTCCAGTATGGCTCCTGAATATGAAATCGGAGATATGGTGTTTGCAAAAACAAAAAAAGTTGATGATATCAACATTGGAGACGACGTCGTATATTTGGGCAAAGAAGGAACGTTTGCTGACAAGATTGTTACTCACCGAGTAATAAGTAAATCTATTGTCGATGGCAAATATGTATTTGAAACAAAAGGAATCGCGAATGAAATCGCGGATCCAAAAATTGGAGAAGATCAAATAAAAGGGGTTGTTATTTTTAAAGGGGTGTTAATAAGTACAATAAGTAGACTAGTTAATAATATGTATGGATTTTATTTTTTACTCTTTGTTCCATTATCAATTCTAATATTCTTTGAGATATTAGATATATCTGAAGAAAGAAAGAAATTGAAAGTTAAATGACAAAACAAAGACCATTTATTATTGAACTAGTTATACGAGTTTTTAAAAGAACAAAACTAACCACTTTACTTTTATTAGCACTTTTATTTGTTACCAATTCATTTGCTTGGTTTGTATATTCAACGCGTGTACAGAATAGTATATCTGCACACGTTAAAGCTTGGAATGTCGCATTTGAAATCGGAACAGAACCATCAGTTAATTACATAAATATTGATGTATCAGATGTTTATCCTGGGATGACAACATATACAAGAAATATAAGGGCAGCCAATAATGGTGAGACTCCTGCAGAACTTTCATATGAAATTATGTCAGCCACCTTATTTGGCGTTACATATGAACCAGATGAAGATTTGACAAGTGATGAACTTGCATATCAACTAGCAAATGATTATCCATTTAAAATTAATATTACATTATCAACAGATGTAATCGCGGTTGGGGCAACTGATGAGTATTATAGTATTTCTGTTTCTTGGCCATATGAATCAGGTGATGATTTAACTGATACATATTGGGGAAATAAAGCCTATGATTATCATCAAGCCAATCCTCAAGCATCAAGTATAACTATGCAAGTAAAAATAATTGCAACACAGCAAGAAGAACAAACAGGTGACTAAATCACCTGTTTTTATGTACAAAAAAAAGCTAGTTTTAACTAGCTAATTGTCTAAATTGTAATGTTACATCTAATTTGGCAGTTCCATCTGCTGCTAGTGTATCGGCTGCATTATCCATAGTTGCATTAGCACTGTCATCCCATTTTATGAAAACACGTATAGTTTTTGAAGTAACACCAGAACTATATAATATCGTATCTTGGTATAATGGGTTAGTTATAGTTGTTACTACTGATCCATTATCAACTTGATAACCTGTAACTACTAAATCTTGAACAGCACTGTTAGCATTAACAGCAACATTTAAAGTATATTGAAATGAAACATCAGCACCAGATGAATCGATTATTAAATCAAAATATCCTTCGCTTGTAGGAGCAATTATATCATCTGAAATATTATCGTTATGATAAAAAGTAGGTGTTACAACTGCTGTTGCTGAACTATTTGAACGAATATCATTGTTATTAACTAAGATACGCCATCTTGCAACTCGAATATTTGTTGTTTCATTTAATGTTGTTAAATATTTAGCATAAGAGTCATGAACTAAAAAGACTGTAATTGATAAAAAAATCATTGCTAAAGCTAATGTAATATATAATCTTTTATTCATAATTCACCTCTTTTACCTAATTAAATTATACCATAAAAATGTCAAATATAATTACTGGTTTACACAAACGTGTAAAGTTAGATTGAAGCAAGTTAAAAACTATGTTAAAATCAAGATGGAGTGATATAGGATGGCTAAAGAGGTTGTAGTAACAGCAAAACAAATTAATCGTCGTGAAAAATTTAAGAAGCGTCTAAAAATAATTATGCTTGCTTGTTTTCTATTGTTAATTATAACTTTTTTAATTCTAAGTATAATTTACAATGGAGGTAAGTTTACTGTAACTTTAGACCCTAACTTTGCTTTAAAAACAGGAATTGTTATCTACGAAAGCAAGGACTATAAAGAGTCAAAGGGTCGCTTATATGCACAAGATATGGACTTTATGGACAATATATCAATCAATTGGTTACCAAAAGACATTGACAAAGAAAAGGATGGATCTCATAATGGTCAAAATTATATTGCATATACATTCTATGTTGAAAATGAAGGTAACGAGGTTCAAAACTATTGGTATAGTGTTACTATAGATGACGTCATAAGAAACGTTGATGAAGCCGTAAGAATTATGATTTTTAGAAATGATGAAAAGAAGGTTTATGCTAAGAAAAATTCTTACACAAATAAAGCTGAAGAAGGTACTACTGAATTCTATTCTGAAGAATTTGCAGTACTTGAAGGACGTAAAGATTTTAAACCTGGTGACGTTGATAAAATAACAATAGTTATATGGCTCGAGGGTGATGACCCAGATTGTGTTGATGCATTAATTGGTGGCGAAATCAAAATGCATATGGACATAAGAGAAGAACATATTGAACAGAATAAAGAAGGTGATGCTAATGGCTCAAAAGAATCAGAATCTAAGACAGAAGAATCAGATTCAAAGAAGAATGAACCAGCAACTCCAACAGAATAGTTATTCGAAAAATCGTAGTAAAAGATTATTCCTAATGCTTATCCTTTTATTTGCATTAGGTATAACTCTTACTACTTCTTCATATGCATGGTTCACATCAAACCGTATTGCAACAGTTTGGTTGATGGATGTAAAAGTAGCAGCTCAAAATGGTATTGAAATATCAGCAGATGCTATTAAATGGGGACCAGAAATAACAATTGAAGACTTACAAGATGCACATCTTACATATCAGTCTAGTGTTAATCAACTTCCTGTTATTCTTGAACCTGTTTCAACAATTGGCGAAGTCGAATCTGGTCAATTAAAAATGTTCTATGGAAAAGTTGAAAATGCTAGAAACAGCTCATCAAATTTTACTCTTCGAACAACAAGGCAACATGATGAAAGAGGTTTTGGAGAAACGTTTGATGCTAAATACTTAGCATTTGATGTTTTCTTGAAAACAAATACTCCAACAAAACTATATTTGACTGAAGAATCAGGTGCCACTTATAATGGTACTGATGGTGAAGAGTCAGCTGGTATTGAAAACTCAATGAGATTTGCATTCGTAATTGAAGGTAATACCCCAGCAGATAGTTCACCTGCAACTGCTCAGTTGATGAGAACTAGTAGTAGAAGTAATGTTTATATATGGGAACCAAATTACAACACTCATACTGAAGCAGCAGTTGAAAATGCTAGAGATGTCTATGGTATGAATATTTCATCACCAAGCGGAGTTTTATCATATGAGGGCGTTAAAGCGGAGATTCCTAAAGAGGCTGGAGTAATGATAAATACTGCTAAGCGTACTAATTTTCCAAATTACTTTGATATAGTGAAAGTTGATTATACTAGTAAGGCTAATTTTAACGAGTATATTCAAGTTTTTGACTTAGAAGCTGGTATAACAAAAATACGTGTATATGTATGGATTGAAGGTCAAGATGTTGACTGCGAAAATAATGCCGCTGTAGGTGGTATGAAATTAAACTTACAATTTACAACAAACCCATCTTAAAGATGGGTTTTTTAGTGCTTTTATATATACAAAAAAGTGACAAAATATGGTATAATTGATATTGGTAGAAAAGTAGGTGAAAGAGGATGAAAAAAGTTAAAGAATTCAAAGAAAAACTTGTTTCTTTAAGTACTATTACAAAAGTCCGAATTTTATCTTCTTTTTTGTGTGTTCTACTTTTAATAGTTGGATCCATAACTTACTTTGGAACATTAAGTGAAATGTCAATTGCATTTTCAAATGATCCAAGTTATGTAAGTAGTAGAGTTGAAGGTTCAACTGTTTATGTAAATGACTTAGTTGCTGACTTAAATAATTATTATGGTCAAAACTATATTTATTCTAGTAATGGATCTTTACCAACAACTACAAATAAAAATATTTATACAGAAAACAATTTGGTTCAAGCTAAAATAACATATCGTGGTTATGATCTTACAAATACTGATCATGGCTATGTTTCACCAAGTGAGAGTCAAGATACATATATTTACTTTAAAGCTTATCCAGTTGATACCAATAATACTAGTTCAACACATGATGATTTTGTTTTAATTGAACTTATTGATAATCCTTTTACAAAAAGACCTAATGGCAAAGGTTTCAATGGATGGGTAACAAGAAATGAAAATGCTTTAATAACACTTGATATGAATTATTACAAAAGATATGTAAAAATACCAGTTACATATTCAAATAACATTCCAGAAAAAATTGAAATAGAATTTTTTGCAACATGGATAGATGCCGATGATGCATCAATTACTTCAACTGGTAATGGTGGATGGTATTCAACAAATCCATGGACAGCTGCAATCAATGCACTTGCTAATCCGGGATTACATCAAATAACTGTTAAAGAAAAAAGATATCGTGCTGATAACATGGAAGGCTTCTTTCATCAATTAACAATTAATAGATATACAAGTTATGTTGGCTATTATGATGAATATGGTGTTGCTTATACAAATGGAACATGTAATAGCAATAGAGGTTGTACAGTTTATCAAAAAATTGAAAACGAAACATTTAATAATAACAATACTTATTATGAACTTGTGAATGGTCGTTTAACTCGTTATGATAATGAGAATAAAGCATACTGGGCTGTTATAAGTGCTTATGAAAACAAGAACATGGCTTCATACTTTAGAGAAGTCCATATCAATAATGGTTCACCTTATACCGGATATTATAACAGTGCTGGTGAAATTCAAACTGGTACATGTAATACTAATTCTGGTTGTACATATTATGAATTAATTCAATACTCTAGTAATGGAAATCCAAATATAGCAAATACAACAGATATATATTATTATTTGACAACAAGAGATACAAATATTGTTTATCTTCGTGTTAATGGTTTATCTAGAACTTGGAGTTCAACAAATAAACCATTTACTTTTACAGCAGTATATAATGGCTCGTTAGGTAATTATCAATGGACTGCTAATAACTTAACAGTCATCTGCTATAGTGATGTGGTAATTGAAAATATGTTAATATATGGTCCAACCAGAACAAATGATTATGCACCACCTTATTCAACGAATTCAAATGGTAGTTTGATTGCTAACTTCCATAATGTTAAACTTGGCCGTGGATTAACAAGAAGTGGTACAAGATTAAACTTTGCTGCTATTATTGGTGGAACATCTTCAACAGGAAGTAATGGTAGCCCAACTAAATATAGTTTGCTTATAGAATCTGGCTTCTATAATGGAATCGGAGTTGTATATGGTGCAAATAGTCGTACTCAATATAATGCTTATGTTTTAGCTAAACCAGTTTATGGTAACGACTATGATAAAGCACATAACAAAGATAATACAAAACTAGATGTTTACTATACATCAGCAGGAAGTTGGAGTGGACATATATATGCTTCAACTGATACTGTCACTTCAACTGAAGTTTCAGTTGATTTAGTTGTTAAAAGTGGTGCTTTTGGTAGCAACCATTATGATTATGCCGCAGGAATTTATGTTGGTGGTTTGAACTATGGTGAACATCGTTCAAGTAGAAGAGCCCGTATTGAAGGCGGGGACATCTACAACTTAATCGGAGGACCACTTGTTCCATCATCACGTGCAAATGTAAATGATATTATTATGAATATCAGTGGTGGTGAAATTGATATGGTTATTGGTGGTGCTGGACGAAGCGCTACATATGGTAACAGAATTATCAATATCACCGGTGGTAAAGTCAACTATAGTGTTTTTGGTGGATCCAACAGTTATAGTGGTTCTGATGGTGAAGGAACTTTAAATGGATCAACATATGTTTATGTTGGTGGAAATGCTGTAATTGGAGATTCAACGTTAGTATCTAATCAAACAAAACTATTCGGTGCTGAAGCCGGATCAGTATTTGGTATCGGAAATGGTAAAAGTGGAACATCTACAATCGGTTCTGCAGATAACTCAACAATTGTAATTGATGGCAATGCTAATATTCTTGGTAATGTTTATGGTGGAGGTAACTATGGTGCTACTGGAGTAAGTAGTTCAAATACTACAACTTCATCAACAATTGTTATGTATGATGGTATGATAAATGGTGATATCTATGGTGGAGGAAATAACAACGGTGCAGGTGATAGTAGTACCGTAGCAACTATTGATATCACAATGTATAAAGGAAATGTCCTTGGATCAATCTATGGCGGAAGTAATGCCCAAGGAACTATTTATGGTAGCACTAATGTAAAAGTCTATGGTGGCGAAGTTACAAATAGTGTCTATGGTGGCGGCCGAGGAGGTTATAGTTCCAGTAGTTCAACTGGAACCTTTGTTGCAAGAAATTCTAGTGTAACAATTGGTGACAACAATATTGGAACTACTCCAATTATCAATGGAAGCGTATTTGGTGGTAGTGCTTATGGCACTGTCAATGGAACAACAAGAACAACAACATTATCTAGTTACAATACAAGCGTAACAGTTAATAAAGGCCGAATTACAAGTGTTTTTGGTGGCGGCCAAGGAAGTAGTACATATGAACCGTACGTTGAAGGTAATGTAACTGTAACTATCAACGATGGAACAATCACGAATGTATATGGAGCAAATGATGCTGCTGGGGTTCCAAATGGAACAATAAAAGTTTACTTAAAGGGCGGCAGTGTTCAAAATACATTTGGTGGTGGTAATAATGCAGGAGCTAATACCACTAACGTTTATCTACAAGGTGGATCATCAGGACGTATCTTCGGTGGTTCAAATGCCGCAGGCAATGTAACAACAGCAAATGTCACTTGTACATCAGGTACTTGTCCAACGGTTTATGGTGGAAATAACTTAGGCGGTTCAACAGGAACAACTAACGTAACTATAAATGGTGGAGATATTATTACTGTTTATGGCGGTGGTGAACAAACTGATGTTACAACTGCTAGTAATGTAACACTAAGAAGTGAAGTAACAACACTATTTGGTGGATCAAATACTGCTGGAACAGTTAAAGAAAGTCATGTGACACTAGAAAATGGTGTTGCTAAAAATGTATATGGTGGAAATAACGCCGGTGGTACAACAACAGACACTAATATCACAGTTAATGGATGTGTTACAAATAATATCTATGGTGGTGGTAAAAAAGCGCCATCAACAACTTCAACAATCGATTTCAACCATGGATATTCTGGTAATGTCTTTGGTGGAGGTAGTGAAGCTGGAGTAACTACAACCAATGTAAATCTAAATAAAGGTCTTATTTTAAATACATTTGGTGGTTCAGATATAAGTGGTAATGTAACAACAAGTAATGTTAATACAATCAATGGAAATATTACTAAAGATAACATTGCTGTAAGCGTTGAAAAATCAGTAAGTAATGTTAATCAAACTAATACTACAGGTCATTCATCAAGTGAAAATCTTGCAGTTACAATCAGTAATAATACTGGAGCAACATTGACTAAATGGACACTATATTTAGTAACGGGTGCTGCAGTTCTTGATTCAAACTGGTCAAGCGCAACAATTACATATGATGCTGGAGTATTTAAAGTTACAGAAATAAATCAATATTATGGAACAAATCCAATTGCATCAAACGGAAGCTATAATTTTAATTTCAACATACATTCATATGTTCCTTATGATGACTTTGAAGTAAAAGGTTATTACATAATTGGTTACGATTCATCTAACAATAAATATGTTGCTTATAGTTATAATGACCTTGAAGTTGATAAACTTTACGGCGGAAATAATGCCGGTGGTGTTACAACATCAGCTAATATTGATTTAGAACATGGCACAATCAATCAACTTTATGGTGGTGGCGCATATGCTGTTACTGGAACATCTAATGTTGAACTTGAAAATGTGACAATAACTGATAGTGTATTTGGTGGTGGTGATAATGCATCAATAACATCAGTAACTGCAAATATCACAAGTTCTACAATCGGATCTCAAGCTCATCCAGGTGCTATCTATGGTGGTGGTGATGCTGCTGCTGTTGATCAAACAGTAAATTTAACAATTGATGGTAATACTCAAGTAAATGGTAGTGTATTTGGTGGTGGAAACAACGGAGATGTTTCTGGTAAAATCACTTTAAACATTGATGAAAGTACTATAACTAATGTCTATGGTGGAGGTAACAATGCCGATGCCAGAGGAAATATAGAAATCAATGCTGAAGAATTAACAGCTAATTACTTCTATGGCGGAGGTAATAATGGTGAAACATTTGGTACCATTACTACTGAAATAACAGATTCAACTGTATCTAATAATATCTTCGGAGGAGGAAACAATGGAGATGTTAACAACAAAGTTGATTTAGAAGTATCAGGAACAACTGCTGCTAATATCTTTGGTGGCGGTAATAATGCTGAAGTTGATGGTAATGTCGAATTAAAAGTTAATAGTTCTTCAATCATAACTGATTCAATTTATGGTGGTGGAAACTATGGTATTACAACTGGTAATGTTGATATAACACTCAACACTATAACAGTTACTAATAATATCTTTGGTGGTGGAAATAATGGCGATGTTTCAGGTAATGTAACATTATCTGCTAACACAGCTACTGTTTCAGGTAATGTTTATGGCGGAGGTAACAATGCCAAAGTAGAAGGAAACATTACTTCAACAGTTGCTTCCTCAACAATAGCAAATACATTCTATGGTGGTGGAAATAATGGTAGAACTGATGGAATAGCAACATCAACAATCACATCATCTACAGTTACTAATGCTATCTATGGTGGAGGTAATCAAGCAGAAGTAGGTACTAATGCAGCTGGGACTTCGTCAGTACTCACATTAAATAATGCAACAACATGTAACGTATTTGGTGGTGGTAACGCTGCTGCAATCATTGGATCAACAAATGTTACAGTTTCAAATAGCACAATAACATGTAATGTCTTTGGTGGTGGTAATGGTATAAATTCAATTGTATCAGGAGACTTAACCGGAGAAATGAATCCAGCAAAAGTTACAGGTAATACTACTGTATTAGTAAACAATAATACAACTGTAGGCGAAAGCGTATATGGTGGTGGAAACTTAGGCCATGTTGCTGGAAATACAAGCGTAACAACAAATGGTATAAGTGTTACTGAAAATATCTTTGGTGGTGGAAATGCTGCTAGAGTAAAAGGTAATACTCATGTATTAGTTACTAATGCATCAGTATCTGAAAGTGTATATGCCGGAGGAAATGGTGTAACAGCCATTGTAGAAGGAAGCACTAATTTAGATATCGAAGGAACAACAAATATTACTAGACATGTCTTTGGAGGTGGAAATGCCGCTGCAACAGGACTTGAAAGTAATAATAACTCAACAGGAATTGTTAACATTGTAGGAGCTACAATTGGTGGCAACGTATATGGTGGTGCTAATACATCAGTACTATATGGAATAACTACTTTAAATATTGGTAAAAATGCCGTTAATAAGAATTCTTTAACACCAGGTAATATTTCAATTGGTGGAACAGTCTTCGGTGGTGGTGAAGCTAATGCAAGTGGTTCTGAAAACTACGACTATAGTTTCATCAGTGTAACAACCGGAATTAACATCAATATTGATGCATCCGATCACAATGTATTCAACATCAATGGTTCAATATTTGGTAGTGGTAATGCATCATCTACAACAGGATATAGTTACATTGTTATTAAAAACTATGGTGCTGTAGGTGCTGTTAAAAATAATATTTCAATCCAGAGAGCTGATGTAGTTACTCTAGATAATTCACATATCAAATTAGCAGGTGCAACAGACCGTACTAATGAATACTCTGATGTACTCTTTACATTGAGCCGTATTGATGAATTAAAAATAAAGAATAACACAAGTCTATATTTAAAAACAGGTGCTAACCTTCTTAAAAAGTTTACTTCACTTGTTGATGTTAACAACGAAGAAGTAAAAGCAACTGTAGATATTGACGATGAAAATAAAACAGTTACACGTAATGTTAATAACCGTTTATACATGTTAGAAGATAAGAACTTAAACGTTGCAACAAACGAAAATATCACATCTTATGGTGATGTTTCAGGTATGACTTTCTTCGGAATGTATAGAGAAGGTGGTAGTGGTCAACCAGTCACTGCACTATACAATACTTCATATAATTATGGCGACAATGCTACAGCCGGTGATGCATATTACTTCACAAGTGGTAGTTATGTCCTAGGACGTCACTATGATTCACATGATATTGAAGTTGATGGGTTCTATTCAAATGACCTTGTTTCAGAAGAATCAACAGAATTAAAAACATTCTATATTGAACCAACTCCAGCAGATGCTAGTTTCTACATGTGGGTTGTTGGTAAACAAGTTGTAACATATGAAGTTAATTTAACAGCTTCTAAATATTCAACATTAGGTGTTGAAGAATTAAGTTTCATTAATTATGCAAGACCTAATACAAAATTATCAATATTAGGTTTCAACTATGATGGTCTAGCTGAAGGAGTAAACTTAATTAATCCATCAAATATTTCCAGAGTTGCACAAAGTAACGATTATGCAGATCATAACATGGGACTTACAATCAAACCTGGTCAAACAGGATGGGTTACAGTTGGTGAAACGACATTCTTATCAAATCAATCTCAACCAGTAGTTGGAACTACAACTTATGAAAAAGAAAACTCAACAGCCGTTCCAAGTTTATTATTCTACTTGTATCACTCTAAAAACTTAGGTGAGTCAGGAGATATGGGAACTGCAACGATTTCACTTGTCATGATAACTCCTATTGATGATTTAAGTAATGAAGTAGAAAGAATTAACATCAATGTAAATATAAGTCGTGCAATTTATACGACAAATGATTATGAAGCAACTATCACAACAGGTAAAAAATATGAAATGTTTGCTTCAAGTAATGTAAAAATAACGGATAAGAGTAGTTTCAGTGCATTCTTCTCATTATTCATGGAAACTGATCAAACTCCATATCGAACAGGTGACTACAGAGCTCTTGTTTCATCATATATCTTGCCTGAAAATACAAAGATAACAATGATCGACTATCACATTGAAAATAGACCAGTTTATTATTACTACGTTGTAAGTGCAGCAGATGTTGTAAGAGCAACTAATGAATATGCACTTAATGATGAAGCAACATATAAACTTTCTAATTTCGTAAAAATGGGTAGTACTTCAGCAAATAATAAATATGACGATTCTGTTAGTAATGGAGTATACTATAACTCAAGCTTGCACTACGTTGAAGAAGAATTTATCTTCATAGTAGACTTTAAAGATACAACTATTAATGCTGATGTTTTAAATAATTCATTCTTAATTGAAAGAAGAAGTGTTGATGATCAAACAGTATTAGCAGTATTAGGTATTGAGCAAGGAAATATGGTATATGATTTATATCACAATAAAGATGCCATTATTGATCTATCAGGTACAATTGATACTCTTAAGTTCTATAATGGAAACAATATGGATATAAATATTAATACTAACTTTATTCAACAAAAAGTGTTGTCAGATACAATTATTGATACTAACTACTATGATCAACAATTAGGTATTAAAATATCAATATATGACTCATATAATAATAAAGTTACTAGTTCAAGTTTATTAGGTATCTATTTTGAAAATAATGGTATCATCTATTACCCAAGAGATAATGGTGAAACTCGTATCAAGATAGCCGAAAGAGTTGCTAATATATCATCAAGAATAAAGGTTCATGCCGAAAATAGTAGTTTAGCCGGAGGCGACTATAAGATTGTAATTGAATCATTTGGTTCACCAGATGGTGTCTACTATGGTTTAGAATCATCAGATACTTTAGAATTAAATTTAAAGGTAATGGATACTCTTTATGGTTTAACCTTAAGTATTCCTGAAAATTGTTTATTCTGGGATAAGGATACTGGTAAAAACTTAAATAAATCAAATGCATTATTAGCAACGGTATCTTATGAATCAGGACTTAATAATCCTAATTTACGTATTAAGTTATATAGAAGAGATTATAGTGAAATATATTCTACAACTTATAATGAAGTTGATTTTGCTGACTATTTCTCAACAGTATTAACAAGTTCTGGAACAAATGAATATATCTTAACGGATAATCCAGTTTCGAACTTAACATATTTCTTATATATGAAAGATAGCTTAACGTCAGGAACTTATAAACTAGAAATTAGATTATATGATGAAAATACTTATATCGGTGAGATATATCGTTATATAATTATCAAGTAAAAACTTGCAATATTTTTGCAAGTTTTTTCTTAAAATATAGACTTAAATGAAAAAATTCGATATAATTATAGATAGTAGGGAAGTGCTGTATTATGAAGAATCTTAAAGATTTAAGTAATGAAGATTTATTAACATTATTCAATAATATAAATAGCTATATTAAAACGCTTGAAGCAACAAAAAAAGAAGTAGCGGAGACAGAAAAACCAGATGATAAATGATTATGAAAATGAATTTAATATTAGCAAAGAAGTAATAGAGACTTTGCCAAGAAATAATGTTAAAAATCGCACAAAATGTATTGCAGAAATCGATAAGTTGTTACAAAAATATACAAAAGATCGTGAGACTGTTTTAGAAGAAATCAAATTAAGATATAAAGAATACAGGAACTACGAATTAAATCCTGAACTAGAAGTATTAAATCAAAAGATTCAAGAGATGTATAAATTAATGCCTATATTAAATAGTACTTCAACATCTTATGAAAAAAGTGGTTTAGATCGCATATTCTATAGTTTAGACCATTTCTATAAATCAAGTTTAGAAGTTGCAAATGAAAATATTTTTGCATCAATAAATATATTTGAAAAAGTAGGTATTGAACTAAGTTCAGATGATTTTGTTTATAGTATTTATACATCAAAATATATAGATGAAGTTTTTGCAGAAAGAGAAAATGGAATCAACAGTGTAAAATTAAAAACATTATTTGATTCACTATATTGGAAATGTCCAGATTTGATTAAGCAAATAACTCTTAATTTTAAATATTTATATTATAAATATATGAAGTTTTTTGATAATTATTATGCTGATCAAAAACTTACATTAATGCAAAATAAACAAAAAGATGCTGAAGGTATTCTAGAAGAATATTTAGAATTAAAGAAAAGACAAAACACTTTAATTCGTGAAGATAACTATTTAATATGTAATAAGTTCTTAAATCATCTTTTGGATTTTAAGAGTTATACTGATATTCAAATAGAAAAAGACTATAAAATGATTCTAAAAGAGGATGCTGAAGTTACTGATGCCATCGATATTAATATCTTGAAATTAGATGATTCTCTTAAAGAATATAAGTCATATCTAAAATATAAATATATCGTTGATGATATTAGAAAAATATATAAAGAAAAAGAAAAATATACTAAGATAGCAGCACCTAAAAAGAAAGAAATCGAAAAATTAGAAAGCAAACTTATAAGTACTAGTAAAAAACTTAATAAGATGATTGCTAAAGATAAAAAACTTGATAAAATTGAAGACTTAACAAATAAAGTAAATGTCATGATTTTACAAGTTGAAGGTCTATATCGTGAATACGAAGATAATTTATTTTTAGAGCGTGTAGCTGGATTAAATGAAACAACTAGTATATATGAAGCTTTAGAATTAGCAGTTTCTAACTACCGCTATATAAATAAATTAATTAAAAATAGCGATGAATCATTAACAGATGACGATGTTAATAGAACAATTTATGAGATAAATTATTATCTATATAATTATGAATTGGATGTCATTAAAAATATATATATAACAGATGAACGTGATATCGCAATGGTAATATTTGATAAGTATAATTTACTAGGATTAAATATTACGCCTGAAATGTTAGAAGAAGAAAATATTGATGGTTTATTAGAAGCAACAACAGCTTTATCAAACAATATTCATTTCAAGAGAATCAATGCTAATCTGGACAATATGAAATTTATTTTTGATGTCCTTGATATTGTGGAAAAGGAAGAGGAAGTATTGCAAAATAAAGGTTAATATGTTATACTTCGAATGGTGATAAGATGAAAAAAGTATTAAAATTTTTAATTGGAATTGTGATAGTTGTATATATCGTTATTGCAATGGGTTTAACAGTTTGTCTACTTAACTATAACGAATACAATTTAACTGTAATAGGCAAAAATACATTTATAATTGTTAAAGATAATGCCTTAGAACCGAGCTTTAAAAAAGGTGATTTGGTTATTGTAAAACGTAATGAAGATTCTGAAATTGAAGCAGGAGATAAAATCTTCTTCTATAATGGAAAAGAACATCAAGTTTCTGTTAATCTAGGAGATGTTGTTAATAATACTAAAGTTACTGAAACTGAAAGTACATTTACAATTGAAGGCAATTTAAAATTGACAAGTAGATATATTATAGGAAAGGCCGAAACAAGCAAAGTTTATAGTGGACTTGGTACAGCTTTATCTGTTCTTGAATCTAGATGGGGCTTCCTTTTCTTAATAATTTTGCCAGTACTTCTAATGTTTATATACTTAATATATGCAGTAATTATGGAAGTAAAGAACCCAAAGAATGCAAAAAAATAAAAGTGCTAAAATTCTACTTATTGCAGCTGTGTTAATTATGCTAGGAATTACTATTTATAATGTTCGTGATTCATATGCACTATTTGAAAGTGAACTAACTGTTGAAGCAGGAACGACTGCGGGATCATGGAATATTTATGTTAATGGTACAAACATTTCTGGCAATACAACTCAATTTACGATCAATAATGTTAATATATCTACTAATAACCATGTTGTTCAAAATAGAATGGCTCCTGGTACAAGTGCATATTTTGATTTAAATATTATTCCAACTGGCACTGATGTATCAGTAAGATATGACATCACATTTGACTTTTCTGAATTATCAACAAGTTTAGTTGTTGAAGATATAGTCGAATTAAATGGAAGAACATTAGTGAGAACTGGTGAAAATGTTTACTCTGGGGTAATAGCATTAAACGAAATAAACAATGGTGCTTTTAGTTCTGTCAGAGTCAATATTAAGTGGGATAACGATGAATCAAACAATGACATTGATACTGAAATTGGAATGAATGTCAATGGTTCAATATCAATACCTGTGCAAATTGATGTTACGCAATATTTAGGTGAAGAATTAGTTGAATACGAATAATAGCAGGGTGAAGATAAATGATAAAAACAGCCGAGAAAATAATGCGAATTGTTGTTGACATTTTATTGTTTATCACAACAATTGCTATTATTTTTTCACTATATGGACTTTATCAATTAAAAGTCCAAAACAAAAAATATTTTAATTTATTTGGTTATACAGCTTTTAGTGTTGTTACTGGAAGTATGTCACCAACCTTAGAAATTGGAGATGTCATTATTGTTAAAATTGATAATGATGTTAAAAAGGACGATATTATTACATTCTATAAAGATAATAGTTTTATAACTCACCGTGTAATTGAAAAAAAAGGCAAAGAAATAATTACACGAGGAGATAGTAATAATAGTAGTGATTCTCCAGTAACTAAAGACATGATAGTAGGGAAAGTTGTTCATACATTTCATAAGGCAGGATCTTTTGTTGATGTCCTCCTAACCCCTAAGATCTTTATTTCAATTGTCATAACTTTGTTTTTATTTAGTATATGTGTTTCATATATTCCTAAAAAGAACAAAATTAAATATGATAAAGATGGAATTGAAATTTTAGATATAGGAGGCAAGAAGAAATGATATCAAAAAAGCGTTTTGTATTAGCAATTAAATTATCAATGGCAATTATATTATTGATGACAGCAATTGCCATATTACCAAAAGTATTCTCAAGATATCAGTCTAGTGCAAATAGTAATTCTGATATAGATGTTGCTTTCTATATTATTAATGCTGAATACCAAAGTCAAAATGTAGTTTTAAGTAAATTAAAACCAAGTAATGATCCATATCTTGTTAATTTCACCGTTTCAAATAACGATGGAACTAATAGATTAGGTGTAGATGCTACATACGATTTAAAAATAGTAACAACAACTAATTTGCCATTATCGTATGAGTTATATAAGAATCAAACATATAATACAAATGGAGCTACAAATGTTATCTCATCAACAACATCTATTGCTGCTGATGAAGATGGTACATACTTTAAAACAATGGTTGCTCCTAGTGAAACATTTAGTTTCCAATCAAACCAAACATATAGTTATCAATTGGTTATATATTTCCCAACAGAATATATGTCTTATAATTATCAAGATATTGTTGAAAGTATAGAAATAGTTGTCGATTCTAAACAAATTTTAGAAGATGATTAATAATATGAACGATAAATCGTTGAAAAATAAAGGGTTTACACGATGCAACAACAAATTTTACAAATTGTGTAAACTACACTTGTTTTTGTGTAAACACTAGTTGTATACACAAAAAACATATGTTAAAATGAGTTCGTAAGGTAAGAGAGAAGTCTCTAGAAAGAAATGGAGTTGTCGAAAATGAAAGAAAGAAAACAAACAGAGAAAAGACGAAACAAGAGAATGTTGTTACTTTTGCTTTTATTATTTATGACAGGTACTATGTTAGTAACATCAACATATGCATGGTTCACATCTAATGAAACAGTAAGAGTTGACACAATTACAGTTAACGTTGAGGCCAAAGGTGGTATTCAACTATCAGCTGATGGTACAAATTGGAAAACAATTTTGTTAACAACAGATCTTACAAGTGTACATGGTACAACTTATACATCAAGTGTTAACCAATTACCAGCAGCAATGGAACCTGTATCAACTGGTTTAAACGTATCTAATGCTGGTAAGTTAGAAATGTTCTATGGTGTAGTTGTAGCTAACGATGATGGAGATTTTATCTTAACAACAACACCTTCAGTAGAAACTGAATCTAATGGATCAACTAGCACAGGTAAGTTCGTTGCATTCGATTTATTCTTTAAATCAGATACAGCAACAGATTTATACTTAACTGGTGACTCTGATGTTACAACAGAAGATGCTACAGATAAAGGTATTAAAAATGCTTCTCGTGTTGCATTCGTAGTATTAGGAAACACAGCTGCTTCAGATACAGTTGCTAATATTCAAGCATTAGGAACTACAGGAGCTGCAAGTTCTCCAGTATACATGTGGGAACCAAACTATGATGTTCATACAGCAAATGGTGTATCACATGCCAGAGATACTTATGCAATTACTACAACACAAACTGGTGCATCAAGAATTGCATATGATGGAGTTATCAATACAATAACTTCTACAAACAATGTTAAATTAGGTCAAGCAAATGCGACAACATATAGTTCACTTTTCAAATCTGTAACTCCTACATATAGTACTGTTGAAGGAAATAGTACAAGTACTCAAATATTTAGTTTACAAGCAGGTGTAACAAAAGTAAGAGTATATATGTGGGTTGAAGGTCAAGATGTTGACTGTGAAAACACTGCATCAGGTGGAAACATTGATTATGATCTAGTATTCTCAATCAATGCTTAATTAATCTGAAAATAAAAACCAAGAATTATCTTGGTTTTTTTATTTCTTTTTAAATATATAGAAGTTACCAACTAAGGCATACATATCATAATTTTTCTGAACATAATTTAATATTTTTTCATTATACTGAGCACCATTTATGACACTGTCAACAACAAAGTAATGATTTTTTTCTTTTGATTTTAAATAATTAATCATTTTATCAGTACCTTTATAACCTAAGTTTCCATATAAAATAACATCATATTTATTAATTGGTAAATCTAGCATTAGTTTATATAAGTAATTATCATAAAGAAGAAAGCAAACATCTTCATAATATCCATTAAAGTAACGATCTAAATCATTTTTATTTTTAACATATTCACTTTGAATTGGTCTATATTTAAACAAATTATTATCATGTGTATAACCAGCACTCCTATAATCTAAAACAAGACCTACAATTGGAATAAATATGAATAAGAATGCAAAATATCTGAGCTTATAAATATAATCTTCATATCTATCAAATAAAACTACAATAGCAGGAATAAGAGCAATAACAACATGTAATTCATTCATAACAGGATAAATTAAAGCTGTAAAGAATATTCCATATAAATAAGCAATCTTTTTTTCTTTAATAAATAGATATATTAGATAAATAATAATAACAGGAACTACTAAAGCGATAAGTGAAAATTGTAAATTATTAGAAGCAAAATCTAATACTCCAAGAAATACATAACTTATGTAATTCTTTAAATTGTTTAAGATTAAAAATATTAATGCAACAATCGCATTTGGTATTATAAAACCTATTGATCTTTTGATAATTTTATTGAACTTTTTGATATAAAACAATGATGGAATAGCAAGAAATATGCCTGCATTTATCTTAGTTAAAAAAGCAAGTGCTATTATGAATCCAATTAAATAATCAGATTTTTCTTTCTTTTCTAAATAGATAACTAATAATGCAAATAAAATACATAAAGTATTATAATTAGCTAGGCAAGAAATTAAAACAAAAGGAATGCTCATTAAATATATTTTTGGATTCAATTTATAAATAATATATACAACTAACATTACATAAAAAGTGTTGATTAAAGTAAATGCTATCATATTGTTACCTAAAATATACATTAAGAATCCAGTTAATGTTGGATATAAAGGAGATATTACCATATTGAAATCCCTATACATTAGTTTCCCAATAGCTGTATTATATGAGTAACCAAAATTCCACATTAAATCAGAGTTAACTTTACTAAAGAATAAAATTGTAAAAACAATAATACCAGTTAAAGAAAAAATAATTGGTATTTTATATTTTTTAAGCATTTTATCACCAGTGATATTATAACATGTTTTATTTATTTTGGTTGCAAACATTTGTTCATAAATGATATAATTATTATGAGGTGAGTAAGATGATAATTGAAGTTTTAGTTGAAATAAAAGCTTGGAAACAAGATCGTACTTTTTCATATCATGTTCCACCTACATTAGAAAGTGAAATTGAAATTGGGAAAAGAGTTTTAGTTCCATTTCAAAACCGTGAATTAGAAGGCTTTATAGTTGGCTTTAATGAAACACCTGATTATGAAGTAAAAGATATAATTAAAGTTCTTGATGAAGAACCAGTACTTAATAAAGAACTATTAGAGCTTGGAAAATATATAAGTAAAAAAACACTTTGCAATTTGATAAGTTCTTATCAAACAATGCTTCCAACAGCTTTAAAGGCACATAAAAATACTAAAATTAATAAAAAGTATGTTTCTTATATCGTTTTAGGTAAAGAAATGACTAAACTAACTCCAAAACAACAAGAGATATACGATTTAGTTAAGAATAAAGAAAAGGTCTTGAAAAGCGAAATAACGAGTAAATCTGCCTTAAAAATATTACTTGATAAAGAAGTTTTAAAAGAAGTTTTAGAAGAAGAATATCGTTTAAAAGAAAATACAAATATTGGTGAAAATTCTAGTTTTGAATTAACCAAAGAACAAAAAGAAGCATTGATAGCTTTAGAAAGTAAATTAAATACATTTACACCATTTCTAATACATGGTGTTACTGGATCTGGTAAAACTGAAGTTTATATGCAAATAATTAAGAAAGTTTTAGATCTTGGTAAAGAAGTAATTGTATTAGTTCCAGAAATAAGTTTGACACCACAATTAGTATCTAATTTTAAAAATCGCTTTAAGGATAACATTGCTATATTACATAGTGGCCTTTCTGATGGCGAAAAATTTGATGAATGGCGTAAGATTGAAAGACATGAAGTTAAAATTGTTATTGGAGCTCGTAGTGCTATTTTTGCACCCTTAACAAATCTTGGTTTAATAGTTATAGATGAAGAACATTCCGATTCATATAAGCAGGAGAATAATCCAAAATATAATACAATTGACCTTGCTCTTTGGAGAGCAAAATATCATAATTGTGAACTTGTTCTAGGTAGTGCAACACCATCAGTTGAAAGCTATGTAAGAGCGTATACTAATGTTTATACATTAATTGAAATGAAAAAAAGGGTAAATAATAATTTGCCTAAAACATATCTAATTGATATGAAAGAAGAAATAAAGAAAGGCTATCATATTCTATCTAAAGAGTTAATTGATGCCATTAATTTAAGACTAGAACTACATGAACAAGTGATAATTCTTTTAAATAGAAGAGGTTATTCAACTAATATTACATGCCATGATTGTGGATATACAATGAAATGTAAGGCATGTGATATTCCACTTGTATATCATAAAAGTTCCAATGTTTTAAGATGTCATTATTGTGGGCATGCTGAAAGTATACCTAAGATATGCCCGAATTGTCATAGTAAAAACATCAATTATTTCGGTCTAGGCACCCAAAAACTTGAAGAAGAAATAAATAAATTATTCAAAGCAAGAATTGTTAGAATGGACGTTGATACAACTTCTAAAAAAGGTGCACATGCTAAAATCATTAAAGACTTTATGGAACAAAAATACGATATTTTGGTAGGTACTCAGATGATTGCTAAAGGTCTTGATTTTCCTAATGTAACATTAGTTGGAGTTGTCAATGGAGATGCCTCTTTAAATGTGCCTGATTTTAGAGCAGGAGAGCGTACTTTCCAACTTCTAAATCAAATATCAGGTAGAAGTGGAAGAGCTTCTAAAAAAGGTGAAGTTTATATTCAAGTATTTAATAAAGATCACTACAGTATCGTAGAAGCAGCTAATAATGATTATGATGCTTATATCAAACAAGAACTAAAAATTAGGAAAAAACTAAATTATCCACCATATTTTAATTTGTTGTTAATTAAAATATCAGGAAAAAATGAAGAATTAATTAAGATGGAAAGCAATAAAATAGCAACATATTTAAGAAACAGTTTAAACGAACTTGTTTATGTACTTGGACCAAGTCCAGCAATGATGGTGAAAATAAACAATATTTATTATTATCAAATAATTTTAAAATACAAAAATGATTCCGATATTCGTGAACAAATACTATATGTTAAAAATAAGTATAACAATGATAATAAGGTTAATGTTGATATCGATTTTAATCCTTTAAGAGTATAGTAATTTTAACGATTATGTGCTAAAATTAAGAAGGTGATTGGTGTGAAAGAAAAAAGAGTAATATTTATGGGAACACCTGAATTCAGCGTTCCAGTTTTGGAAATGTTAATTGAAAATACTAATGTTATTGCAGTTGTAACACAACCTGATAAAGAAGTTGGAAAAAAAGGAATTGTTTTTTCTCCAATAAAAGAAGTTGCAATTAAGAATAACATCAAAGTATTTCAACCAATAAAAGTTAGAAAAGAATTTGAAGACATAATTGCTTTAAAACCAGATATAATTGTTACATGTGCATATGGTCAAATAATTCCAATGGAAATTTTAGAATGTCCGAAATACGGTTGTATTAATGTTCATGCTTCACTTTTACCATATTTAAGAGGTGGTGCTCCAATTCATCATGCAATTATTGATGGTTATTCAAAAACCGGAATAACTATTATGTATATGGATGATAAAATGGATGAAGGTGATATCATTAGTCAAGTAGAAACAATAATAACTGATGATGATACAACCGAAAAATTACATAATCGTTTAAGTATTATGGGTAGAGATCTATTACTTGAAACATTACCTAGTATTTTTAATGGCACAAATGGAAGAACAAAACAAGATCATTCACTTGCAACATATGGTTATAATATTAAAAGAGAAGATGAAAAAATTGACTTCAATAAAACTAGAAGAGAAATATTTAACCAAGTCCGTGGTCTTAATTCTTGGCCAGGCGCTTATTCTTTACTAGATGAACATGTTTTAAAAGTGTGGGAAACTATCATTGGGGATGAATCAAATAGTAATGTACCAAATGGAACAATTCTTGGTTTCAATAAAAATGGAATTGAAGTTAAATGTGCTGATGGAACAATAGTATTAAAATTAATTCAACCAGAAGGCAAGAAAAAAATGGAGGCTTCAGCATATTTAAATGGTTTGAAGAATAAAGATGAATTAATTGGTAAAGTGTTGGTGTAATATGGAAAGAATAAAAGAAATATGGAACAATAGAAAAACAAGGGGAATTATATTTTTAGTGTTATATGTAATACTTTTTAGCTATATTTTTATAGTTTATGGAAGTAAAACTGAAAAAATAATTTTACCTGAAAATAAACCTGCTAAAGAAGAAAAAAAGCCAGAAATAACTAGCTATGAATATGAATACATTATTGGTGAAGAAGTAATTGATGTTATTAAAAACAAAGATGTTTTGAACTTTAAAAAAGATGATATTGATTACTACTATATTAATCAAAAATACTATAAGTTGGAAGAAGAAAAATTCTATGAAGTAGAAAATCCTCTTAAGTATAATTTTGATTATTATAATAAAATCGAAGATATTAAGAAAATAAGTACTTTAGTAAAAACATCTAAATATGCTAATGGAGATTATGAAGAAAACTATGATGTTAATATGGCTCAGTTTTTAGATCTATTTGGCATTCAAGAAGAAGTAGATGCTAAAGAAATGATGAATTATTCAATAATAAAAGTTGAGAATGAAATCAAAGAAATAAATTTTAATACTCTTGAATTTAAAATAAGTTATAAGAGTTTTAAAGATATTCCTGAAATAAACACAAATTATGAGATTTTTGTTGAAACAGAAAGTGAGACAGAAGAATAATGGGATTAATTATTCTAGTTGTAATTTTAATTATCATATTAGCAATTTTTAGGAATGTTAGAAGTTTCTTATATGCATTTGCAATCGTTGATATACTTCTTAGAATCATAAGTTTTGTTTGCTCACAAATAGGGGAAGTGAATAAAATTCTGGGAAAACTTCCGAATTCAATTGCTGCAATGATTCAAGCAGAAAGTAGTGGAACCCTAGAAACTGTTCTTATGTGGATATACGTAGGACTTTATATATTATTTTTATCATATTTAATACCATCATTTTTTGGTAAAAAAAGAAGAAGATAACTAAGTTAAAACTTAGTTATTTTTATTCTCGACAAATTGATAAGTTAATGATATTATATAGTAGAGAGAGTATAGATAAGAGGGACAAAATGAAAAAGAAAATATTATTTGCATTATTTGCATTTTTTATGTTTATTTTTAACATAAAGGCAGTATCAATAATGGTTAATCCAGAGGAGATAGAACCTAAAACGTATGTCATTGGTACACACATATTTAATCGAGAAACTAATGCCATATATGATGGAAAACTAACGACTGAGCGCATTATGGTAGCTGCTAAAACAATTCTTAGTGAAGATCAAGATGATCAATTAATTTATTATAAAAAAGCTGATGGAACTTGGATTAACGCTTTAACAGGTGAGACAATAGAGTTCCCTAGTGGCAACATTGAAATAACTAAAATTAATTTGCTTGATCCAGAGGTCCCAGAACAATCTTCAACATTCCTTGATGGTGAGACATTCGGTATCAAGATTCGTGAATTAGCTGGCGGTGATATAGGACCTAATAGTAACATTTATGCAATTGAAAAAGCAGATGAATTAGATTCAAATATCACTTTAACTGAAAGCAATAAATTGTCAGGTGATGATGAAGAAAATCCAATATATGGTTGGTTTGATGAAGGAACGTTGTATTATTATTCAGAAGCTACAACACTATATTTGAATGAAGATTCAAGTTATATGTTTGCTAATTTAAGAGCATTAGAAACAATCGATCTTTCTCCATTCTATTTCTCAAAAGTTGTAAATATGGAGGGAATGTTCAAGAATTGTTCAGCCCTAACATATCTATCATTCTATGATGTTAATACAGTAAATGTAACCAATATGAGTTACTTATTTGCAGGATGTACTGATTTATCAACAATAAGTATGAGTGGTTTCTCATCAGACAATCTATTAAATATGTCTCACATGTTTGATGGTTGTGAATCTATGGTTGATATATTCCTTAGCATGGATACATCAAACGTTACTGATATGTCATATATGTTCAAAAATTGTACAGAATTAGCTACTTTAGATTTAAGTGGACTTGATTTATCAAAAGCTGATGTTACAAATATGTTTGAAGGTGATAACAACCTAACAACTTTAATAACACCAAAAGCAAATCCAACATCATCTATTGCTTTAAATATTGAGTTATATGATGAAGATTTAAATAAATATGAAGAAATTAATAGTACAACTCCAACTGAAGAAAGATTAATTGCAATTGCAACATTCTTAGGTGGACAAGATTTCAATACTAAGATTAAGAGTATAGCAGCAAATAGTAGTGTTGAATATACTACTGCTAATACAACAATTGTATCAGTTGAAAGAGCATATGATATTCCGGAAGGACTAACTTTAACTGACAGTATGCTTGTTTCAACAGAAGATTCTTCTAATCCAATTTATGCTTGGTTTGAAGATGGAGCAATAAAGTACTACTCTAAAGGTATTACATTATACGTAAATGGTGATGCAAGTTATATGTTCTCGAAACTTCGTAATGTTGAAAACATAGACTTGTCTACAGTTGATACATCACTTGCAACTGATATGTCATTTATGTTTAGAGAATGTACTAAGATAACATTGATTGATGTAAGCAACTTTGATACTTCTAATGTTACAAATATGCATGGAATGTTCTATAAATGTAATAAAGTATCAAATCTTAATGTCGGTAATTTTGTAACAGACAATGTCACAAATATGGCAAGTATGTTTGCTTATTGTGAAGATTTAAGTGGATTATATATAGATAATTTCAACACTTCTAGCGTTACAAATATGCAAGAAATGTTCTATAATTGTTCAAGTTTAACTGAATTAAGTTTTGGTTCATTTGATACATCAAAAGTAACAAATATGAGCAATATGTTTGCAGGTTGTTCATCAATTACAGAATTAGATATTAGTTGGTTCAATTTATCAAGTTTAACTAGTGCAAACCACATGTTTGAAAAGATGGCATCACTTGATGAATTAGTAACACCAAGTGTTAATGCTAATACGACTATATCGTTAATAGCTGTAATGACAGATAGTGATGGACATGTATATGGAAGCTTGAAGGGAGACACTCCAACATCAACAAGATTATCTGCTTTAACTACAATGGCATCTGGTCAAATATTTAATGAAAAGATCAAATTGTTAGCAGGTAACGAGGATGCAACAATTGATACAGTTGATAACAATATTACAGCAATTGAAAGAGTTACTTCAACTCCTACAGGAATGACGTTTACAGATGCTAATTTAATTTCAGCAGCAAATTCACCAATACACATATATGCTTGGTTTGATAACGGAACAATTAAGTATTATTCAGAAGCAACACACATATATTTAAATGGTAATTCTAACTATATGTTTGCAAATCTAAGTGCATTAACTAGAATTGATTTAAGTGAGTTTGATGCGGTAGCAGTTGATAGTGCTAATAATATGCTTTCAACAGCAACTGCAATAACTGAATTAGTAACACCTAGAGTAAAACCAAACATTTCAATTTGGTTACCAAAAACAATGTATTTAGAAGGAAATAGTACTGGAATTAGTTCAATTGATAGTACGACTCCGACACAAGCAATTTTAAAAAATGTAGCATGGTAATTTAATAACACATAAGTTTAAAACTTATGTGTTTTTTTGTTGTTAAATCTAAAATTTTTTGCTATAATTTATATGATAGGGGATGTGCAAGAAAATGAACAAAAAAGGTCAAGCTTTAGTTGAATTCGTTTTGGTTTTTCCTATTTTTTTAATAATAGTTTGCACAATTATTGAACTTGGTTCAATTAATTATCAAAAGTTAAAACTTGAGGATGAATTAGAAACTGTTGTTAATATGTATCTTAGAGAAGAAGATACATCTAATTATATCGAATCAAATAATCTAAAAATGGAAGTCAAAAATGAAGATGAACAAGTTAAAATCGAACTTGTAAAAAAAATAAAAATTGTAACTCCAGTTTTAAAATCTATTTATAGTTCTAATTACGAAGTAAAAACTGAAAGAGTATTCTATGATGAATAAAAAAGGTCAGGTTTTAGTTGTATTTGTTCTTCTATTGCCACTGATAGTTATTTTCTTAGGTTTAGTTATAGATATTGGAAATAGCTTAGTAATGAAGAAAAAATATGAAAATATTGTTAAAGATGTAATTATTTATAACTATAAAGAAGATGAAGTTGTTGAAGAAACTACTAACGAGGAAGAAACAACTGTTGATAATAATGAATTAGAAGATCCAGTACCATCTGATGATGTTCAAGTAGATGATACCGAAATTGAAGAACTGGTTCAAAAAGAAGTTGATTTATCTTTGATTGAAAAAAATATTAAAGATAGTATTGAAGACTATGAAGAAGTAAATATAAATATTGAGGAAGATATATTGATAGTCAATGTAAAAGCTCAATATAAAAGTATATTTAGTAAAGTATTTAACATTGGTTTAAATGTAATCAATGTAGAAGTAAAATATGACATTAAGAATAAAAAATTAGTAAGGGAATGATTTGTTATGGCAATTAAAAGAGGTAAAGTTGTTGCAGTCACATCTGTCAAAGGTGGAACCGGAAAAACAACTACAGTTTTGAATTTGGCAGGAATATTATCAAATAGAAAAATTAAAACTTTGATAATTGATGGTGATTTCTATAATGGCGGAATAGCTGTATCTCTAGACGTTCCGTTTGATAAAGATTTATATTTATTAGTAAATGACATGGCAACAAGTCATTTTGACAATCTAGAAACATATATTAAGCCATATAACGATTTTATTGATGTTTTACCTGGACCTAAAGATCCAAGAGATGCCAATAAAATTGAAAGCAAATACTTACATGTATTGTTATCTAAAGCAAGAATGAAATATGACGTTATTTTAGTTGATTTAAACCATATAATGGATTCAAATAATTTAACATTCTTAGATGAAGCAGATATGGTTTATTATGTTATGACTAATGACTTAAATGATATCAAAGGTATGAAAACAATGATCTCAATTTATAGCGATATGGATTTTACAAACTATCGCATTATCTTGAATGATGCCAAAGATAAATTAAAACAAACTTTATCACGTGTAGATGTTAAGAATGTCATTAAAGATGATCTTGATTATATAATTCCAGCATCATTCTATTTAAGTGATATTAATAACTATACGTTAAAAGGTAATATTGTTACTGTAAATAAAGGAATAAGAAGAAAACACAAAAAAGCGATTGCTGTTTTTGAAAGTATAGTAGATGAAATACTAGATTCGGGTGATAATGATGTTAAAGAAGAAACTTCTAGATGAATTTGGTCTTAAAACTGAAGAAGTTCCTGAAAATATGGTGAGTGATTATGAAACTTTCCAAAATAAAGAATTATTAGATGAACTTCGAAATAAGATAATTCAAAATTTGATTGATAATAATATGACTGGTGATACCACAAGTGAATTTGTTAGAAGCCAAATAGATAAAACTTTATCTGGATATGATATTTCAAATATTGAAAGAAGTTATATATATAACCTAATTGATAACGAAATAAATGGATATGGACCAATTACAGATTTACTTGAAGATAAATCTATAACTGAAATTATGGTCAATGCCCCAGATGAAATATATGTAGAAATTGATGGACGACTTATTCGTGATCACACAATATCATTTATCAATGATGAACATATTGTTAGAACAATTCAAAGAATGATTCAACCACTTGGTAGAACAATTGATACAACAAACCCAATGGTAGATGCTCGTTTGCATGACGGTTCACGTTTAAATGCAGTTATTCCACCATTAGCAATAAAAGGGCCAGTATTAACTATTCGTAAGTTTAAAGAAGAACTTGCAGGAGTTGAAGATTTACTTCGAAATGGTACTTTAACAAGCGATATGGCAAGATTTTTAGAAACCTGCGTTCGTGAAAAATTCAATGTAATTATTAGTGGTGGTACTGGTGGAGGTAAAACAACACTATTAAATGTGCTATCTTCATTCATAAGTGAAAATGAACGTATTATTACAATTGAAGATGCAGCCGAACTAAGACTTAAACAAAGTCATGTTATTTCTTTAGAAACAAGATTAACTAACTATGAAGGTACTGGAGAAATAACAATTCGTGATTTAGTAATTAACTCACTACGTATGCGACCTGATCGTATAATTGTCGGTGAAGTTCGTGGTAAGGAAGCATTTGATATGCTCCAGGCCATGAATACAGGACACACTGGTAGTTTGACAACCTTACATGCCAACTCTCCAGCAGATGCTTTAAATCGTTTAGAATCAATGATATTAATGACAGGAATGGAAATACCTGTTCGAGCAATTCGTGAGTATATTGAAAAAGCAATTAATATTGTTGTTCATATTGAACGTTTAGCTGATGGGCGTAGAAAAGTAGTTAACATCAGTGAGATAACAGGATTTAATGATGATGTTATCGCAACAAAAGAAATATTTTCATTTAAACAAAACGGAGTTTTACCAAATGGTGAAATTGAAGGCGAGTTTATAAGACATAAATATATACCAAAAGTATTTAAGACTTTAAAAGCACGTGGAATTAATGATTTAAATGATATTTTTAAATAGGAGGTGAAACAATGGAATCTGGTAATGAGTTATTTAGCATTTTCGAGCAAGTAAATCCAGTGAATACTAATATTGACTTAGTAATTAAACCAGATTCTAATGTCACTTCATATTCATATACGATTTATAAAGATGGAAAAATATATAGAGATAACCACTTAAAAAATAATGAAGCATCATATATTAGTTTAAAAGAAACTGGTAAATATGAAATAACTGTTTATGAAATAATAAATGGTAAGCAAAAAGAAACAAAAAGTGGTATCTACAATATCGATAAAGAAGCACCAGTAATTGAAACTGATGGCTTACTTATCACAATGCAACAAGGTGCTACTCTTGATATTATGGGTGGTGTAACAGCCCATGATAAACAAGATGGTGATTTAACAGCTAAACTAACAAGTAATGCTGATGAACTTGATTTCACAACATTAGGCTTGAAAAAACTAGTTTATAGTGTTACTGATGAAGCAGGTAATACTACTACTAAAACTGTTAATATCAACGTTACAAGAGGAACAACATCTAGCTTAGTTGCTGTTCAGTCAATTATAATTGCATTATTAGTTATAATATCTCTTTTAATTTTATATTTTAAAAAGAGTATTAGTACTGAAAAAAGAATAGCAAAATTTGCAATCGAACCAGTTTATGATAAGTCAGAATCGTTATTTGATAAATTCTTAAAAGTTTATTATAAGTTCTTAAAACGAGTAAGAAATGTAATATCTGGTTTTACAACAGTTAAAAAGTATTCAAAACGATATGATAAATATGTTAATATTGTCAATCGCGTATATAAAGATGGACTTGACTTTGTTGCTAGCAAAATAATAATGGCATTCTTATTCATCTTTGTAGCAATATTCTCAAAGACAATTCAATATCAGTTATTAAAAGCTTACGAAATAAGTTTGCCACTTTTAGCTGGATTCTTTATTCCTGATATTGTATATGCATATGTATATCGAAGATATTGTGCAACTATTGAAAATGATTTATTACAAGCAATTATGATCATGAATAATGCCTTTAAATCAGGTAGAAGTATTACTCAGGCAATCGAGTTAGTAACAACTGAATTAGATGGGCCAATATCTGAACAATTTAAAAAACTTTATATGGAAATAAATCTTGGATTATCAATCGAAGATGCATTCCAAAGATTACAAGAAAGAATACCATTAGAAGAAGTTAGTTATTTAACTGCTTCAATTACAATTTTAAATAAAACAGGTGGAAATATCATAAAAGTGTTTACTTCAATAGAACATACACTTTTCAACAAGAAAAAGTTAAAACTAGAACTTAAGTCTTTAACTGGAAGTTCTCGTATAATTTCATATATGTTATTTGGAGTACCAATTTTATTTGCAACATTTATTACAATATTAGATCCAACTTATTTTGTACCTTTCTTTACAACGACTTTTGGTATTATTTTACTCATAATAATGATAATTATATATACGCTTTATATTGTATTTGTCATTAAGATAATGAAGGTGAAACTATGAAAGGCGGATTTATAAGAAAAATCTATACT
>JAEEGL015942600.1_pt1 | contig 32347 bp, 26 predicted proteins | sample 9134231 | NCBI WGS metagenome assembly JAEEGL01 (sample SAMN16246548, study PRJNA631951) | gut metagenome | biome: gut microbiome; feature: rumen; material: fiber-attached | host: Bos | place: Iran: Karaj | collected 2018-10 | reverse complement strand
CATTACTTATTATCCGCCGAGCAGACGTTAAGATAACAAGCACCAATAGACGTTGCATCGAATAGGGTTTACATAGCAGTACTGTCTCCAGCACTCTGGTGAGCTCTTACCTCGCCTTTCCACCATCACCGTCAATAATGACGGCAGTATATCTCTGTTGCACTTGCCCTAAGGTCGCCCTCGGCTGCCGTTAGCAGCTATCCTGCTCTATGATGCCCGGACTTTCCTCGTAAACTGAAACGTTTCCGCTACCGCATAGTCTGCTCACTTGATTATGATATCATTTTTTTTACCAAAAGTCAAGCATTTACTTTATTTCCGAGATCATATCCGAGCTTTTTGGCGATCCTGCGTACCTCCTCAGCTTTCATGGCTTTGATCTTAAATCTTTTATGCTCTTCCCCCTCAAACCATATGCTCATAGCACAGCGTCCGCTAATAGCCTGAAGGAGATTTTGCTGAAGCTCTATTTTTATGACTTTTTCGTTTTCGGACACCACTGTATGAAATCTTGTCCATGACGAGCATCGGATCATTATTTTGTCATCATACAAAGCTACTCCGCTTGTCATAAGCGCAGTAAACTTTACTATTATGAACCATACCGACGGTATCTCAAGCATTACTGCTATAAAGAAAGAGAGCTCTGCAAAGCGTGGGAACAGCTCTGCAACCAAATCATGTGACGGGATTATAAGAGCAGTAACCAAGAGCGGTATGAGCAGATAAGAGCCTATTCCGCCCGGCTGAGCACTGTAATCATTTTTTATTCCGCTGTATATTCCGATAGAATTAAGTTCTTTTCCAAGATTTTTTTCAAATTTTACAGGCAAAAGTACAGGCAGTCTGTTTTTAGATGAACCATAACCGGGACAATTGATGTGCACAGCTACTGCACCAAACATCTTCATAATAAGATTCTGCCTCAGATCGGTGTAATTAATATGTGACATTTTAATACGGTATTCCTTTCTATTAAGTATACCGTATCCGATCTTCATGTACTTTTTATCACATTCTATCTCAAATCTGCCATATCTGAAAAGATTTACAAGAAATGATAAAAACCATGAGACTATGAAGAATATACCGATAAAAAGAGCAGCAGTCGGAATTTTAAGAAGTGTTTTTTCTGTAATTTTGGCTGTCTCCGCTGTGAGAAGATTAAGTGAGCGGCTTATGATATTATAAGCAATATCTCCACCTTTAAAGAAAAATGTAGCAAGATATATAGTACCCGAAAAACCGCTTGAGAAAAAAACAGAAAAAAGGAGGACAGAAAGCATATTTATCTGCGGAAGTCCTTCTATTTTTTTCTTTTCATTTATGTCGGGCATATGGATCATTATTGCATCAAAGGTTTTCTTTCCGACGATAAGCTTCATGTCGACAGTTTTGAATATACCTGCACGTGTATCGCACCGAAATCTCATCGCTTTGAAGGGGGCGAGATAAAATGGCTGTTCAATAGTTGTTGAACTGATATTCTTATATGGAATATAAGTGTTTACTCTTACAAAAACACCGTCACGATGGATTATTTCATCTCCTGTGAAGTCAATACGAGAAAAGAACCACCTTACAAATCCGAAAATAAGAATAGCACCCAGTACGGCAATATCGAACCAAGCGCCTTTTACCCAGCTGTAGAACCAGTTTTTATCAAAATGGTATGTGTATATACCTCGCATAAGAGGAAAAACAAGAAGCCATATGTTTTTTGCCGAATATTTAAGCATTTTTAGGGGGTGCTCATGGTACATGTCTGTCCCCCCTTATGTTTATAGTGCCTGATAATCTGATTATTTCTTTGGCATCGGATTGTTTCAGAAAAAGGAGTCTGAGCTGACCTCCGTATACAAAAAATATTATAAAATTAAACCCTGTATACTGTGAAAACGGACTGCTTATGACAGTTGTGTATTGTACGGAGGAGTATCTTACAGACTGATGTACCTTTATGAAAACACCGCTGCTTTTTATGACCTCTGTTTTGGTCGCTATATAGCTTATCGAAGAAAAATAGAGAGGCAAATGAACAAACATCTCAAAGCAAGCGACAGCGATCGTACCAACAGTTATGAAAAATACCACATTATCCATTGGCAAAAAATATCTTGCCGCTGCGATGATAATAACTGCTGCCGCTGTGATAAGTATACGCATCGTGCTCAGACAATTTCTGTCGGGTGCATATTGTTTCATTTTCCTCCCCCTTTACAAGTATATTTTTATTATATCACAAATACTATTTAATGTAAAAGGGAAATTAAAAACAAATTGTAAACTTAAAGCATAAAACAGGAGAAAAATGATACATATGCTCGAAAGAATAAATGAATTGATATGGGACAAGGGACTGATTTTTCTGCTTTTGATGATTGGCGTTATCTACACCGTAAAACTAAAGGCTGTACAGTTTAGACTGATCCCTTATATGATCAAGACCGCTCGCAATAAGGAGATAAGAAAAAATCAATTCAAAACACTTTGCGTATCTCTTGGTGCAGCAATGGGAACAGGCAATATCACAGGAGTAACGTCAGCTATCACTATAGGCGGTGCAGGTGCGGTTTTCTGGATGTGGATATCCGCATTTCTTGGCATGGCAACTGTATATGCAGAAAACTGCCTTTCTTCAATATACAGTGACAAAAGTATAAAAGGGCCTATGGCATATCTTGCAAAAGGTGCAGGCAGCATGAAGCTTGCACTGTGTTTTGCAGTATGCTGTATACTGGCATCATTCGGAATGGGCGGAATGGTTCAGGCGAATGCAATGTCTGAAAGTATAAGAAACTGTTCCAAAATAAGCTCTTTTCATTTATCAATTATAGTTTTTACAGTTGTTTTAGCAGTAATTTGCGGCGGAGTCAAAAGAATAGAAAGAGCAGCACAGATATTTCTTCCGTTTGCAACTATGCTGTATACAGTGATATGCATTGCAGTCATATGGAAAACTCGTTCAAATCTCCCAAATATTTTTGTCAGGATATTTAACGAGGCTTTTGGGATTCGACAATGTATGGGAGGAGTATCGGGATATAGCTTATCAAAAGCCATTTCATCAGGCATTCGCCGGGGAGTTTTTTCAAATGAAGCAGGTCTCGGAAGCTCTCCTATACTTCACAGTTCATCGACTAACTGCAATAATATCGAGCTTCAAGGCATGTGCAGTATGTTTGAAGTATTTATAGATACGATTATTTGCTGTACTCTTACTGCATTTACATTACTAAGTTCATCTTCAAACGGTACAGTCTGTGAGGCATTTGACGCAGTTACAGAAAAATATTCCTGCTGTATAATCGCTGTTTTGATGACAATATTTGCTTTTTGCACGATCATAGGCTGGTATTACTGCGGCGAAACAGCCTTTATTTTTCTGAAGCCCAACGGCTCAAAAACTATATTCTCATTTGTATTTTCGCTCGTTACAGCACTTGGTGTGATCATAAAAGCCGAAAAAGCATGGACAATATCGGATATTTTTAACGGATTAATGGCTTTTTTCAATATTATCGGACTTTTCCTTCTTATGAACAAAGTCAAAGGTATAAAAATATCAGGTTCGGTCAATAAATAATATGACTATATATTGTTTTTCTGAATTCTACGGGGATAAAAGAGCATATAATAATTATCTAATACCACAAAAAATTCAACCGTATATAAAAATTTATTTATTATGCCAAATGTTGTTTTCAACCGCTTTTTGCTATTGACATAAGCTTTTTGTTTTTGTATAATTATAGTGTGAATAATTGTGTCTGCTCATTCGTGAGCAGTGCTTTAATATATATTTTTCAAGGCTTTTATGACGGAAATACGTCATTAAGATATAAAACCGCAGGGCGATATGCGGTGTTTTGCTTCGGATTTTAATTTTTAAAGTGGTCACATATTGTTATCAGGTTCGGCTCATAGACAAACGAGCTTGTACGTTTGCCTGTTTGTATGTGGTCAGTCTTTTTGTCGCCAGTTTTTAGCCATTCTTTTAATATAGTATGTAAAAAATGGCTTGTTTTTTGTTATTTTTCCGAGGCCTTCTACATATTTTCAGGACTTTCGCTGCGTTCATGCGAAAGTTTTCCCTATTTTTGAAAGCGAGGTCATATAGTGAACGAAAAAGAAAAAAGTACAAAGGCAAAGCAGAATTCAGCGGCTGCGCCTAAGAGAACCTATAGAAAGAGAACATCTGCAAAAGAAAAGACTGTAAACGAGAAAAAAGCAAAGGCTGAAACAGCAGCTCCTGTAAAAGCAAAGGGCGGAAGAAAGCCTAAGGAAGTAAAAAAGACTCCCGTAAAGATAATACCTCTTGGTGGTCTTAACGAGATCGGCAAGAATATGACAGTCTTTGAGTGCTCAAATGATATATTCATTCTTGACTGCGGTCTTGCATTCCCTGATGCTGATATGCCGGGTGTTGACATTGTAATACCCGATTTCACTTATGTTGAACGAAACAAAGAAAAGATCAGAGGCATCGTTATAACTCACGGACATGAAGATCATATCGGCGGACTTGCCTATCTTCTCAAAAAGGTAAATGTTCCTGTTTATGCTACACGCCTTACTATAGGTCTTATTGAGGGCAAACTAAAGGAACAGGGACTTTTTGGAAAAGTAAATCTTAATATAGTTGAGCCGAAAAAGACTGTAAAAATGGGCTGTATGGCTGTTGAATTCATTAAGGTCAACCACTCTATCCCCGATTCTGTCGGTATGGCTATCCATACACCTGCCGGCGTTATTGTTCATACAGGCGATTTCAAGGTCGATTACTCCCCTATTGACGGCAAAATAATTGATCTTGCAAGATTTGGCGAACTCGGCAGCCGCGGAGTTCTTGCGCTTATGGCTGATTCCACAAATGCCGAGCGTCCCGGATATACTCACTCCGAGCGTACGGTCGGCGAATCCTTCGACAAACTGTTCCAGAAGGGCGAGGGAAAACGTATAATCATCGCTACATTCTCCTCAAATATACACCGTGTACAGCAGATCGTAAACTGTGCGGAAAGATATGGCAGAAAGGTCGCTGTATTCGGCAGAAGCATGGTAAATGTAATAAATACCGCTATCGAGCTTGGATACCTCGATGTTCCCGACGGTATATTCATCGACATAGAGATGATGAACCGCTATGAGAGCGAAAGGATAGTTCTTATAACTACGGGGAGTCAGGGCGAACCAATGTCAGCTCTCACAAGAATGGCTATGAATGACCATAAAAAGGTAAATATTACCCCTATGGACTTCATAATCATCTCTGCTACGCCTATCCCCGGCAATGAAAAATTCGTAACGAGAGTTGTCAATGAACTCATGAAATCAGGGGCTGAGGTAGTTTATGAGGCTATGTACGAAGTCCACGTTTCGGGTCACGCCTGTCAGGAAGAATTAAAGCTCATGCAGGCTCTGACAAAGCCTAAGTTCTTTATTCCCGTTCACGGTGAATACAAGCATCTCAAAAAACACGCAGATCTTGCAAAGCAAATGGGACTTCCCGATGAGAATGTGATCATAGCTGAAATCGGAAATGTCATAGAAACCGACGGAAACACCATGAAGGTCGTATCTCAGGTTCCTGCGGGACGAGTTCTGGTAGACGGTCTCGGCGTCGGAGATGTTGGTTCTATTGTTCTCAGGGACAGAAAACACCTCGCTCAGGACGGTCTTATCATTATCGTTATAGGAATTGAAAGAAGTTCAAATGAGATAGTTGCGGGTCCTGACATAATTTCAAGAGGATTTGTATACGTCCGCGAGTCGGAAGAGCTTATGGAAGAGGCAAAGGGTCTCCTCACAGATACTCTCTCTAACTGCTCGGCAAGCGAATTAAGAGAGTGGAATTCACTCAAAGGTAAGCTTCGTGATGCGCTTTCAGATTATATTTACCAGAAAACAAAGCGCAGTCCTATGATCCTTCCTATAATTATGGAGACATGATTTTCCGAAAGGAGCTTTAAGTTGAAAAATAAGTTTCCGGCAGTTCTGCTGATCCTTCATATACTCGCACTCGGAGCTATGACATCAGCTTTTCTGCTGATAGACCACAATGATAAAGTCATTAATATTGTTTTTATTTCAGCTGTGACATTTATCCTTGCTTGTATTGTCTATACTATTATTTATTCAAGAAATGCAATGCGGCGAATATCAAAAATGAATCAGCACCTTGAAAGCTCTGCTGCTGAATTCATGAACTCACTTCCTGCGCCGGTAGCTGTTATAGATGACAATAAAAAATTCGTATGGTACAATCAGATCTTTGCTGAAAAGATAGGTCTCGGACAAGATGTATACGGACATGATTTTGAAGGATTTGTAAGGATAGACATAGAGTCGCTTATCACAAACGGCTCTGCGCTTTGTCCCCTGAATGGCTGTATTTATAATGTTACCGCCGAAAAATTCGACAAAAATGATATGTACTTCCTTGTCCTTTATTTTCATGATGATACGAGCTATTATAGTATAAAGAAGAATATGGATGAATCTCATCCTAATGTTGTGGTTATTACTATTGATAATTACGATGATATAATGCAGAATGCAAAGGAAAGTGAAAAAGCTCAGACATCGGTTGAGACTGAAAAACTCATAGAGAATTTTATGAGCAATACAAACGGTTTTATTAAAAAAACATCTGCAAACACTTTCTTTGCAATTCTTGAAAGCCGTCATCTTAAAGAGATCATCGACGGAAAATTCAAGCTTCTTGATGCTGCAAGAAACATCAAGATAGCCGGAAAATACCCGCTCACCTTCTCTATAGGCGTAGGTCAGGGAGCTTCATCTCTTTCCGAAAGTGAAAAAATTGCACGTCAGTGTCTTGATATGGCTCTCGGAAGAGGCGGAGATCAGGCTGTAATAAAAACAGAAAGCGGATACAGATTTTTTGGCGGTGTTTCAAATGGTGTCGAGAAACGTTCCCGTTCAAAAACAAGGATCATTGCAAATGCATTGCAGGATCTTATAATGAGCTCTGAAAAGGTATTCATTATGGGACATCGCTTCGGCGATCTTGATTCCGTCGGAGCAGCCTGCGGACTTGCAGGAGCAGTTTCTATACTCGGAAAAGAAGCTTATATAGCTGTAGACCGCACAAAAAATCTGGCTGTCAATCTTATAGATACGATCGATGCCGAAACCGAAAGCAATCTGTTCATAACACCTGCTGAGGCTGAAGGCATGATAGGCACAAATGATATCCTCATTATTGTTGATACTCATAATAAGGATTATGTCGAGAGCCGAGCACTTTATGAAAAGGCTCATGCAGTAGTAGTTGTGGATCATCACAGAAAAACTGTTAACTTCATTGATGATGCTGTTATTTTCCATCATGAACCATACGCTTCATCGGCTTCTGAAATGGTAACGGAGATAATCCAGTATTTCAATTATAACTCGGAAGATAAGATCGCAAGCTGTTACGCAGATGCTCTGCTTGCAGGAATTATGCTTGATACAAAAAATTTTGTAATGCGTACAGGCGTGAGAACATTCGAAGCGGCTGCTTTTCTTAAAAAACTCGGTGCAGATACTGTAGCCGTAAAGCTTCTTTTCTCAAATTCTATCGAATCGTACAGAAGAAAGACTCAGATAGTTGCATCTGCAAAAATACATAATCATTGTGCTATTGCAGCAGCCGATTTCACATCAGATGATATTCGTGTAGTTGCTCCGCAGGCGGCTGATGAATTATTGAGTATAACCGATGTTGATGCATCTTTTGTTATATACAGAACATCAAATACTATAAATATTTCAGCCCGTTCACTGGGTGCGCTCAATGTTCAGCTGATAATGGAACAGCTCGGCGGCGGAGGTCATCAGACAATGGCTGCTACTCAGCTTGAAAACGTTGAGATAGCCGATGCAGTTAAATCACTTATTTACGCAATTGACGACTGTCGCAAAAACAGTTCCGAAACATAAAAAGAAAGGTCGGTATAAATATGAAAGTAATTTTTTTACAGGATGTAAAAGGATCAGGAAAAAAAGGCGAATTAAAAAATGTAGCAGACGGATATGCCCGCAATATGCTTATTCCTAAGGGATATGCCGTAGAAGCTACGGCAGCTAATATGAACAAGCTGGAAGGCGCACAGGCTTCGGCACAGCACAAGATCGATATGGATATTCAGGCTGCAAAGGAAGCTGCTGCAAAGCTTAAAGGTAAAAAAGTAAATGTCATGGCAAAAGCAGGCTCAAACGGCAAGCTTTTCGGATCTGTAACATCTGCTCATGTTGCAGAAGCTATTTCAAAGCAGTTTGATCTGCAGCTTGATAAAAAGAAGATCACACTCAGTACAGATATAAAGAATTTCGGTTCTTATACAGCTACAATAAAGCTTTACAACGGTATATCCGAAACAATTGATGTTGAAGTCAGCGAAGGCTGATCGGTGAATAATATGGACGAAAATGAGCTCCTGCTCGCTGCCCGCGAGCTTCCTCACAGTATTGAGGCTGAACAGTCCGTTCTGGGTGCAATAATTTCCCAGCCATCGGTGCTTTCCGATGTTATAGAACTGATCAAGCCTGAATACTTCTACAATGAGCAGCATAAAGCACTGTACTCCATAATGCTCCAGATGAACTCGATGAGTTTGCCTGTGGATATCGTTACCGTGCTAAACGAAGCTGAAAAACAGCATATTTTTGAAAGCCCTGCCGAGGGCAGGCGTTATCTTGCCGAAATAGGCAATTTGCTCCCCTCCACTTCAAATATCCAAAGCTACTGCAAGATCGTTGCTGATAAATACTTCCTAAGAAGTCTCAGCTATGTTGCAAGAGCGATACTCGAAGATGTTCAGTCGGGCGAGCAAGATGCACAGCTCCTTCTTGATGCTGCCGAGCAGAAGATATATGACATAAGACAAGGCAGGGATGTTAAAGGACTTGTTCCGCTTTCTGATGCTATAGCAGAAGCGTATGACAGACTCGGCAAAATATCTGGTCCTGATAAAGAAAAGTACGTTGGAGCAAGAACAGGCTTTACTCTCCTTGACAGTATAACATCAGGACTTAACAAGTCCGATCTTATCATAATTGCCGCAAGACCCGGTATGGGAAAGACTTCCTTCGCAATGAATATAGCAACAAATGTAGCAAGACGCTCTGAAAAAGAGGTCGTCACTTTCAACCTCGAAATGTCAAAGGAACAGCTTGCAACAAGAATTCTTTCCACAGAAGCTCTTGTTGAGTCAAATACTCTCAGAAACGGACGTATAACAGGCGAAGACTGGGTCAAGCTTGCTACCAGTGCAGGCTATCTCAGCACTATTCCACTGTATATCGACGATACCGCAAGCATGACCGTGCAGCAGATGAAAGCCAAGCTGAGAAGAACTAAAAATCTCGGTTTAGTTATTATCGACTACCTTCAGCTTATGGAGTCGACTTCACATTCCGACAACAGAGTTACTGTTATCAGTGAAATAACACGTCAGTTAAAAGTAATGGCTAAGGAACTTAATGTACCCGTTATACTTCTCTCACAGCTTTCACGTGCTGTTGAGAGCCGTACAGATAAAAGACCTATGCTTTCTGACCTTCGTGAATCCGGTTCTATCGAGCAGGATGCTGATCTCGTTCTGTTCCTTTACCGCGAGGCTTACTACAATAAAGAAAGTCAGCGTCAGAATATATCTGAATGTATTGTCGCCAAAAACCGACATGGTGAAACAGGAACTGTTGAACTTATCTGGGACGGTCAGTATACACGCTTCTCGAATCCTGATTATAATGAAGCACCTGAAAATATATGAATATGTTAACTAAGGTTTACAATTTTATTTTAAAAAACCAGCTGCTTACACGTGGTGATACCGTTGTGTGCGGATTATCGGGCGGAGCTGACAGTGTTACACTTCTGTTGACTTTGAATGAATTAAAGGGTAAACTTGAGATCAGTGTGGAAGCTGTACACGTAAATCATTGTCTCCGTGGGGCTGAAAGCGACAGAGATGAGAATTTCTGCCGCGAACTATGCCAAAAGTTCAATATTCCGTTTAAGGCTGTGTCCTGCGATGTTAAAGCTCTTTCGGCTGCCGAAGGCATCTCTGTTGAGGAGGCTGCAAGAAAACTCAGATATAAGATATTTGAAGAAAACTCCAAAGGGAAAAAGCTTGCAACAGCCCATAACGCCAATGACAATCTTGAAACAGTAATACTGAACTTATCACGCGGTACAGGTGTAAAAGGACTTTCAGGCATACCTGTGAAACGCGGAGATATAATAAGACCACTGCTGACAGTAACACGTCAGGAGATCGAAGAATACCTTATGTCACATGAACAGACGTATGTAACTGACAGTACCAATCTGTCAGATGATTATACAAGAAACAAGATAAGGCATAAGGTAGTTCCACTTCTGTCAGAGATAAATCCATCAGTAAATGAAACTTCAGTAAATACAATAAGCAATATAAGGGAAGAAAATGAGTTTATCGAAAAAATCGTTTGCGAAGCCGAAAAAAAATGCAGAAGAGACAAAAAATTTATAGGACTCAACAAATATGATTCTGTTATAAGAAAACGCTGTATTTCAAGATTACTTGCAGATAATCGCCTTCCCTATTCATTCAGCAGACTTGAAGAAGCTGATGATATTTTACTGAATGGCGGAAAAATTAATATTTCCGGCTCTTTCTTTCTTGAAAGCTACAATGATATTTTTGAATTAAAATGTATTGAAAAAACACAAAATAACACTATTTCGGCTGAAATAGATATTGATAAAGATATATTTATCAGTAACTGCACTGTAAGATGTGAGATTTTGGAATGTGATAATTTGAAGAAATTTGAAGTCGTTCACAAAAAATCCACATTTTATGTTGCTGATTATGATAAAATAAGAGGAAGGCTTATTGTGCGGACAAGAAAGTTCGGGGATAAGATAAAACTTAAAGGACGAGATTTTACTTCTTCCGTAAAAAAGCTGATAAACGAAAAAATTCCTGCTGAGGAACGATCTGATCTTCTCTTCATAGAGGACGAATGCGGAACGATTCTTGCTGAAAAGATCGGTATTGCGGAACGAATTGCCGCCGATACAAGTACAGTCAGGTTTTTAAAAATTTCGTTTATACGATCGTAAGAAATGGAGAGGATAATTTGACACCAAAGAAAAGCAAAGGTATTTTTACCTATCTCATGCTCATAATTGCAGCTGTCTTTCTGCTTATTTATGTAAGCTCAAGACTTAATTCCACAAGCAATAAAACTCAGTATTCCGAGATCATTAGTCTTTTCGATAATTATCAGGTATCGTACTATGAGCTCGACCTCGGAACAGGTGAACTGACTTATAGAATTGAAGATCAGGAAAAAGACAAACATTACACCGTTCCGAATGTAAATATATTCCTTGAAGATACAAAGGATTATCGTAAGGAATATAATGAATATCACGCTGAAGAGAATAAGACCCTTGAACAGGACTTTATCAAGATAACCGACAGAACATGGCTTTATTCGTTGATTCCTGTTATCCTTACAATACTTCTTGGCGTTGCTATCCTCTATTTTATGATGAAGCAAAGCGGCGGAGGCAGTAAGTATACAAGCTTCGGCAAAGCTAATCTGAAGAGCAGTGCAAGTGCAAGAAAGGCTACCTTCAAGGACGTTGCAGGTGCTGATGAAGAAAAACAGGAGCTTGTTGAGATCGTTGACTATCTCAAAAATCCAAAGAAATATACAGATCTTGGTGCTAAAGTACCTAAGGGTGTACTTCTGTTAGGCCCTCCCGGTACAGGTAAAACTCTTCTTGCAAGAGCTGTTGCAGGTGAGGCAGGATGCCCGTTCTTCCCTATTTCCGGTTCCGACTTCGTTGAAATGTTCGTTGGTGTCGGTGCTTCAAGAGTAAGAGATCTTTTTGAACAGGCTAAAAAACACGCTCCCGCTATCATATTCATTGATGAAATTGATGCTGTAGGTCGTCACAGAGGTGCAGGTCTCGGAGGCGGTCACGATGAGCGTGAGCAGACACTTAACCAGCTTCTCGTTGAAATGGACGGTTTTACCGGAAATGAAAGCGTAATAGTTATTGCAGCTACCAACAGACGTGATATCCTCGATCCTGCTCTTCTCAGACCGGGCAGATTCGACAGACAGATCGTTGTAGGATACCCTGACGTAAAGGGGAGAGAAGAAATTCTTCAAGTTCATGCTAAAAACAAGCCTCTTGGTCCTGATGTAAATATCAAGACTATTGCAAGAACAACTCAGGGCTTTACAGGTGCAGATCTTGAAAATGTCCTTAATGAAGCTGCTCTCCTTGCTGCAAGAAACAACCGTCTTGCTATTACAGAAGCAGATATCGAAGAAGCTACTATGAAGGTAATTGCAGGTCCTGAAAAGAAGTCAAGGATCGTTACCGAGCACGACAAGCTTGTAACTGCTTACCACGAAGCTGGTCATGCTGTTGCTGCATATAATCTCAAAACTCAGGATAAAGTACATCAGGTAACAATTATCCAGCGTGGTATGGCAGCAGGTCTTACAGTTACAAGACCTGACAACGATGACAGACACGTTTCAAGGAATCAGATGCGCGAGAGTATCGTAATGCTTCTTGGTGGTCGTGTTGCTGAAGAGCTCTTCATAGATGACATATGTACAGGTGCTTCAAACGACATTGAACGTGCTACAGCAACTGCACGTAATATGGTCACAAGATACGGCTTCTCCAAAAAGATAGGTACTGTTGTTTACGGTTCTGACAATGATGAAGTATTCCTTGGCAAGGATTACGGTCATACAAGGAACTACAGTGAAGCCGTAGCAGCTCAGATAGATGAAGAAGTACGTTCTATCATTGAACAGGCTTACAGTGAGTGTACAGAGCTTATCAAGGCAAATTCAGATAAGATGCATTTCCTTGCTAAATATCTTCTTAAATACGAGAAGATCGACGGTGAAGAGTTTGAAAAGCTTATGCGCGGTGAAATGCCTGAATCTGTTCTTTATGAGAATGAAGTAATTGATTCAACGGCTGAAACAAACGAAGAAAATACTGAAATCTAAAATAAGATCCCGAAGATTTTTCTTCGGGATTTTTAATTCTGTAATACAAATATATTATACACATTGCATTTCTTAACTTTTTGTGTTATAATTAAACAGTATGTTTATTTTATGGAGGTGTTCGTTTGAATTCTCTTAATATTATATTGTGTGCTGCGGCGATTGCTGCACTTGATATATGTATTTTTATTCTTGTAATAACAGCCTATTGCGAAAAAAGATCATCCAAGAAGAACTGGCATGAGCTTGCCCATGACATGGAACTTGCCGAGCAGGATAAAATATATGATCTTGGCTGTGATGAAGTACTTATAGGGCGTCATGCGTCGGCTGATATACGTCTCCCTGATCTTTCTGTATCTCGGTATCACGCTATGCTTACAGTTTCCAATGGTATATGGACTATTAAGGATATCGGTTCAAAATCAGGTGTTTTTGTTAACGGAAATCTGATACACGAGGTCGTTCTTCACGAAAACGACGTTATCAAGCTTGGAAATCGTCGCTTGATCTTCAGAAAAAGGAGGCAGGAACGTGTACGCTAACCCTGTGGCATATATTTTTTCATGTATATTCGTTATTTTTGCCCATTCTGCTATGCTTGTAAATATATGGTTCAACGGCAATTTTTCAGAAACACGTGATATCGCTGTTCTCGGTGCTGCTGTGATCATACTTGACATTGCTTATTTTGTTGTCATTCTTTTCTTTAAGCAAATGTCATATGTTCTGGATTTTCTTCTGATACTTATACTGAACATGAGTGTGATCTTCCAGTCATGTTTTATATGTCAATTTAATATAAAACATTATATTACCTGTATTGTTTGCCTTGCAGCAAGCAAATGCGGATATATCCTTTGCAAGAATCATAAGATACTACAGTCAAATAAAAAGTATATCTATGGCGGTATAGGATTGCTGCTGCTTCTTGTTCTTATCGTATATTTTGCAAAACATGATATGTGGATAAGAATAGGCTCATTTACATTACAGCCCTCGGAATTCATTAAACCGCTTTTTGTACTTGCCTGTGCTACTTCAATTGCTGACCAGCAGAAAAAGCACAAGATACTGATCTTCAATGTTGTATATGAAAACATTGCTCTTTTCTGTGTGATGGCGGCAATATGCCTTGTTCAGGTCAAATCCCATGACTACGGCAGCCTTCCTACATTTATAAGTATATACTGCGTAGGATTCATACTGAGAATATGCTATCCGAAAGCTAAATTCTCAAAGAAAAAGCTGGTTGCTGTTATAGCTGTAATTGCCGTATTTCTGCTTATTGGTCTGAAATACGCTCCCGAATATGTACAGCATCGTCTGCACGTAGATATATGGAGTGATAAAACAGGCGACGGATATCAGCAGTCACAGGCTCTTATTGCTATCGCTAACGGCGGCTGGTTCGGAGTAGGTCCCGGAAGAGGCTTCCTTTCAAATATTTTTGCATATGACAATGATATAGTTTTTGCTACAGTCAGTGAAGAGTGGGGACTTTTATTCGCACTTATGATGGTACTTACAATTCTTATCATTACCGCTGTACCGCTTATCAATCCCACAAGATCATACTATCACGCAACAATGTCATCATGTATTTGCGCTGCCTTTATTGTACAAATGGCTCTTAATATATTCGGTTCATGTAATCTTATACCGTTTACAGGTGTTACTATACCATTCATCTCATCAGGAGGAAGCTCGCTTTTAGTAAGCGGTTTTATGACAGGTATGCTAACAGCTGGACAGTCCCCTGTTTTTAATGAGCACAGATCAAAGTCAAAGTCTAAAAAACAGGAAGAAGCTGTACCTGCATGGAGGTGGAAGGAATGAAAAGTATAAAAAGAACTCAGCGCGTTACAAGTCTCATTATCCTTCTGTTTATTATAGGAATGGCAATACTTGTTTTAAAAATATTACATGAATCATCGTTTTATATGATGAATTCCGATCAGCTTCAACTCGGCTATGTATATGACAGAAAGGGCGATGTACTATATGACGGTACAGGAAAAGGCTCTTATCCCGATAATTATTTTATTGATGTCGGAAATATTATCGGTGATGAAAAAGGACAAATGGACAACACTCTTGTTGCCAGAAATCTTGAAAAACTCAACAACTATAATTTCTCCGACGGATTATTAAAAGACGGCGGCAAAGCTGCCATATATACGACTCTTGACCATGCTGCAAACCGCGCTGTTTATGATGCATACGGTTATATGAAAGGCTGTGTATCAGCTTATAACTACAAAACCGGTGAAATGCTTGTTTGTACAAGTCTTCCCTCTCTTGACGTAACAAAAGGATACGATAATATCCAGAGTTTTGAATCGGCTACGCTCCTTTCAAAAAATCTCTACGGAACCGTTCCTGGTTCTACTCAGAAGGTTTCTACAGTTATTTCCGCACTTGAAATAATGGGAAGCGGTCTGCTTTATTCGAAGAGTTATACCTGTACAGGAAAGTATCTCAATCAGACAGGCGGACAGATCGACTGTCATAACGCTTATGGTCACGGAACTCAGAATATTCAGGAAGCCTTTGAAAACAGCTGTAATCCTTTCTTTGCACAGCTTATCGAGGACACTGACCTGCCCTTTGAAAGGTTGAAGAAACAGTATGAAAAGCTTGGATATGTACTTAACGGCGATAAGCCAAAATATCTCGACATAGACGGTATTCAGTGTGCAACGGCTTCTACTACACTTGAAAATCCACTTGAATTTAAAACACAGTGGGGCTGTATCGGTCAGGGAGATACCCTCGTAAGCCCTATACAGCTTATGATGTGGGAAAGTGCAATCGCCAATGAAACAGGCAGAATGACAATGCCGTACTTTATTGATCATGTGACAAATACCCGCGGTACCGTAAAGGAAAAGGCAAAAACAAAATACAGTGACAAGCTTTTCTCCGAGAGTACAGCCTCAGGTGTTAAACAGATCATGCTCACAAATGGTGCTGACAGGTATTCTTATCTCATATCAGGATATAATGTTGGCGTGAAAAGCGGTACAGCTCAGGTTCAGGAGGGAGCAAAAGAAAATTCACTGCTTGTTGGCTTTGTTGATGATCCCTCATTCCCTATTGCATTCTGTATTCTTATCGAGGATAAAGACAGCGGCTGGATAACAACTGAAAATATTGCACAAGTACTGCTCGATAATTTAAAAAACAATTTCTGATGTCATATTAAACAAATAAAAGGATAACCTTTGTGCATTTAAACAAAATTAATAAAATTCTCTTGTATCTCCACAGATGTTATGGTATAATATAACCATAAAGAAATGCTTTGCTATTGAGCAAAGCGCAAAGGAGGACCAATATGAAAACAACTATCACAGCTAAAAAAATGCAGATCCCTACTAACTTTACTGAATATGCTGAGAAAAGGATCGATTCTCGTCTTGGTAAGTTCTTTGGAGATGAAGCTGACGCTAAGATCGTTATTTCTGAGATCAAGACACAGATAATCCTTGAGCTTACTGTAAAATACAACAGTATTATATTCCGCGCAGAGCGTTCTGCTGAAGACAAATACGTAGCTCTTGATGATGCGATCGACAAGATCATTAGGCAGATCCGCAAGAATAAGACAAAAGTAGAGAAGAAACTCAAGGATACAGCTTTCAAGGAGGCGTTTGCTTATCCTGTACCCGAAACTGTTGATTATGAGGTAATCAAGCACAAAAAGTTCAAGATGAGACCTATGGATATTGATGAAGCTATTCTTCAGATGAATATGCTCAGCCATGAGTTCTTTATGTTCACAAATGCAGATTCAGGACAGATAAACGTTGTATATAAGCGTGATGACGGAAACTACGCTGTACTTGAACCTGATATGGAATAATTAAAAACTGATATGCTGTATGCGGGGCATTTTGTCCCGCATACTGATTTTATAACAGCCGGAGTGATAATAATGGATAATAATAAAAAATCAATAATTGAAAAACGCATTGCAAAGGTCGGTGAAAATCTCAAAAAGAACAATATGGAGTTCTATTACGCTGAAACAAAGAAAAAAGTCTCCGATATTGTCAAAAACCTTATAAAAAAAGGTGATGTAATAACAAACGGCGGCACAATGACAATGGCAGAATGTAATTTAACGGAGCTTCTTAACTCTCCAGATTATAATTATCTTGACAGATCAAAAATGACTCCTGAGGAGATTGCAGAGCTTTACATAAAAGCCTTTTCGACAGATGTATACATTTCAAGCTCCAATGCTATAACTGAGGACGGCTGTCTCTATAATGTTGACGGGAACAGCAACAGAATAGCTGCAATAGCTTTTGGACCTAAATCAGTCATAATTATAGCAGGATATAATAAAATAGTAAAGAATCTTGAAGAAGCTGAGATCAGAGTAAAGAGAGACGCCGCTCCACCGAACTGTGTACGCCTTAATTGCCCGACATACTGTGCTGAAAAAGGCGAATGTCTGTCTCTCTCAAAGGCAGACAGACAAATTACAGACGGCTGCGGAGGAGACGGAAGAATTTGCTGCAATTATCTTATCTCTGCTCATCAGCGTCATAAAGGACGTATCAAGGTAATAATTGTCGGAGAGGAGCTTGGCTACTAAGATATGAACGAATCTGCTCTGATGATATATAAAACTGCGAGTTTCTTCGTCATATATGCTTTTTTTGGCTGGTGTCTCGAAGTTGTATATCAGGCTGTGGAACACGGAAAATTCATAAACCGCGGCTTTCTAAACGGTCCATACTGTCCTATCTATGGATTCGGAGTTATTATAGTGTACAATGCACTTGAACCACTTAAAGAAAATATATTTATCCTTTATTTCGGAGCTGTTATTCTGACTACAGCCATTGAACTAATAACAGGATTTCTGCTTGAAAAAATTTTTGATCAGAAATGGTGGGACTATTCCCGCGAAAGATTTAATCTCAAAGGCTATATATGCCTTAAATTCTCTCTGCTATGGGGAGTTGCCTGTCTGATAACCGTCAGGATAATACACCCTATGGTAAATAATTTCGTTGATAAACTCCCCCATTTCATCGGCGTACCTGTTCTCGTTGTTTTCTTTGCTGGATTTACAAGCGATATGATAATAACTGTTCTTGCTATTATCCACATAAAGAAAAAGCTTAAACTGCTTGACGGTATTTCAAAAGAGATGCGAAAAATATCTGATAAAACAGGTGAGCGAATCTTTGATAGCGTGGAATATGTCATTGAAAAGAAAACTTCTTTAGACGAAAAAACGGCAGAACAGCGTGAGAAATTCAATGAGCTTGCAAAAAGATATGCAAAACTTCGTGAAGAAAGAAATTATACGCTTTCACGTCTTTCAAAAGCCTTTCCTAAACTGATCATTTACCAGCCCAAAAACTTTAAAGATCAAATAAATGAACTAAAGGCTAATTTAATGAAATATAAGAAAAAAGAGGACTGATTTTTAGCCCTCTTTTTTCAAAAAATTCAAGAAAACGTTTGACAAACAAGAAAAAGTATGTTATACTATATGCAGAAACACTTTAAAGCGTTACAGCTTAAAGCTTTATAGTGTAAAAGAAAGAGGAGTTTTTATGAAAGAGTTATCAAAGCTTATGAATTACAGATCAGATGTAAGAGTAGTCGATGCTACTCTCAGAGACGGCGGACTTGTTAATGACTTCAGATTCAGCGATGAATTCGTCAGAGACCTTTACCTTTCCAATATCAAAGCTGGCGTAGACTATATGGAATTTGGCTACAGAGCGGATAAGGAAATGTTTAAGGTCGAGGATTTCGGCCCATGCAAGTTCTGTGATGATGAATATATCCGCTCTATAGTCGGAGAAAACCATACTGATCTTAAAATCGCTATAATGGCTGACGTTGGACGCTGTAATTATAAGCAGGACATAGTTGAACGAGAAAACAGCCCTGTAGACCTTATCCGTGTTGCTACATATATCCATCAGATACCAACTGCTGTTGATATGATAGAGGATGCAAAGAAAAAGGGTTATGAAGTAAGCTGCAATATAATGGCTATTTCAAATGCTCAGGAAGGCGATATGAAGGTTGCTCTTGATATCCTTGGCCAGTCCCCTGTTGATGTATTTTATATAGTTGACAGCTTCGGTTCTTTATATCCTGAACAGATCGCTCGTATAGCTAATCTTTACGGTGAATTTGCTGAAAAGTACGGCAAGAAGGTCGGTATCCACGCTCATAACAATCAGCAGCTCGCTTTTGCCAATACTATCGAAGCTGTCGGTGATGGAGTAGACTGGCTCGATGCTACATATTCAGCAATGGGCAGAGGCGCAGGCAACTGTGCAATGGAGCTTCTTCTCGGCTTCCTCAAAAATCCCAAGTATAACGTATATCCTGTATTCCAGTTTATCGAGAAGCATATGGATAAATTACGTGAAGAGGGCGCAGTATGGGGATATGATCTTCAGTATCTCCTCACAGGTCTTTTCAATCAGCACCCAAGAACTGCTATCCAGTACACTAAGGATAAGCGCAGTGATGTTTCTGAATTTTACAAGGAAATAATCTCTCAGGAATAATTATAAAAATATAAAGCCGAAATACAATTTTGATTATTGCATTTCGGCTGTTTTTTATTTCTTTAATTTTGCTTTTATACGCAGGCAGGCTTCTGTATGCATTATCCAGTGCCTCGAAAACGGCATCTGTATGAGTCCGCGTATATCCTTTTCACACCAATAATCAATGAGCCATATCGCACTTTCATTATAACTTACAACATTCAGACTTTTCAGATAATCCTTCCGTTCATCTGATATTTTCCTTTTCAGTACATCAAATGAAAGAGTATTTATGATCCTTTCAGTACTTTCCTTTACGTCATGGATATATTCATAAAGCTCATCTATATCTAATTGTTCAGAAAAATTCGCTATCTGCTTCTTTATAAGCTCATTTCCTGTTGTTATTATGGAAGAATTAATGCGTTTATCGTATTTTTTGGAAAAGAACACCTGTTCATCTTCATTAATGAGGGTATGTGCAACGATATCTTCTATACGAAAAATATGCCATAATGAATATGCAATAGTTTTTGAATGATAACCGTCAGCATTAATAAAAGGAATAGCATTGAAGTCATCTCTTATAAGCTCACATCTTAACTGGTCTATTACCTGCATGAGCTGTTTTCTTAATTCAAAAAGGGTTCCGACGCCGTTAGTGAATGTTTCCGCCTTTTTAAGCTGTTTTTGCATTGTTTTATTAAGTTCAGACCATTCCTTATTCATACTTTCACCTCTATACAGATATTTCGTAAAAAGCCATAGTATTGCCTTTTTTGCAAAACTATGGCTTTTCTATTATTAAAATGTAAGCTGATTGCTGTCACCAAGTTCCTTGGCAGGCTTTCCTGCGGCAGGAACACTCTTTGAACGGTATTTTTCAAGCTCGGCAAGCTCCTCGGGAGCTATAAGTGAAGCCGATGAAAGAAGTGCTTTCTTTCTTAAAGTAATGACCTGTACCCCCTGTGAATCTCTTGTGGACTTAGGCAGTATCATGCCTGTGTTGAATACAAGAGCATGACCGCTTGTAGTTCTGAGAAGAATATCGCTGTCCTCAGCTGTGAATATAGCGGCAACAAGCGGTGATTTCTCCGAATAAGCCTTTGCGAGCTTTTTGCGTTTTGTCTTGGTCTCATATGATTTCATAGGCACCTTTGCGACTTTACCGTTTTCAAAGAAGAAAAGGATATATCCACTGTAATCTGTAGTAGGAACAAGAGTTTTGAGCATCTCACCATCGTCAAAGCTCAGCTTTGCAGGTATATAATCGCCCATTACACTTGCCTTTGTATCATCAAATGCACTTGCTCTCGATTTGTAAGCCTGAGCCTTATCAGAGAAGAAAACAAGATCAGTCTTATTAGTAGCTTCAAATGTCTGACTGATAAAGTCTCCTTCCTTAAGCTTCTGCTCGCCGCTCATTCTGAGTGACTGAGGAGTGATCTTCTTAAAGTAGCCGCTGTCCGATACAAATATATTGACAGGATAATCGGGTGTATCATCTGCATCATCTGTTTCTTCAACATCGGAAAGATAATAGAACATTGTCTTTCGGGGCTGAGCATAATTTTTGATGACATCACGGAGTTCGTTCACGATTATCTTACGAATTTTCTTCTTATCACGGAGGATATCTTCCATTTCCTCAATATCCTTTTTAAGCTGATCAACTTCTTCGATACGGCGAAGGATATACTGCTTATTGATATTGCGAAGCTTTATTTCAGCTACGTATTCAGCCTGTATCTCGTCAATACCAAAGCCTATCATAAGGTTTGGTACAACATCAGCTTCGTTTTCTGTCTCTCGGATTATCTTTATAGCCTTGTCTATATCAAGAAGTATCTTTGAAAGAGCTTCGAGAAGGTGAAGCTTTTCCTTTTTTTTCTGGAGATCGTGATATGTTCTGCGCTGGATACATTCTTCTCTGAATGCAGTCCATTCAATAAGTATCTCACGTACACCCATTACCTTTGGAGTACCTGCTATCAGTATATTGAAATTACACGGATAGCTGTCCTGCAATGGAGTCAGGCGATAAAGCTTCTGCATAAGCTTTTCGGGATCAGTTCCGCGTTTAAGGTCTATAGCAATTTTCAAGCCTTCAATATCTGTCTCATCACGTATATATGATACTTCCCTGATCTTTCCCTGTTTAACAAGGTCTATTATCTTCTCGATTATAGCCTCAACGGTAGTTGTATACGGTATCTCAGTTACTTCGATGCAGTTTGCACTTTTATCATAGCTGAATTTTGCACGGACCTTAATACTTCCTCTGCCTGTCTCGTACACTTTGTTGAGCTCCGCCTCATCATAGAGCATAAGTCCGCCGCCGGGAAAATCCGGACCTTTAAGGGTGCTGAGTATATCATGGTTTGGGTCTTTCATAAGAGCTATAGTAGTCTCACATACCTCTTCAAGATTGAACGGACATACATTACTTGCCATAGATACAGCGATACCTGTATTTGAATTTACAAGCACAGTCGGAAATGTTGCAGGAAGCAGAGTAGGCTCCTGCATTGTATTATCGTAGTTTGGTACGAAATCTATAGTTTCCTTGTCTATATCACGGAAAAGCTCATTACATATCTTTTCAAGTTTTACTTCTGTATAACGAGGTGCAGCAAAATGCATCTTACTTGAATACTGCTTGCCGAAATTGCCCTTACTGTCAATGTAAGGATGGAGCAAAGCCTCATTTCCGCGTGTCATACGAACAAGAGTCTCATATATAGCCTGATCGCCGTGAGGATTGAGTTTCATGGTTTCGCCGACTACATTAGCAGACTTTGAACGTTCCTTTTCAGGATTGAGCAGTCCTCTCTTATACATCATATACAAGAGCTTTCTGTGAGAAGGCTTGAAGCCGTCTATCTCAGGAAGAGCTCTTGAAATAATAACGCTCATGGCGTAAGGCATATAATTCTTTTTGAGCGTATCAGTTATCTTTTCATCAACTACGCTGCCTGAACCTTCAATATAAGCCTCATGCTTAAAGACAGGCTGTTTTTTGGGAGTTTCCTTTTTCCTTGGCATTTACTCTTCTCCTTGTGATGATTTTCTGTCTTTTTTCTTTATCAGCTTCTCAGGATCTTTAACATACGTCCTTACCACACTTCCGCATTCTCTGCATATTGTATGATAGAGAGATGTTGATCTGAGTAAACTGTCGGCACTATAAACTGCACCGTAAAAATTCTGATAACCTGTAATGAATTCGGTTCCGCCGCAGAAACGACATTTTGTCATTTTTACTTTTTTCATATCGATCACCAAATTTTCAGCTTATATCAGCAAGTTCGAGATAATCAGCACCGTATTCCGAAATATAGTCCTTACGCCCCTGAAGGTCATCACCAAGAAGCATTTCAAATACCTCTGCTGATTCGGTTATATCATCTGCTGTGACCTTGATCAGTCTGCGTGTATCTGGATTCATCGTAGTAAGACTCATCATATCAGGCTCGTTCTCGCCGAGACCTTTCGAGCGCTGTATCGTATGCTTTTTATCGCCGATCATTTCCAGTATACGCTGCTTCTCCTGCTCTGTATATGCGAAATAAGTCTTTTCCTTTGTGTTTATCTCAAAAAGCGGAGACTCAGCGATATATACGTATCCCTGTTCAATAAGCGTAGGAGTAAGTCTGTACAGCATAGTAAGGATAAGAGTTCTTATCTGGAATCCGTCAACGTCCGCATCGGTACAGATAACGATCTTGCTCCAGCGGAAATTGTTTATATCAAAATTTGAAAGCTCTTTATTAGCCTTTGTAGTTACTTCAACACCACAGCCAAGGACCTTGATAAGGTCTGTGATTATCTCACTCTTGAATATTTTGGAATATTCAGCTTTAAGGCAGTTGAGTATCTTGCCGCGGACAGGTATTATAGCCTGAAATTCCGCATTTCTTGCAAGCTTTACAGAACCGAGAGCCGAATCTCCTTCCACGATATATATCTCGCGGCGTGAAACGTCCTTTGTACGGCAGTCAACAAACTTCTCGACCATGTTTGCAAGGTCAATAGTTCCTGTAAGCTTCTTCTTAACGTTAAGACGAACCTTTTCTGCATTCTCACGGCTTCTCTTGTTAATAAGTATCTGTTCTGCTATTTTCTGAGCTTCATCAGGATTTTCAATGAAGTAAACTTCCAGCTGATGACGAAGGAATTCAGTCATAGCTTCACGGATAAATTTATTCGTTATAGCCTTTTTGGTCTGGTTCGCGTAGGAAGTCTGTGTAGAGAAAGATGAAGAAACAAGTATCAGACATTCCTCAACATCAGCATAGGTTATCTTGCTCTCGTTCTTCTGATAGCCGTTTACGGACTTGATATAGCTGTCTATCTGAGCCTGAAATGCACGCTTTACAGCCTCAGCTGGTGAACCGCCGTGCTCAAGGAAGCTTGAGTTATGGTAATACTCTGTCAGTTTAGCCTTATTTGAAAAAGTAAGCGCAACATCAAGCTTTACCTTATATTCGGGCTTGTCATCGCGGTCTCTTCCCTTCTTCTCAGCAGTCCAGTGCTGTATTGAGGATAACGCGCCCTCACCTGCTATTTCCTGAACATACTCGGTTATTCCCGATTCGTAGAAGAATTCCTGCTCGTTGAAGCCGCCTGCTTCATTTTCTGAGCGGAAAACAAAGAGAATATTAGGATTTACAATAGCCTGACGTTTAAGGATATCGCAGAAGAACTCATCAGAAACATTTATATCAGTAAAAACCTCAAGGTCAGGACGCCAGCGTGTCTTAGTACCTGTCTGCTTTTTCTTGCATGGCTCTTTTTTCAGACCGCCTACGTTGTTTCCCTTTTCAAAGTGCAGATCATACTTGAAACCGTCACGTATTACCTCAACGTCCATAAATTCAGATGAATATTGCGTAGAACACAGACCAAGTCCGTTAAGACCAAGTGAATACTCATAGGACTCAGCAGCAGTATCATACTTACCGCCAGCATAAAGCTCGCAGTAAACAAGCTCCCAGTTATAGCGTTTTTCGTTATTATTATAGTCTACGGGACAGCCTCTGCCGAAGTCCTCGACCTCTATATCATTATTCCTGTAGTGAGTGATTATAATTTTATTGCCGTAACCCTCTCGTGCTTCATCTATAGAGTTTGAGATGACTTCAAAGATCGAGTGCTCACAGCCGTCCAATCCGTCGGAGCCAAATATAACAGCAGGACGCTTACGAACTCTGTCCGCGCCCTTGAGCATTGATATACTGTCGTTGCCGTAATCTTGTTTCTTAGCCATAATCCTCTGCCTTTCGGTTATGTTTTTATACATACTTAGATATTATATCACATTTACTTTTTTTTTGCAAGTCCGCAGTAATATTTTCATTATATATCGAAAAAAGCAGTCAAAATGACTGCTTTTTACTTCAAAATACTATTTTACCCCCTGATACTTATATCCTGCATCAGAAACTGCTTTTTTTATTGCTTTTTCGTCCATTTCTCCTGAAATTGACAGTGCAGCTGTCCCCTGTTCATGACTTGTAACTGCTTCATCAACGAACGGAAGCTCTTCAAGTGCATTTTTTACTCTTGCCTCACAGTGACCGCACATCATACCCTTGACCTTTATGGTTACTGTATTTTTTTCATCGACTTTATTTTCTTGAATAACATTTTTCTTCTTTTTATCATGGCTGCTGTCATAAAGCTTAAAGAAATTAAGCCTTAAAGCATTTGAAACAACAAAAAAGCTTGAAAGACTCATGGCTGCTGCACCGAACATAGGATTCATCTGCCAGCCGAAAAGCTTATAATATACACCTGCTGCAAGAGGAATGCCTATGATATTATAGATAAAAGCCCAGAAAAGGTTCTGATGGATATTTCTCAAAGTAGCTCGGCTAAGTCTTACAGCAGCAGGAACATCGCTAAGCTTGCTTTTCATGAGAACTACATCAGCAGCATCAATAGCCACATCTGCACCTGCTCCGATAGCTATACCCATATCAGCTGCTGTAAGCGCAGGTGCATCATTGATGCCGTCGCCTACCATTGCAACTTTCCCTTTTTTCTTCAGTTTGCGGATAACACTTTCTTTACCGTCAGGAAGAACTCCTGCGATGACCTCGTCAACTCCAGCCTGCTTACCTATTGCGCCGGCTGTACGTTCATTATCACCGGTTAGCATAACAACATAGATACCCATATTCTGCAATTCGCGTATTGCTTCAGGACTTTCCTCCTTTATAACGTCTGCAACTGCTATTATACCTGTAAATTTATCGTCTTTTGAGAAGAAAAGAGGTGTTTTCCCTTGTTCAGAAAGCTCCTTTGCAGCTATTTGCATATTTTTTTCAATATTTGCTGCCGAACTTATATATTCAAAATTACCGCCTCTTAATGTTATATCTCCCAGCTTTCCTGTCAGTCCGTTGCCTGCAAGTGCTTTGAATTCTGATAACTCATTACCTGTTATTTCTTTTTTATCACCGTATTTTATTACAGCCTTTGCAAGAGGATGCTCACTTTTCATCTCGAGAGAATAAGCAATATTAAGCAATTCCTGCTCATTAACCCCTTCGGCTGTAATTATATCAGTCACCTGAGGCTCTCCCTTTGTGATCGTACCTGTCTTATCAAGTGCGATTATCTTAGTTTTTCCTGTTTCCTCAAGTGAAATAGATGTTTTAAAAAGCAGTCCATTTTTAGCTCCGACTCCGCTTCCTACCATAATCGCCACAGGCGTTGCAAGACCAAGTGCGCAAGGGCAGCTGATTACCAATACAGATATAGCTCTTGATAACGAATATCCGATATTATGTCCCAGTAACAGCCATACAGCAAGTGTAATGAGAGCGATACCGATAACTACAGGAACAAATACGCCTGAGACCTTATCGGCTATTTTAGCAATAGGAGCTTTGGTCGCCGCTGCATCACTGACCATTTTTATTATCTGAGATAATGTAGTATCCTCGCCTACTCTCGTAGCTTCGCATTTAAGATATCCTGATTGATTGATTGTACCTGCGGATACGCTGTCACCCTTTACCTTATCAACAGGTATACTTTCGCCTGTCAGAGCAGCTTCATTTATTGCGCTCTCACCTTCTGCGACTACGCCGTCAACAGGAATACTTTTACCCGGCCGTACAGCAAAAATATCTCCTTTTTTTACCTGTTCAACAGGTACCTCGACTTCCGCACCGTTTATAAAAACAACAGCTGTTTTAGGTGAAAGCTTCATAAGACTTTTCAGAGCATTTGTAGTTTTGCCCTTTGACCTTGCTTCAAGCATCTTTCCGACAGTAATAAGTGTAAGTATCATAGCTGCCGACTCAAAGTACAGGTTATGCATACAATCCATCAAAGCTTCATTATCGCCTTTTAACTGTGCTTCAGTCATGGCAAACAGGACACAGGTGCTATATATGAATGATGCTCCCGAGCCAAGAGCCACAAGAGTATCCATATTCGGAGAACGATGGATAAGTCCCTTAAAACCATTGATAAAGAATTTCTGGTTTATTACCATTACAATTGCGGCAAGCAAAAGCTGCGCAATTCCCATCATTACGTGATTTTCCTCCATAAATGCAGGAAGCGGAAATCCAAACATCATGTGCCCCATAGAAATATACATCAGTACTATCAGAAATCCGAGAGAAGCTATCAGCCTGCGTTTCATAGCAGGAGTTTCGGTATCTTTTAACTCATCATCAGATGCTGAAGCTGCTGACTTTGCGCCTTTTAAGGACGCGCCGTAGCCTGCGTTCTTAACTGCTTCTATAATTTCCGAATCAGATGCTGTTCCTTCAACCCCCATAGAATTAGTCAATAAACTCACTGAACACGATGAAACACCTTCAACGGAGGAAACTGCTTTTTCCACTCTGGCACTGCAAGCAGCACAGCTCATGCCTGTTACATTATATTGCTTCATAACTACACCTCCGTATCTTTATATCCAATTATACCAAAATCCTTGACAACTGTCAATTAGCTGTGGTTAACAAAAGCGGACTAATGTCCGCTCATGCTTATTTAAAGTATTCTTCGTACTCCTTCTCTTTAAATCCTACGAGTACAGTATCATCACATACAAGCAAAGGTCTTTTGACAAGCATCCCGTCTGTTGAAAGAAGCTTTAACTGCTCTTCTTCGCTCATATTCGGAAGCTTGTTTTTCAGTTCCATTGATTTGTAAAGCAGACCGCTTGTATTGAAAAATTTCTTCAGCGGCAAGCCACTGAGCTTATACCATTTTTTTAATTCATCATAGCTCGGATTATCTTCCTTAATATCTCTGAATTCATAGGATAGGCCTTTTTCGTCAAGCCATTTCTTAGCCTTCTGGCAGGTCGTACATTTAGGATAGCATATAAACTTCATTTTTATTCCTCCGTTTTTAATTTATTTAGTATTATTTCTTTGACTTTCTGCGGATCAGCTTTTCCCTTTGACAGCTTCATTGCTTGCCCGATAAGATGACTGAGTGCATTTGTTTTGCCGTTTTTAAAGTCAACAGCTGATCTCTGATTATTTGCAATAACATCGTCTGCAAGCCTGCATAAGTATTCATCATCTGAATTCTGTGCAAGACCGAGCCTTTCAATTATTTCTTCGGCAGTACCGCCATTGTCTATAAGCTCAGCAAGTACCGTCTTTGCACCCGAACTCGATACAATACCTTTTTCGGCAGCAGCACAAAGCTTTGAAAGTTCATCTGCTGTAAGCTTTGTTTCCCATACGCTTTTTCCCGTATCGTTCAGATACTTGGTTATCTCACCCACAATACGATTGGCAGCTGATCTTGGCGTACATTCACCCTTGGCTATGCACTGCTCAAACAGTTCAGCTTTATCCGGCGCATCGGCTATCAAAAAAGCTTCGGAGCAGTTAAGTCCGTATTCAGATACATAGCGAATTATCTTCTGATTTGGCAGCTCCGGTATCTCGGCTTTAAGCGAATCAATCCTTTCATCACTGATAACAACTGCACCAAGATCCGGTTCAGGGAAAAATCGGTAATCCTGAGCATTTTCCTTATTGCGCATAAGGATACTTATTCCTTTTTTGTCGTCCCAGCGTCTTGTTTCACGCTCCACACACTTATTATCACGAATAAGATCGGTCTGTCTTTTTATCTCATATTCTATGCCCCTGACTGCGCCGCTGAAGCTGTTTACGTTCTTCAGCTCACAGCGTACACCGAGAGGATTACCTTTTTCGTGCATTGAAACATTCACATCGCATCTGATACTGCCTTCCTGCATTTTACAGTCTGAAATACCGATGCATCTGAGTATACTCCTTATATTTTCAAGAAAAACACGGGCTTCCTCAGAGCTTCTAAGGTCAGGTTCGGTAACTATCTCGATAAGAGGCACGCCGCAACGATTAAGGTCACATAAAGTACCGCTGTAATCAGCGTCATGTATAAGCTTTCCTGCATCTTCCTCAATATGTATCCGTGTAATGCCTATCGTCCTGATTTGTCCTCCAACAAGTATATCAAGACTTCCTTTTCCGCATATTGGTATATCCGACTGAGATATCTGATACGCCTTCGGAAGATCGGGGTAAAAATAGTTCTTTCTGTCCATTCGGCTCACTTTGTTTATGCGGCAATTAAGCGCGTGTCCCATTTTCACCGCAAAATCACATACCTTACTGTTAAGCCGCGGAAGAGTGCCGGGAAGTCCCATACATACAGGACATATCTGAGAATTAGGAGCTTCACCAAATGAATTTTTACAGCCGCAAAAGATCTTTGTATTTGTTTTCAATTCGGCGTGGATCTCAAGACCTATAATACTTTCGAGTTCAGTCATTAATCCCACCTCCGACAAGTTCATATCCGTATGCTGCGTCAAATACCATATTATCGCAGGATCTGTTGCCGATAAGCTGCAAGCCTACAGGCAAGCCTTCTTTATTTTTACCGCACGGAACGCTTACAGACGGGAGTCCTGCCATGCTTGACGGTACTGTAAAGGCATCTGCTGCGTATACATCTGTAGGAGATGCGCTCTCACCAAGTTTAATTCCTGCTTTAGGATATACAGGTGCGGCAATTATATCACACTGCTGAAAAGCTTCATTGAATTCATAACATAATCTTCTCCGCAAAGCAACTGCACGCTTGTAATAATCATCACAAAATCCCTCACTGAGCACAAAAGTACCGAGCATGATACGTCTTTTTACTTCTGTACCAAAGCCCTCACTTCTGCTTTTTCGATATATTTCGGCAAGACTGCTGCATTCTGCGGCGCGATATCCATATCTTATACCGTCGTATCTTGCAAGATTTGATGACGCTTCGGCAGATGAGATAATATAATAGGCATTAACAGCCGACCTAATACTTGGAACAGATACTTCCTTTATTACAGCACCGTTTTTCTCCATAAGCTTTATAGCTGCCATAACAGATGACCTGACATCATCGTCCGCAAAAACGTTTTCAAACTCTTTAACAATGCCTATTCTAACACCGTTTAGGTCGCCTTTTAAGTTAAAAGAACAAAATATATCAGGCATTGTTACATCTTTAGTGTCTGTTACGTTTATTATATTGTGGAGCATATATGTGTCTCTTACTGTTCTGCCCATAGAGCCGATCCTGTCAAGTGACGAAGCAAATGCAATTAGTCCATATCTGGATACAGCACCATATGACGGACAAAATCCTACAACTCCGCATAATGAAGCAGGCTGACGCACAGAGCCGCCCGTATCGGAAGCAAGTGCAAGCAAAGCTCCGCCGCTTGCAACTGATGCAGCTGAACCACCTGAAGAACCTCCTGCTGAATAGCTTATACTTACAGGATTTCTGACAACTCCGAAATAACCTGTATCAGATGCAGATCCCATAGCAAATTCGTCCATGTTGCTTTTACCTATAATAACTGCTCCTGCACTTTTTAATCTTTCTACAGCAAATGCATCATATGGCGGGACATACTCCGAAAGCATTTTTGAGGCACAGGTCGTTCTTAATCCCTTTGTGGATATATTATCCTTTACAGCTATAGGAATACCTGCAATAAGCGGCAACTCTTTCCCATCAGCCAGCATTTTATCAACAGCCTCAGCGGCTTTCTCAGCTTCATCATTAAAGGTTATGTAAGCATTGATCGAGTCTTGTTTTTCCTTTGCTCTCTGCAAAGTATCAAGATATATTTCTTTTGCACTGCATTGCCTCTTTCGGAGCATCTCAGCAAGCTCCGGTGCGGTATGATCACATAGTCTCATCAGCATTCCACCGTTTGCGGAGCGGTAAAACAGTTACCGACAACTTCGGGAGCATTCCCCATAAGCTCGGCTTGGCTTACTCCGCAGTCTTCAAGCATATCATCTCTGAGCTTCATTGGCTCGGGAAGTATATCGCCATCACTGCACTCAGGAAGCTCCGAGACCATATTTACAATATCCATAAACTGAGCTTCAAAGCTTTTAAATTGATCTTCATCAATTTCGAGGGCTGCAAGATCAGCAATTTTTCTTACGTTTATTTCCATGACAAACTCCTTTTTGTTTGGTAAAACAATTATACCACACATAAAAATAAATCGCAACAGGAAATGTATACGGACATAATAAAAAACAGCCGACTGTATGTCGACTGTTTGATATCTTAGCTAAAATGATTTCTTACGCCGTCACCGTAGAAACTTACAAAACCCTGAGTAAAGGATTCTGTATTGTTAAAATAATAAGTAACAGCATCTTTAACACTCTGTGTGACAAATGATGAATATGTGCCCAGATCTACATATCCATAAGCACCCGAGAACTGATTTCTCTGTGTGAGAACATCATATATAGTATTCGGGTATCGAGGCGAATTAACTCTATTCATAATAACCTCTACTACAAGTGCCTTATCGTATACACTGATTCCGTTGCTTCCCGCCTCGTGAGCAACAGCATTACAAAGAAGTATGTATTCCGAATCAGAGATTCCGAGTGAGCTCTCTTCAACTACAGGCTCGATATCAGTTACTATCGGTTCTGCTTCAGGCTCAGCGTATGTGGTGGCCGGCTCAAAAGCTTCTGTTGGTGTTTCAACAGGTTCTGCCTCGACAGTAGTCTCTTCGATAACTGTTGTCGTTGTCGTAGTAGTTGTTGTAGCTTTCGTAGTGGTTGTCACAGGTCTTGTGACCAATGACGTGGATTTTACAGCAGGCTCAACCGTTTTTGCAACGATCGCAGCTGTTGTAGCTGCCTGTGTAACAGGCTCTGTGAATGCAGCCGGCGCATGTGCCGGTGCTGGCACCGATCTTGAAATCCGAGCAGCTGTTGTAGCTGCTTCTGTAGCACGCTGAGAAGTTGTGCCTTCCTTTGCGGCAACGTAGTTTTTGCTTGCAGCCGTTGTATTCTCGGCTGTATAAGATTTCTTGGTGGTTGTTCTGTTGTTTGTAGCTGCCTTTGTGTCATCTACTATAGTAGCAGATGTTGAATTCAGTGTGCTTTCCTTTATAGGAACAACAACATCCTCCTTCACTAACATATCAGCACTTCTAACGGTAGATGAAGTTATATACGCAACTCCTATTCCTCCGCCCAATACTGATGCAACTACTCCGCAAGCTAACGCCGCGGTTTTAAGATTACCCATCATCTCATCCTTTCCTGAAAAAAGCATTTTCAAATTTTTCGGGCTGTTGATATGATAACACATCTCCCCCGAAATAGCAATACTTTCAGGATTATTTCCATTTTCTGGCCTAATTTTTCCACAAAATAATACTCCTCGGAGTAATCATGCACATATTATTT